>Ga0116189_1003234_pt1 | contig 11774 bp, 9 predicted proteins | sample AD_JPNTR3_MetaG_FD_89895 | JGI IMG/M metagenome (GOLD analysis project Ga0116189, IMG submission 89895) | Active sludge microbial communities of municipal wastewater-treating anaerobic digesters from Japan - AD_JPNTR3_MetaG | ecosystem: Engineered > Bioreactor > Anaerobic > Digestate | place... | reverse complement strand
GTTGGGCACGTGGGCCCGGGTGAGGAACTCGCGGGTGAGGTTCGCGCACCGCGCTGCCGCCCAGACCCGGATGGCCGCGCCATGGCTGACGACGACGGCGCGCTCGGCCCCGGTCGCCGCGAGGTCGCTGATCGCGGCGTCATACCGAGCAAGGAACTCGACCCCGGACTCGCTGCCGGGCATCCGCACGGTGGCGTCGTGATGCCACGCGGCGAGCACCTCGACATAGGGGACCCAGTCCACGCCCATCTCGAGGTCACCGGCCTGCACCTCCCGCAGCCCCGGATGGAGCACCGCCGAAAGCCCACGCGAGGCCGCCAGCGGTGCTGCCGTCTGCCGAGCCCGGGTGTGGTCCGAGGTGAAGATCGCCTCGATGGGCTCACCGGCGAGCCGGGTCACGAGGGCCTGCGCCTGGGCCAGGCCCTGCGCGTCGAGCGGCGAGCCCGGGTGTGCCGTGTCGAGCAGGAAATCAACGTTCGCGGCCGTCCGACCGTGCCGGACGAGAAGCAGGTGCATACCGCCAATGTACGTCGTCGCCGCGGGGCTCCCCTCAGCCGACCGCCCGCCACTGCCAGTCAGCGCCGTGGAGGCCAACGCGGTCCGCACGACAGAACGTCGACGATTCTTCGTATGCCGAACCGAATCCAGTGGCGAACAAAGGTTCAGCGGATGAGATTCGTCGGTCTGGGACATTGTCGTGTCCGGAACCTATTGATTTGCCACCCCTGCCGCTAGACTCCGGCTCGTGTCGACCACACCGACGTCTCGACGCGGCCGCCCGCCGCTCCATCGGCGAGAGACTCTTCTCGCCGCTGCCGCCCGGGCCCTGTCCGCGCGCGGATTCGAGTCGCTGCGTTATAGCGACGTGTCAGACGGCGCGGGCGTGCCCGTGGCCAGTCTCCAGCACTACTTCCCCAACCTCGAGCAGCTCCGGCGCGAAGCTCTTTCGCATGGCGTCCGCAGCGCGCTGGACTCCGCCTCCGCCGCGGTGGCCGCACAGCGGCGCCCTTGGGGCCAGGTCCGGGCGCTCATTGCCGGGACCTCGGACAGCGCGAGCATGTGGGTGGAGTACCTCCGCGCCGCGGCCCGGGACACCTCGCTGGCCGAGGAGAGCCGCGAGGTGCTCGCCACCTGGGTCGCCCTCGCCGAACGGGTGATCGACGAGGGTATGTCGGCCGGGGAGTTCTCTGTCACGGGCTCCGCCAAGGAGGCCGCCCACGACCTCCAGGCCCTCGTCGTCGGCTTCGGCACGGCAGCCGGGGACGCGGTTGCGCAGAGCGAGCGAGCGGCCCGTCGGCTGCTCTCGGTGACCAGTGGCGCCGCACGCGCCTCCGCCGGTGCTCTTGCCGACGCGCTCGACGGCGGGTCGGCGGCGGCCGGGGCTGCCGCCACGCCGGCCGCACGGGCCCGCACCACACGCCCGGCCACGCGCCGGGCAGCGAGCAAGCCAGCCCCCGCTGCCCCCACACCGAGCGCCCGTTCCACGAGCAGCCGCAAGGCCGCCAAGCCAGCGGCCGCGGCCGAGGCTGCGCCCCCCGCCGTGGAGGCACCGGCACCCACGAAGGTGGCCAAGCCCGCCGCTGCGGCGAAGCCGGCCAAGGACAGCAAGCCGGCCAAGGACGCCAAGGCCGGGAAGCCGGCGCCGTCGAAGGCGGCCAAGAGTCCCAAGGCGACCGACAAGGCCAAGGCGGCGAAGGTCAAGGGCAAGGCGGACAAGGGCGCGGGGCGGCGCAAGAAGTAGGCCACTGCCGCGCGCCCAGCCGCGATCAGCCACGGCGGCCCGCCGACGAGAGTCGGCGGGCCGCCGTGGTGTCTCAGACGAGGACGAGCGCGGCTGAGACGAGGACGAGCGCATCTCGGACGAGGAACGAGCGCGTCTCAGGCGAGGAACGCCGCGACCCGCTCCGGGGGTCGGCCAATGATCGCTGCCCCGCCACGCTGGAGGACTGGCCGTTGCATCAGCGACGGATGCGCGGCGAGGACGGCGGCGACCTGCTCGGCGGTCTGGACATCCGCGTCGCGCAGGCCCAGCTCGCGAAAGAGCGGATCGCGCCGAACCAGCGCCGAGGGTGGGTCCGAGAGGATCGTGAGCAGCTCGCGAAGGGCGTCGTGGGAGAGCGGCTCGTCGAGATAGCGCACGACCTCGAGCTCGACCCCGGCGATGCTGCAGGCCTCGAGAGCCCGCCGCGAGTTCGAGCAGCGGGGATTGTGGAGGATCGTCACGTCCGGCATGAACCAGACCCTATGTCGTGGACAGCGAGGACGCGTAGGTCCACCGGAAGCCGACCAGGCCCCGCCGGGCCCGCTCCCGGATCAGGGCGACCCGCGAGTCGACGCCGAGAGTGCGGACGCGGACGAAGGTGTCGGGACCGTCCTCGGTCGTCTTCTCGAACTCCTCGATGCTGACCGGCAGCTTGTCGGCGTGGAAGCTCACCTCCAGCGCCAGGAGCGCCGGCGGGGTGACGACGAGCTTGAAGATGGTGTTGACCGGGATGCGGTTCTCGTCGTGGGCGAGGAACTGCATCAGGTGGGTCTCGCCGCGGGCCAGCTTGCGGTCCAGGACGAGCTCGCTGACGCAGACATTGCTTTGCTCGTCGCGCACGACTCGGCCGATCCGGCACCCGCTCAACGCCTCGTGTCGGATCTTCGAGGCCGATCCCCCGGTCTCGCCACCGAAGATCGCGGGATAGCGCTCCGTCTCCGCCAGCGCCCGCACGGTGTGCAAGCTCATCGTCCGGGTGATGTCACCGTCGATCCCGACGCTGACGAGGTCGACGAAGGCGGTCGTCTCCAGTGAGGTCAGCGCCCCGTCGCAGCCGGCGGCCTGGATCATCTGGTCCAGCTCCATGCCCCGGGCTGACATCTGCAGGACCGGAGCCCGGTCCTTTGGCGGGGTCGACGCCAGGGCCTGGCTGAGCGACTCGGGCGGAACGCGGAGGATGCCTTCGAGGGCACGGACCACGGCCATCGATGCCCCAGTTGTGGGCCGGCGGCGGCCGTTCTGCCAGTAGCTGAGGGTGCTCCGCCCCACGTTGAGTCCCTGCAGGCTTAACCGCCGTTGGATGCTTTCAAGGGAGAGACCGCGTTCCCGGATCGCGATGCGCAAGAGCGCGTGGAAGTGGTCGTAGTCCGGATCGGTCACCGCATCTCCCGTTGTGAACGTTCACGTAGATCCACGCCGTTCACACTAGCGCACCGCATTCACGGACGGAGACCGTTCACATGGAAAGTTGCCGCCTGGCGCGGGTTTCGCATGTCCCAAGTCCGGAGGACACTGGCCTCGTCGCGCGGACCGGATCTTGGGGAGGTCGCGGTCGGCGAGCGTCCTCGGATGACCCCGGGCAGGGGATGGGGTCATCTGAGTTGCGCTGGGACGGGGCCGGCCGTGGTTGTCGCCAGACGAATGCTACGGCCGGTCTCCCCGGGCCTCCTTAGCGTTCCGCAGCGGGAGTGCCGCGGCTCGGAGTACCTCGACCAGCTCGGGGAGCAGGTCGCCATACACACTGGTTCGTCTCCAGAATGCGGCGATATCGCGGTATGGCGCCGGCGACTCGAACCGGACCAGCGCCAGGTCGGGCGAGGCGGGCACTGGAGGTGCGACCGACAGTTCGGGCAGCAGCGTGATGCCGACCCCAGCGGACACCATGTGCCGCAGGGTCTCGAGGCTGGTCGCCTGGAAGCCGTCCCGTTCGGCGGCGGCGACGAGGTGGCAAATTTCCAGGGCCTGGTCCCGCAGACAGTGCCCTTCGCTGAGCAGGAGCACGGGGTGGTCGCGCAGCACCGTCGTCGGCACGCCGTCGGCACCGGCCAGCGCGTGATCGGCCGGGACCGCGAGGACGAACTCCTCCCGGAACAGCGGCTCGGCGTGCAGGCTCTCGTCGTGGACCGGCAGCGCGAGAATCGCCACGTCGAGGCGCCCGGCCCGCAGCAGCTCATGCAGGTCGTCGGTCTTCTCCTCGACGAGGAGCAGCTCGAGGTCGGGGAAGCGCTGGTGGACCGGCCCGACAATGTGCGGCAGGAGGTAGGGCCCCAGGGTGGGAAAGATGCCCAGCCGCAGCGACCCGGACCGGGGGTCAGCCGCCTGGCGCGCGATCCCGCGGATGTCCTGGACCTCGGCAAGGATTACCCGGGCCCGCCCAACGACGAGCTCGCCGGCGGCTGTCAGCATGACCTGGCGCGGGCTGCGCTCGATGAGCTGCAGCCCGAGCTCGGCCTCGAGCTTCTTCACCTGGGTCGACAGCGTCGGCTGGCTGACGTAACACGCGGCCGCGGCACGGCCGAAGTGCCGGTGCTCGGCGAGGGCCACGAAGTACTCGAGGTCTCGGAGGTTCATCAGGCCCTCCCGGGCGTATGCCGGTCCGGCATACGAGCGCCGGGGGCGGGTGTCAGACGGACGCGGCGGCGTGCTCGGCGGGTGCCGACGTGCGGATGAGGTGGTCGAAGGCACTCAGTGCTGCGGTCGCTCCGGCGCCCATGGCGATGACGATCTGCTTGTAGGGCACGGTCGTGCAGTCACCGGCGGCGAAGATGCCCGGCACCGAGGTGGCCCCGCGAGCGTCGATGACGACCTCCTTGCGTTGGCTCACCTCGACCGCTCCGGCGAGCCACTCGGTGTTGGGGAGCAGGCCGATCTGGACGAAGATCCCGTCGAGGTCGAGCTGGTGCATCGACCCGTCGGTGCGGTTCTCGTACGACAAACCGGTGACCTGCGAGCCGTCGCCGTGGACCTCGGTGGTTCGGGCGCTGAGGATGACGTCGACATTCGGCAGGCTGTGGAGCTTGCGCTGGAGCACTGCGTCGGCGCGCAGCTCATCCAGGAACTCGACGACGGTGACGTGGCCCACGACGCCGGCGAGGTCGATGGCCGCCTCGATGCCGGAGTTGCCGCCGCCGATGACCGCGACGCGCTTGCCCTTGAACAGCGGGCCGTCGCAGTGCGGGCAGAAGGTGACCCCCTTGTTGCGGTACTCCTCCTCGCCCGGGACACCCATGGTCCGCCACCGGGCCCCGGTGGTGAGGATCAGCGTGCGTGCTTTGAGGGTGCCGCCGCCCTCAAGAGCCAGCTCGGTCAGGCCGCCCGGCTCGGACGCCGCGGTCAGGCCCATCGCCCGCTGGGTCTTGTGGACGTCGACGCCGTACTCGGCGACATGCGCCTCGAGTGCGGAGGCGAGCTGAGGGCCCTCGGTGTGGATGACCGAGACGAAGTTCTCGATCGCCATGGTGTCGAGCACCTGGCCGCCGAAGCGCTCGGCGACGACCCCGGTGCGAATGCCCTTGCGCGCAGCGTAGATCGCTGCGGCCGCACCGGCCGGCCCGCCACCGACGACGAGGACGTCATACGGGTCGAGGGCGGAGAGGCGAGCCGCGTCGCGGGCGGATGCCCCACTGTCGAGCTTGCCGACGATCTCCTCCAGCGACATCCGGCCTTGGCCGAAGAGCTCGCCGTCCATGTAGACAGTCGGGACCGCGAGCACCTTGCGGGCCTCGATCTCGTCCTGGAAGGCGCCACCCTCGATGGCGACATGGGTGATCTTCGGGTTGACGATGCTGATGAGGTTGAGCGCCTGGACCACGTCAGGGCAGTTCTGGCAGGTCAGCGACATGTACGTCTCGAAGTGGTGCTCACCTGGCAACGCGGCGATCTGGGTGAGCGTCTCCTGCGCGGTCTTGCTCGGGTGCCCGCCGACCTGAAGCAGGGCCAGCACGAGCGAGGTGAACTCGTGCCCGAGCGGGATGCCAGCGAAGCGGACCGAGATGTCCGTGCCGGGGCGGGTGATCGCGAACGAGGGGCGGCGCGGGTCCGTTCCGTCGGTCCGGACGGTGATCTTGTCGGACAGTGCCGCGATCTCGTTGAGCAGCTCGACGGTCTGCTGCGACGGCGTGCCATCGCCCACCGAGGCGACCAGCTCCACCGGCTCACGGAGCAGCTCGAGGTAGGTCTTCAGCTGGGTGGTCAAGGTGGCGTCGAGCATGTCGGGCGTCCTCCGGTGGTGCGGTTGGTGTTCGGTGTCGTCGGCGCGGGTGGGCGAATGCGAGACGGCGGGTGGGCGGATGCGAGACGGCGGGTGGCCCGGCGGCCACCCGCCGTCAGCAGGTCGAACGAAGGTCGTGCACGGTGGTATAACGTGGTGCCAGGTCGTCGACCGTGGTGCGAGGTCGTCCTCGAGCGCTCGAGGAGCGTCAGATCTTGCCGACGAGGTCCAGACCCGGGGCGAGCGTGGCGTCGCCCTCCTCCCACTTCGCCGGGCAGACCTCGCCCGGGTGGGACGCGACATACTGGGCGGCCTTGACCTTGCGCAGCAGCTCGGTCGCGCTGCGTCCGACACCCCCGGCGTTGACCTCGAGGATCTGGATCTTGCCGTCGGGGTCGACGACGAAGGTGCCACGGTCAGCCAGGCCAGAGGCCTCGATCATGACCTCGAAGTTGCGGCTGATCACACCGGTCGGGTCGCCGACCATGACGTAGTTGATCTTCTTGATCGTCTCGGAGGTGTCGTGCCACGCCTTGTGGGTGAAGTGGGTGTCGGTCGACACCGAGTAGATCTCGACGCCGAGCTTCTGGAACTCCTCGTAGTGGTCCGCAAGGTCGCCGAGCTCGGTCGGGCAGACGAAGGTGAAGTCGGCGGGGTAGAAGAAGACGACCGACCACTTGCCGCGCAGGTCGGCGTCCGAGACGTCGACGAAGGCGCCATGGTGGAAGGCGGTCGCGGAGAACGGCTTGACCTCGGTGTTGATCAGGGACATGGGTAGGTGCACCTCACGGTCGGGGTTGGTTGGTCATAACTACTGTATATCGAATCAACCTCGATGTGTAGGCAGTGTCGATCGTTTGTGGTGATCCTCGACATAGGGTCGGTCAATCACCGCAGTCCGATCCGACGTGCCATGATGCGTGCCAATGGACACTGAGCTCACCGAGGTCCGCGACTTCCTTGCGGCGACACCACCGTTCGACCTGCTGCCTGCCGGGGTCCTGGACGGCATACCGGCTCGCCTGCTCGTGCGGTACTACCGGCGCGGGGCGACCATCCTCGCGCCAGGTGACCGAAGCGATGCGCTCTACGTCATCAGGTCCGGCGCGGTGGACCTCGTCGACGGCCAGGGGGCGCTGCTCGACCGGCGCGATGTGGGGGCCGGCTTCGGGATGTCGACGCTCTTGCGCGGCGGCGACTTCAAGAACTACATCACCGCGATCGAGGACACGCTCGTCCTCTACCTGCCGGGGGACGTCTTCCGCGAGCTCGTCGCGCAGGAGCCGGAGTTCGAGGCCTTCTACCGCTCGAGGATCCGGGCCCGGATGCGGGCCGCGGTCGAGTCGGTGCAGGCCACCGACCGCGGCGTGCCCATCCTCAAGACCCCGGTGCGCGAGCTGGTGCGGCGACCGCCGCTGAGCGCCCCGCCGACGACGAGCATCCGTGCCGCCGCTCAGCTCATGAGCCAGGGCGGGGTGTCCTCTCTGCTCGTGATGGACGAGGGCCGACTCGTCGGCATCGTCACCGACCGCGACCTGCGCAACCGGGTCATCGCCCCTGGGGTAGACCTGGCCTTGCCGGTGTCGACGGTGATGACCAGCGACCCGGTGACCGCCCCGGCTGACGCGCTCGCCTTCGAGCTCTTTTTCGATATGGCGGCACGCAATATCCACCATGTGCCGGTGATGCGCGGGGCCGAGGTGCTCGGCGTGCTCAGCAGCTCGGACCTCGCCCGGCTGCAGCACGACAACCCGGTCCTGCTCGTGGGGGAGATCCGACGCCAGTCAACGATCGACGGACTCGTCGCGTCGAGCCAGCGGATCCCGGAGCTGGTCACCCAGCTTGTGTCCGAGGATGTCACCGCGCACCAGATCGGCCGGGTCGTGACGACCGTTGGCGACGCCATCGAACGGCGTCAGATCGAGATGGTCGAGGCGGAGATGGGTCCCCCACCGGTGCCTTACTGCTGGGTGGTGCTCGGATCACAGGCTCGGCACGAGCAGGGGCTGTCCAGCGACCAGGACAACGCGATCATCCTCTCCGACGCGTACCGGCCCGAGCGGCCCGAGCACGCGGAGTATTTTGCCGAGCTCGCCCGCCGGATGGTCGCCGGGCTGGCGGCCTGCGGGTACCCGGTGTGCAAGGGCGACGTCATGGCGACCAATGCCGCGTGGCGAGTGCCCTTGGGCGTCTGGCGGCGCACCTTCTCGGAGTGGATGACCACCCCGCACGCCGATGCACTGGTCAACGCGAGCATCTTCTTCGACATGCGGGCACTGCACGGTGACAGCGGGCTCTTCGAGGCGCTGCGCGAGGACGTCCTGGCTCAGGCCCCGTCGAGCGAACGGATGCTTGCCCACCTCACCAAGTCGGCCGTGGAGCACCAGCCGCCGCTCGGCTTCTTCCGCGGGTTCGTCCTGGAGAAGGCCGGCGAGCACGCGGCCAAGCTCGACCTCAAGGGCGGCGGTGTTGCGGCCCTGGTGGAGCTGGCCCGGGTCTATGCCCTGGAGAACGGGCTTCCGGATGTCAACACCCGAGGCCGGCTCGAGGCAACGGCGGCGATCGGGCGGCTCAGTGAGCGTCGGGCGGCCGAGCTCACCGACGCGCTGGAGTTCGTCTCCTATGTGCGGCTGCGGCACCAGGTCAGGCAGCACCGGGCGGGGGTCGCGCCGGACAACTTCGTCTCCCCGAGCGAGCTGACCGACGAGGAGCGGCGCCACCTCAAGGACGTCTTCCAGATCATCCGGCGGGCGCAGGCGACGCTCGCGGCCCGGCGTCCGCTGCACTACGTGTCATGAGCTTCCTGCGCCGGTTCGGACCGGACGGTCGGCGCGAGCGGCTGCGCTCGGGCGTCGCCGCCGGGCCGTTGCGGGCGTACCTGGACGTCCCGTTCCCCGCGGCGTCGACGCCCGTGGAGTCCCTGGAGCTGCTGGCCGTCGACTTCGAGACGACCGGGCTCGACCCGTCTCGGGACCACCTGCTCAGCGTCGGCTTCGTCCCGGTGGTCGGGCGGTCGGTGGTGCTGGCGGGGGCGCGACAGTTCGTCGTGCGGGCCGACGTCGAGGTCGGCCAGAGTGCGACCGTCCACGGGGTGACCGACGACGCCGTCGCGGCCGGGGTGGACCTCGAGGTCGCGATGGCCGCGCTGCTCGAGGCCCTCACCGGGCGGGTGATGCTCGCCCACTTCGCGCGGCTGGAGCGTCGGTTCCTCTCCGTGGTGTGCCGGCGGCTGTACGGCATACCGTTTGCGTGCTCCGCGGTTGACACCCTGGAGCTGCAGGCGCGGCTGGTCACCTCGGCCTGGCGTCAGGACCCGGCCGACGGTGAGCTGCGGCTGTGGGCGGCGCGGGAGAAGTTCGGGCTGCCGCGCTACCGGGCCCACGAGGCGCTGACCGACGCGCTCGGGTGCGCCGAGCTCTACCTCGCCCAGGTGGCCGAGTTCGGCCCCGGTCGAGCCGCGACGCTTCGAGACCTCCAGCGTCGGTAATCCACAGCCCCCCACCCCCTACCCCCTCAAAGACACACCTTTAGAACGCTTCTAAAGGTGTGTCTTTGAGGGGGTAGGGGTGGGTTATCCACAAAGCAGGTAGGTGATGACGTCGGCGGCGGAGTACCTCGGGGCGTATGACGCCTCGCCCGCTGCTGCGCCAGAGGCCTCCCGGCGCCGGCGCAGCAGCTCGACCACCGGCGCCAGATCGGAGCCCGAGGTGAGCAACGGCGGCTCGACGACACCCCCGCGCCGCCGGGACGGATGCCCCGCCGTGGCGAAGAGGGCGTTGCACAGGCAGACCCGTCCCTCGACATTGGCCTCCCGGCCGCCCTTGCGCAGATAGGCCGGCAGCGGCTCGGCCGGGCACCGGTAGTCGACCTCCCCGGCGTCGGTGCGGTACGGGGACCGAAGCACCCCGAGGTCGCACACTGGCGCCCGCTCGGCGACCGCAGCAGGGTCGGTCCAGGTCTGCGGGAGCTCGGCGACGTGGAACGGGAACCCGGTCGGCGAGGCTCGCCAGTCGGCACGCACCTTCAGGCTCCCCTCATCCAGCGCCGTCAGGGCGGCCTGGCGCAGCGCAGGGGACATCCCGGACTCGTCGCAGTACGCGAACGCCGTCCCCACCTGGATCCCCGCCGCTCCGAGCGCGAGCGCCTCGAGCAGCCGCGACGGCGACCCGTACGACCCGGCCAACCACACCGGCAGACCCAGAGCGACGATCTGCTCGATGTCGACGACGTCGCGGTCGTCGTAGACCGGCTGCCCCTCGGCGTCGATGCGTCGGGGCCCGCGCGGCGGCGCATTGTGCCCACCCGCGGAGGGTCCCTCGACGACGAAGCCGTCGGGGCGCGTCACGGGGTCGGCGGCCAGCCCGGCCGCGAGGTCGACCGAGGCGACGATCGCGGTCATCCGCGGCACGCGCAGCGATCCGAACGACGCAACGGTTGACGAACCGAAAACCCCTCGCGGACTGAACGCCACGGTCCCGAGGTCCTCGTCCGAGCGCGCCAGCTGCACCTTGGTCGACAAGGTCACGTCCTCATGTCGCGCGAGGGCCCGCAGCAACGCGGGGATCTCCGCGGGACTCCCGGCCCCGACGAGCACGTCGTCGACACCGGCGAGCAGCGCGCCATACATCGACGCGGGCAGCGGCAGGTCGATCTTCTTGAGGTAGTTGATGCCGACCCGCCCGGGGTGCCCCTCCTTGGCCAGCCAGACCTCGACGAAGTTCGCCAGGACGGTCAGCTCGACGAGGCGGGAAGACGACGCGACGGTATGCCGGGGCACCGGCCGGTACATCGCGTCTGCGTCAAGGCCGCCCGGGACGTAGTAGGCGTCGAGCACCCACTGCGCCACCGCGGGAACCGGGAAGGCGGCGACGGCGCGGCGGATGTCCCCGTCGGGGTCGCCGTCCTGGAGCCGCCGTGCCAGCAGGATGTCGAGGGCGGTGCCGGACACCACCCCGAGCTGGCCGAGCACGGAGACGCTGCGGGCGAGCCGCCACCCGGAGATCGCGACCCCCATCCCACCCTGGACAATCTGCGGGTCTGCCATACCTCTATCATGAGAACCAAATTCCGTGTCAAAGTAGCCGTGTGGAGCCGCACTCTATGAGCGAGAATTGGTCTCTGGTGACAAGTTCGCCGCAGGCCCGGCCCTGGGCGGCGATCAGCCCCCAGATCGCCGAGGTGCTCCGACCGGTCCTGCCCCGGCTGGCCGAGGAGATCCTCGAGCAGGTTGCCGGCGAGCTGCCGATGCTCGGCCGGGACCTCGCCGGCCCGTACGGGGTCGCGCTCAAGGCCGGGGTGGAGCAGGCGCTGGAGCACTTCCTCGGGTTGCTCGGCGCGGACCGGCCGGCCCTCGACGAGCGGCTCCGCAACCTCTACGAGAGCTTCGGCGCCCGGGAGGACAAGCACGGACGGACCCTGGAGATCCTCCTGGCCGCCTACCGTCGGGGGGCTCGCGGGGCCTGGGAGCACTTCTCCCGCGCCGCCCTCGATGCCGACGTGCCGACCCAGGACGTCGTCCGGCTCGCCGAGGCGATCTTCGCCTATATCGAGGAGCTGTCGCACGCCAGCGCGGTCGGCTTCGCCCAGGAGCACTCCGACCGGGCTGGCCGGCGCAACCTCGTCCGTCAGCAGCTCGGCGAGGTGCTCCTCTTCGAGGGGGCCGCGACCGCCCCCGCCCGCGTCGCCGAGCTCGCCGCGGAGGCCGGCTGGGCGGTCCCTGAGCGCGTGGCGGCGCTGGTCCTCCCCACGGTCGCCGGCGCCGAAGGGCGGCGCACTCCGCTGCTCCCCGACGAGATCCTCCTC
>Ga0116189_1003225_pt1 | contig 11791 bp, 10 predicted proteins | sample AD_JPNTR3_MetaG_FD_89895 | JGI IMG/M metagenome (GOLD analysis project Ga0116189, IMG submission 89895) | Active sludge microbial communities of municipal wastewater-treating anaerobic digesters from Japan - AD_JPNTR3_MetaG | ecosystem: Engineered > Bioreactor > Anaerobic > Digestate | place... | reverse complement strand
GTCGACCACTTCAAGGCCGTCAACGATACGTACGGGCATGAAGTGGGCAATCGCGTGCTGCAGGCGACGGCGTGCTACCTGGAGCGCATGGTGCGCGATACCGACCTGGTGGCGCGCTACGGGGGCGAGGAATTCGCCATCATCTGCCCGCAGACCCGGGCCGACGACGCGGCCCAGTTGGCCCTGCGCATCCGGCGCGGCTTTGCCGAGGAAGTGCGCGTGCCGGAGTGCCAACTGCGCGTTACGGCCACTCTGGGCGTCGTGTGTTCGTCGGACCCCGAGATCGACTCGGTCATTGATTTGATCAACCGGGCCGACCAGGCCCTCTACGCGGGGAAAGCCCAGGGTCGCAACCGCGTGGTGCGCGCCGAGCAAATGGCGCAGCCGGGCGAACCGGCCATCGAGTCCGGCGAGATTGAACGGCTGCGCAAGCAGGTGATGGTGCTGAGCATGCAGGCCAAGAATTTGTGCCTGCAGAGCATCTGGTCGCTGGTGCAGGCGCTGGAGGCGCGCGATCCGCTGACGGCCTGCCAATCGCGCAACGTCACTTTTTACGTGGGCTGCCTGGTGAAAAGCGCCGGCTGGCCCGAATCGCTGGCCTGCGCCGCCGGCAACGCGGCCATGCTGCACAACCTGGGGAAGATCGGCGTGCCCGATCGAATCCTGCAGAAGCCGGACGTGCTGACACCGGCCGAGGCGCGCGTCATGCGGCAGGTGCCGTTGATCACCTGCAAGATTCTGGAGCCGCTGCGGATCTTCGAGACGGAGATGCTGATCGTGCGGCATTTGCGCGAGCGCTGGGACGGCACGGGCTATCCGGCCGGGCTGGCTGGTCCGACGATTCCGTTGGGCTCGCGCATGTTGGCGATCGCCGAAGCCTTCGACGCGCTCACCAGTGATCGGGCGTATCGGCAGCGGCGCACGCTGGACGCGGCCCTGGCGGAAGTCAAAGCTCAGGCGGGGAAGCAATTTGACCCGCAGTTCTCTGATTTGCTGCTCAAGGTGGTGAACGAGCAACGCGACGCCTGGCAAGAGCGAATAGATCAGGCATTGAAAGTGGCCGCGCAACAAATGAGCCTGGCGAGCGACTAGCGGGCGGGGTAAGTGTTTTTCTCCTCAGATTGGCCCGCGAAAGGTTTCAAGCGTCTGGTCTGTGGGGCCAACTTCGCATTCCTCGTTTCTCAGGCTTTCCGTGACGCACCCGCACTCAGGACAGCGCCCAGACGTGTTGCCAGTGAGATCATAGCCACAGTTATTGCAGGCGATGGGCGTCACGCGGCGTCGGCGCCGCTCGCAGCATCGCGCCACAACGCCAACCAGCACACCCACCGCCGGAGCAGCCAAAACATTGAAGGAGGCGACACCGAACCCAGTGATGTGGCCGACGGCCCGGCAAGCGGCCTGAATGTCGGCCGGCGTGACGTGCGTGTTGAGTTCGTGCTTGATTTGCTGCAGGGCGGCGGTGATACTCCGAGCCATCCTTGGCCTCCTGTGTTGGTTTTGTTTGTACACCAACATCTTCACGGGAGGCCTTGCTTTGCGCAAGCGCTGTAAGTGCTTACGTATCAAGGGCTTATAGACTATCTAAATGGCGTTCGTGACTGTCCCTAATTACAGACGAATGCACTGCCCGCGGCGCGGGGGCGCGGCCGCGGGCAGGCAGTGTCTGTTGGGTGTTGCAGCTCCTCCTCAAACCCGGACGCGTTGCCGCTCACGAACGCCCTGGCGGGACGCGGCACCCTGACGCGCCTCTGCCTATAAAACGTAAACGGCGCGCCGCGCGCTCATGAAAATGGGAAAGAATCTGAAAAATTTTGCGGAAGTGCCCGGATGGACGCTTCTGGGGCCGGATAGCCGCGAGAACACCGCGATCACGGACGGAGTGCCGGTACGGAATTCGCCCGCGGCCCGCGGGCGGGCGCGGCGCGGGAGACCCCAGGGCCGGGGCGGACGACTGCGCTGATGGGAGGTTGATGGTGGCAATCCGGGGCGGCACGCCCCGGCTCTGCTCGCACAAAGGCGAATTGCAGCGCGTTGGCGTCATTCCGGGGTGACACGCCCCGGTTCTGCTCTTTCGGGCGGACCGCTCCTTCGGGCGGCGCGCCCCCGCTGTGCCCTCTGCATTTCTTGATCCCTGATCCCTGTCGATGCCCCGTGGCGGCAATCCGGGGCGGCACCCCGGCTCTGCTCACACAAAGGCGAATTGCAGCGCCTTGGCATCATTCCGGGGCGGCACGCCCCGGCTCTGCTCGCCGCGCTTCTCGATCCCTCTCGATGTTCCATGGCGGCAATCCGGGGCGGCAGGCCCCGGCTCTGCTCTTTGGGGCGATACGTTGTCCGTGGCAGGCCGGCGACTTGGGTTGGTGGTTGGCATCCGCTACAATCCGCGCCGCAGTGTTACCCCGGCGGTGACAGGCGCAACGCAAAACGGGAGCAGCCATGGAACGTACGCTGATCATCTTCAAGCCGGACGCGATGAACCGCATGCTTGTTGGGCGGATTCTCACCCGGTTCGAGGAAAAGGGGCTGCGGATCGTGGGGCTGAAGTTGCAGCAGTCCTCGCGGGCCCAGGTGGAACAGCACTACGCGGTCCACAAGCAGCGGCCGTTCTATGCCTCGCTGGTCGAGTTCATGACGGCCGGGCCGGTGATCCTGGCGGTTCTGGAGGGGCCGGGGGCGATCGCGGTGGTGCGGAGCATGCTGGGCGCCACGAATGGACGTGAGGCGGCGCCCGGAACAATCAGGGGGGATTTCGGTTTGGATCAGCGCTACAACCTGGTGCACGCCAGCGACGGCCCGGAGACGGCACGATTCGAGATAGACCTGTTCTTCAAGCCGGAAGAGTTGGTGAGCTACACGCGCGCCCCCGACCGGTGGATTGCGAGCGAGTGAGCGTAGCCAGGTGAGTAATGGAGGCTGAATGCGAAGCAGCGCCGGCCCGCGTCGCCTGGGAATACTCAAGTGAGCCCGGATAGCATGGGATGACCGGTGCTCAGGGATGATCCTGCTATGAAGGTAAAACGGCTAGTAAATGAACCTCAGAAGGAAGTGACGCTGGCCGGAGCGGCCGGCGTTCGCATGCGCATGCTGATCGGGCCGGCTGAGGGTGCAGGCGTGTTCCACATGCGGCACTTCGAGGTGGCGCCGGGCGGGCACACGCCGCATCACGAACACGATTACGAACACGAGGTCCTGATTCTGAAAGGCGTCTGCTCGGTCAAAGGGGCCGACGGCGATCAGGCGTGCCAGGCGGGAGACGTGGTCTGGGTGCCGCCGAACGAGCGGCACCAGTTTGTGAATACCGGTCGCGAGCCGTTGGAATTCATTTGTTTGATTCCGGCTCCGAAGGAATGCTCGCTGTGACAGCTTGCCACGCTGAGGTCGGCTCGGCGGAAGCCTGACCCTCCCAGCCGTGGCGACAGGAGGCCGAAATGTCAGCGCTGACTCGTCGTGAGGTCATCGGGGCCACGGGCGCCGCAATCGGCGGCTGGTTGCTGGTTGATGGTCTGCCGGCTATGGCTCAGCAGGCGCCGGACACGCAGGCGCCGCCGCCGGCCGAGGGTGAAGAGCCGACCGGTCCGTATGTGTTGCCGCCGTTGCCGTACGGTTATGCGGATCTGGAGCCGTATATCAGCGCGGAGACGCTGAAACTGCACCACGACAAGCATCACGCGGCGTACGTGAAGGGGGCTAACAACGCGTTTGCGCAGCTCGAGAAGATTCGGCGCGAGGGGGGCGATGCCATCAAGCGCGTGCGCTGCGTGACTGAGGACCTGGCGTTCAACGCTTCGGGCAACATCCTGCACACGTTGTATTGGAACAGCATGAAGAAGGACGGGGGCGGTGACCCGCCGGCCGGCGGCGAACTGGCCAAGATGCTACTGCGCGACTTCGGGACGCTGGAGGCGTTCCGCGGGCAGTTCAACGCGGCCGCGGTGCAAGTGCAGGGCAGCGGCTGGGCGATACTGGCGCTGGAGCCGGTTTCGCAGCGGCTGGTGGTGCTGGCGGCTGAAAAGCACGAAAACCAGACGATCTGGGGTTGCGTACCATTGATGGTTTTGGATGTCTGGGAACACGCCTATTACCTGCAATATCAGAACCGGCGGGCCGACTACATCAAAGCCTTTGCGGAGCTCATAGACTGGGGCGGGGTACAGGAGCGCCTGCAACGGGCTTTGAAGAACTCGTGAGTTGAGCTGAACATGAACGAGACTACCGCCACGGGCATGGCCGTGGTGCAGGACACGATCCACGATCCATACAAACCCTCGCCGTGGCCGGTGCTGCTGCTGGCGATGGCGCTGTTCATCGTTCCGCTGATCGTGCTGTCGCAATTCATCGCGTACTGGCGCACCGATGTAGTTGACGACCAGATGTTCGGGTACTTCGGGTGGCGCATCGCGCACGGCGCGACGGTCTACCTGGACGTGTGGGACAACAAGCCGCCGGGCATCTATTGGATTAACGCGCTGGGCATGCTGCTGGGGCGCGACAGCTACCTGGGCGTGATCGGCATGTGCTCGCTGGCCTTGCTGGTCAGCTTCGCCTGCTTTTTCGGCATATGCGCCTCCCTTTATTATCGCGGCGCGGCGGCGTTCTCTACGGCTCTGCTGGGCTTCTACTTGACGCACGGGTACTTCACAGGGGGGACGAACCGTACCGAGACCTTCCTCGTGGCGTGCGAGCTGGCGGCGGTGCTGTTGTATATACGCGGCTTCGCGCGGGATCGCGGCTGGAAGTGGCTGCTGGCGGGGTTGCTGTGCGGCTGCGCGGTTCTGTTCAAGCAAACCGGCCTGGCGGCCTGCGCCGCCATGATGATGCACCTGACGCTGTTGGCCATCACGCGTGACATAACGTGGCGCCAGTGGCTGCGGCGCGGGTTGCTGGTGGGCTGCGGCGTCGGGCTGACGCTGGCGGTCGCAGCCGGCTACCTGGCCTGGCAAGGGGCCTTGGGCGAGGCGTTGTTTGCGACCTTTGGCTTTAATCGCACGTACTTCGCGGCGGGGGCGAGCGGCTTCCCGTACAAGTACCTCACGTACTATCTGTTGAAGAATCACCTGTTCCCCATTCTGCTGCTGCCGATGCTGATGGCGATTGCGGCCTGCATTCACGCGGTGCTGTGGCGGCTGCGGCCGTACTATCGCCCGCGCGAGATTGAGGAGTCGTTGACGGCGTTGCGGCCGGCGTGCCCGCGTTACATGGTGCTGTTCGTGTTGTGGTTTCTGTGGTCGGTTTGGGGGGCGCTGCTCAGTCCGCACGCGTTTCGGCACTACCTGGTGCCGACGATTCCGCCGCTCATGCTGATTGCCTCGTATTTGATCAACATGCTGCAGGCGGAGATGCGGCTGCTGGTGGTGATGCAGCGACGGGCCTGGGCGACAGCGGCGGTGGTGGTGATCGCGTACTTTGGCTTTGACGCGCTCGAGCGCCAATTCGAACAGTTTTCGATGGTGTGGGTGCCACGTTTCCTTCAGCACAAGCCGGCAGAATGGGAAGTGCTGGGTGAGGCGGTGAAGACGGTGACGGGGCCGGAGGACAAGATACAGTGCCTGGGTTACTACCCCGGCGTGTATCTGTGGTCGCGGCGTACAAACGCGGTACGTTTTACGACGACCGAGAAGGTTGGCCAGGTCCGCCATCACGCCGATTTCGTGCTGAAGGAACTGCAAGAGAAGCTGCCGGCGGAACCGCCGACGGTGATCGTGATTTCGGTGAGCGACTACCTGAAGGTGCAAGGCCCGGCTAAGCCGGACGACCGTGCGCCGACGATGCTCCTGGGGCCATGGATAGACGAGAATTACGAGCGCCTGGCGGATGTACCGGGTCCAAACACATACATTTTTAAGCGTAAAGACCTGGTGCAGCCTTCGGACCGCGAGCTACAGAAGAAAGTGTGGCAGATGACCGAGCACGGCATCGCGGCAGCTTTTGACGCGCCCGTCCCGGCGCCGAGGATTGTGGGCGCTTAGTCGTAGCCGGCAATAAAAGCGGGGAGGCTTTGGCGGGGCTCGCGGCCGGACAAAACCCCTGAAGCGGGGCTTGGTGGCGGGGCATTCAGGGCGGGTGCGCTGACGGGTTGACAGGGCTGGGTTGGGTCGGCAGACTATCCGGTGCGTTTAACCGAAAACCGCCCAGCGCGCTGGGTCGGCGGCCCGGTACAGGAGTGTCCCCCGAATTTAACGCCGCGTTCTGCTTTTTTTCGCGGCCATGCGTAATATTCAGGGCTGGGCGGGTCGGTAATTCCATGGAATCAACCAAACCGATCATTGGTTTAACCGGTGGGATCGGGGCGGGTAAATCCACGGTGGCCGCCGAGTTTGGACGCCAGGGGTGCCTGGTAATCGACTCAGACAGCTTGAACCGCGAGGTGTTGCGGCGGCCGGAGGTGCTGGCGCGCTTGCGGCAGTGGTGGGGTCCGGACGTGGTGAATGAGCAGGGCCTGCCGAACGTGGCCCGGATTGCGGAGATTGTTTTTGCCGACCCTGCTTCGCGGAAGCGTCTGGAAGAGCTGACGCACCCCTTGATCGCCCAGATGCGAGCGGATATTATTAAGGCGGTTAGAGAAGACCAAGCGGTCAAAGCCGTCATCCTTGACTCCCCGCTTCTGATCGAAAGCAACCTCGATCGTCTATGTCACGCGATTATTTTCGTTGAGGCGAGCGAGGCACAGCGATTGCAGCGGGTGAATGCTTCCCGCAAGTGGACGGAAGAACAGCTGCGGGGACGGGAAAAATGGCAGACAGCTTTGGAGGTAAAGCGGGCGCGAGCGGATTTCATCATTGACAATGATGGCCCCCCGGACCGGTTGCGACCGCAGGTAAGTGTCATCCTTGAGGAAATCACCTCCCGCTTTAAGGGAGGGCCGTTGAGTTCGGCCAGCCGGGGCTGACAAAATCGGCAACATGTCCCGGACGAGAGTCGCCGGGGTCCATATCTGGAGTCTATTGAAATGGCAAAGGCAACCACACGCACTCGTACCAAGAAGAAGCTGCAGGATGTCATCGAGGCCATGCCGGAGGAGGTCGAGGCCCCTGTAGCCCCCGCCCCTGAACCGGCCGAGCCGGTCGCCGAAGAACGTCCGCCTGAAAAGCCCGCCGCTTACGAATCGCCCATCGATGAGATGGAGGACGACGGGCCGCAGCCGCTCACCAACACCCGTGAGAAGGTCAAACAGTCGCCGCAACGGCCGGCGGAGGACGATCGCCAGCACAAGCGGCGGCGGCGCGACGAGAACAGCACGGCGATTGATCGCGAAACGCACGAGAAGTACGAGCGTGTCAAGCGCGGCGAGCTGCACATTACGGATCTGCAGAAGATGACCGTGGCCGAGCTGCACGAGGTTGCCAAGACCGAGGGCATCGAGGACTTCGTCGGCCTGCCCAAGCAGGACCTGATCTTCCAGATTCTCAAGCGGCGGATCGCGCAGAACGGCCTTTTGTACGGCGAGGGCGTGCTGGAGATTCTGCCCGACGGTTTCGGCTTCCTGCGCAGCCCGGAGTACAACTACCTGCCTTGCCCGGACGACATCTATGTGAGCCCCTCGCAGATTCGCCGCTTCGGCCTGCGTAACGGCCACATCGTCGCGGGGCAGATTCGCCCGCCGAAGGAGTCGGAGCGTTACTTCGCGCTGCTGCGGGTGGAGGCGATCAACTTCGAGTCGCCCGAGGCGGTGACCGAAAAGACGAACTTTGAAGATTTGACCCCGCTGCACCCGGACGAGCGCCTGTTCCTCGAAACCACCAAGACCGAGCTGAACATGCGCATCGTCGACCTGGTGACGCCGATCGGCAAAGGTCAGCGCATGCTGATCGTGGCCCCGCCGCGCACCGGCAAGACGGTCCTGCTGCAAAAGATGGCCAACGCCATTTCCACGAACCACCCGGACGCCATCGTCATCATCCTGCTGATCGACGAGCGGCCCGAGGAAGTGACCGAAATGGAGCGCGCCACCAAGGCCGAGGTCGTCAGCTCGACCTTTGACGAGCCGGCCAGCCGGCACGTGCAGGTGGCCGAGATGGTCATCGACAAGGCCAAGCGGTTGGTTGAGTACGGGCGCGACGTGGTGATCCTGCTCGACTCGATCACGCGTCTGGCCCGCGCCTACAACACCGAAGTGCCGCACTCGGGCAAGATTCTGACCGGTGGTGTTGACGCGAACGCCCTGCAGAAGCCGAAGCGCTTCTTCGGCGCGGCCCGCAACATCGAAGAGGGCGGCAGCCTGACGATCATCGGCACGGCCCTGGTCGATACCGGCTCGAAGATGGACGAGGTCATTTTCGAGGAGTTCAAAGGCACCGGTAACAGCGAGTTGCACCTGGATCGGCGTCTGGTCGACAAACGCATCTGGCCGGCCATCAACATCGCCGCTTCGGGCACGCGCAAGGAAGAGCTGTTGCTCGATCCGAAGGAGCTGGAGAAGGTCTACCTGCTCCGCCGCGTGCTGAGCGACATGAACCCGGTCGAGTCGGTCGAGCTGCTGCGCGGGCGGCTGGAAAAGACGGATTCGAACGCGGTGTTCCTGATGACGATGAATTTGGCGTAGGATTCTTCCGCCCCGGAATGCTGAATGAACGAGGCCTCGCGATCCAGGCTTTGGAGCGCGAGGCCTTCTCTTGCGCTTGGGTTATGGGCGTACGGGCCGGTTTGAGTTCGCCCCCCGGCCCGCTCTTTACCGTGGCGGCTGTACGTGGACGTAAACGACGCGGCCTTCGCGGAAGTACGGCCGGTAGAAAACCTTGCCCACGCGGTAGTACGTCACCTCCTGCACCACGACCGGCTCATGTTCCTCCGGAAGCTGCAGGATGGAGGCGCCCAGCGGCGTTTCAGTCACCACGTATTCCGGCCCGTGGTCGACATACTCGACCCTGTAGTACGTGTCATCGCAATAGTAGAAGCTGAATCCGCCGATCTGGATCGCGACCGCCGTTTCCGGGAGACGCCGCACGCGCACGCCCACCGGCGGCGGCACCACTACATAGCGAACCTCGCCCAGCACCGGCCGCTCTACGTAGTAAACGTCGTCGTACACGAAGTAACGGCGCGGCCCATGATGAACGACTTCGCAGCGCTCCGGCGGGCGCAGGAACACGCTGCCGCGGGCCGGGCGCTTGCCGTACGCGCGGACGGAACCATGCCCGTCGTAGATTTCGCGGTGGCCGACGTTTGGCCGGCGAACGCCGCGGTATTCATGCAGAAGGGGGGCGCGGTGGCGGTCGTCTGAGCGGCGAACGTCGCGCTCAACGCTGCGCCCGCGAGTGCCGCGTTCAGAGTCACGCCGCTGATCGCGGTCGTCGGCCCGCGTGACGGGCGTGCTCGAACCGCGCCGCGCGCGGTCATCACCGCTGCGGGGCGTGGCGGCTTGCGGCGTGCCGCGGGTCTGGCGCTGCTGAGCAGCGGTGCCGGCGGCGGGCGGCCGAGCCGTTCGCTTCCTGCTGTGGCGGACCGAGCCCGTGGGCTGGCCCGATTGAGCCGACTTCTGAGCCGGCTTCGCGTCTGCCGCGGCCGCTACGTCGGCCATTAGCAAAGCCGCTATCCCCAGTGCGATCGCGCCGATGAAGCTTGTGCGGATGGTCATGGCTCATCCTCCTTAGAGTTTTGGGGCGCTAGTCCTGCTGCTCCGGTTCAACGGGCAGCATGTCGATTTTGGTAGCGCCCGGCGGCGGCTCGAACTTAAAATCGTCAGCCTTCAGTTCCGGCTTTGTATCCCATTTGACGATAACGGCAGAGAACTGCGGGGAGCCGGGCAGGCTGCGGTAGTCGATTACCAGCTTGCGCGGCAGGGCCTGTTCGTCGTCATCGATCCAGATTTGCCAGTCCAGGTCGTCCTGCGTGAACGCCAGGTGATGGCACTTGAATTCGCCCACGCGATGCAGCCCGAGATAACGCCCGCTCAATGCCTCACCGGTCAGGGCTTCGTGCGGATTGCTCAACAGCAAGTCCGATAGCGGAATCGTCCACCCGTAACGCTCCATCGTGTGATCCAGCATGGCGTCTACCGTGCCCGTTACGGGTACGACGGAGTATACGTTGCGTTCCAAATCCAACGTCACGAGTTCGCGGCCGTCGTACCAGAAGCGCCGGCCGGGCATGTCGCCCGTCAGTTCGCCTCTTAGCTGATCGGGGCGTTTCTGGGCCACGGTAAAGCGGTTTGAATATTGAATCTTCTGTCCGTCGGGCGAGAGCTGATCGAAGAGAATCTCCGCTTCTAACCGAAAGGCGCTCAGCTTGGCGAGCTGGCCGCTCATCTTCTGCAGCAGTTCATCCGCTTTCGCCTCGATGGCTGGTTGGGTCGTTGCGGCCTGAGTCGTGGCCGGCTGCGCCGCAACGCCTTCGGCCGGTGGAGCGGCGTTCTGCTGGCCGATGGCGGTGACAGCGGTGAGCAGTACGGCAAGGATCGACAGATTTCGCAAACCGGTCGAGGTCATATTCATCTCCCATTCTCAGCCGCGGCATGCGGCCGAGGGCGGGATTGTACCCGATGGACGCCTGTAGGTGGGGCTTTATTCAGCCCCGGGGGCAAGCTCGAACCAATCGCCTGCGGCGCGCACGGAGACGGCGGGCGTGCGTGGCTCGTGATCGATGAGCAGCACGCCCCCGCGCTGGGCCAGCATTTGTAAGAGTTTGTATTTCGATGCGCGGTTTTCGAGCGGGGAGAGGTCGTAGCTCATGTTATAGGCCGCGCCCAGGTGCCCGGCCGTCGGGATGGTGTCGCCGCCGAAGACCAGGCTGCGCTCGCGGCCGGCGACCAGGACGGCCTGATGTCCGCGCGTGTGACCGGGGGCGAGCAGGGCGCGTATGCCCGGGACGATCTCGACTTCGCCGTCCAGCAGATTCCAGGCGGCGGCCTGGTCGATGGGGTCCAGGTTCTGCCGCGGGTAGCTGATGTTCGTGATGCCGAAACCGGCGCGGGCGTCTTCGTACTCCTGCCGTTGCACGTGCACGCGCGCATTGGGAAAGGTCGGCAGCAGCCGGCCTTCGGTTTCGTACGTCAGCCCGCCGGCGTGATCAAAGTGCAGGTGCGATACGATGACATCCGTGATAGTGAGAGGATCAACACCTAGCGCTTGAAGCGACGGCAGCAGCCATTGCTGCGGATCAGCGGCGTAGATTTTTTGCTCTTTGGGACTGAGCTTTGGGCCGTGGCCGGTTTCGATTATTACCCGCCGCGCGGCTTCGCCCGGCCACTCCACTAGCAGGCAATTGCAGGCCATCTCGATCCGGTTTTGCTCGTCGGCCGGGTTAGTGCGCGACCAGAGGGCCTTGGGGATGATTCCGAACATGGCGCCGCCGTCGATTCTCAGGCGTCCGCCGTTGATCAGCGTGACGGTGCAGCCGCCGAGGTCGAAACGTGCCGGATGTTCTGCAGTCGGATTCATGCGGTACTCATCGTGCGGTGTTCATCGTGCCAGCCGGTTTTTTGTGATAGTATCCGCATTGCGGCGCGGCTGGGAACTAATAATCGCCGTGGCTCGTTGGCAGCGCTCCCCATCCTGGCGAGGCTTCGGCGAGCGTTGGCCCCGGTGAGCGTTGGCCCTCGCTGGCGCTTCTGACACGGATTCTCGCGCTCGCGCAGGGCGATTAGCTGAGGCGATATTATGCCTGAGATTCGCTGCGTGTGTCTGGATGTGGACGGCGTGTTGACCGATGGGCGCATCTTCGTGGACAGCGAAGGGCGGTCGGCGCGGGCCTTTTACGTCCAGGACGGCTTCGCGATCCGCTGGTTTCAGAAGCTCGGTGGCGTGGCGGTAATTCTCTCGGGAAAAAGCTGCGCGGCGGTCGAGGCCCGGGCGCG
>Ga0116189_1003216_pt1 | contig 11801 bp, 15 predicted proteins | sample AD_JPNTR3_MetaG_FD_89895 | JGI IMG/M metagenome (GOLD analysis project Ga0116189, IMG submission 89895) | Active sludge microbial communities of municipal wastewater-treating anaerobic digesters from Japan - AD_JPNTR3_MetaG | ecosystem: Engineered > Bioreactor > Anaerobic > Digestate | place... | reverse complement strand
CTCAAAGTCCTGCTTAAGAATGTAGCCCTTCGCGCCCAAGCGGAGCGCCTGCACGATGTACTCGTCGTCCAGAAACGTGGTAAGGAAGAGTATCCGGGCATCTGGGAACTCTCTCAGGATGCGCCTGCATGCCTCGAGCCCGGTCATGCGGTCCATTCGGATGTCCATCAGCAGCACGTCCGGCTGAAGCTGCGTGAAGAGCGCCACTGCTTCATGGCCGTCATGGCCCATTGAGACGACCTCGATATCTTCGTCTGATTGCAGGATGGTCTTCAGAGACTGACATACCAGCCGATCATCGTCGATGATCACTACTCTCATGCAGACGCCCTCCTTTCGGAATCGAGACAAACAGTCTGAACCCGCCCTGGTGTTCGATGAAGAGCTGCCCCCCCCAGCGCGGCGACGCGGTCGGCCATACTGCGCAGGCCGAGACCGCCTGAGGGTTCGCCTGCGGTCTTGGATCCGTTATCCTCCACGATGAGCTGATAAAGCGCGGGATGTTCTATGAGCCTGAGGGTGACCTGGGTGGCGTTGGAATGACGGATGACGTTGTTAAGCCCTTCTGAGACGATGGCGATGAAGCAGTATGTGATCTCCTTCTCTGGTTGGCTGTCCAGCCTGTAGTCGAGATGAATCGGACAGAATTCGAATCCCTGGGCCAAAGCATCGATCTGGGTCCTCAAGTCAACGGATTCTTCATGCAAATCGTGGACGCTGGCCCGGATGGTATTCATGGCCTGCGATAGAGTATCTCGAACCACCGATAGGCTCTGTCGCAGATCGGCGTCTGCTGCCGCAGTGTCGGCGCTGCGCTTGGCCGCCATGATCGCCCCGACCTGAAGTATCGACCGCGATAGCAGGTGCCCTACGTGGTCGTGGATCTCGCGGGCGATGCGACTACGTTCTCCGAGCATCGCCAATCTAACCTCATAGTCCTGCTTCTCTATTAGGTCTTTGTTCTTCTGGCTGAGCATCATGGCCAGTTCCTGACCGCTATCGCGCAGCTGCTTGAGCTCGGTGCGGCTCCGTTCCAGCGCAACCGCGCGATGCTTCAGCACATAGGCCGCCGCCATCAATACTGCCACAGTCAGTGATGTGTTCGCAGGAAGACCCGTGAAGCATGCCGCCAGAGCCGCCGCTACGGCCGGCGCCCACCAGGCCTGTTTGAGCCCGAACGCATCATAGTATACCAGAGGGATAAAGAGGCAGAAGCTGGGCCAGACCGCGCTTGCCCCGGCGTAGGCCACAATGCTGGCTAAGTGGAACGTGGGCGATAACAGATAACCGTTAAGCCCGCTGACTGTTATTGCAGCCAGCATCGCTATGACGATCATCGCGTCGCCCGCCCTTTGCGGCAGCAGGGCGGCGCAGCACGCCCATATGAGGACCCTATCGACAATCGCGTTCATAGCTACGTCTCCTTCGGGATCAAGTCTATCACGCCTGGTTCCGACTGACAATTTTCGACTGACACTGACGGTCGGCAGTCGCATGATAGGCAGTCGCATGATGGGCAGTCGCATCGTGACAATGATAGTGACAACTGTCATCCACAGAACTGACTGGATTCACTTACGGCGCCTTGGCGCCGCAGGTAGAATGAAAGCACAACGAGATCGGGAGGAATCGTAATGCTCGTTAGGGTGCAGAACCTTGTAAAGCGATATGGAGATGTGCTGGCCCTGGATCACTTCAACCTAGAAGTGGGTGAAGGCGAGATCCTTGGCCTCTTGGGTCCAAACGGATCGGGCAAGACCACTACAATCAACTGCATTCTGTCGCTCCTGAAATACGACAAGGGTGCTATTGAGGTGTTCGGCAAGCCGATGGCGCCTGACGCCTACGAAAGCAAGCGCAATATCGGCGTCGTGATGCAGAATGTAGCGGTCTTCCAGGAGCTTAGGGTAGAGGAGAACATCGACTATTTCTGTGGCATGTATGTGAATGACGCAAAGGCTCGCCGTCGGCTGGTGGATGAAGCCATCGAATTCGTAGGCCTGGGGGAATTCCGCAGGTTCTACCCCAAGAAGTTGTCGGGCGGGCTCTTGCGCCGGCTCAATATCGCTTGCGGCATTGCCCACAAACCCAAGCTGATTTTCATGGATGAGCCTACGGTAGCTGTGGATCCCCAGAGTAGGAACAAGATACTGGAAGGCATCCGCGAGCTGAACCGGCAGGGCGCGACTGTGGTGTACACCTCGCACTACATGGAAGAGGTGGAACAGCTCTGCACCCGCATTGTGATCATGGATAAGGGCAAGACTCTGGCCACGGGCACGAAGGACGAGCTTAAGGCGATGATCAATGACGGCGAGACCGTCACCGTCGAGCTGTACGCTCTCCAGCCCGATCACGTAGCCAATATACGGCAATTGCCTCATGTCGCCCGCGCGGAGTATGCGGACAACCGTCTGGCGGTCCATTTCGACGGAGGCCAGCACAATCTGCTGACTCTGCTCGACTACCTGAAATCGCGCGATCTCTCGTTCGGCCGGGTCTTTTCGGAACAGCCGACACTGAACGATGTGTTCCTTGAGATCACCGGCAGACAGCTGAGGGATTAGGGGGAGTGTGGGAAGGCATGTTCATGCACATATTCGGCTATCGTCTGAAGTGTCTGGCGCGAGACAGAGAGATGGTATTCTGGACCTTGATCTTCCCGCTGATCCTGGCCACCATGTTCCATTTCGCCTTTGACCAGCTTATGGGGAGGCAGGAGACTTTCAGACCCATCAGAGCCGCGGTAGTCGGGAGCGATGCCTATCGACAGAATGTCGCCTTTCGACAGGCCCTAGACGCGCTGTCCAGGCCAGGAGAGGGCCAGCTGATTGAGCTAACCGTGACCGATGACCGAGAGGCTCGCCGATTGCTCGAGGACGGGGCCGTATCTGGCGTCATCACCGTCGGCGATCCCATCGGACTCACAGTCAGTCAATCCGGCATTGAGCAGAGCATATTGAAAGCGATCCTCGATGAGTACGCACACACATACGCAACAATCACTGGTATCCTCGAGGAGCATCCGACAGATCCGGCGGGACTCCTTCGGGAGATAGGGCAGAGGCGAAGCTACACACAGCAGATCTCTTTCAGCAGCGCTGAGCCTGACACCATACTCAACGTCTTCTATGTTCTCATTGCGATGACCTGTCTTTACGGCGGTTTCCTGGGGCTGCGCAATACCACCGACGTGCAGGCGGACTTGTCCCCTCAGGGCGCGCGGCGCAGTGTGGCGCCCACTCACAAACTCGGCGTAGTGCTGTACGACTTAGCGGCAGCGCTCACCATAAGCCTGGCAGAGGTGACGGTCCTGCTGGCGTATTTAGTGCTTGTGCTGCGCGTGAATTTCGGAAACCAGGTATGGTATGTGCTGTTGACATGTCTGGCAGGCTGCATTGCCGGTGTGTCTTTCGGAGCCTTCATCGGTACGTTCGCCCGAAAGAGTGAGGGCGTAAAGACGGCGATCCTCAGCGCGTCGAGCATGACGATGAGCTTCCTGGCGGGCTTGATGATAGTCAACATGAAGGACATAATCGCACGCAAAGCGCCGTTTCTGTCCTACATCAACCCGGCGGCCCTGATCGCCGACGCGTTCTACAGCCTGTACGTTTTCGCGAGCCACCGCCGGTTCTTCCTCAACATCGGGCTGTTGCTCCTGATTTCGGCGGCCATGTGCACCTTGAGTTTCCTGCGCCTGAGGAGGGATAGATATGCAAGTCTTTAGGGCTTACTTCAAAGTGATGCGTGCCTCAGCGGGGGCAATATCCATCTACGTCGCCATCTTCCTGGGGCTGTCGGTGGCGTTCTCCCTCGCCGAGGCTCCGCAGGAAACTGGGGACTTCGCCCAGACGAGGACGTCCATCGCCGTGATCAACCGCGACGGAGAAGCCCCGCTTGCGCAGGGGCTGGCAGACTACCTTGCCGACACTAGTGGGATAGTGCCCTATCCGGACAATCCGGAAAAGCTCCAGGATGCGCTGTTCTTCCGCAATGTGGAGTACATTGCGATTATCCCGGCCGGTTTCTCTACCGACTTCCTGTCCGGTCGCGACTGCGCCGTACAGAAAGTGACGGTATCGGGTTCCATAAGCAGCCGTTACGTGGATATGCGGATCGACAAGTACCTCAGAACTGCTCGCCTCCGCCATCAGTATGGGGGGGATCAGTCACACGAAGAACTGGCGGCCGCTATCCGGGCCGATCTGGCGCAGGAGACCCCGGTCACCGTTTTGCCTTCTTCAGCAACCAACGGCTCTGAGCGAGAATTCGTCTTCTACTACCGGTATTTTGCATATGCTGTGCTCGCTACCATCATGATGGGTGTGAGCGCAATCATGATGGCATTCAACAAGCCCGACCTCCGTCGGCGCAGCCTGTGCACTCCGATTCCGGCGCGCAGTGCGAACCTGCAACTGGCCGTCGGCCACACCATATTCGCGCTGGGCTGCTGGTCGGTGCTGGTGCTTTTCAGTTTCGTTCTGTACGGCAGGAACCTGCTGTCATCCGGGCTAGTGTGGCTGTACTGCATGAACACGCTGGCATTCACCGTCGTGAGCGCCAGCATAGGATTCCTCGTCGGCAGCTCGGTAAGGAGCAACGGCGCACAGGCCGGGGCGGTGAATGTGATCGCCAATGGTATGAGTTTCGTCTGCGGGGTGTTTGTGCCGCAGTCGATCCTGAGCAAGCACGTCCTGGATTTCGGACGGTTCTTACCTGCCTACTGGTATGTGAAGGCTAACGACGCGATTTCGGGGCTTTCCCGGCCTACTGCCAGCGCCCTGCGGCCGATATACGGCGATGTACTGATTCAGCTGGCGTTTGCCGCCGCCATCTTCGCGGTAACTCTGCTGCTCACCAAAGAGCGGCAGGCGGAGTAGGCGGAGCGGGTACGCGGGTCTTGGGGGCCGTGAGGGCAGTGAGGGCCGTGCTGGCCGTGAGCGATGCGGCGCGCAGTCCGGCCCGGGCAGCTGCCGAGATGGGGTCGAACCCGTTGCGATCCCAGAATGATATAATAAGCATATAATAAGCATGCTATGATACTACCAGACGAGGTGGTCCAGATGATCAACATCAAGCCGTCGGCGGCGATTCGGAGGGACTACAACAGCATATCCGAGCTCTGCAAGCGTTCGGGAGAGCCTGTGTACCTGACCAAGAACGGCGAAGGCGACCTGGTGGTGATGGACATCGAAGCATTCGCGAGGCGCGAAAGCATGTTGCGTCTCAGGGAGAGCCTGGTCGCTGCCGAGGAAGGCAGATTAGCCGGGAAGAGCGGTTATTCTCTCGATGACGTATCCTCCATGATGAAGGCCGCAATCCAGGAGGTATTGGATGGACGGCGCGCGTAGGAGATCCGATGTGGTGATCTCAGACGAGGCGATGCAGAGTCTGCTGCTACACGCCCGCTTTCTGGCACAGGTCGGCGAAGCCGCTGCGCGTCGGCTTGTAGAGGAGTTCGACGAGAAGGCGAAGTCTCTTGAGGAGTACCCGGAGCACAACCCATGGCTCTCAGATTCACTGATGCCGGCGGGCAAGTACCGCAAGCTGTTGATGGGCAAGACCTATCTGCTAGTCTACCAAGTAAAAGGCAGCACTGTGTATGTGGACGCCGTCGTGGATTGCAGGAAGGATTACAGCTGGTTGCTGTAGCCGGCCTCTACGGATCACGATTGAGCGCCTCGCCGGGCTGGAATAGCCGTTTAGCTGGTCTTGACATCACGGCCGTCAGACAAAACGGCTGGAGCTGGCATAGCGTCGATTTTTGCCATCAGTTTTGGAGATACCCGCAATTGCGTTTTTCGCCGAAAGTATCGTCAAAATGTGACCGTATCTCCGGGCGGATACCCCCGGGGGTATATCACTGAGCCGCAACAGGATAGTGATAATCTCCGGCCTTGTGCGGCCGCGGTTGGCGCTTCTCAAGGAAGTGGGAGCCTATCGCGTCAGGCAGAACAATACGTGGGAGTGGCGTACCAACCGATTCCTGGGAGGTGTCAGGTTGTGAAGAGTGACGAGTTGACTCTGGCCTACTTGGAGCATACTGCCTAACAATGCACATGGCATCAGGTGAATGGAAGTGATGGCATGGTCCGATACGTGGATAGTCTTGATGGAATCCATCTCGACATGTTGCATGGCTTCTTCCGGGGCTGGCGCCGCAGAGTATCTCCTGAGGAGCATTTCGAGATGCTGTGGGGGAGTGATCATGTAGTACTGGCGCTGGCCAATGCCGACCTCCCAGACGGCGCAACCCTAGATGCCGACGCAAAGCGGGGCGCTGATGCCGGTCCTGATGCTGCCGGCGTCGATCGGGTGGTGGGCTTCATCACCGCTATCAGCGATGGGGTTCTGTCTGCCTACATACCACTGCTTGAAGTGCTTCCTGACTATCGTAGACAGGGCATCGGCACTGAGCTGGCGAGACGTCTGCTCCACAAACTGAACGGGCTCTACATGGTGGATGTGATGTGCGATCCGGATGTGCAGCCTTTCTATGCACGTCTGGGAATGCTGCCGTCTACCGGGATGATGATAAGGAGAGCGTGAAGCTTCCGGTTCGATCAGGGCCCAGCCGGCGCCATTCAGATTCGAATAGGGGGGCACACCATGAGGAGCCTCTATGACGACCTGTCTGAGAAGTTGAAGCAAGACCCACGGCTCACCAAAAGGGGCGGCGCGCGATTCGACATGAGTCTTCTATTGTTCAACTCCAGGGACGATCTACACGAGCTGTGGTTGGCTGCTGATCGATATCTGCGATCACGGGGGGACGACGATCTGGACCACCTGCACAGTGCGGTCGAGAAGCTACGGCCCATATTTGGCGAAAGCTCCGGAGATCATTCATGTTAGGTTGGGAAAAGCAGATGCCAGTTGTTGATGAAAGCGACGTTGCGCAGGCTCTTAGGCAAAACCGCGTTTAGCAGGGGATCGGCGAACCTATGATACAGCGATGGGGTTTTTGTCTCGCTCGTCAACATGCTTGTCGTAGAACGCAGAGAACACGTGCCTCAATTCCTCACGCAGACTCTCGTTACCTTCGCTGAGTGGGTGGCCGAGGTTTTCGCCCACGCCGTGTGCAACGAACAAGTTGTGATTGATGGCCACATGAGGGCTGACCGCGATCTCCTTCATTTTGCTGCTCAGGCTATACGTCGTAATGCAGAACGACATATCCTTATAACACGCATTCACAACTCTCAAGTTGGGTCGTCCGCCGTTGACCGTGGCAAGCGGCATCGCCGTATCGTGCCCGTACAGTTCATTCATTACTCGGAGGCTTTCATCAAAACAGTCCATCATGCACTCTCCCTCAAAACGCTGGGGCCTTCTTTCGGACGTATCCGCGGGTTAGTTCGGCGGCATAGACTCGGTTCCTGCTTGGCTACCTACCGCCAGCCAGCAAGTGTGCGCCTCCGCCGATAGGCCAGCTGCCGCTGCCCTCACTCACAAGAATCACATGCGCGCGGAGCTGAAACCGGGTGTGTGCTTTCCATTCTACATATCGTTATTAGGGATTTCGAGAGAAAGGACGCCGAACCACTCTATAGGATTGTGCATGAACAGGATATCGTTCGCTTTATGAGAGACTGGTCGGAGCAGAGTCCTTCTCCCGAGAGTCCGTGCGGGTTCATTGATGGCTGCAGACCCAAAAAGTATAGGCGCCGTGGGTACACCATGTGGACGCGAAACGCGAATCACGGGTACTCTGCTTGCTTCCGATCTTGAACTCCACGTGGATGCCTCAGGGCGAGCAACTCCGCGTTCCTGCTCCATGTGTGGTGTTGGCTGTCAGCATCCCCGAGACGTCTTGCTGAACTGTCACAGGAGGGCCTCAGAAATGGGTTCTGCCCTCCGCTTCTTCCATCTGCTCCGGGAAGACTCCGAAAAAGCACGGAAAATCCGCGTTGACACAGCAGATCCATTTCGCTACGGTATGAACGAACCCAGAATGGTTCATTCGACAATTGGGGCAGGGGGCTAGTTCAGGCTGGTCGACGAGAGAGGGGGGCTACTCACGATGAATACGTCACTGGTATACCTCTCAAGAACGGGACATTCCAAGAGGATAGCGGAGGCGATAGCGGCGGAGCTTCACATCCCGGCACAGAGCATCCAGGCCAGTCCGACACTGAGCGGCGTGGATCTGCTCTTCATAGTGGGCGGAATCTATGCCGGGAAAAGCGATCCCAGGATGGTCGAATATGTCCAGAAGCTCGACAGCAGCATGGTAAAGAGGGCTGTGTTGATCACGTCTTGCGCAAGCAAGCAGAAGAGACAGGACATGGTCAGAGATGCTTTGGTTAGGAGCGGCATTCAGGTGGCGTCGGACGAGTTCGTCTGCCGCGGCAGCTTCCTGTTCATGGGAATGGGGCACCCGAACAGTAAAGACATCGACGGTGTGATTTCGTTTGTGAGGAAGGTCGCGAGTGCGTCGGAAGGGTCCGGTAAACGGAGGAAATCGAGGTGAAGGGCCGACAAGCCGTTGAGCTCTTCAGGCTTGGGCTGAGAAGGCAAGTGTAGGGTGGCGCTGTCTCGACAACGCCTCGTCAAGCATGATGCAGGGGAGTATGTCGGGTTCATCAGACTGGTGGCTAAGAAGAGGTGATGACCAATGCGCTCGGTTGCAGGCAAGATAGACTGGCCGCAGGTTATGCTCTTCTGCGGCGTTCTCGCTCCGCTAGTTTATCTGGGGACGGATAGGCTCGCGGGGAGGCTCCTGAACAGCTACAGCTTTGCGGCGCAGTCTATGAGTGAGCTGAGTGCCGCCGGCTCCCCGACGAGATCGCTCGTTGCTACGCTCAACTTCGTGGCTGCCCTGCTCATGATCGCGTTCGGAGTGGGAGTCTGGAGGGCGGGGGATCAGGCAGTCCTGCCACGCATCACCGGCGGGCTCTTGATCGCCAACGCGGCGCTGGGACTCATCGCGACCCTTCTCTTCCCGCCTCGCTTCGGTGTGAGGCCGAGCTTCGGCAGCCCGGGCGTGATTATCATGTTCCTCAGTGTCGTGTGCTTCGTGCTGGCGATGCTGTTCGGAGCCGCGGCATTCAGCGGTTGGATCCGCGTCTTGTCGATCGCGGTACCCGCAAGTTACGTCCTTCTGGCTGTCCTAAGGTTTGCGACGGCCGCCTCATCGCCTGCGGGACAAGCCGCGTCGCTTATGGGAGCGCAGGAACGCACCATGGTCTATAGCTTCTTGTTATGGGTGATGGCCTTGGCCATCCGCCTGCTTATGTCCGGCAGGGGCGGGTGATAGACGTCACAGTGGAGGCAGCCGCCCTACCGCACCTTTTGGCTACAGCATCGCAAGCCGCCGTTGTTGCCGCCGGGGAGCTAGTAATGGCGGCTGTTGACTGCTTCGGCGGCTTGTCGCGTTGGGGCATGAGTTATCTTGGGTCTTCGCCTACGATACTCTATCGCATAAGCGAACCCAAGCGCACAACAGTGTTCTAGTGGTCCTCTGTTCCCGTCACAGCTCCCTCCTCTGATGCGCTACATAGGGCTTCTTGTATTCTCGATCGACACGTAACGATAGTTGATAATGAGTTGCGCTCTTGATTTGACTCCCAGTTTTCGGTATACCCCGCTCATATGGGTGTTAGCTGTGGAATACTTTATCAAGAGACGCTCGGCCGACTCCTTTAGGGTAAAGCCTTCCAAAAGCAGGAGGTACAGGTCGTACTCCCGGGGAGTCAGCTGTGCGATCCGTTCCTGTTTTTCGCTTTCTGTAGGTCCGGCTTTAGCCGTGGAAAACGGAATCTCCTCGCACGCGTCCCCTTCATGCGACTTGGCAGGGCCTTCGCATGCTGCTCTTAGTTGTCCGGAAGCCAGTAGTTGTTTGAGCTTATCAAGCAGGCCCATCTTCTCATTCCCCCTTACTAGAGCTTGGTGCCGCAACTGCCGCAGAACTTGGTATCCGGCGGACTATCCGAGCCGCATGACGGGCATTTTCTTGAGGCGGGAGCTGTCATGGAAGAACCGCATTGATTGCAGAACCTCACGCTCTGCGCGTTGTTCGCGCCGCATTTGGGGCAGACGGCCAACGCCAGCGATGCGCCGCAGTTGTTACAGAACTTCCCCGTTCCGGCGGGCTTGCCGCAGACAGGGCATACTGTCGTCTTGCTCTCGAGCTTACCCTTCCAGACGACAGCTGTTTCGGCGACCTCACCGATGTTACGCCGCATGGCATCTGCGCGGGCCTTGGCCACCTCAATCTCCTGACGTGGGGCGCATTGGGTGCACAAACCCTCATCCTCGTTGTAACACGAATCGCATACCCACTGGCGGCAACCATGGCAGCGATGGAAATGCTGTTGGGCCTCGTTTTTGGCGCGTTCAAAGGCGTTCTCGTGTTCCTTATGCCATTCGGGGCTCATGCCATCGAATCGCTCGGAGAGCACGCTGCCGCCTCGTTCCAGAGAATAGCCCAGGCTTCCCAGTCTGCCGCCTAACAGGCTCCCCAAGACGCCTGCGCCCTGCGCAAGGCTACGGAGGCCTCTGCCCTTCTTGTGGGTCTCTGATTCAATGAAGCTGCTTCGGTATCCATCCTCGCAGAGGTCGCAGTAGAAGGTAAACTGGAACCCGGCTTCGGTGGAGTTATCCGCATAATTGCGAGTGAAAGACTGAATCATGTGTATTCACCTCATTTCATCTCATGACGGGTCTCATTTTCTTGCCGCAGGCCGTGCATTTCGTATTCTCAAAGAATTGCATTCTGGTGCAGCGGGGATTCTCGCAGCGTACCATCAGCGATGCACCGCACGCATCGCATCGCTCCTGCACGAAGGTCTGTCTTCCACAGGAGGGGCAGCGAGTATGCAGCGGCCGTCCGCATCCAGCACAGGTTAGCTGCGCCTTTTCGATAGGGTGCAAGCAATTCGGGCAGAGGAACCCAAAAGGGCTGCCGCTTTGGCAGGACGGACAAGACCGAGCATCCCGTTCGATATACGTTCCGCAGTGGACGCAGGGCTGTTTGTAGGAAGCCATTCCTAACCCTCCAGCCTAGTGCCGCACTCTCCGCAGAAACGGGCGCCGGGCGCGAGCTTCGCGTCACAAGAGGGGCAATGAGTTTTTGCGCCGAGTTTGGCGCCACACTCCTGACAGAACTTGACACCGTCGGGATTGAGGTTGCCGCATGCCGGGCAGGTGCGGTTTTCATCTTCCATTCGCCGTTCTTCTTCCTGTCGCTCCTTTTGCTCCTGCGCCTGCTTTAGTCTGGCCTGCGTTTCGGCCAGATTGGCCTGCACCAGCTTTAACTTGTTTTCAATCTCGGGGAATTGTCGGGCGTTCTGGGCGCAGACGCGTCTGCCAATCTCAGCATAGAGTTCGACTTCCTGCTTTTGCAGGCTGCTTACTTCTGACTGGATATTGATTAGCCTCACATTCGGATCGTCCTGAGGCATCAGACTGGAAAGACCTTTCATCAAGCTGCCCAATCCGCCGAACAAATCGCTTGCCATGGTGATTGCCTCCTTCATCAAATCGCTCGGGTGAATTCTCCTTCGGGATCATCTTGCGCGGAAGCCGCCTCGATTGACCATTCACTAACTCGCATGACCGCCTGAGGGCACGCCTCATTAGAACTAGTGAGACTTGGCTGAAGGACTTGAAAGACCCTGGCAGACATAGTACCTTGACAGTGTAGGCCAGCGGTGAGGCTTCTGATGGGTGAGTGAGGGAGTTTGAAGAGATGATCGGGTGGAGCTTGAGGCGTTCATACAGTATGAAACCGGAAGTGCGGGTGCATGCCAATCTCGTCAACTTGGGCGCAAGGAATCGAGTTGTGGATATCCGCGGAT
>Ga0116189_1003210_pt1 | contig 11814 bp, 9 predicted proteins | sample AD_JPNTR3_MetaG_FD_89895 | JGI IMG/M metagenome (GOLD analysis project Ga0116189, IMG submission 89895) | Active sludge microbial communities of municipal wastewater-treating anaerobic digesters from Japan - AD_JPNTR3_MetaG | ecosystem: Engineered > Bioreactor > Anaerobic > Digestate | place... | reverse complement strand
CGTCCACATCGAGCGGCTGGTTCCGGCAAAGCGACAGGGGGTGCGGGAGATATACCAGGCCTCCCTGCGACCCGATCTCCCCGATGGTGTCTTCCATGCCCTGCATGGGCCTGATCCGCTGTTTGAGAAAAAGCCCGATGATCTCGCCCTGCCCGGTATCGATCTCCTCGCCCGGGATCACGGGAAAAGGGGCGATTTTCTCAAGCCTTAAGGCACCCTCGATCTCGTCGTGGTCGGTCACGGCAAGGCAGGTGATGCCCGCTGACCGGCATCTCCGGATCATCCAGTCGAGCCGGTTGCACGAGTCGTGGGAATACACGGTGTGGCAGTGAAGATCGGCCTTCAGCACCGTCGTTTTTCCTCGACACGCTCCTGAACGACCTCGGCAAATCGGTCTGCAATCCGGGGCCAGGTGTAGTGCCGCTGCAATACCTCGTACCCCTGCTGCGCACGCCCGGCCGCCTCGCGGGGCTGCCGGACGATCTCGTCGATGCGGGCCGCAAGCTCGGGGGCGCTGTCCGCCCAGTAGAGAAAGCCGTCTCCGATTCTCTGCACCTCGGCAATGCGCGAAGAGATCACGGGTTTGTGAAACGCCAGATACTCGAAGAGCTTGATGGGGCACGCGCCATGGGTGAGCGGGCTCAAGCGGAAGGGGTTGAGACAGATGTCAAAGGAGTCTACATATTTAAGGATCTCTTCATGGTCGAGCCCCCCGGTCAGGATCAGGTTGCCGAGCCTAAGCCTCTGCTTCTCGCGCTGAAGCCATCGGTATTGCCTGCCTCCGCCCGCCACCACAAAGGTGCAGTCGCGCCTGAGCGATGCTGCATCCAGGATCTGCTGAAAGTCGATGAAATACTCCAGAGACCCGATAAATCCCACTACCGGTCCTGGTCCGGCCGGTCTCAGGTGCTTGCCGCTGCCGGGCCGGACCTCGTCCATGTCGACGCCGTTGGGAAGATAGATGCTTTCCGGAAAATACTTCTGCGCCAGGTAGTGCGACACCGAGAACACGCAATCGCACCGGCTCAGGGTCTTTCCGAGCAGCCTCTCCGCGAGATGGATGAGGGGCCTGACCGCAGACCTCCCGAGCTCGTGGCGCAGCAGGTCGATATGGTCGTCGCCCAGGTCGTAGACGCTCACCACGCCGCCCCGGCCTGCAAGAGGGTACAGGGCCATGGAATAGAACAGCACTGCATCGATGTCATAGGCCCTGATCATCCGCCCGATCGCTGTATTGAGCTTCATGCAGTAGGCCCCTTTTTTCACGACCTTTTCCAGGGGCAGGGCTGCGTTCCAGAACAGGGGCGGCATGTCTACATCAATGAGCCGGATAGTGTTGAGCGAGCCTCCACGCTCCACAAAGCCCGAGTCCTCGGAGCTCATGGCCGGAGGCTGCGCCAGGTAGACATTATGCCCATTTTGCGCCAGACGGCTCAGGATCTGAACATAGCGTGAGCGGTTGATCGAGTTCCACCGGGAGAGGTAGGGAACCAGGATATTCATATGGGTTGCCTCACGTGTCCTTTCAAAGACAGAGATCGACGCCGGTCTTCCATCGGGGTCATACCGGGCCGGCTGCTCAATGGTTTTTCTCTGTGTACCTGCCCTTCCCGGAAAGGCGAACCGGCAAGCGCACCGAGAATTCTTTCACACCGGTTTTTCCAATTGTGATCACGCTCGACCCTGAACCGGGCCCGGCGACCCATCTCCCTTCTCGCAAAAGGATCGTTGATCAGGCCCAGGAGCGAATACACAAGCTCCTCGCGGCTGCCGGGAGTGAACAGGAGGCCCTCGCATCCGTGGTCGACAGCATCCCGCAGGGGGACCAGATCGGGCGCGATCACGGGCTTCTCCATGGCCATGTACTCGAAGATCTTCATGGGAGATCCATAGTCGTTGGAGTGAGGCATGACCGCGATATCCATGGATGCGATGTACCCGGGAAGCAGGTCGTGGGGAACAAACCCGGCAAACACGACTTCGAGGTTCTCCGGATTCCCGCCTGCACGCGCCTCGAGATCACGCCGGTTGCCCCCCTCGCCCACGAGCATGAGCCCCAGATTCACGCGCACCGCCTCGGCAACGGTGCGGCATGCGTCCATGAGCAGATCGACCCGGTGCCATGGGGCGAAGCTGCCCGTAAACCCGACCACCACATCGGGCGGGCTGCGGAACAGCCCCCTTCCCTGCTCCCGGCCCCCGGTCCCGCCTGGATTGAAATATGACAGATCAACAGCGTTGGGTGAAACCAGAATGCGCTCCCGGGGGCATCCCCGGGCTGCGAGATCGCGGGCGAGCGCAGTGGACACCGGGAGAAGGAGCGACGCATTTCTGAATGCAAGCTTTTCGCAATACCCGGTAAGCGGCCTCAACAGTCTCGACCGGGTGCGCACACCCAGGTCGCTTGCCAACGTATAGTTGACTTCGAGCGCCAGAGGCACCTTCCAGTCCCTGGCTGCCAGCGTAGAGGCCAGGCCGAGGAAGGCGTATCTCTCATAGATCAAATCGCAGCCGAACTCGTTTTTCGCCTTTGTAAGCAGGGCGAGCGCCGCCAGGTTGTGGGCGAGCTCAAGGCATTCGAAGACCGGCTGGGGCACATTGCCGGCAATGGTCCTGACAGCCCCCTTCTTCCTCTCGTGCACCGAGAGCTGCACCCCGGGAGGCGAGACGACCCTCACCTCGTGCCCGCAGGCCCTCATGCCTTGTGCGATGCCCTGCACGTGGACCGCCTCTACGCCTTTTCCCTGTGTCCGGTGATGGATGAGTATCTTCATCTTCGAGTCTCCTTGTGGGTTGAATCCTGCTCCACGCTCAAAAGACAAAGCTCCGCTCAGGAGGGTGAACCTCGTTTTTCAAGGGAGCGAGGCCTTTTCAGCCTCTCGCAGGCGGTGCGGGGTGTGCTTGGCACCTTTTTCCAGCACCCGGCAGGGGAACAGGCGTTGCACCCGTTTTCCAGGATAAAGCCTTTCCTGTTTGCACGAAAGGATCTGACCGGGCAGACAAGGGTCTACCTCTGTTGAAAAAAACAGGGTGACGCGCCTTATTTCACGAGCAGGATTACGCATGCCGGGTGGAAAACATCCACACCGATCATTGGCTGAAAAGATGGAACCTCCTCATTACAATCATGTCCGGTTTTTTCAGATATGCCGGCCTGCCTTGATCAGGGGGAACCGCCCCCCACCACAGCGGGCATGCGGGCAATCATCCTTTCCGTCCATATGAAATCAATAATTATGACCCGGTACTGGAAAAACAAGGGGTGCGATCGACCCGGCACAAAGGCACAGTCTTGTCTTCAAAAGTCTTGCCCGGCCCGCTATGATACGTTTCTCCTGAGAGCACTCATGGCAAACATCCGGGCGGGGAGCTTCACGATGATCTCTCTCTCCTGCCGGCTGTAGAAGCCGATGCTGTAGAGGACCAGGGGATAGAGGAGCAGCACCGGCACCTTCATGAGCATGGAGAAATATGGGCTCTCGTGAAACGGCCACGAGGTCACGAGCCCGAGCCCGATAAACACGGCCGCGATCTTCATGCAGCGCCCCCACTCATACCTCATGGGATAGACGAGCTGCGAGCATCGCCACCCCAGCAGGACCACGAGCGCACGGGTGGCGCACACGGCCATTGCCGCGCCCATGATCCCGAAGGCAGGCACCAGGACCCACAGGCAGGCGAGGTTGAAGATGGCTGCCGCGGCGAACACGTAGGAGAGCACCTGGGTGTTCTTCTTGAGATACACGCCGATCTGCACCATGTAGTAGAGCCCGGAGAAGAACACCGACACCAGGAGCACGGGCACCACCCGATAGGCATCCCAGTAGCTCTCGTCTGCCATGATCACGATCACCTCCCGCGCCAGGGCGATCACGCCCAGGCATGCCCAGAGGAAGAAGAAGCAGAAGTAGGTCGTCACCCGCGAGTAGATCTCTTTGGCGTTGTCGCGGTTCATGATGGAGAACCGAAAAGGCCCGTACCCCCTGGTGAAGGGATGGAACACCAGGAAGTTCACCACACTCGCAAACCGCATGCCCAGTGCATAGAGACCGAGCATGGCGAGCGAGGTGTAGGTCTTGAGAAAAAACCGGTCGGCCATGCCCATGATGGTGCCGCACATGCTCACGAATATGAGCGGGAGAGTGTAGCGCACCAGCTTAAGAAACAAAGACATGTCGACCTCGAGCCGGCACCGGGAGAAGGTGAACACTGCCAGCGCGGCAAAGGCCACGCCCGTGCCCGCGAGATTCCCGGCGAGCACGCCGAACTCCTCCCACTTTAGCCAGACCACGAAGAAGATGCACAGCCCGAGCTTGGCGATGAGCTCAAACAGCATGACCGCGACAAAGAGGCCGGCGCGTTCAAGGGCCCTGACAAAGGCGAAGAGGATCTCGTTCGAAAGGCTTAAGAGCAGCCACACGAACAGCACCACGAAGTGCCGGGCATATTGATCACCGTCGAAGAGCAGGAGTGAGAACCGCTCTGCAAACAGGGCGCAGACGCCCAAGACAAGTGCGCTGAATGTAAAACACAGGATGAACGAGCTGCTGATGACCCGGTAGCGATCCGGCAGGGCGTCGTAATCGAAGTAGAACCGCAAGGTGGCGTGGGAGAGCTGGGTGCCCAGAAAGATGGAAATCACGGCGCTGGTCATGTAGAAGAGCTCCAGCGTGCCGAACTGGGCCGGGGTGAGATAGCTGGTGTATACCGGCAACAGCAGAAATGCACTCAGCCGGCCCAGCATGCTCCCCAGGCCGTAGATGAGAGTCTGCCTGCCCAGGCTTTTCAGCTCTTTTTTCATCCGTTCGGTATGGCTTGGAGTTTTTTTGCTTTTACAAAGCTATATCGTTATGCAGGTACCTGACCCCGCCCTCAGGCGAAAAGGCCCGGAAACAGGAGCTTTGCCCGGAAACGGTCGAAGGAGACATATCGTTCGATCTTCAGGCGCTTGAGCTGGTAGCGCTCCCGTGTAAGACGCCTGACCGGCCCCGAGGTATAGCCGACCCCGAAGCGGTAGCCTGCAAGCTGCACCAGCTTGATCACCAGCGGGTTTATGGCAAAGTCATAGGACGCGATGGGGTATGATACCGCACGGACCGGGCGCGAGATCTGCTCTTCGATGGTCCTCCTCGACACCTCCAGCTCTTGGGCCACCTCTTTGGGCGAGCCATTGCCCAGGATCAAGTGGCTCCTTGTGTGGGAGCCAATCTCCATGCCGTGATCTGCCATCTCCCTGACCTGATCCCAGGTGAGCGGCCTCACCAAGGCGGCTTCGTCCTTAGGCAGGGGCGGCATTCCCTCTTCGATCTGCCTGAGCAGGCGCAGCCGGTCACGGTTGGGCAGCCGGATGACTGCGTGATAGAGGCCCTCCTGCGGCAAGACCCCCCGGTGGTCGCGCCATTTGCCGGCAATGCCTGCACACGGCCCCAGATCCAGCCGCGAGGTGTCGACCATCCCCTTTTTGACCAGATAGGCGAGCCTCTCGAACCAGAAGGGGGTGTCTGTCCCGATATAGTCGGTGGAGAGGAAGAACACCGCCTTGAGCCCGTAGCGCTCCAGGATGGGAAAGGCTTGCTCGTAGTTGTCGGCATACCCGTCGTCAAAGGTGATGATCAGAGTGTTTTCCGGAATTCTCTCGTTGTTTTGCTCGTACTCCTCCAGGTCGGCAAAGGTCACCACGCGGTAGCGGGAGCAGACGTGCTCCATCTGGCGCTCGAAGTCCCTGACAGAGGCGCTGATGAGCTCGCAATCGAAGGGATAGGTCTGCTCGTCGATATCGAGCACCCGGTGATACGCGAGGATACGCACATACCGCCTGTTCGAGATCCCAGCCATGACCGGATGGATCCCGGGCCGGCATATCAACGACGAGAGCAGCGCCCGTTTGTTCACGAAAACCTCTGCATCTTCTCTGCAATGACTGCAAGCGGTTCGCGGATGTTCTCCCGGTAGGTCCCGGGATCATATGCAGGCAGCGCAGTGCCCATGATCCTGGTGACATAGTGCAGCCAGAACAGTATCCCGGATATATTGAGCCACACCGGAGAAACGCCGAGGCACGACGTATACTCCTCGATCCAGCTCTCAAGCACGGGCCCGGGATCGGCGCGCAGCAGCCGGTTGATGATGAAGCCCATGATGCCCCCGCCGTTGGTGTGCGGGCTGTGGTGGAACGAATAGGCGTAGAAATAGAGGAGGTCCAGATAGGGCGGTCCGAAGGCCGCGGAGAGGTCCCAGTCGATGATACCCCGAAGTCCGCGTCTGCCGAAGAGCATGTTCTCGATCTTGAAATCGCCGTGGATCTGGGGCAGCCGGTCTTCAGTGTCGAGCAGGATGTCTTTGAGCATGCGGTCGAGGTCCTGGATTCTCCTTAAGTCTTCTCTGCCGCGCGCATATCTCTTCAGCATGGAGATCCCGTCTCCTGCCAGGTTATGGTACACGAGCCCGTCGATATGGGTGTCGCGGCCCGCATCGAGATACAGCCAGATCAGTGCCGGGCGGATCATCTTAAAGATGCGGGCATGGTTTTCGGAAACGAGCGAGTGCTTTCTTCCGGAAAGAAAGGTTTCCATGTAATACTTCTGACCCTGGTACACGCCGCGGCACAGAGGCCGGGGGACGAGCATCGAGAGCTCGCCGCACGATTCGAGCCTTTGGAGGGCCGTATAGTTGTTCTCCGCCCGGTTGTCGGTGATCTCGCCCTTGCCCAGGGGCATCCTGCAGACCGAGGAATACCCCGTGTCGTGCACCAGCTCCAGAAGGGCCGTGTTGGGCTTGCCCGCCAGGCATCGCCTGACAGTGGGCCGTCCGAATCCCTCAGCCTGGAGATGGGACAGGAAACCATGGAGCCACGATGGCTGTTTCCCGCCTCTCTCAAGGATCATTGCCTGCGATTGTGAGAAGGATGCACGGCTTCTGATGGCCCTGCCGATATCACCGGGCCTGAGCCTCAAACCATGGGCCGGAAAAACTGCTCCGGCCGGGGAATCCCGGAAGGCTTTCATATCGACCTCGGTGATGTTCTCAGGAAGCCCCTTGAGATGGTGCGTCTCTGCATGTGTAAGCCCGTGAGGTGCGCCGGTTCGTTTCAGCCCGGCCGCGGTCATGCCCGTGGGGCTGAAGTAACTCGGAAAACATCTGGAGGCAATTCTCCCGTGCCGGTTCGGAAATACGAAGACATTCGTCCAGGTCCTGGTGCTGAACCTGCTCACACAATCGAGGATCCGGGCGATTCTGTTCTCCACGCCCTGCTCTCCCAGGGTGGAGACGAGATCGCGGGTGACGACCATGAGGCTGATGCCGAAGCTGCAGCCGAGATCTTTCAGCACCTGGTCATCGATGCTGTCGCAGACATGCACGTTGGACGCGCCAGCCTCCAGGGCCCTTTTCCTGATCAGGTCTGCGGACCGGTCATACCACGGGTGTACGATGACCCGCGCATAGCTCTTGGAGAGGTCGATGGGAATCGCGCCGAGCGAGGCATCGGCGACGAACAGGTCGGTGGTGAAATTCCCCGGCAGCAGCAGCTTCCATACGCCCTGCCTGGGGGCAAACCAAGAAGGGGTGAACCCGCTCCGCATTTGCATGGTTTCGCACAGTTGGGTCCGGTAGTGATCTTTCAGCCCGTCCCGCCAGCCCCGGCGCATGACATGGGGATAGATGGCCGAGATGAACTCCTGTACCCCGGAAATCTCCCCCTCACTCCGAGGTCCGGGGTTTCCAGTTTGCCGGGTATTGTCTGTACTCCAAAAGAATCGAGACATGGTTATTTGCCTTATGGTGGGGCGTCAGTCAGGACAGGGACCTGCCGCCTTGCCGTGAAAGACCGCCTGTGCGCCTTTTCGCGAGCTTGCGGGCGATTTTCCGCTTCAGATACCACAGGCCCGGCCCCGGGTCCCTGAGATTGAAGGGCTCGACCACGGGAATGGAAGACATTACGGAAAGCACCTTACTGAGCGAGTAGTCGCCTTGGCTCCACTTCCGCTTCAGATTGCCCAGGTCACGCTCGATGTCGACCCAGTATTTCTTTGCAGCCGGGAGCGCCGGCTGCTGTCTGCCGGACCCCATCCCGGCAAGGTCCTGGTATGCCTGGTACGCCACGTTCACCCCCAGGCGGGTGGCGAGTATGATCTGGGACCAGCAGCGGGGGTTGAGCTCGATGATCCTGTACGTCCCGTCGCGCGCGTCCCTCCTGAACTCTATCTCGAATATCCCGTGATAGTCGAGCTCTCTGAGGAGCTTCACGCCCGTCTCATACAGGCCCGGCACATCGGAGCCGGCGACGAAAGTGCCTGCGCCGTAATAGCTCTGTCTGAGCTTGTTGGTCATGACATATCCCGCGATCTCCCCGCCTTTTCTGCAGTATCCCGCCAGCGAGAACTGGTCTTCGTCCCTGCCCGGGACGATCTCCTGAATCACATACTCCATGTTCCTCTCCGAGAGGTCCCGGCAGCATCTCACGAGCTCGGACCGGTCCGCCGCCACGTAGAGCTTGCGGCCCGCGGCCTGCTCGAGCATGAAGGTCAGTGCCGGCTTCACGATGCAGGGGAAGGATATGTTCCCGACATCCAAAGCGTCCTCCCCGCCGCATGAGGGGAAAACAGTCCGCGGGCAGGGAAAATCATGATCCAGGAGCCATTGGTAGAAGGAGGCCTTGTCAAGGGTGAGCAGAATGACCTCGTGCGAAGGCGCGGCAATGGCTGCAAGGCTTTTCAGCTCGTCATACCGGCCGGCGAGACAGTGCAGGATATAATCGGAGGTGGGAAAAATGATCGGCCGATTCCCGGAATGCTTCAGCGCAAGTGAGCTCACCATGCGCAGGGCTTCGCACAGCCTGTCCCAAGCGGCGGATATATCGGCCACAGTGATCCGCCGGCAGTACCGGGAAAAATCCCGGACACTCGACGGCCCGTCATCGATGACGATGCTCCTGACGCCTTTTTCGCCCAGGCTCTGGATCAGGCCCAGGCCGCCGCTCCCCAGGACCACGGGGATGGATGCCTGCCGGGCGCAGAATCTCTCGATTATCTGTTCAAGGAAATGGATATTCATTGCAGCGTTTTCCAAAGCGAATCCCGGCCTTCTTGCCATTGGAACAGTGTGATCGATGCGCGCTTCAGGCCGGGCGGCGGAGTGTCTTCCGTGCGAAGGGCAGCTTCTTTCCAAACCGAACCCGTCCTGCGCAGCTTCATCCGATGGCCCTCCCCGCCCTCTTCCGGAAGAATTCCCGCCACCGCAGCCACGGGCTGCCGCAGAAGCGCACGCAGATGCCCGCGTCATCCGCGATAAAGGGCAGAAAGAAATACACTCCCATCACAAACCCGGAGAGGATCATCCCCAGTGTCTGGAAGTGATGCTTCGCAAGCGCCTTCTTCGACGACCGGTTGCCATGGTGGACAAAGCCGTATACCCGCTTGTAGCCCAACTCCGTAAGCGTTCGGAAGGACTCGTTCATGAGTATGGGAAACACGTTTCTGCCGCGGTGCTCAGGGGCCACGAATGCATTTGTGATCATGACGCTCCGTGCGTCCATTTCGAATTCGCAGTGCAGGTCCGGGGAAGAGAGAGCACGGGGGGCGAACCAGACAAACCCCGCCATGCACCCCAGCCTTCTCGCACCGAAGCATCTCCAGCCGCTCTCCAGCCTGGCGTGGGCCTCCTCATGGGAGAAGACTACTGTTCGCCCGATGCACCGGCTGTCTTGAAACTCCATGAGCTCGGAGATATCCTGCTCCTGCAGGACTTGCACATGCAAACCGCTCACTGCAGGGATCTCGGGAGAAAATGAGAGGTTGGGTTTACCGATGATGTCAATGACCTGCACCGAGAGCAGAAGCTTCAGATACCAGCGTGGATCAGGCTTCATGCTGCGGGCAGCCTTTTCTGAAAGAACGTCTGCCAGCGATGCCACGGGCTGACCGCGCGACGGATGCTCATGCCCGGATCCGGATCATGAAAGGGAAGGAAATAGTAAAATCCCAGCACATAGCCGTAAAAGATTTTTCCGAATGTCACGAACCCGTGATAGCTCATGGCCTTTTTGGATGCCTGGTTCGTGATCCGGGGGTATCCATACACGGTCCGGTACCCCATTTCATAGAGCATCTGAAACGAGCGATCCATCATCATGGGTCCGATCTTCATGCCGCGGCGGGCGGGATCCACAAAGCCGTTGTGGATGACCACGCTCGAGCCGTCAAGCTCGAACATGCAGTGCAGGTCCGGCGAGTAGATTCTCCGGGGCGCGAACCAGAGAAATCCCGCAATGCGCCCTTGGTACCGGGCACAGGTGCATATCTGTCCGGACGCCAGGCGGTCTTCGACTTCATCCCGCGTAAAGGCATGGTTCCATTCCACACACTTCGTGTCGTGAAATTCCATGAGCTCGGAGATATCCTGTGCCTGCAGCAGAGACAGCTCGATATCTCCTCCCGAAGAGATCCCTGAGCAGGCGCTCAGATCGCAAAACTTGATCAGGTCTACTGCGTGAAAGGAAAGCACATGCTTGCGATACCATCGAAAATTGACACTCAAGCGATCACCTCCTGCAGTGTTATGAAAGGAGAACGAATGGCTTCATGAAAACATCGACCGGATGATCTCCCGGGCGACCGGCCGCATCTCCCGCCTGTTCTGAACCTCGTAGTGCACCAGAAGAGCGGGCGAGGTGTTCACCTCGTTGACGAAGAATTTCCCGGGCCGGGCGACTCGGATATCCTGCGCAATGAGGTCGATGCCTGCGAGCTTGATGCCGAGAATGTCCACCACCTTTTTTCCCAGCTCGATGAAGTCGGGAGACACTTCGTCGGTAACGTCGAGATACTCTCCACCATAGAGCCAGTGGCATATGTCCTGCAGCATGACCACCTTCCCCTCTTGCGGAATCGAATTCATGGAAAAACCCTGTCTCTTCACCAGGGCCCTGAGCTCTCCGGTGACAGGTATCCTGTAGAGAATGGGTCGGGTGGCGGGGTCATATGCCGTGATCTCCCGAGCGGTGGGCAGCCGTCCTGCATTGGCCCGGTGAATCAGCTCGCGAACGGTATGGATTCCATCGCCGACCACACGGGCCGGGTTGCGGGAGCTTGCGGCCAGAAACTTGCCCCGGCAGAAAAGCAGCCGGTAATTCGTGTCCTCGTGGAATCTCTCAGCCAGGATTTCATTTCCGAACTGTCCGGCGAGATTGACTGCACGCCAGATGGCAAAACCGCTGTCCGGCCTGATAAAGACGCCCTTGCTGTCTCCCGTGTTTTTCGCGGGCTTGATTACGATCGGGGCGCCGATCCGCCTGCGGAATTCGGCCGCACCGCGATGATCGCCGCTTTTGAGCACCACCGACTCGGGTATGGGAATTCCGTGCCTTCTCAGCATGGAGCTGCAGAATACCTTGTCGCCCGCAATCATGAGCGTGCCCTCGCCGTCGAGGTCGGTAAATGCACGGTAGATATTCTGAACAGCACCGTTTCTCCTGAGCTGGAGCACGTTGTTTTCCAGGATGGATGCCTGCACGCCCAGAGCCTTCGCTTCATGGATGTAATAGGAAGATTCCAGCTGTGTGATATCGGCCTTGTGTGCCTGCCCGGCATACGGCCTTATCCTGTTTTTGATTCTCGTAATGTTCCTGAAAAGCATGAGACTGGTCGATGGAACGATCTTCCTCATCTCGCTCGCCTCCCTGTAGAGATTCTTTCTGAAATGACTGTCATACCCCCTCTTTGCCGAGATCCGCGAAGCGGTGCGCGGGAGGGGACACACCGTCATCGTGCACTGCCGCGCATGACGTTCCTGAGCCACTCTCGATGGGGACAGCAGGAT
>Ga0116189_1003198_pt1 | contig 11826 bp, 8 predicted proteins | sample AD_JPNTR3_MetaG_FD_89895 | JGI IMG/M metagenome (GOLD analysis project Ga0116189, IMG submission 89895) | Active sludge microbial communities of municipal wastewater-treating anaerobic digesters from Japan - AD_JPNTR3_MetaG | ecosystem: Engineered > Bioreactor > Anaerobic > Digestate | place... | reverse complement strand
ATATCAAGAAAGCTGCCACCATTTTCCTGGAGAAGGCAAATTAGCTCGTCTGACCTGGTTAAATCTGGAAGGCTTTGTCTGCTAGCTCGAAGTCCAGAGCGAGCGACCTCGGGCAAAGCGGCCGGAACCAGCCCTCCGGCAAAACCTGAAGGATAAGAATTTTCGTCATAAATCCAGACCTTAAGTCCAAGTTCATGGCCAGTTTTGACCGCCTCTTTAAAAAGTGATAGCCATTCTTCCGAAAGATAAGGTGTAATTAAACCGGGACGAGGATGAACGAAAACTCCGCCAAAGCCTTTATCTTTAAAGTCAGTCAGTTGCTCTTTAATGATCTCGATACTCATCCGGTCATTCCAGACCCAGAGAGGTACTGGCCGATATTCGGCAGCAGGGCTAACCAGTTCTTCTCTGGTTGAGGACAGTGTATCAACGGTCATCTCTTGCCGGCTGCAGCCAAAAAAGCCTGAAAACCAGGCTGTCATAGCCGCCAGAACCAAATAGCTTAGAGATCTAAGAAAATGACTTTTTGACCTCGCCCTTCCCGGGCCATTTTTCATTTAATATCTCCTTTGAGGAGGACTAGCTCCAATGTATAAAACCAGATTAAACCTTGTCAATTAACTTTTGTCTGGTCAGATAAATTTTATTTCGGGCTTATCAGAATAGCCTTATCCAGACAACCTTTAAACTGCAGAAAAGGTCACTATCACCGGGGACCAGGTCAGATTTGGTCTTGACTTTTTCAGGCAAATAGAATGTATAATTTTCGTAAAGAAAAATAAAAAAGGAGATAAACTATGCCAGTCAAGAAGTTTTCTCAAAAGCCAGTTTGGTTATCAACATTTTTCGTTCTCTTTGGCCTGACCTTGACTCTAATTCTCCCCTACCATTTGACGGCCCAGGAAGAAATCAATCCACTCCTGACTGAATTCAAGACGCCTTTTGGGACGCCTCCTTTCGACCTGATTAAAAATGAGCATTTTCTACCGGCTATAAAGAAAGGAATAGAAGCGCAGCAGGCTGAAATCGAAGCTATTGTCAATAATCCCAAGCCGCCAACTTTTGAGAATACTATTCTGGCTTTCGATCGGACAGGTAAGCTGCTCAGTCGGGTAACGGCAGTTTTCGGCACTCTGCAAGGTGCCAATACTTCTCCCGAGCTTCAGAAAATAGCCATGGAAGCCACTCCCCTGACCACCCAGCATCGTTCCAGTATTTATCTCAACGATCGTCTTTTTGCTCGTATCAAAAGTGTTTATGAGCGCAAAGACCAGCTAAAGCTTGGTCAAGAAGAGAAATTCCTGCTGGAAAAAATATATCAGGATTTTGTCCGGGCGGGAGCACTTCTCCAGCCAGAAGCCAAGAATAGACTGCGTGAGATCGACCGGGAACTTTCCATGTTATCCTTAAAATTCGGCAATAATCTCCTGCAGGAAACAAACAGCATTAAAATTGTCATTGAAAATCCAAAACATCTGGCCGGTCTGCCACCAGAAGTGGTAGCAGCCGCGGCCGAAGCAGCAAAAAGAGCCGGTCTGGAAGGCAAGTGGGTTTTCACCACTCATGTTCCCACCATGACACCTTTCCTTCAGTATGCCCATAACAGAGAGCTACGGGAGCGATTGTATAAAGCTTACCTCAGCCGTGGGGACAGATACAATGAGTATGACAATAAAGAAATTATTAAGAAAATCGTTGCCCTGCGGACGGAGAGAGCCAATCTGCTTGGCTTTCCAACCTATGCCCACTATTCAATCGATGTTAACATGGCTAAAACTCCAGAAAGAGTGGAGTCATTTCTTATGGATCTCTGGCAATATGCCCTGGAAAAAGCCAAAGCCGAGCAGGCTGAAATGCAGCAGATAGCCGATGAAGAAGGCGCTGGCCTAAAAATTGCTGGCTGGGACTGGTGGTATTATGCCGAAAAACTGCGCAAGAAAAAATATAATCTGGAAGACAATGAAATACGGCCTTATTTCTCGATCGATAACGTCTTGAACGGAATTTTCACCCTGGCCGGCCAGCTCTACGGCCTGAAATTTGAGAAAAGAAACGATATTCCTGTCTACCATCCAGAAGTGATGGTCTTTGAAGTCAAAGAAAAGAATGGCCAGCATCTGGGCATTCTTTATTTTGATTTTTTCCCACGTCCAACGAAGAGAAGCGGCGCCTGGACAGGCGGGCTGCGGCGCCAAAGCTTTGAAAATGGCAAGCGGGTGGCGCCTCTGGTCACCATTACCTGCAATTTCACCCGGCCAACAGGCGATATTCCGGCCCTTCTCTCACTGGATGAAGTCGAAACCTGTTTTCACGAGTTCGGGCACGCCCTGGCTTCTCTTCTTGCCATGGGCAAGTACAATAATCGCTTTGTCCCTCGGGATGGAGTCGAGCTTCCCTCTCAGATAATGGAAAATTGGGCCTTTGAACCAGAGTTACTTAAGCTGTATGCTAAACATTATGCTACCGGCGAAGTTATCCCCGAGGAGCTAATCAAGAAAATAAATAACAGCTCACTCTTTAACCAGGGCTTTGCTTCAACTGAGCTACTGGCTGCTTCCCTGCTTGATCTTTACTGGCATAAAACTATTTTTAAAGAAGACTATGAAGTCAATGATTTTGAGCGCCAGGTGCTGAATAAAATCGGGTTAATTGAGGCCATTGCTCCCCGCTACCGAAGCACCTATTTTCAGCATATTTTCTCTGGTGGTTATGCCGCCGGTTATTATGTCTACATCTGGGCAGAAATGCTGGACAGCGATGCTTTTGAAGCCTTCAAAGAACGCGGTCTGTTCGATCAAAAAACAGCTCTCAAATTCAGACAGGAAATTCTGGAGAAATATGGGACTGTTGATTTTCTGCAGCAGTATATCAAATTTCGCGGTCGGGAAGCTAAAATCGAGCCCTTGCTGAAGAAACGGGGTTTTATTCAATAGGCAATAGCCTCAAGGCTTAATAATGATGGCGGAGTCTTTTGGACGAAGTTAGAACTTTCTTTGAACAAAATCCGCTTGCGGATTTTGAATAATCCCGCCCACCCCCAGTCCCGCTTTGCGGGACAACAGGCGGGCAAAAATTCATTTCCACCAGACCCCCTTTTCTTTTTGCCTGCCTGCTCTTTGACTTTGCTAAAAATTCTTCAGAAGGCGACGGGCTACAAAAGAAGAATAAAAGGAATCAATAATTAAGAAAGTACTTTATTTTCTAAAGCTTCTTCAAATTCTTTTTGCAATTTCTCGTTGTAAAACGGTAGTCCCACAAGTTTAAAATGTTTATTTTCCAATTTTAAATCAGTATCAGCTTTTTCTTCCATCTTCTGTAAAAATTCTTGCTTCCATCCTTCTTTGGAGTTTTCAAACCTGCCTTGATTATCTTTAAATTGATCTCCCTTTGGTTCAATAAAAATCTGGTAGATATTAATAACCTTATTTCTTCTTTTCAAAATCATTATAAAATCCGGTTCAAAAGCCCTTCCTTTATCAAAATCAAAAATCTGAAAGAATTTCTCGTTTCGCAACAAGGCAATATCAGAGTATTTTTGCCGTAACTTCGCTATAAATCCGTCAATAAACTTAATGAAACTTTGTTCTTCTTCTGTGCCGTAAAAACCGCTTTGGGCATACCAATCTTTTTCAGCTAAATTAACATCCTTTAATTCTTTGCTTCTAATTTCATCAATATCTATTTTTATCTTCTTATCTTTAAAAACCTGTCGCAACATTCTGGCTTTAAATAGATTGGTACCCACAAATTCTGAAGTGTTAACCTTCGCTTTTTCCGATATGTTTCTAACCACAAATAAAGCTACTCCCAATTTCTCAATTGGCGTTAGCTTGTTTAACTTATTTTTTGGTCCCGAAACTTCTATCTCAACTCCGCCCAAATAATTAGGAGACAAAACGAATTCTCTGACCGACTTGATATGGGGAAAATATTTTTTCAATGTTTCAAATTTATAGAACTCAAATTTATCCAACGCGCCTCTGATAATATTTTCTCCAAAATCCGAAAGTTTATATTTTATTTTACTTCGTACTATATCTTTTGTAGTTTTTAATCTTCTTTCTTCCTCTAAAATAGCATCTTCTCTAAGTTCGCCGGTTCTCAGTTTATATTGGTAAGTACGCTCAATTCTTGCATCGTCTAAACTAAAAATCTCTGTCCTTGGGTTCGGCACCCTATCATTTATGAAAACCACTCCATTTTTCCAAAAGTCTGTCTTTTTAAAAGAGTCCTTAATAAATAGATCTATCTGAACATGTTTTTCGGGTATAATTCCCATTTCCGTAAGAGCGCTCTTTATTTCTGTAATATAGTCAGGATTATGAGCACTATGATAATGTAATGTTTCTACAATTCGCAACTCGCTCTCGATGTCTTCATCAAACTTCCTTTTATATTTATCTTCTGTTTCATCTAATTGAAACGGGAAATATCTCGCTCCTCTGCCAATAAGTTGTGCCTCTCCCATTGTGGTATTGCCCGGCTTGTATTTGCCGCGAACCCATTTTCCGTCACGCGTATCATATAACCTTACAATGTCAAACAAATTTAACACATCCCAACCTTCATTAAGCATATTTACCGCAAAAATTGCCCGTGTTTCGTTGTTTTTGCTCTCTAAAGAGTTCAGGATTAGCTGTTTTTTTTCATCAACATTTTCAGAATCCAAAAGCATGCATTTTTCTTCGGCGAAATCCTCCTGTAATTCTCTGATTAAATTTTCAAAAGTTATATTCTCTTTCTGAAAATAATTAAATGCCTTTTCTAAATCTGTTCCTTTTGCCCGCAAACTTATCTCTTGGATATCGCGAGGGGTTAAATTTTTTATTTTTGCCAAAAATCCTTCGTAATTTTCTTTTGATTCTTTAATGCTCTTAGATTTAAAGAGAATTACCGGCTTTAAGTGTAGTTTGTACTTTTCAGCGATTTTTCTGCGATACTGGCTTAAAATTACAGATTGCAAAGCTCTGTCAATTGGTTCCAAATCCGCCTGCAAAACTTCTATTTCTTTTGAGAATTTATCTAACCTGAATTGTTTTAAATCGTATTGAAAAATAATTTTGTCTTCGTATTTCTTACGAATACCTTCGTTGCCTAAATCTATCGTGGCAGTAAATTCCAGCAAGATATTTTTTGGATTTTTCCCGAAAATCTTTTTCAGAACCGTGTATTCCCACGTCTTTTCCAATTCTTCCTCTTTTTTATTCCTTGTTATTGCTTGTACATGATGGGCTTCGTCAGATATAAGAACAATGTCTTTCCCCTCAAACTCTTCTTCGGTTAAAGCATTCTCTTTTGGATTGTTTATGCGGATATGCAAAAGTGACGTAGTAGCAAAAAGAATATTTATATCTTCGGGATTGACCGCTTCAAAAGTTTGAACTTCCTTAATCTCAACTTGTTTTTCGCCAAACTTTATTTTTGGAGCAAAAAGATATTTTTCAGATAAAGGATTTAGAAAGTTATCTTTTGTTTTTTCAATAATATTTACGCTATTTACAAAAAAGATGAAATTGCGATAGCCCTGCTTATTAAGTTGTAAAATATTAGCAGCCATAACTAGTGTTTTGCCAGAACCCGTCGCCATATGGAAAAGCAGTTGCGCCGGAAATTGTTTTTTTTGATATCCATTAAAATAAAAATCAAAGCGGCCCAACGCTTCTTTCTGATATTCTCTTAGCTTAAACTTTGGATTAAGATTTTGGACTATCTCATTATCAATCCGGGAAGTAAAATAATCTTCTCCATGAGCTTCTTTTAGTGAATTAAAGGTTTGATAAAGCATAGTTTAAAAAATGGTTTTCGTTATTTTTTCTACTCCACTTATTAATTCTTCTATTTCTTCTTTTGTGGGTTCTCTTTTTTTATCGTGGTCGCATAAATTCCTTAAATCAGCCAAATGTTGAATAAAACGCCAATCCTTTATTTCAATAACATCATTATCTTTAAGTAATTGATTGAAGTCGTTAATTGATGGATCTTTTTTCACCATTTTTATTTTGTATTTTTCACAAACTTGAGATAAATGTCTTTCCAAAACAACACCTGCTATTGCTCCGGCGCCACGAGTAAATCCTTTTTTATTTAATTCTCTGGCAGCATCAAGCTCAGAGTCAAATAAATCTGCTTGAACCACTTGTTTAATATCAAATAGAGAACTTTCAAATCTCCTTTTGGCAGCTTTTACTATTCCCAATTGATTTTCAAATAATGATTTTGCATAATCGACTTTTTCTGCCGGAACATAACCTAAAAGATCATTAAAATCAAATCCTTCGTTTCTTGGCGGAGTATAGGTTATATAATCTTTTAAAGATTTTTCGCCCTTTTGATAATAGTATTTTTCAAAATCTTCAACTCTGTTAGGTAAAACAATTTTTATCAAGGATAAAGATTCAGAGTACCAAATTTCGTATCCTTTCCTAAATTTAATTAAAGCTTTATTAGTTTTCAAGATAGACAGTAATTTTTCTCCATTTTTAATAAGATTGTCTATATGTTCTTTATATTTTTCTAAATTTGTTACCATATTTAGCTTATATAAAACTCCCTATTTAATTTCTTATCTTCCCCGCTCACTCCATACTCCTCCTCATCAATCTCGCTTAATAAACATTCTGTCCAAATGATTCTTTAATTGAATTAAAAGTTTCGTACAGCATAGTCGATATTTTATTTTTTCATAACATTATAAAGATATAAAGACATCGTTTTAACGGAATTAACTATTAAAATAGACAAGTGTTTTATCATCTCTTCATCATATTGAGTTAATCTACCATGACGATCTGCTACACTATTGCTAATTCCAGCTATGCCGGAAACAATCGAAGTCAAACCACTTAAAACCTTCTTTATATCCCCTTCTGTATTTTTTTCTATATTTAATTTAATCAGCTTTGATATATCTTTATAAAGTCGGGGTAAATCACCGGTAAATATGTAATTCTCTTTTTTAATATCCTTATAAATATACAAAAGTAAAGACTCTAAAAACGTTCGGGCGTTGGTAATTGCCCCAGTAAAATCACTTTCTTTGATTTTTTTATCGCATTTATCAATATTCTCTTTTATAACTTCATTATTTAGTTTATAGATTTCCTTTGTCTCTATAATTTCATCAGTAATAGATATTATTTTCACTTTTTTGTTCTGAATTTCTAGTTTATAGCCGTCGAATTCAAGATATTTATTTATTAAACTTATAAGTTCATTTAATGAATATTCTTCTCCTATAAAATTTATTGGAGAAAAATAAGCATAAAACACATCGCTTATCCGCCCTTGTTTATTTAAATCATTAAGTCTTGTTTCAACATAATACCATCTGGAAGGAAATCCTTGACCATATTCATCATTAAATCCTAGGCTATTAAAAAATTTTACAAGTTCAGGACCTCTTTTATAAGGAGATAATTTTTCATATCCAGTGATAACATCTCTTAAAACTTCTAAAGTTTTTTGGGAAATTTTAATTTCCATAAAACTCCTTATTTAATTTTTTATCCTCCTCACTCACTCCATACTCCTCGTCATCAATCTCGCTGTAATTGACATAAAGATGGTTATTATTTAAACATTCTAGCAAAAATCTTTTCTGATTTTCAAGCGATAAATCTTCAAAATCTTTTGCGTTCTCATCAACTGCCTTTATATCCACCTTATAACTCAAAAATGCCTTTTCTTTCATTATCTCCCAAAGTTTTTTCAATTCCTCTTTTGTTTTTGCCCTTTTTATTTTCTCCACAAAATTCTCATTCCATTTCATCAGTTCTAAATAGACAAAATCGCCACCCCCTTTCCAACCAACAGATTTTGAAATACCGGTTTGGTCGCCATTAATAACATTTTTCAATCTCACAACCGCGCTATTCTTTCCGTAATCAAGCTGTTCAACACCTATATACTGACGCCCCATTTTATGAGCAACAGCGCAAGTTGTACCGGTGCCCAAATGAAAATCAAGCACAATATCATTTTCTTTAGTGACCATATCCAATATCTTCTTAATTAGTCTCTCTGGTTTTTTACCTGCTTTTAACTCAACACCTCCCTCATTTGCTATGCCTTGATGGAGATTCTCGCTCCATAAATTATCATTTTTTACAAGCTTTGATACGGTTTTATCTTCTTTATTTTTGATTGCACTATCTTTTAGCCAAACCAACAAAGAACCATCAAGAAAATAATATCTATATTTTTCTCCGGCGGACTTGCCTTTAGTTGGTATATATTCAATAGAAACCAATCCCTTTTTTGGCAATTGTGGCATAATTCTTTTCATTAATCCGCCTTGAGGATTAGTCGTTCTAAAAATTTTCTCAAAATATTTATAATAATTTTCATCTGTCCTTTGATCGTTACTCAGTGAATCAATAGAAAAATTTTTGTGCTCAAAAACCTTGATCTTTCCTACAATTCCCCCGCTTATATCTTTTATATATTTCTCAAACCCAAAATGAGTTAAGGTTTTATTATATATCCCTTTAACATTATCTCCTAACTCCGATTCAACAAATGGAAGATAATTTTTTAGATTAGCTTTATCTCTTGCGTATATTAAAATATATTCGCAAATATCAAAAATAAAACTTTCTTGTCCAACGCCTCCTCCGGCTTTTGCCTTCAAAGTAATCATGCTCAAAAAGTTATCCCTATCAAAAATATCATCACATAACACTTTCAAATATGATTGTTCACGATTATCAATCTGAATAAAAATAACCCCATCATTCTTTAATAACTTTTTAGCAACTTCTAATCGATTTTTTATAAATGTTAGCCATGAAGAATGATTAAAGCGGTCATTATAGCCAAAAGAGTCATTTCCTGTATTATATGGCGGGTCAATGTAGATAAGTTTTACTTTTCCAGCAAAGCGTTTTTTGAGGGAGTGAAGGGCTAAAAGATTGTTGCCTTTGATAATGAGGTTGTCTTTAATGTCGCCGTTCCCGTCTGTTTCGAATTTTTCCAGCTTGTGTTCGCCATCTTTATCAATTCTTTTTGCATTGGTAAAAACCTTGGGGTCAAGCAGGCGACTGATTTCATCCGGCGCTAAAGTTTCATTCCAGAAAATTTCGTCTCGCTTTTGGTCTTCTTTTGTCATCCCGCCTTCTAATACACAGTCTTTATAAGGCCAAGAAAGAACAACCTCTTTTTTCTCACTTATAAAATCATCACCTTCAGTTAAACCTATTTTATTTTTGAATGCTGTATAACTATCTGGTAAAAATTGCTTGTTGGAAACAAACTTGATGAATTTATCTTTATCAAAAATTGTGGCATTACCTACTTCCGTAAAAAATATCTCTTTCATTTGCTTGTCTGACAAAAGAATTTTAATTAAATCCTTATCCAACTTTATTGCCAGCTCAATAATTTTATTCTTTAAAAGCTCGCCTTCGCTAACCAAACGCTCATCTTTCTGAAGTAAGTTTTTTAAATTGTCTAATAAGTTTCCCATAGTTTTACCTTATTAAATCATCAATGCTAACACCCAAAGCGTTAGCTATTTTTTTGACGGTTTCAATTCTTGGGTCTGGCGTGGCGCCTGACTCAATTTTCGTAATAGTATGAAAGGTCATACCGGCAAGTTTAGAAAGCTTGTCTTGTGATATTCCAAGCTTTTGGCGGTATTTCTTGATATTCTTTCCGATTGTGGATTTTTCTTTTGACATTTTAGTAAAACTTTATTAATATAGTTATACGAATCACTTCTGCATTAAACATACTTTTAGTATGTTACTTTTTAAGCATTAAGTCAAATGAAAAATTTAAAAATAGCCCATCGCCTTCCGAAGAATTTTTGGCAAAGTCAAAGAGCAGGCGGGCAAAAAGAAAAGGGGTCTGGGGGAAACGCTGGGCGGGATTATTCAAAATCCGCAAGCGGATTTTGTCCAAAGAAAGTTCTAATTTCGTCCAAAATCCAAAAAGTGATAATTGGCGGAGAGGGCGGGATTCGAACCCGCGGTACCAGCTTTCACTGGTACAATCGCTTAGCAGGCGACCCTGATCGGCCACTCCAGCACCTCTCCGCAGTCGGAAGCATCAGTATTTTAGCATTTTTTTGCTTTAAAAAAAACTGAATAAATACGGTTTTAGCCAGGGATGCAGGTTAATTCAGGCCATGTGGTCCGTTCCATAATAACCTAATTCACCATTATTGGTTGCTTCTGCCGATGGTCGCAATGAAATGGTTATAATCCTGGCGATTATCCTGGCTGTGCCGCTTGCCAGGCTAAGATTCCAATCAATTAAATAAGTTGACCCCTGAACTGACTGTTAAGTAAAATGTTAATCTTGCTACTTAAGGTTGTTTGCTCTTAATAGATTTTCAAATTATATTGCCGGGAGAGACAAATGTCAGATAAAAAAGAGAGAGCCAGAAAACTTTTTGATGATGGTTTCAGCTGCTCACAGTCAGTTTTCACCCCGTATGCGGTTGAGCAAGGCCTTCCAGAAGAAAAGGCATTGAAACTATCGCAGGTACTGGGCGGAGGGATATCTCATATGGGACTCACCTGTGGAGCCGTGACTGGCGCTCTGCTGGTCATAAGTCTTCATTTTGGCCGCAGCCAGGCAGAAGACCTGGCAGCTAAAGACCTGACCTATTCCCTTGCTCAGGAATTCTGCCGCCGGTTTACTGAACTTCATGGGTCAATTAATTGTTCTGACCTTATTGGCTGCAGCTTGAAAACATCTCAAGGACGGGAGCTGGCTTCTGAACACGACTTGTTCGATAAATATTGCACTGTTTTTATTGAGGATAGCTGCCGTCTGCTCGAAGAAATCATAGAGGAAGGTTACGAAAAAAAGGAGCGGAGCAAGGTCTCTACTTAAAATTTAAGAGACCAGGGTTTTATTTGTTTTTAAGGCCGAATAGGCTTCAAAATATAATTCGCATGACCCTTTTAAAGATATCAAGCCAGAAGGAGGAACAATGAGCAAAGGGCAAATAAACACTCTTAGAATCTGTTTGCTAAGTTTGCTTTTAATCATGTGTCTGGTAATTTCGGTTCAGGCTCATGGGAAGACTACCTCTCCAGCCAAAAAACCGCTTAAAGTTTTTATCTCCGTTGATATGGAAGGCATCTGGGGAGTGGTCCATGGAAACCAATGTTCAGCCGAATCTCCCGAGTATCAGCTGGCCAGAAAATGGATGGCAGAGGACACCAATGCTGTCATCTCCGGTCTCTTGGAAGCCGGGGCGACCGAAGTAGTGGTCAACGATTCACATGGCAGCATGAGAAATATCATCGCCAGTGAACTTGATCCGAGAGCCAGTCTTATTTCTGGCTCACCCAAGCCGCTGTCCATGATGGAAGGAATTGATTCCAGTTTCCAGGCCTGTATTTTTGTCGGCTACCATGCCCGGGCAGGCTCAGCTCCAGCTATTCTGGATCACACCATTTCGGGCGCAGTTATTTATTCTATCAAGATTAATGGAATTGAAATGCCCGAGCTGGGGATCAATGCGGCCATTGCCGGTTATTACCAGGTGCCGGTGATCATGCTGACTGGAGACAGCGAAACCTGCCGCCAGGCCAAAGAAATTCTGGGTACCAACCTGACGGCTTTGCCGGTCAAGGAAGCGGTTGGACGTTTTGCTGCCAGAAATTTTCCCAGAGAAAAAGTTCTATCTGACCTCAAAGAAGGTGCCAAAAAGGCTATTTCTTCTCTGGATAAATTCGAACCTTACCAGCTCAAGCCGCCTTATCAGTTTGAAGTCAATTTCCATAACAGCAACCAGGCCCAGGCTGGCCTGTTAGTTCCTGGAGTAAAGAGAATGGCACCCAGAACATTATCTTTTGCCACCCAGGATTACCT
>Ga0116189_1003190_pt1 | contig 11834 bp, 10 predicted proteins | sample AD_JPNTR3_MetaG_FD_89895 | JGI IMG/M metagenome (GOLD analysis project Ga0116189, IMG submission 89895) | Active sludge microbial communities of municipal wastewater-treating anaerobic digesters from Japan - AD_JPNTR3_MetaG | ecosystem: Engineered > Bioreactor > Anaerobic > Digestate | place... | reverse complement strand
GTTACAATAAGGCTTTTGGATGCACCTCTGCATGAATTTTTGCCACGAACAGAAGAAAGCATGCAGGAATTTATCAAATACATGCAGGGACGCAATAAGTCATTGAAGGCCGATGAAATCAGATCACGATGTGAAGAGCTTGAAGAAATGAATCCAATGCTTGGGCACAGGGGCTGTCGCGTTGCTGTAACCTATCCTGAGATATATGAAATGCAGTGTAAGGCTATTTTTGAGGCTGCTTGCATGCTTAAGAAAGAAGGCATTGAGGTTGTTCCAGAGATAATGATTCCAATAGTAATGAGCGAGCAGGAGATAAAGTTTATAAAAAATGGTAAAAAGATTGAAGGGAAAGAGGTTAGAGGTATTAGAGATATAAAAGATGAGGTTCTTGAAGAATACGGAATTTCTGAACTTGATTACAAAGTTGGCACAATGATCGAGCTACCAGCAGCGGCATTACTCTCAGGTTCCATTGCTGAGTATGCTGAGTTTTTCAGTTTTGGAACTAACGACTTGACTCAAACGACCTATGGTCTTTCCAGAGATGATTCAAACTCCTTCTTCCCTGATTATTCTCTCTATGACCTTATGAAGGAAAATCCTTTTAAGGTTTTAGGTGAGGCTGTTAAGGAGCTTATTGCTATATCAACACTTAGGGGAAGGCTCACACGTCCGGATCTTAAAATTGGACTTTGCGGTGAGCATGGAGCAAATCCAGATAATATTGCATTTTGCATTGATACAGGGCTTAACTATGTATCTTGTTCCCCCTATGCAATACCTCTGGCAAAGCTGGGAATTGCTCAATACAATATAGCGAAAAAGTAGAATATGTAACTCACCTAAATAGAAATGGGATGCCAGGTGCATCCCATTTCTTTATTGCTAAATAAAGTTTTAAGCTAAAATATTCTAAGTCCAGAGATAGTCTCTGCGATGTTATAACAGTGATCTCCTATCTTTTCAAAGCAAGAAACCATGTCAATAAATATTATGCCAGCATCCACCTCGCATTTATTTTCATTGAGTCTTTGGATATGACTTTTTCGTAACTCTTTTTTGAGCTCATCAATTCTCATTTCCAGAACTTCAGCCTGTGGCATTATATTTTTATCTGTTAGAGTGATATAGGAATTTATTATTTTTAGAAATTCTTTTGTTTTTTCAGCAATCTCTACTATCTCTTTTTTTGCATTTTCAGAAAAGCTTATTTTTGAATCATATTTTCGGCGTAGGAGTTTCATTATAGACTCACACTGATCACCTATACTTTCCAGTTCATTAACCTTGTGAAGAAGAGAAGTTAGCTCGTTACTTTGGTCCTTAGTTAAAACATCTCTTGAAACTTTCACTAAAAAATCTGATATCTCTTTTTCTAAAAGATCTACTTTATTTTCTAAAGTAAGTATCTCTTCAATTTCCTTGCCAAGTTTTTTGTCTGGATTTGTTAAAACATCTAACACCTTATCAAACATTTCTACCACAATACCAGACATTCTTTCTGTTTCAAGGCGTGCTTGATTAAGATTGATGGAGGGTGTTGATACAAGATTTGTTGAGATATACATCAAGTGGCTTTCTTCCTGCTTGTCTCTTTCACTTACAAGAAATTCAGCCGCTTTTGCAAGATATTTTATAAATGGCAGAAAAACTATAGTATTAATTACATTAAACCCTGTGTGGAATGCTGCCATGTGATCTGCAATTGCCTTTGATCTCGTTGTTAAATCGGTTGAGAATGGATCCCCTGGTATAAGCCAATCTATACATGGGATAAATAAAGTTTTAAGTATTGTGAGAATCCATATAACCCCTATGAAATTAAACAAGAAATGAACCCGTGCAGTCCTTTTTGCGTCAGCAGTTGAACCAACAGCTGCAAGGTTAGCTGTAATAGTAGTTCCAATATTTTCCCCTAGAATGAGAGCAGCAGCAGTGTAGAAGTCTATGAGACCATTTACAGCCAGAGTCATTGTCATAGCCATCGTTGCACTTGATGATTGAACAATTATTGTTATCAATGTTCCAATTAAAACAACAACAATTGTTGAAAAAATTCCAGATGCTTTATATGTGGTCATGAAATTCATAATTGCCTCTGAATTTCTGAGATCCTTAACAGAATCTGCCATCAATCCAAGACCTAAAAAGAGTATTCCAAAACCCAGCAAAAAATCACCCCAGCTATTGCTCTTTTCACGATTTATAAATCTGATGAAAAAACCAATGGCAATTGCTGGTAGCGATAGGGCATTGATTTTAAATTTAAATCCAATTATAGCAACAAGCCATCCTGTTACTGTTGTTCCAATATTTGCTCCAAGAACGATTCCTGTCGCCTGCATGAGATCAATAAGCCCTGCACTTACAAAGCTTACAAGCATTACTGTTGTTGCACTTGAAGATTGAATTATTGCTGTGATGCCAAATCCAGTGAGAACTCCCTTTATTCTGTTGCTTGTTGCCTTCCATAGGATGTTTTTGAAACTTTCTCCTGCAACGCTCTGGAGGCCTTCACTCATTATTTTCATTCCATAGAGAAAAAGAGCAAGACCACCTAAAACAGTGATAATAATCTGTGTCATCTACAATATTTCTCCCTCTATTGAACTTTTCTTTGTTTATTATTTAAAAAATATTAAAATCCCATTTTTGTCAACAGGAACTTTCGGCTTTAATCTGTTTTTATTTTTGTTTTGATTATAAGAATATAAACTATTTTTTATATAGTTTATTTAATTTATTGTTGATTATTTTATAAATATCTGTATAATAAATATTTATTTAAAACAGTTTATATAAATTTTATTATTAAAATCAAATTTTGTCTTAATTTTTATAGTTGGTATGATTTATTACTATGATAGATTTTAAAGGTAAAAATATTTTACTTGTAGAGGATGAGGTTCTCATTGCCATGAGTTGTGAGAGAGAGCTGCGTTCTCTGGGATATGATGTTACAACATGTTTTTCTGCTGAAGAAGCAATATCGCTGGCCTTAGATGATAACAGGCAGATTGATATAATACTAATGGATATAGATCTTGGCCGTCAGATTGACGGAACTCAGGCTGTAATGGAAATTACAAAATATAGAGATATTCCTGTCCTTTTTCTTTCTTCTCATACAGAAAAGGATATTGTTGAAAAAACCGAAAAGATAACCTCCTATGGCTATGTGGTCAAGCAGTCAGGACTTACTGTTTTAGATGCCTCAATCAAAATGGCTTTTAAATTGCATAAGGCTCACAGTGAACTGAAAGAGAGCAGAGAGCGTTACAGGGTTCTTGTTGAGAATATATCAAGTCTTGTTTGTGAAACTGATTCTCAAGGTCGATATACTTATCTTTCACCAGCCTATGAAAAAGTTACTGGCTGGAGACGGGATGAACTTATGGGAAAGTATGTTATTGAGCATCTCCATCCTGATGAACTTACACGCTGGAAGGAGAAGTTTTTTAGACAGCACAATCCAAATGAGACTATCCGTGATATCTGGAGATTTAGAATTAAAAATGGTCAGTGGAGATGGATGGATTCCTCTGTCACTTTTATTGAGAAAAAAAATGGAGAGATTTATTGCGTTGTAATAACCAATGATATTACTGACAAAATCGTGGAAAAGGAAAGGCTTGAGAGAATAATTGAAGAAAATAAAGCCTACTTTAGTGAGATGAAAAGTCGAGTTAATTCCACTGCCTCTATAATAAGGGTTTTTGCAGATTTTATGGCTTCTTGCTTTAAAGAGGAGGATTCCAGAAAAATTTTTTTGAATATAGAAAAGAGAATTGAATTCTGTTTATCTCTATATGAGAGATTTTATATTTATCCTATGCCAGAGGGAGTTACACTGAGGGAATTTGTGACCAATATTGTTGAATTGGTTTACAGGATATATAATACACCACAACAGATTCTTGTATACTCTGATGAATTGAATAATATTTTTCTGGAAATTAAATGGATACTGCCCGTAGGTTTTATTATGAATGAGTTACTGTCAAATGCATTTATTCACGCCTATGGAAATTCATCAGGTGAGATTTATATCTCAGCTAAAAAATTTGAGGATGTTCTTTTAATTTCGGTTAAAGATAATGGCTGTGGAGGAGTTTATTCTGAGATGAATAAAATTGGCATGGGGCTTTCCCTTGTCAATAAAATTGTTGAAGAAATCCATGGGGAGTTTACTATTGTCTCAAACGGAGGGTCAGAGGCCCTTTTGCAATTGAGAATTTCTAAAGATGAAGAATAAATCCAATAGCAGATCCTTTAATCTGAAATATAAACCTACAGCAGAATACCAAAGTTATCTCAAAAGGCTTTCTTTTGAAACAGGAATCACAATCAGTGGTAGCGAGCCCTTTGCAAAGATGGAGTACGAAGAAGAACTTACTGCAAAAGATAGGGCATTGTCTTCATATTTTTATGAGATAAATCTGCCTGTTAAATCTTTGCCAATAGTTAAATCCCCCTTGTCAAGGCATTACAGAACAACAACCAAGCGGAGAATTCATAATCACAATGGCAAAATCTTATTGTCCTCAGAGGAAATATCCTTAAGTGATACTCCATCTTTGTTAGAGCCAGAGATTCATTCAAAAATTTATTCTTTTTTATCAAAAATACTAAATAAAAAAGAGAATCTAAGGTATGCTCTGGATCTGAATTTTATCATCATAAGGGGTAATTACGAGAAGATTGTTGTTATATTTAACATTAAAAAAGTAGATGGAAATGTTATTAGAACATTTACTGCTATTGCTTCGAATTTAGCAGAAGACTTTTCTGCAATTGATGGGGCTTTTCTTTTTGTCGATCCAGAGGGTTCAAAATATTACATGAATTTTTCCTCAGAAACTGATGACCCAAAGTTTAAAAGGCTTTTTGGTAACAGGCATTTATCAGTTAAGGTTAATGATGTCTTATATAAATTTTCACCGGAGTGTTTTTCTCAGGTAAATTTATCTATATGTTCAGATATGTTAAATGCTGCAGTGAAACTTTTAGCTCCAAATGGCAACAGGTTATTTGATCTCTATTGTGGCTATGGTTTTTTTTCTTGCTTTTTGTCTCAATTTTATGAAAGCCTGACAGGTGTTGACTATTTGCCTGCTTCAATAGATAGTGCCCGTGATAACATGGAGAGATTGAATATTGGAAAGAAATATAACTTTTTTGCAAAAAAGATTGATACCAGAAATTTATCACAACTCTTGCCAGATAATTTAAAAAATGATCATGTTCTGCTTGATCCTCCAAAAAATGGAACTGCACCTGGGGTTATTGAATTTATTGCCTCAAGAAATCCAGAAAGTGTTTTGCATATCTTTTGTGGTCTTGAGACTATTCCTGCAGAAATCAAACAGTGGGAAAAATACGGTTATATGCCGGAAAAATGTCAGCCCCTTGATATGTTCCCGGGGACGTCAGATATAGAGGTCATGTTGCTCCTTAAGAATCACTCTTCAAAAACTCCCTCTCGATTGAAGTCTGGTAGATAGTGTCTGTGACTTTCCATCTCCTGAATGAGTAGATTTTTAAATCCAAGAGCATAGGCATAGTCCACTACCTTGTTATATTCCTCATAGGAGAGAGTCCTTTTAAGCTCTGGATACTTTTCCTCCATGGCATCTCCTGCTGGATGATATTGGGACATTAGAGATATTTGGATTTCTCTATCCACACTCTCAATAAAGTCAAGAACCTGAAGGGAGCTTTCAATATGTCCCGGGATAACAAGATGGCGAATGGCTATTCCTTTTCTGGCAATATCATTTTCATCTTTTTGCAATAATCCCACCTGTTCATACATTGCCTTAATAATTTTTTTGCCATGGCTATATATTCCTCTGGCCTTTGAAAATTTTTCTCCAATAGTGTCATCGCCATATTTTAAATCAGGGAGATAAATGTCCACTATTCCATTCAGGAGTGTTACTGTTTCAATTGAGTCGTAGCCATGTGTATTGTAGACAATTGGAAGATCAAACCCTTTTTTGCGAGCAATATTTACAGCTTCTATGATTGAGTAGACATAGGGAGTTGGTGATACTAAATTTATGTTTGCTGCTCCAATTTTCTTTAGTTCCCAGAAAATCTTTTCAAGTCCATGAATATCGAGTTTTTTGACACTTATGCATTGATTTTTGAGATTCCACCTGCTTATTTGGTAATTCTGGCAAAAAATACAGCGCAAGGTGCAACCTGCAAAAAAAATTGTCCCGGATCCCTGTTTTCCAGTTAAAAAAGGCTCTTCTCCTTTATGAAGTCCATAATGACAGATATATATTGAGTCATCAATGCCACAGGCTCCTAAGCGTTCATTTCTGTTAACGTTACATTTAAAATTACAGAGATTGCAGTTCAAGCTGGCCTCCCAAAAAAATTCCAAATAACAAAATAATTGCTGAAAAAAGCTTTGAATAAAGTCAATAATATATTATTATATTTATAAGTCTTTTTTTAGACTTTAATTCTAAATAAAAATTAAAAAGGCTCACAGGAGCATAATTTACATTTTGAAGGGGGGCACATGAACAAAAAGAAAATTTTGTTAGTTGATGATGATATGGATGTAATTACATCTCTTAAAGCTGTTCTGGAAAAGAATGGTCATGCAGTTGAAACTGCCAGAAGTGAAAATGAGTGTATGGAAAAATATGCCTTTTTTGAACCAGACATCATATTCCTTGACATGATGATGGAATATATGGATTCAGGATTTCGACTCTGTAAAGAAATAAGGGAAAGAGATCAACAGGTAAAGATATATATGCTCAGCTCTGTTGGTAGTGATAATGCAGGCACACATGATGTCCATGAAGTAGGCTTTAATGGCTCGCTTGAAAAGCCAATTGATCCTGATTTTCTGGTAAGTATAGTCGCAAAGGGCTGACTTATTAGTCTCTGAGCTTTTTAAGGCTCAGAGACTGCTTTGGTTTTAAAAGTTTAGTTTTATTCCTGAACTTTTCAGCTTTTTTACTCCTGTAGATCTGTCAAAATATTCTGTATGCAATAGCTCATGGGCTTTATGAGAGTTTGGATGCTCAAGGAAATCTTTATATAGCTGTTTTACCTGAGGATTGTCCTGTGATTTACGCAAAGGCATGATTTTATCTGTTCCATAGACACCATCGGCCCTTGATTGTCTTATACTTAGACCAGAAAAAAGTTTTGCAGGGAGCATGAGAGCAAAGGCAGCGATGCTGGCTATCTTAGCTGAATAAGAAATGAAGTTTTTTCTTGTAATAAAATTTCTCATTGAATATCTCCTATATAACAAAAGTGTCTTTTGGATCTAAAGGTTGACCACCACCATTTATGCATCCACCCGGGCATGTCATTACTTCAATGAAATGATATGGTGATCTTCCTTTCTTGATGTCTTCTATAATTGGACCAACGTTTTTGAGTCCTGATACAACGCAAACCTTTAATTCAGGGCCACCTGGGATTTTGACAGTGGCTTCCTTTATGCCAGCCATTCCGCGGACAGATGTAAAATCTACAGATGAAAGTTTTTGTCCAGATACTGCCTCGTAGGCAAAGCGGAGAGCTGCTTCCATAACTCCACCTGTTACTCCAAAAATTGTTGCAGCTCCTGTGGACATTCCAAGAAGAGGATCTGCCTCTGTATCCTTGAGATTTAAGAAGTCGATATTTTTTTCTTTGATCATATATGCAAGCTCCCGTGTATTTATTGTGGCATCAATATCACGGAAACCGCTATCGTTCATCTCAGGTCTCATTCCTTCAAATTTTTTTGCAATGCATGGCATAATTGAAACAGTATAGAGTTTTTGTGGATCTATTCCTTTATTTTTTGCTCCGTATGTTTTCGATAGAGCTCCCATCATGCACACAGGAGACTTGCATGTGGATAGATGCTCATTAAGCTCAGGATAGAATGACTCCACAAATTTAATCCATCCAGGGCAGCATGAGGTGAATTGCGGGAGGGGTTTTTTTATTTTCCCGGTAATTCTACCTATGAGTTCAGTTCCCTCTTCCATTATCGTGAGGTCTGCTGCAAATTCTGTATCCCAGACAATATCAAAGCCAAGCTGCTTTAATGCAGAAACCATTTTGCCTCTTGCAAATTCCCCTGGTTTTAAGCCAAAGGGCTCACCAATTGCATATCTTACAGCAGGGGCAGGTAGTGCAACAACCACTTTATCAGGAGCATTTATAGCCTTTAAAACATCGTTAATAAAAGAGACCTTTTCTTCAATTGCACCATAAGGACAATTGACAAGACATTGCCCACAGTTTACGCAAGCCTCTGGACTATAAACCCTGTGTGGCCCTCCTGGTTTTTTACTGTCGATTATACCAGTGGGGCAGTTTTCGCTGCAGGTGTGACATCCCTGACATCTATTCTCATTTACCTGGACAAAAAAGGTTTTGTCGTATTTTGAGATGTCTGGTGATTCCATTGACGTGTAGACGTGTTCTACCTTGGCATCTTTACTGCAGGAGATTGTATTTCCAAGTGCAAAAGCAATTGCAGTTCCCCCGCTTAAGCGTAGAAATTTTTTCCTGTTAATATTCATTTTTTCCTCCAAAAGAACCTGAATGTGTCAAATAGGGCATATTAATCATTTTATAGTATCTTTGTCAATAAAATATATATTTTAGAATATTTTTTTGAAAATAGTGCTATTTTATGTTGACTAATTTTATTTTTTTATTTAAGTGACAAAAAAATAAACAAGGGGGATCTTTATGACAGTAAATAAGACTCTGTCTGAAGCCATAGAAAAACATGGCACCAGGCGCGAGAGCCTTCTTCCGGTTCTTCAGTATGTTATCTCAAAAGAGAGATGGCTAAAAGAGGATTTGCTGGAGGATGTGGCTGCTGCATTCGGGATGTCGCCATCGGAAGTCTATGGTGTTGCTACATTTTATTCTTTTCTTGATACAGAGCCCAGAGGCCGGTATGTTATAAGGGTATGCAGGACAATATCCTGTGATATGGCAGGAAAGTCAGCAATCATTGATGCTCTTAAAAATGAGCTTAAAGTAGGAGTTGGAGAAACTACCCCAGATGGACTTTTTACTCTACTTGAGACAAACTGTATGGGTTGGTGTCATCAGGGACCTGCAATGCTTGTCAACGATGATGTATATACTGAACTCAATCCTGAAAGTGTTGTTGCAGTTGTTCAGAAATATCGTAATATGGAAAAACAATAGGAGGAGTCTATGGCGACAAAGAAGATACTTCTGGTGGATGATGATATGGATATCATCGAATCCATGAAGGCAATACTGGCAAGTGAAGGGCATATAGTATTCACAGCAGGCAATGAGAAGGATTGTATGGATGAGTTCAACAAAGAAAAGCCAGATGTTGTATTTCTGGATCTCATGATGGAAAAGATGGATTCAGGAATAAGACTTTGTAGAGAAATTAGATCAAAAGATAAGAATGTCAAAATTTATCTCCTCAGTGCAGTAGGAGACGAAACTGCAGGAACTCTTGATATCCATGAGATTGGATTTAATGGAGCAATGTCTAAACCTGTTAATGCAGAGGAGCTTACTGAACTGGTAAAATAAAAATTTTTTGCCGGAATATATGATATGAAGGAGAAAAAATATGTCTGTTTCAGATAAAAATAAACTTTTGGAAAAAATGCAGGAGAGAGTGAACCTCATATTTAAAGACACAGACTGTGGGGCTATTCTTGCTAAAGGGCTTTCCATGAAGCCTGATGATATTATAAATATGGTCACAGATTCTGGCTTGCGAGGACGAGGTGGAGCTGGATTTCCAACAGGAATCAAGTGGAGAGGAGCTGCCTCTGCCTCTGGAAATAAAAAGTATGTTATATGCAATGCCGATGAAGGTGAACCAGGGACTTTTAAAGATAGAAGAATTCTTGATGAACAATCAGATAAGGTTATAACAGGCATGGCTATATGCGCTTATGCAGTTGGTGCATCAGAGGGCTATATATATCTGAGGGGTGAGTATAATTTCTTAAAAGATAAACTGCAATCCAATTGCGATCGATGGAATAAGATATTCAATTCAAAGGGAATTAATTTTTCTGTGAATGTCCGCTCTGGCAGCGGAGCATACGTTTGTGGAGAAGAAACAGCTCTCATTGAATCTATGGAAGGAAATCGTGGAGAGCCACGAAATAAACCGCCATTTCCAGTTGGTGCAGGTTATATGAATGAGCCAACTGTTGTTAATAATGTGGAGACTCTTGCCTATGTGGCAACTATTATAGAAAAGGGTGCTGATTACTTCAAATCCATAGGAACAAAGGATTCTATGGGAGGCAAAGTGTTTTCTGTCTCTGGAGATTGCTCAGTAAAGGGAGTATATGAACTGCCATTGGGTATGACGATAGAGGAGTTTGTCAATATCTTTGGTGATGGAGACACAAAGGCTGTTCAGGTTGGAGGAGCCTCTGGTGTTTGTGTTCCAAGGAAAAATTTTGCAACAACAGTAATTGGCTTTGAGGGAGTGCCAACTGGTGGTTCCATGATGCTTTTTAATAGCTCACGTTCCATGTATCATGTATTGAAAAATTTCCTTGAATTTTTTGAAGAAGAGTCTTGTGGACAATGCACACCATGCAGAGTTGGATGCCAGCAGCTTTTGAAGGGGATTGAGGCCATAAGAGCTGGTGAAAAACCAATGAGTTATCTTGATGAATTGCGTAAACTTGCTGCAACTATGTCAGTTGCTTCCAAATGTGGCCTTGGACAGTCGGTTGCAAGCCCCTTTAATTCAATTACAGAGCATTTCCGTGAGGAGATTTGCTACTAAGATCATGGAGAGTAAAAAATGGAAAAGGTAACATTAACCATAAATGATAAAAAGGTAACTGTTGATAAAGGAACCACAATTCTTAATGCTGCAAAGCAAGTGGGTGTGAGGATCCCAACTCTTTGTCATCATGAGGATTTGTGTATTGCAGGTAACTGCAGGGTCTGTGTTGTTGAGCAAAAAGGAACAAGGGCACTTGTTGCCTCCTGTGCAGTCCCTGCTGCTGAAGGTATGCAAATATACACTAATACAAAGAAGGTCAGAGAAGCCAGAAAGACTATTATAGAATTGCTTCTCTCTGAACATGCCGGGGAGTGTACCTCCTGTTACAGAAGCGGAAACTGTGAGCTACAGGCTCTTGCTCAGGAATATCTTGCTGATGGAGATAAGTTTATCGATGTCGCAGATAGAAGCCCCATTGATATATCATCTCCTGCTATCGTAAAAGATGATAGTAAGTGTATCAGATGTTTAAGATGCGTTAGAACCTGTGCTGAGCTGCAGGGAGTATCTGCTCTGTGGTCAGTGAATAAAGGAAATCATACAAAGGTTTCTACTTTTATGAATAAGCCCATGCACTATGTTGTTTGCACTAACTGTGGTCAGTGTATAAATAGGTGCCCAACTGGTGCTCTTACAGAGAGAAATTACATAGAGGATGTCTGGGCTGCAATTGATGATCCTCAGGTGCATGTTGTTGTGCAAACTGCTCCTGCTGTGAGGGTAGGGCTGGGAGAGGCCCTTGGAATGGAACCTGGTGCTATTGTCACAGGAAAGATGGTTGCAGCTTTAAAGGCTCTCGGATTTAATTCCGTTCTTGATACAGATTTTACAGCAGATCTTACCATAATCGAAGAAGGGACAGAGTTACTTCTTCGTCTAAAAGAGGCACTGGTTGAGAAAAAAAATGTGGCTCTTCCAATGATGACATCCTGCTCCCCAGGATGGATTAAGTTTATTGAGCATCAGTATCCGGAGCTGCTTGATAATCTCTCAACCTGTAAATCCCCTCAGCAGATGTTTGGAGCCTTAGCCAAGACCTATT
>Ga0116189_1003178_pt1 | contig 11841 bp, 9 predicted proteins | sample AD_JPNTR3_MetaG_FD_89895 | JGI IMG/M metagenome (GOLD analysis project Ga0116189, IMG submission 89895) | Active sludge microbial communities of municipal wastewater-treating anaerobic digesters from Japan - AD_JPNTR3_MetaG | ecosystem: Engineered > Bioreactor > Anaerobic > Digestate | place... | reverse complement strand
CAGGGAGATCAAGCAAACTCAAGCACCGGCGTCGGGCCAAAAGCGCTCGCCGATCGGCACCCTTTCAAAAATCGTCAGGAAAGGGCAGGCTCAGATACAACCGGGGTTTTTCAGCGGAATCAACCTTTTAACACTCATCTGGCCCCTGCGGCCCATCCGAACAGCAGCGGCAGCTTTGTGACCAAGGCGAGAGGCGATCCGCTCGATGCCTCGTAATCCCCACCAAGTGCGTAGCGTGGAACCAGCTCTAAGGGCAGGCAAAGCCCACAGCGAGCACTAAGGAGCCAAATGCGCGCACACATCAAGCGCCCTTTCAAAGGGACTGTCCCTTGCAGTGGCACGCCCATTTTTTCTTGTCTCAGTGATGGGGTGCGTACCAGCCTCTTTGGTAGGCTCCCTTGGGGTAGGCTCGTGGGGACAGTCCCTTTGGTAGATAGTCCCTTGGCAGCGGGCGCGAGTGTTTCAGCCTCCGGCCATCGCTCCTACGACCAGGAGGGGCTCGTGGCCCATGATTACCGCTTTTGGAAGCTCCACGTCCAATGATTCGTGAGACAGGTCCTCCTTGCAGGCGAAAAACCGGAGGAAAGGCCGGCGCTGCCGGGTGGCATGATCACGGATAGTGCCAGACAGCACCGGATAGCGAGCTTCCAGCGCATCAAGAACCGAGCGAAGGGTCACCCGACCGGAGAGATCCAAAACAACCTCCCCGTCGACCTGGGCAAGCGCGCGCAGGTGTGGAGGAAGAACAACCCTGATCATGGCAGTGTCTGGACCTCCACTGAAAGCACTGGAGGAAGGTCATGGACAATCGTTTTCCAACTGTCACCTGAGTCAGGGGAAACGTAGACCTGCCCACCGGTAGTGCCGAAATAGATGCCGCACGAATCAAGCGAATCAACGGCCATAGCGTCACGCAAAACATTCACATAGCAATCTTGTTGCGGCAGCCCGTTGGTCAGCGGCTCCCACTCGTGCCCTCCTGACCGGCTGCGATACACGCGCAGACTGCCGTCAAGCGGATAGTGTTCCGAGTCGCTCTTGATCGGAACTACATAAATCGTTTCCGGCTCGTGGGCATGAACGTCAATCGCGAACCCGAAATCGGTCGGCAGATTCCCACTGACTTCCTGCCACGTTTCGCCGGCATCGTCGCTGCGCATTACGTCCCAGTGTTTCTGCATAAAAAGCACATTCGGCCGAGCGGAATGCATGGCGATGCGATGTACGCAATGCCCGACTTCCGCAGTCGGGTCAGGAATGCCCTCTGACCGGAGCCCGCGATTAATCGGTTTCCAAGTCTTGCCGGCGTCGTCCGTTCGAAAAGCGCCTGCAGCAGAAATGGCCACGAACATTCGGTCGGGATTGGTCGGATCCCCTAAGATCGTATGCAGGCACAGACCGCCGGCGCCCGGTTGCCAGGCCGACCCTGATTCATGACGGCGCAGGCCTGGCAACTCCTCCCAACTCCTGCCACCATCCGCCGAAAGGAACAAAGCCGCATCTTCAACTCCCGCATAGACTACATCCGGATCCTCAAGTGAAGGCTCGAGGTGCCACACGCGTCTAAATTCCCATGGATGAGGCGTCCCGTCGTACCATTGATGAGTGCCTGGTACGCCGTCGTAAGCAAAGTCGTTGCCCACGGCTTCCCAGGTCTTGCCTCCATCGTCGGAGCGTTGGATCAGCTGCCCGAACCAACCGCTGGACTGCGATGCATACAAACGATTCGGGTCCGCAGGCGACCCTTTCAGGTGATACAACTCCCAGCCGCCAAAATGAGGTCCGTCAACGTTCCACTGCTCACGCTTCTCATCTGATGTAAGTATGAACGCGCCCTTGCGCGTGCCGACAAGCACTCGTACTCCACTCATCGATTAGTACCTCCAGATAAACGTCGGACGTTGTTCGTCCAGTTGGAGTTCTATCCAATCGTTACGAGACACAGTACCGCGGGACTTCGCCGATCCCGCTGGAGAGTTTCTTCAATTTTGGCACAAATCCGGCTGATTTCCGATGCAAGCAGGTACAGTCGAACGACCGTGTCCAAATGACTGCAACGATTTCAGGAACCGATGATAGGATGGCTGGCCATGAAATCCATCCAAGCAGCGCCAAGATTGAGCCATTCGCGAAAAGGCAGGCGATATACGATCCCAACCACAACCGGCTATTGCGTCACCCGTCAAGCGTTCTCTGTTCGGCGATTCATCTTGTTGTCCTTTTTCCTGGCTTGTGCCGGCAACTTCCTGAGTGCGATGACGCAATCGCAGCCGCCAGTGTCGCTAACGGGAGAAAGGATAAGGGTCGAAGCCGAATCTAAGGACGGCCGACTTCGGGAGAGGTATCTAGCGTTCAGCAACGACACGTGGGTTGAAGTAGCGACAGCAGAAAATGGCCGATCTGTCGGCCCCATTTCCCTGATCGCTGCGGATAAAACGCCAGTACCGGCCTCACTGCACGCTCTTTCAATCTCCGGCAACATCTTGCACGAAGAATTCACGGCGGGCGAACACCGTATCATCCGAACAATCACCCTCCTTGAAAATGGCCCGTGGATTCGCGTCGTCACGAGGTTGGAGCCGTCAAGTCCGGTCGCCCTCCATGAACTGACTGATCGGTTTGACTTCTCGCATTCGGCCGACTGGTCCTTTTCACCCTCAGTCGGCGGGTTCAATCCGGACGGCTTTTATAAGGCCCCGCTTATTCTGGTGCAAAAGGGAAACACGGCTTTCGGCATCGTCCCAGATCTTGCTACTCTAGGGCGCGAGGAGTTGGCGCGCTGCCATCATGCTCTAGACCTCGACGTGCCTGGCGGACCCATGCTCAGCGTCGGCTACATCCCAGCCCAGATGGTTTCCCATTCGGTTTACGCGCGCGATGCCAAGCGCACTTGGACGACTAACGGCACCATGGAGAACGCGTACTACCTCTTAGTCACGGCGTCAGCCCCGCCCACTCAGGCATATCGCGAGGCGGTAAGATTCCATTGGGAGCAGTTTGGTCGAGCGGAACAGGCCCAGGCTGCAGACCAACAGGTTGGAACTGATCCCCGCTACCGCTCCTTAACGCTCTGGGACCAATGGCGCGACGTGATCTGGAAGGAGGAATCCCCTCGAAGGTGGCTTTCGGTTCCTCTTCCAAACGGCTCAACCGGGGGAGGGGTAGGCATGAAACGGTGGGGTCCTGGACCATCAGTTTATCTCTCTTCGTGGTTTAACACCCTGCGCACCTCATACGGAATGGCCTTATATGCCAGGCGAACCGGGAACAAGGACCTGCTTGACCTGGCGACCCAGACAGTCGAACTCGCTCTGAACGCGCCGGGCCGAGACGGTGCCTTCAAATGTGTTGCGGTGCCGCAGGAAAGCGTGACGATCTGGGCTGCAGGCGACGGCTCCGGGGCCAGCACCGAGAAAGGATTCCTCGGCTATGACATGTGCTGGACAGGTTACTGGTTGTTAAAGTGGCACGCGGCAAAGCTTCCCGGCTGGGAAAGGATTCTGCCACGGTGTCGGGAGCTCGCGCGGTTTATGATGTCGCACCAGGCGCCAGACGGGCTTCTACCAACCCGATTTTCGGAGAACGCCTCAGTCCAGGAGGAACTTTCACGAACCGTCAAGGCTGAGACCGGACCGGTGGTCCTCTTTCTTCTCCAACTCTACCAATACGACCCGGACCCCCGACTCCTTGAGGCATCCAGAAGAGGTCTGGCTTTCCTTGAAAAAGAGGTTATTCCGACGCGCCAATGGTATGACTATGAAACCTTTTGGAGTTGCAGTCCGCGAGAGGCCAAACTCGACGAACGCACGCAACAATGGCCTGCCAACAACCTCGCTCTCACGCAAACGGTCGCCGCTTACCTTTTGGCCTACCAAACTACGGGAGAGGCCCGTTATCTGGCCACTGGCGAAGCCCTCCTGGATTACCTTCTGCTCTTTCAGCAGTGCTGGACGCATCCCGGACTGAAGAACCTGACCAGCAAGGCTATGCTGCTCGGCGGGTTCACGACTCAGAATTCGGATGCGGAATGGTCGGACGCCCGGCAGAGCCAGTGCGGAAATATTCTCCTCGACTACTACCGTACAACCGGAAAGCCTGAGTACCTGGAACGAGGAGTCGCTGCTTTACGAGCGCAGTTTCCCGTATCTCCGTCAGAGAACTGGGCCCACGAAGGTTACGGCGCTAAAGCAGGTGTGAGCAGCTTTCATTGGGGCACAGGAAGTGGGATGGCCGGGATCGAGATCGAGGAGGAATACCTTCGTGACGCAGTCATTGACGCTACCGCCGGCCGAGGAGCTGGAGTGAACGGGATCAATGTGACCGATTGCCGTTTGCAGGACGGGCAAATCCACTTGCAGCTATCTTCGCCGTTTGTCTGGAAGACGAAGCCGGTCGTCGTCTTTCATCGCACGCAGCCCTCCAAGTCCTATCGCGTTTACGTGAACGGCAAGGAGGCAGGGACCTGGTCGGGAAAAGAACTCGAGAAGGGAATTCGCGTCGAGCTTCCCTAGCTAGCCGTTCCTTGAAGAGGATTTCGAGCGAACTTGTCGTTCACCTTGTCGGTCTTTCCCGGAACCTAATTCTTTCAACCGGAGCGATGGAAATGTTATTCTCGGGCTCCATGGCGCCACATGACGCCTGACCGTGCCCATTGTTCGGAATTCATGGGCTAGTGGGGCTCCGGAGGGAAAACTCGTGACGAGCATTCAACTAGGTTCAGTCGACTATCTTCTTCTGATCATCTATTTCGTATTCGTTCTCAGTATTGGTTGGGCTCTGCGCCGGTACATGAAGACAAGCTCGGACTTTTTCTTGTCGGGCCGGTCCATCCCGGCCTGGATTGCGGGCCTGGCCTTTCTCTCCGCCAATCTGGGCGCGCAGGAAGTGATTGGGATGGCCGCTTCGGGCGCGAAGTACGGCATCGCGACCAGCCATTTCTACTGGGTAGGGGCCATTCCGGCGATGGTATTTGTCGGCATTTTTATGATGCCGTTTTATTATGGCTCACGCGCCCGATCAGTTCCCGAATACCTGAAACTCCGCTTTGACGAAAAGACACGAGCGTTTAACGCGATTTCATTCGCCACCATGACCATCTTTTCGTCAGGCATTTCCATGTACGCGCTCGCCAAATTGTTCGGCCTGCTGCTGGGTTGGGACTTCAGCTTCAGTATCTGGGTATCCGCCCTGATCGTTTTGCTGTACATCGTGCTGGGTGGGCTCACTTCCGCAATATATAACGAAGTCCTCCAGTTCTTTTTGATCGTCCTCGGCTTCATACCTCTGGTGTTTCTCGGTCTCCGCGATGTAGGCGGATGGGCGGGCCTGACTGATCGCTTGAGCCGGGTCTCGGTTCAGCAAGGCTTTGAACCCGGGGCCTGGACAAGTTCCTGGTCCCACCTCGGCAGTAGCTCCGCCAACCCGATGGGAGTCGAATGGTTCGGAATGGTCATGGGGCTGGGTTTCGTACTCTCATTCGGGTATTGGTGCACCGACTTTCTGGTGGTTCAACGAGCCATGGCTGCGGATTCCATGTCTGCGGCCCGCCGAACTCCGCTGATTGCTGCCGTCCCGAAAATGCTGTTTCCGTTTCTGGTTATTCTTCCGGGAATGATTGTAATGGCCCAGACGTTCAGCGATGGCCGGGCGCAGCTCCCATTGAAACCCGACGGGACGCTCGATTTCGATATGGCCATCCCGGTCATGCTCGCCACCTACTTTCCTTCCGGGCTCCTCGGACTCGGTCTAACGGCTCTAATGGCGTCGTTCATGTCAGGAATGGCGGGGAATGTTACCGCGTTTAACACGGTCTGGACCTACGACATTTACCAGAGCTACATCAAGAAAGGCGGCTCGGACGCTCATTATCTCTGGGTTGGCAGGGTCACCACCGTAATCGGGATTCTGCTAAGCATCGGCACGGCCTATCTCGCTACGCGATTTAACAACATAATGGATTTCCTCCAACTCGTGTTTGCCTTCGTGAACGCTCCACTGTTCGCCACATTTCTCCTGGGAATGTTCTGGCGACGAGCCACTGGGCACGGGGCCTTTTCAGGCCTCCTGCTCGGTACCTTGGCAGCCGCTTTCCATCATGGTTTGACGCTTCCCCAAAACGCGGTCGCTGGAATCAAGGGGGGCTGGCTCGTAACGGAAGTCCTTCATCGGTATCCGAGCGAGATGGCACAGAACTTCTGGACAGCGATTTATGCCTGGACGGTCTGTTTCGTAATGACGATCGTCATATCTCTCGTCACCCCCAGGCTCAAGAGCGACAAGGACCTGGCCGGCCTGGTCTACTCGCTGACCCCAAAGCCTGTTGAGGAGGAGAAAGCCTGGTACCGGCGGCCGGCGGGCTTCGGCCTGATTGTCCTCGGACTGGCGGCGATTTTGAACATCATTTTCTGGTAGAGGAACAGGGGTAGAACATGGGTCTCGACATCCGAATTCCGGTCGGCATGATGTTTTCGATTATGGGGGCGATCCTTTTTATTTACGGGCTGACGAGCGATCCCCGCATTTATGAGACCTCGCTTGGGATCAACGTCAACCTGTGGTGGGGGCTGGCGCTCCTGGTCTTCGGGCTGGTGATGCTTGTACTTGGCCGAAGAAAGGCAGCCTGACGCACATCAAAGAGAACGCCAAAGTCCTTGAGAGGCGAGTTCCGTCTTGATGTTCTTGGTCTGCAAACGGGAGTACCAAACAGCGAACGATCCCTCAAACGACAGGCATGCGCAGGCGCGAGCAATTGACGAGCCATACCGACGACCGAATCATCCCCCGTTTGACACGTAAAGCGGTCGTCGGTTTTGCAGCCGTTTTGCCGTTTGCAATATGGCCCGGGATTGAGCGCCCTTTCTCCGCACCCAAAATCATTCTTCTTGCAGCGTTTGTCCTGGTCACCGCAAGTTGCGCGATCGCTGGTCGCTTCAGCTTTCCGAAGCTCCCGCTGCCTTGTTGGATCTCGCTGGCGATCTGGTGTCTGACTCTTGCGGTCTCAGGCCTCCAGGGCGAGTTCACCTCACAAACGGCTTTCTGGCTCCCCCTGTTGTCGGTGGCATGGTTCCTACTCGTTCTCGCTGTTCAACCAAGAGCAGAGGCACTAACGGAGGCTCTATCCGTATCCCTTACTCTGACGGCGTTACTGGCCCTGTTTCAATATCTGGGACTCGACTTCTTCCAACATTTCGGATGGACGTCGCCGCACTTTGAAAGCCCGCGAATGCGCGTTTATGCGACCTTGGGAAATCCCAATTTCGTAGCGGCCTTTTTAGCCGGCGGCCTGCCCTTGACGCTTGTCATCGGGCATTGGCGCAGGCCGCGCTGGCTGCTTCTGGTGGTGATCATTCTCCAAGCCGCCGCCTTGTTCGCCACGGGATCGCGTGCCGCAATCATAGGGACCGGAGCTGCCGTGATCTGGTTTGCAATCGTGGGCAAACTCGGCTACTGGCGGATCCTTGCCATCGCCGGCCTCGTACTCCTCGCCACGCTCCCCTTGATGCCGTCCCGTCCGCTCAAAACAACTCTTGAGGGTCGTTTGTATATCTGGCGCATTACCGCTCCACACCTGTCTGAACGACCGCTTTTCGGCTTTGGGCCGGGAGGATTTGAGCCGAAGTTCGCACAATGGGAGACGAGCTATTGGCGTGAGGGAAGAGCAGCAGACAATCTGCGCCAGTTCATCGGGGTCCAGACTCATGCTCACAACGACTATCTCGAAACGGCCGTGGACCACGGATTCGCAGGCTTGGTCAGTCTGCTTGCTCTGCTCACATCGTTTCTGGCGATGGCTTTCCCCCAGAGCAGGCGGCCCAAGGGCGAACTGGATAGCGCCGCTTCTGCCGGGATAGTTGCCCTGGCTTCAATCGCACTCGTCGACTTTCCCTTTCACCGGCCGACCGAGATGTTCCTTTTCTGGACCCTGCTGGCGCTTGTTTGCCTGAAGGCGAATAGGTAACAATGTGAGTATTCCCCACTCGCATCAGGAGTTATCATGCAGGAGCATCAGAAGGCCGCCGACTTCTCCTTTCATTCAGAGTCTCCGCTGAACGGAGGCACTTCGCCCACCATCCTTCGCCAGTGGTTTGTAACTCCAGTCGAGCATTTTTTTATTCGGAACCACGGCAACGTACCTCAGGTTGATCTCAAGGCATTTCGGCTAAAGATTGATGGGCTCGTCGAACGTCCGCTGAGCCTCACAGTTGGCGAGTTGCGGGATCAATTCACGGTCAGAACTGCCTTGGCGACACTTCAATGCGCTGGTAATCGACGCGATGAGCTGATACACGTTTCGCCGATACCAGGAGAAACTCCTTGGGGCGCGGAAGCCGTGGGAACGGCAGAGTGGACCGGGGTGTCCCTGAGAGATGTTCTCGAACAGGCCCGAATCAAACCTGAAGCAGAGCATGTCGCTTTCTCAGGGCTGGACGACATCGAAAAGGAAGGCGACCGGTTTAAGTTCGGCGGCTCCATACCGATCGATAAAGCCTTTCAATCCGAAGTCCTCCTCGCCTGCGAAATGAACGGCGCCCCCTTGACTCCATTTCACGGCTTTCCGCTACGCCTGGTCGTTCCTGGATACATCGGCGCGCGAAGCGTCAAATGGCTCGGCAGGATCACGCTTCAACGCGAGCCATCCCGCAACTACTATCAGGTCAAAGCCTACCGGATGTACCCGCCTGATATGCGCCAGGAAAACGTGGTCTGGGAAAAGGGGATTGAACTAGGAGAATTCCCGGTCAACGTGGTTATTTGCCGACCCACTGACGGCACTCAGACGACCGAAAGCCGGATCCCGGTGCAAGGATACGCACTCGCCGGAGGCGGCCGCCTGATTACTCGGATTGATATATCCAGCAATGGAGGCCAGACTTGGCAGCAGGCTCAACTCGATAAAGCGGGAAATCGATGGACCTGGCGTTTTTGGGAGGCCGAGGTTGAACTCGGAGCGGGTACCAACCAGATTGTCGCGCGTGGCTGGGATTCAGCCGTGAACACTCAACCCGAGACGCCGGCCAGTGTCTGGAATTTCAAGGGATACATGAACAACTGTTGGCACCGCATCACGATCAGAAGGCGGTAATCCCGCCCGGCACCTGCTTATCTGGATTGTTCTGAGCCCGGCTATTGCCAGTAATGCAACCATCCTTGATTGTCGCGCAATTCAATCGTATAAAGGCGGTCGCAACATATAGTGTAATTACAAGCGAAAGGGATTGCGCAAAATGCGTCATCAACTGAGCCTTGTCCTTGCAACCGTCTGGCTCTGGAGCGGTCACTGTTTTCTTTCCGCCCAAACTCTAAAACCCGGTCCGCAGGTACTCACTTTCCATTCCACCGTGGACGACGCTGAGCAACCCTATGCTCTTTACCTGCCTCCGCGGTTTGACCCCCAAAAAGCTTACCCCCTTGTAATCAGCCTCCACGGCGCGGGATCGAATCACCGGCTGAATTTGAGGCGGGTCTTCGGAAAGAGCAACGCTCCCGGTGAGACCGATGTTGAAGCGAGCCGTTACTTTCCACCATGGCCCGACGTCGACTTCATTGTCGCCTCACCTTTTTGCCGAGGGTCAATGGGCTATCAGGGTGTCGCCGAGAAGGACGTCTATGACGTGCTTGCCGACGTCAAGGACCGATTCCCGATCGACGAGAATCGCATCTATTTGACCGGGCTCTCCATGGGGGGCGGTGGGACTCTCTGGGTGGCACTCACCCGCCCCGATATCTGGGCGGCGATTGCCCCGGTCTGTCCGGCTCCTCCAGAGGACGCGGAGATTCTTGCTCCCAACGCCCTGCATCTCCCGGTTCGACTCTGTCAGGGAGGCGATGACCCGGTGGTCAAGCCCGAGAATGTTCGCGGATGGGCCAAGCGCCTAGAGGCGGCGGGGGCAAACGTCGAGTACATAGAGTATCCAGGTGTCAAGCACAACAGCTGGGAAAACGCCTACCAGGACGGAAAGATTTTCGAGTGGTTCGCCCGCCATCGGCGCAACCCCTATCCTGATCGAGTACAGTTCGTCTCCACCCGCTATCGTTACAACTCGGCCTACTGGGTTCGTCTTGACGGCCTGACGCCCGGCACCGCTGCCCGTATTGATGCCAGTTTTACTGGGGAAAACCGGGTTGAAGTTAGGACCGAGAATCTTCGCGGCTTCACCTTACATCGCCTGGCAGGGCATCCCCGCTTTTCTGCTGATAAGCCGATCGAGGTCACAATTGACGGCAAACGGCTGAGCGCCCAACCGAATGAAACCTTTTCCTTCTGTTACCGAGGAGGGACTTGGACGGAAGGAATCTGCCAAACTGCTCCCAACGGCAAGAGACCGGGCGCCGAGGGACCTATGGGCGACGTCATTTCCAGTCGCCATATCTATGTCTACGGCACGGCCGACAATCCGTCCGATGCGGAACTCGAAAAGCGGCTTCGACAAGCCTCGAAGGCTGCGGAATGGTGTGTCGATCGAGGGTGGTTCCTGGGACGAGTGATGGTGTTTCCTCGTGTTGTCGCCGACAAGGACGTCAGACCAAGTGATCTTGAAAGCTCCAATCTGGTGTTGTTTGGAACGCGGGAAACCAACAGTCTCATAGCTCGGTCCGCTGATCGTCTGCCTATGCACCTGAACAATGACGCAAACGAGTATGGTCTGACGTATGTCTATCCAATGGGACAGCATTACGTTCTGATCAGTTCGGGGCTGCCCTGGTGGCAGGAACCGGAGGCAGGAGCCAGCCAGGCCGCATCGGGAAGGCCAGGTCGCCGGGCAGGGCGGTTCGCTGGTCCGATTGTGGCTTTAAGGCTTATGGGTCTGGAAGACTACATCTTCTTTAAGGGTTCCGCCGACAATCCGATCGCGGCCGGACGCTTCGATGACGAGTGGCGGCTGCCTGCCGCCGAAGCGGCGAAGATCAAGGGTTCAGGAGTCGTCTCCATGAACTGAATGAAGCAAGCATGACGAGGAGGCACGTGATGAGTAATTTATCTCGAAGGCGATTTGTTAAAACCGCGGCCAAAGGAACGGCAGCTGCGGCTGCTTTCACAGCCTTGAGTCGAAGCCGGATTCTGGGCGCTAACGACCGCATATCGATTGGCTTGATCGGTTGTGGCGATCGCGGCATCGAAGTTCATCTAAAGACCATTCACAAGTACGATGCGCAACAAAACGTGCAGTTCACCGCCGTCTGTGATCCGTGGCGCTTGCGTCGCGAACAGGCTGCCGAATTGATCAAGGAGTGGTACGGGATCAAGGCGCCCCAGTTTGCTTCTCATGAGGATCTTCTCGCCTACAAGAATGTCGACGCTGTCATGATCGCTTCCTGCGACCACGCGCATGCACGGCAGCTGGAAGCGGCTGCAAAAGCGGGCAAAGACGCCTATTGCGAGAAACCCCTGGCTCGCAATATGGATGAACTGAACCGAGCTTTCGACGCGGTCAAAAAGGCCGGAATTATCGTCCAGGTGGGGACACAGCTTCGCAGCGTACCTGGCGTGGTCGGTGCCCACGAAGTGTACAAAACCGGAATTCTCGGTAAAGTAACCCGGATTGAGCAAGTTCGGAACGACGATCAGCCTTTTTGGTACCGCTATGTGAAGGAAGCAAAAGAGGAAGACGTCGACTGGAAACAGTTCCTGATGGGGCAACCCATGAGACCTTTCAACGCTGTCCAGTTTACGGGCTGGTACGGTTTCCGCGACTTCTGCGATGGCTTAGTGCCGCAATGGGGAAGTCATTTCATCGATACTGTTCATTACATTACTGGCGCCAAGTTCCCGGCATCGTGTGTCGCACAAAGCGGCATCTTCAGGGGGAAGGACGAGTTGGGCTTCACCTGCGGCGACAGGTT
>Ga0116189_1003177_pt1 | contig 11841 bp, 12 predicted proteins | sample AD_JPNTR3_MetaG_FD_89895 | JGI IMG/M metagenome (GOLD analysis project Ga0116189, IMG submission 89895) | Active sludge microbial communities of municipal wastewater-treating anaerobic digesters from Japan - AD_JPNTR3_MetaG | ecosystem: Engineered > Bioreactor > Anaerobic > Digestate | place... | reverse complement strand
TGAGCGGCTCCCTGCCGAATCTACGGTTACTGACGGTGGTTCCGATTCCGTATTTCTCGTTCCACCCCAGATTCTTTCCATCGCGTCAAAACGGGTGACCAGTTTCAATCCCGGAGAGACTATGAAATCAGTTCCTACGCGCAGCCTCTGATAAAAAAAGGCCGTACAAGGATTTGTTTCCGCATCATCAACCCTTGTCTTGTTCAGATACAATCCGGCGGCATAATATTCGCCGGTGATTTTCATATCGACTGCGAAAGCCGACGCACTGAAGGCCATAACCAGCCCCAGCGACAACAAACTTAACCAAAATTTCTTCATCCTTTCCTCCTCAATTAGTTTTTTATCTATCTTAAATGAGAATATTTTCTCATCAATTACTGAATCCTTATCGACGATTATTTATTTTGCGCTTTCTGCCATTCCAGAGAATTGGGGAAGAAAAGCGGTGAACCGTACTTGTCCTTTCCAAAATCCCTGATAATCAACTGGCCTTTTTCCGGGGAAACTAGCCAGTTTACAAACATTTTTGTGTCTGTTGCATTGACTTCGGGGCACTTGGCCGGATTGACCTGGATCAAAGAAATGTAATTTAAAAGAGCTTCATCACCTTCAACCAGTATAGATAATTTGATTTGATTTTTTATAGATAGATACGTCGCCCGGTCAATGACGGTATAAGCTGCTTTCTGATCGGTGTATTTCAATGTGGGAGCATTGCCTTCCGCGCCCTTTTCGTAAACGGAATACCACGCGCCTTCGGGTTTGATCCCGGCCTTTGACCAGAGTTCCATTTCCGCCACATGCGTCCCCGACTTGTCGCCGCGGCTGATGAACAAGGAACCTTTCTCCTTGATTTTCTTCAATGCTTCCGCGGCTGTTTTTGTTCCCTTGATGCCCGCCGGATCAGCCGCCGGACCGACAATCACAAAATCATTGTACATCAGAGGAATTCTCTCCGTGCCGAAGCCATCGGCGATAAATTTTTCCTCCAGGGATTTGGCATGAACCATCACCAGATCAATGTTGCATTTTCTGGCAATATCCAGAGCAGCTCCTGTACCCGCGCCCACATGGCGGACACGAATGCCGGTTTCTTTTTCAAACTGATCTTCCAGAACACCGACAATACCGGCGTCAATCGGGCCGATGGTGCTGGATAAAAATACAAATTTGTCTCCATTTGCGGCAAACGCCAGAGATGACCAGATTAAAACAAACAGCAGCGCGAGATTTCCAATAATTTTTCCCATTTCTTATGCTCCTTCCATTTTATTTATCTAAGAATGCAGAATACGTCCAGCATCTTTGAAATAATAATGGCCGATTTTTTCTATGCGGCTTTTAAATTGATCCGACTGAAGCGTCTCAATGAAATTCTGAACCGCCGGATGGAAAAACGTCTCTTTGTCCAGAATCATATCGAACCGTTCGCTGACCAGCGGCTGAAAATGCAAATCCATAATTTTCGCCACGGCGGCCGAGGCGATTCCCACATCCGCCTCGCCGGATACCAGGGAAAGCCCGACTTCAAAATGCGTGTAAACTTCATGTTCGTACCCGCTGATGCGATTGGCGGATATCCCCCTTCTATTCAATTCATTATCCAGCAGCACGCGGATACCGGAGCCGGCCTGCCGGTTCACGAAACGAATCTTCTTGTTTGCAAGAGAATCCCACCCTTTAAACATATTGGCCTTGGCCCTGACAACCAGGAAACCAACCTGACGGTAAAACATATTGACGACAACCGGATGTTGATCGGGGCAATACTGTTTTAAATAGGGCGTATTATAGTCGCCGGTCTGCGGATCAAGAAGATGAGAAAACGCAATGTCCGTAAGGCCGGTATTGAGGGCCTGCAACCCCCCGACACTGCCGGTATTGGCGGAAAAAACATGGAAATCGGGGTGATCCTTCCGAACGGCCGCAAGCAACAAGTCCAGGACGGGATCATTGCTTCCCGCCGCCAAAAGCGCTCCTTCTATTTTATTGACTTTTTTTCTGGCCTGCTGGAAGCCATCCTGCACATCGGCGTGGATCCATTCATCAATCATTTTTTTGGGGAATATCCATTTCCCCGTCACCCGGGTGCAGGGAATTTTTCCGGCCTTGATGAGCAGATAAACCTGCTTTTCGTGGATACCCAAATACCTGGCTATCTCTTTCGTATTCATCAGTTCGTCGGACATAAACCCTCCTTGACCAAACGGAATTTTTCTAGAAATTTTTGTTTCAAAAGTCAAGAATTTTTTTACTTATAATTACTTATCATTACAAATTATCGTAAAAATGGCATGCACGATAATCTTGTTGACCTTTTTTGTTCCTTTCGCTATGAATGCGTCTAAATAGACACCGGCAAACACAAGGAGATTGCGGATGAGCATAGAGATCAAGGCCCCAATGACTGGAAAAATAATCAGCATCGTCGTGAGCGTTGGAGATCAAGTGAAGGTCGACGACGAAATGATCATCATGGACGCGATGAAAATGGAAATTCCGGTTCAGTCGCCGGCGGACGGAACCGTCAGGGAAATCCTGGTCAAAGAAGGAGATTCGGTCAAAACCGATCAGGTTCTAATGGTTCTTGAATAACCGTCTGGTTTTCGGCGGAAGATAATTTTTCTTCCGCTTTTTTGAGATTTTTAGACACCAATGCGCCTTTTCGTTTATTTCATGAAGGAATCGTATATTCCCATAATCATAATACCGGCGATCAACAGCGGGACGACATAGCGAATCAACAGGGCCCACCATCTTCCTATGGCCAATCCTCTTTTCCCTCTGTTGGCTTCTTCAATGGCTTTTGCCGGCCCCCAGAAATAGCCGGTGAAGATGGCCGCAAGAATTCCTCCGATCGGCAGGAACACGGAATTGGCAAACCAATCGTAGGTATCGAGAATGTCCGTTCCGAGACCCGGAAATGAAAACCCGCTTAACACGCTGTAACCCAGAGCGGGAGGAATGCCCACAATAAAAATAATGATTCCCATCCAGACGGCCGCTTTCTTGCGGGGCCATCCCTTTTCGTCAATGAGCCAGGCTGTCACCACCTCCAGCAGGGATATGGCCGACGTCAGCGCGGCAATCGCCAGCAGGACAAAAAACAGAATACCAAAAACAAGTCCGAAGGGCATTTGCGCGAAAACCGCCGGCAGCGTAATAAATACGAGTCCGGGGCCTGCTCCGGGTTTGAATCCCAGGGCAAAAACCGCGGGGAAAATGGCAAAGCCGGCCATTAACGCAACCAAGGTATCCAGGCCGATGATCCACGCGTTACTGCCCGGCATATCGTCCGTATCCTTAAGATAACTTCCGTAGGTAATAAAAACCCCCATGCCCAGGCTCAATGAAAAAAACGCCTGAGCGAGAGCCGCCAGAAATGTGCGTCCCGAAACTTCGTTGAAATTCGGCTTCAGGTAATAAACGAGGCCGTCAACGGCGCCAGGAAGCGTCACCGACCGGATAATTAAAATAATCAGGATAAAAAACAATATCGGCATGAGAATCAAAGACCACCGCTGGATTCCATCGACAACGCCGGACGCGATAATGCTGATGGTCAAAAGCATAAACACAGCCGCCCAGACAATCGTTTCCCATGAATTTGCAATAAGGTTTTTAAAAACCGCCTCATGATTGATGCCGGGGTTTAACACGGCGATGACGACCTTGTAAATATAGGCCACGGACCAACCGGCAACCACAATATAGTAAGAAAGAATGATGAAACCGCTGAAAACACCCAAGGCGCCCACCAGCCACCAAGAAGATTTCGGAGCTAAAATCCGGAAAGCCCCAACGGGATCACGCTGTGAAGCCCGTCCCAGAACTGTTTCATTCACCATCAGAGGATATCCCAACAGAAAAACAGCAATCAAATAAATCACAATGAAAGCCGCGCCGCCGTGCTCGCCGGTCATGTAGGGAAATCGCCAGATATTGCCCAACCCGATCGCGGAACCCGCCGCCGCCAGAATAAAACCCACGCGACTTGCCCAGTGTTCACGATTATCTTTCGACCCGTTCACAACCCTCCTCCTTTTGATTCCAACGACATGAAAAACCGCGTTTCAAACATCAACGCAAAACCACGCTGGGAAGCTTTATACTTTCCCCGGCCCGTTAAATCAATGCCAATTTTATTAAAAAGCGCCCCCCAATGAAGCGTTACGGATTTTTAAAAAATTTATTCTCCAATAACACCATCAAAATATTTGACAGAAAATGACAAATAAAATAAGAATAATTATCCAAGGAGTAAAAAATGTTTTTGGAAAATGACCTCAGGGCGATAGACAAGAAATTGCTTATCCAGGCCGGAGAAAAAATCACCAGAAAAAAACTGGAACATGTTTCCGGCATGCCCGGAAAAATCACGTACCAGCCGGTCAAAGATACTTGGCTGATGAACGATTTAATCCTGACCTTCAATGACAAACGCTACACGAACATTCTTTATCCCCAGGACATCAATCAAAAAATCATCCGCAGCGCCAGTCGTTTAAAAATACCGGAAAAAATCATGGCGGAATTGGCGTTTATGAAAAAACTTTCCCCCTACACATATCACCACATTCTGATTATTGCCGTTTTGGCGGCCAAAATATCCTTTGACCATTCCATTAAATGTGTTTTCTCGCATGACATGGCGCTGCTTTTGAGTCTTTTTCACGATATCGGAAAATCCCGGATCCCCTTGAGCATTCTGGACAAAACAACGCCCATCACCGTCAGTGAACGCAAAGTATTGAGTTCTCATCCGCTGATCGGTTACGGACTTCTGCATTATTATTTCGGCAACCGGCACAGAAGATACGCTTACTCTTCCTATGAGCATCACGAAAGACTCGACGGTTCCGGCTATCCGCGGGGAATAAAAACGCTTAACAAATATTCTCAGCTCATCGGCGTGGTGGACACGCTCGACGCCCTGATATCCGAAAGGCCTTACCGAAGCAGACCCTTCACCCTGAGGGCGGCCATTGACTTTTTGTTGGAGGAAGCGGAAAAAGGCAAATTTAACAAGAGCCTTGTGCGCACGCTGATTATTTACTCCCGCAGAGAAAATCCCGGCGCCAAAATCATCATCGGCGAAAAAGGCAGGGATAAGGAACCGGAAGACAACTGCTACGGGAAAACGGTCAACGATTAACAAGGCTTCTTCCGGCCGTGAAAAAAATCATTATCCGACCTTCAAATAACAACCGCTTGGGCCTCGGATTCAAAAGCCGTAAAATCTTCCCTCTTTGTCAAGGAGCGGCCCCTGAATGATTCAACCATGTCCCGTCCCGCATGATGAATAAAAATACCGAAAATATTTTCAGACCATCCTTGAAAAATTATCTGACATTTTGGAAACCGTCTCTTTCCAGAAGATTGACCCTTTCCTTTACTCTTTTCGGAATCTTCGTCGGATACGCGGTTTTCATTTTTCTGACCATTATCTCAACCAACACCTTGATCAAACTGGCTTCCGAAACCGCGCGTCAATACATGTCCTTATCGTCCGGCGGAATCACCAGCGCCCGTCAGGCCGAATTATTCAGCATCATCAACCAAGGCATTTCGGATATGGTCAACACTTCGGCGCCGCTGAAGAAAATCTTCCCGTCCCTCAAAACCGAACTTTATTGTCAGGAAAACGGAAAATGGCTGCGCACCTATGCGGATGAGCGGGGCAGAATCAAATCAGAACCAGCGGGCGACAAAAGCTTGACGCAATCGCTGGAAAGCGCCAAGGAAAAGATGCTGCTGACATCTTCCAGATTCTTTTACGGCGCGGGTGACATCATCAACGTCAAAATCAACATCACCCCCCCGACGGAAAACCGCCCGCAAATTATTTCTTTTGACATTCATCGGACAGGCCTGATGAAAATGATAAAGGAAAACATCAGCAAAGCCGTTCTCTTTTTTATCGTCCTATTTCTGATCTCACACACGTTGGCGCATTTTTTCAGTTTTTTCCTGGCCCGGCCGATTGAAAAACTTGCCCGGGAAGCCGACCAGATCGCTTCCGGACAGTATGAGCGGCGCTTCACCACCGATCGGAAAGATGAAATAGGTATGTTGGCTGAATCGCTCAACACCATGGCGTCGCGCATCATTGACGGCACCCGAGAGCGGGAAAACATTCTGCTCGGAATTCTGATCGCCCTGACCAGAGCCATAGACGCCAAATCCCCCTGGACACGCGGACACAGCGAACGGGTAACAAAACTGGCGGGCGATATGGGACGCGACCTTCTTTTGAACGAAGATCAGCTGCGCAGACTAAACATCTCCGCCATTTTGCATGACATCGGCAAAATCGCCGTGCCGGAACAGATTCTGGACAAACCGGGCAGGCTGACCGATGAAGAATTCGCCGTCGTCAAAAAGCATTCACAAACCGGCGCGGACATTATCGCCTCGATTCCTTCCTATGAAACGATTCTTCCGGGCATTCTGCATCATCACGAACGTTGGGACGGAACCGGTTATCCGACGGGCCTTCAAGGAAAAAATATTCCCCTTTTTGCCCGCATCATCTGTATCGCCGACGTGTATGACGCTCTTTCGGAAGACCGGCCCTACCGTAGGGCATGGGATAAAGACCAAATTGTGCGGTTTTTCGAAGATCAGAAAGGAAAAATGTTCGACCCGGAACTGGTGGATGTTTTTCTGAAAACAATCGGCGCGTAAATTTTACAACAAAATTTTTCTTCTCGCCGATTGCTGAACAATCTCTCCGCAGTACCTGCATTTGACAGCGTCTTTTCTAATTCTGGCGCCGCAGGATGGACAAGCCTTCATCGCCTCCGCATCGCTCTTGTCCGTTATCGGCGCAACAAAGATTCCTTCTTGCACTGATTTCTTGACGCCGGCGGATTTTTCTTCCTTATTTTTTTCCTGCAAATTGGACCACTGTTCGACCGGAATGACCGGCTCATCTCCCGGCTTCACTTCTCCAGGCGCCACAGAATTATTTTTGCCGTACAGCTCATCCACCCGAGACCACTGATCCAGCGGGATGATATCCCCCGCGTCCTTAATTTCATACTCGCCTTGAGGAATTTTTTCCTCGGAAGCATCATCCGCGGGAGCAACCTTCCTTTTGAATTCTGAATCGTCGGGGAAATCTGCCATTGACTTTTCTCCGTCAAAATTGTTCTGCCAGATTCTTTATAAAGGAGCGCCACGGGGAATGTCAAATAAAAACTTGTGGTTTCACTGCTCTGACGATTACATTTTTTGCACAAAAAATATTATTTCCGTCCCGACTGTTTCATGAACCGCCAATGAGTGCTTTTCACCCCGACCTTCAAACCGCCAACGAAAATCTTGACGGGAGATGAAAAATTAAGATAAAATATTTACACATTAAGCTTAGAAATTCTTGCGCATCTTAAAAAGTTCCGTCGCTTCGTTCCGTGCCCAGACGCCATAAAGCTCAAAGGAGATTTCCTTATGAAAAACGGAAATTTTCATTTTGACTCATTCTCCAGATGCTCCAGCTCGGACAACAAGCCTCTCCAACCATGCAAAAAACACCACGAACTGCGGTTTGCACCTAAAAAGCAAAAGTTAACCGACCAACCCAATGATTTTCTTTATAGAGAAAGGAGGACAAATCATGGATAAACTTCACTTAACGCCGCAGGAAGAAAACGAACTTTTGCTGATCCTGGAAAGATATTTGCCCGATCTCCAGTTGGAAATAGCCAACACGGACAACAAAGAGTTTCGCAAGGAGCTGAAAAATCGCGAGGCTTTCATGATCGACCTGATTGGCCGTTTGAAGGGCTAAACCTCTTTCGCGGACTGATTTTTTTGTTTACCGGATATCACCCAGGCCTCGGCAAACCAAGCGAACCAGCAGATGACGGGTTGCTCGATAAAGCACGAAAGAGTGAGGTGCGCCGCGGCGTGAACGTCGGCCGCGGAGATTAAAATCATGCTTGAATTTTCCTGAAATTAAAAATATAAGTAAAAACATACAAAATCCACCACTCCTAGGAGCGCCCACGATGAACGTTAAAGGCACGGTTTACCTCACCGGAAAGACCGCCATCAGCTCAGTTTTCGGCGACGACCGCTGGAACGCTTTTGTGACGCGGATAGCGGAAAAAGACAGCTACTTCAAAAACATGATTATGTCCATCACGCTGATTCCGGCGGAAAAATTCGCTTTCTTCATTGACGAGCTGATCAAGGAATTCTTCAACAACGACAAAAAACAATACATCACCTTCGGCAAGGTTGCCGCCAAATTCGCCCTGTCGCCGGGCGGACCTTACAATACCTACCTGATATCCAAGGATTTAAAATATGTTGTGGAATCGGTCATTCCCAAACTATGGAACACCTATTTCGACGAAGGCGTCCTGACGTCAAAACTCGAAGGCAACGTCGTGCACATCACGATTTCCGGCATTTCGCTCAAGCACATCTTTTTTGAGTATCTGATAGCGGGATACGTTCAGAAAGGCATTAAAATGTTCGGAATGAAGGCGGTTGAAAAGTGTATCCGGAGTTTTTCGAAGGGCGACAACGACATTTATTACCAGTATGAACTGCAAAACGCCTGACGATGCAGCCGGAAGGCCGTTTTCCCCATATCCCGCCTGACACTGGCGCCCCGCTTATATCTTGACATGCAGCAGCGGCAAGTCCAGATGCCGGCGGCGGGTTTCTCCTTTCAGCCGGACTTGCTCGCGCGCCGTGGGTTCGCCGCGACGCCCCTTTCCCCAAACATCTATCGGATGGGAACTGCCCAGATGCAGGGCATGCTTCCCGAATCTTCTTCCCAGTTCATCCGCCACCTGGTAGAGAGTTCTTATCTTTTCCGCCTGCAGAGGATTATCAAAAAGAGAATATTGCACCTGGCCGTCCGGCTCCAGATCGCAAAGCACAACGCCGGTGGCACGGTAAATATCTTTTGGTGAGTAGCAGTCATCAAAAAGGTCCCGAAGGATGCCGGAGAACTCCATGGGGAAGGCGCACGGGCGCGAAAGCCTTGCCTCCGCCCCCACGGTGTTGAAATCGTTTTTCTTGAGAAAGACCACAAGCCGTTTCGGCGCCAGAGCGTAGCGCCGGGCCTTGATGCATGCGGATTCCACGTTGCGCATCAGATGGGCAAACAGATAGTTGGCGTCCGATGTCGGCGGCGCGAATGTTTTGGTTTTGCTGATGGAGGCGTAGGAGCTTTTCTCCTCCGGCGTCACGGGATAAACCGACACGCCGCGCAACTCCTGCCAGATTTCCACGCCGGGCTTGGTGAATCGCTTGCGGACCTGTTCCTCCGGAAGCCGCGCGAATTCCAGTGCATAGCGGATGCCCATTTTGGCCAGGTAGCTGGTGGTGGCAGGGCCGATGCCCCAGATTTTTTCCACCGGCAACCTGTCCAGATAAGCCGGAATGTCCCGGCCGCTGATGATGGTCACGCCGGACGGTTTCTGATACTTCGAAGCAACCTTGGCCAGTACCTTGGTGATGCTCAATCCCACCGAAACACTGATGCCCAGTTCCCGTTCAATCGCGCCCTTCATCTTCAGCACAATTTCTTCATAAGAGGAACGCAACGCCCGGCGCATTCCGGTGATATCGGCAAACGCCTCATCAATCGAATACTCCTCCACATCGGGCGTGAAGCGCCGCATGATGTCAAACATCCGTTTGGAAAACAGGCTGTAAGTCTCATAATCGGAAGGCAGAACGATTAAGGACGGACAGATTTTTTTCGCTTCGTGCAGAGGCACGCCGCGCTTGATGCCCAGTTTCTTGGCCGGATAGCTGGCGCAGGCGACAATGCCGCGCTCGCCGCCCGTGATCAGCGGTTTGCCCTTGAGTTCCGGATGAATGGCCTCCTCGCAGGACGTGAAAAAAGCATCGCCGTCAAGATGCACAATCGCCCGCGGCCAGGAGGAAAGACTGAAAACTGGTTGAGACATAAATTTTTTAAAAAGACAAAGCGAAAAATTGAAAAAATAGAAAAAACTTCAATGACCGAAAGGAGATGCATCTGATTTTGCATTTTTTCAGCCAAAGAAGCAACCATACTGATCTGCTTCAAGCTCTTCAATAATGGACCTGAGGTTTTTACTTTGGGGAAATGGTTCATAGCTAACCCATTTCCCATTGGCCCGCTGCCAAAATAACTGCCATATATTAGAAGTGCGCACGTATTTTATTTTTACCATGTCACTATCAATCCACTCTTTAGGATTATCCCATTGTGGACGGCGAGTATAAATTATGACATCGTGTTCTTTAATACGATATTGGAAACTCAATTGATCACGAATTTCAATAGGACTTCGCTTTGCACAAAAGCCACCCACTTCTTTTTCGATTCTCTTGAGTTCTATCTCACTAAAAGCCATATCGGGTCCTTATTTTCTAAGCTAACGACTGAGTTAAGCGGTTGGCACGGCTTTTTGTGCCAATCCGCTTGAACGATTTGTTACACATTTTCCTTTGATTTTATTTTTATCTGATTTCCCCTTCATCCAAAATTATTGTTCCGGCTTCTCCTGAATACATCCTTTTGTTATCAGAATTAAACTCGTATTTGACATCAAGGGATAAAGACTCCAAGGACAAAATTTTGTAATGCCTGCACTTGTAAATGTGATTTCTGCCAGATTCGCCATCAACATAAATCTCAAAGGACATTAGTAAATGTAGTGCATCATAGATAACCTTGAACTCATCGGAAGGTGAGAAATAAAAACTTCTTTGGGTTGTTGCTATATTTTCGGCATTGTAAGTTTTGCACTCTAAATAATATGGTTTCTTATTGAACCAGAATAATATATCAGGGTATCCGGTAGCTTTTTTGCTGCCGCTGGGGCCTGATGGAACATCTGCTTTTAGATTCAAAGAGTTCAAGGCCTTTTTGATAAATGGCTCTATATCGTTTCCTACTTCATTTGGGCGTGGCCGCAAAATTCCAGTCTTGTTTATTGCTTTACCAGCCTGTAACGCAGTTTGTTTTAATAAGCTCAATAATTCCTTATGTTCAGGGTTTTTCAAATCAAAAGAGATAACCTTCTTTCCTGACATGGATTCAATTACAAGGTTAAAAGGTATATCCTTCAAAGGTGTGAGCATCTGCTTGATTACATTTTCTAATCTAACTACATAGTCTTTATCTGCCATTTATTTTACCTTTCTAAAGATAAGGATATTTTCTTTTTTCATCACATTATAAAGACCAAATATCAGTTTCAGGATATTCTTTTCTAACTTAAAACCAAGTTCGGTCATGTAATCAATAGTAAATTCTACTGTCTTTACTTCTTGCCCCTGATAAGTGGCATTGCCTATGACAATAACAGCATATCTATTAGGTTTTAAAATCCTATACATTTCGTTATAAGACTTTCTCATATCACTGTTATATAACTCAACCCTGTCTTTTCCTTTTCCTCTAACACCAATAAAATCTTCCCTGATTTCGTTTAGGTTATATCCCATGTCTTCTAATGAGTGGGCGTCATTTTCTACATAATCAAGGGCAATAGAATAAGGCGGAGAGGTTATAATTCCATCAATGGAATTATCAGGTAGTTCAACCTTTCTTGAATCTCCTATTTTAAGGTTAATATTCCCTAATTTTAATTGTAATGTTGCAGCGATTTCTTTATAATCTTTTGCTGAATCTATCATCAAATTCAAATTCTTGATAAACGATTGCTCAAAATTACGCCTACGCCTTGATTCATCGCTAACTGCCAATAGCTTTGCAAGAGCATAGAAATCCCTTACGTCTTCATTGTCAATGTTTTCAAGAACCTTATAGAAATCATGTTCTTGATTAAAAAGGGATGGTTTCAGCTTTGATATTAGGGT
>Ga0116189_1003170_pt1 | contig 11871 bp, 10 predicted proteins | sample AD_JPNTR3_MetaG_FD_89895 | JGI IMG/M metagenome (GOLD analysis project Ga0116189, IMG submission 89895) | Active sludge microbial communities of municipal wastewater-treating anaerobic digesters from Japan - AD_JPNTR3_MetaG | ecosystem: Engineered > Bioreactor > Anaerobic > Digestate | place... | reverse complement strand
CTCAGGGGCAAGAGCGCCTCCCTCACACGGAGGAGGCCGCAGGTTCAAATCCTGCACCGCCCAATAATTTTTTTATAAGCAGGATTTGAATGGAGCGGTGCTGATGCGATGAAGAAAGAGCACTGTATAGCACTAAGGGCGAGAAGGTGAGCCCGCTGACCGAAGCGTAGTTTGCAAGACGATGTATAGGTCTGAGCAAGCGAAGACCTATGCGGGTGGCCGAGCTGAGGCGTCGTGGGAGCATCCAACCGGTATTTTATAGGTTGGATGAAAGAGGAGTGGGGAAAGAGGCGTTCCCCACGCGGTAGGGGGAAGATTAAGGGGGAGATCCCCCTTAAGGAGCGAGGAGCAGATCGCGACCGAGCGACGGGGCGCCAAATCCCTGCTAACGCGATGAAGAAAGAGCGTTGTATAGCAGGCCCGACGAGCAGGTGAGTCGGGTGCACCGCCCAATAATTTTTTTATAAGCAGGATTTGAATGGAGCGGTGCTGGTGCGATGAAGAAAGAGCACCGTATAGCACTAAGCGCGAGAAGGTGAATTTTGTACGATGGGTCTATAACTGAAGACATTCACAGAAATTCCAGTGTGCTGGTTCAGATAGCAAGGATACATTTGAAAACCCAGTACAGCATACTGTGAGGGAGTATGAGGGAAGAAGTCCCTCATGTTTGGGGGAGAATGGGTCCGCAATGCTTTGCGGATCCTTAGGTAGGGGGCTTGCCCCCTACTAAAGAGTCGTGTCGAGAGAAAAAACAGAAATAAGGGAGAAATGCGTAATCAGAAAGCAGGTTTTAAAACTGAGAGAGATCTTCAGGAAGCAATCTTACAGGAAAAAATGAAAGGGACGCCTGATTTGGAAATTGGCCAGAAGTATGGGGTCACATTCAGATATATTGAGCATCTTATTACCAGGACCAAAGGTTTAAATATTAGTGCTTTGAGGTCTTGTAAAAAGATAAGAACACTTTATCCAAAGGATTTTAAGGAAGAGCAAACCACTGTCTGGAGTTTTAAACAAAGGGGTAAATGGGCAACTCATAGTGGAGAATATAGAGGTAATTGGTCTCCTTATATTCCAAGAAATGTTATTCTTAAGTATTCAAAACCAGGTGAGTTAATTTTAGATTATTTTTGTGGTGCGGGAACTACTGCTGTAGAATGTAAACTTTTGGGAAGAAAGTGTATAGCGCTTGATATTAACGACAAAGCTATTGAATTGGCAAGGGAAAATGTAAATTTTAGCATGGAATCAAAACAATTAACTTTTATCGAAGAACAAAGTTGCCGGAAGATTTATGAACCAACACTATTAATTGGTGACGCCAGAGATCTATCATTTCTGGAGGATAATTCTATAGACTTAATTTGCGCCCATCCTCCTTATGCGAACATAATCCATTATACTGATTCAAAGGAAGGAGATTTATCTTTTTTTGACATGGGTAATTTTTTGAAAGAAATGTCAAAAGTTGCCAGAGAGAGTTTTAGGGTGTTAAAACCAGGTAGACAATGTGCTATTTTAATTGGAGACACCCGTAGTAAGAAACATGTAATTCCTTTGGGATTCAGTCTGATAAACGTTTATCTGGATGCTGGCTTTAAATTAAGAGAACTTGTTATCAAAAGGCAGCATAACTGCAAAACCACCGGGTTTTGGTATGCTAATAGCATAAAATACAATTTTCTTCTTTTGGCTCATGAGTATCTCCCAATTTTTGAAAAGCCTAAAACACCTTTTTCCTTGAGTATAAGAGAAGGAAAAACAGATTATAGTTTGGTTGTCCCTACTTTAGAAAAACCTCCATTAAAGAGAAAATTAGACGAAATTGAGACCACAACAGTGTGGATATTTCCAGAGAAAGATTTTGAGAAATTGTTGAACAAGAATGTAATTGATAGGTATTCAAATGGACGAGGTTATTCATCTATATCTTTTGTTCCATCTCTTAGTAATAAATTAAAATGTACCAAAAGAAATACACAAAAAAGTAAGGGGTTGCTTTACATCAGAGCCCCATTTTTAAATGATAGTTCTCACTATTCAAATATTGAACAGTACTTAGATGAAATAAAAAAAATCGTAGATGGAGAGTTATCTAATATAAACAACGGTGGATTTCTGGTGATCCAAACTCAGGATATAAGAATAGATAGATACGTAGAACCTCTTGCAAAAAGAATTGTGGATTTATTAATGTCTGACATTTTATGGCTCAAGGAAATAATAGTCGTTACCAAGGAAAAGCAAAACTCAGAAATTCAAACTCAAAGCGAATATTTAAAGATAATTCATCACTATTTGCTTGTTTATGAAAAGAGGGGAAATAAAGATGGGTGAGTTGACATTAATGTGGAAAAAATCTAAATTGCCGCCAGTATTTTACCATACAATCTTTATAGAAAATACGCCCCTAATTCTTATCAACTAGAAAATTCTTGCAAATAAAGGCAAATCTATATGCAGAGAAAAAACGGGCTGATATCTTTATCCGATAGAATCACAAAAGGGATTATTGAATTTTGTGGAAATGTTGTTTTTGAGTTCGATGCCATATCAATTTATATAAAAAACAAGTTAATTGTTCCTAGAAATTATGGAAGTTCACGAGATATTAGTAAATATGAAGAGAAGGCTCTTTTTGAAAACGAATGGAGTTCGCCTAAGGAACTAAAATTTGATTTAGCGAATATGAATAAAGTGCTTTTGATAACAAGTAGACATTTCAAAGAATTGGCATTTAAGGATGTTGTTAAGGTATTAAGAGACAAAAGCATTAAATATATTTTCTTATCGGAAAGATTGCTTTCGGAGAATAATGTAAGTGATATGAGGATCTATATTTTAAGAATGAGGAGTTGGAAAGAATTTAACAGGGCGGCAAAATATGTCTAATTTTCTCAATTTTCTTGAAAAACTTGCACAGTATTGCGATGTAAAGTTCGATTCCGAAAGGTTTAGAGGCGAAGGTGAGTACGAATTGGCTGCCAATGTATTGAACGAGATTAACAGATTTCTTTATCAGAAAAAAACGACTTTACCTTCCGAATATATCTCTGAGTTTCACAAATATTGGAAGGAACATCATGAGGAAGTATTAGCTCCGAAGGTCAATCCAAATAGAGAATGTTTAGCGGTAGCCACGGTTTTAGAGGACATTTATCAGGGTAATACTATTAAAGTTCAATTGGATACCCTTGATTTGGATAAGGAGGAAATTGCCAACGTAAGGTTTTTTACTGCAATTCAAGATTTCAATATCGATGTTCATGCAAGAAGCAATCCTTTTGAATTTTATAAAAGACACCCCGATTGTTTCAAACCTGAGAAAGTAAAGGATAATGACTTGTTGGTAGATGAACTTCTCAATTTTCTTGGGGCACAATCGCAGAGAGATAAACGAAAACCCTGGATGTTGAATTCTGCAAAATTACTGGTAGAAAAATATGATTCGTCTGCATACAGAATTAATGAGGTTCACAGTGGAGATGTGATTGAAATCGTCAAGGCATTAACTGCTGAAGAACGATACGGTTTTTCTACTAAGAAGGCTCATATGTTCCTGAGAGACATGGCTGACTTAGGCGTATGGAAATACAAAAGGAACATAGAGAAATTAGATGTAATGAGTGATAAAAATACCATGAGAGTATCTTTGAGAACGGGTATTCTTCAATTTCGTATTCCTTTACTTGCCAGTTTCCTGGATGTCTTTTGTTATCAATATTCTATGGTGGATAGGTTAAACCGTGAAGCATGGAGGAAAGTATGGGAAGAATGGGGTGAAATTCCAGATAATCATAGACCTCCAACACCGGCATCAATGGATTACCTTATCTTCAGACTTGGCAAGATAGCATGCCGTCCTAATAAACGCTTTTGTCCACCAGAGAAAGAAGTGAATGAAAAAAAATTAGAAAGTCTAATCCCACAGGACAGACTGATTTTTAAGGATGACAGATATTGTATCTTTAGCGGTATTTGCCAATTAGAGAGAAAAATATTAAATGCTCCAAATAGCATTTCAATTGAAGGAAGAACAGGATGGAAAAGTGGAAAGACAAATGAGGGCGGTGGAGGTGGGATTTCATCTTGAAGACAATTTCTCCGTATTGCATAGGATAGCAAATATGGTTTGTCTTGTTTACCCATATCCCAGCGAAGTCAGCACTTCATATATATTTGGAGTTCTATACGAGGTTTCATCGTACATAATAGAAGGAGGCGGAAAATGGTTGAAATAAAATATGAAATAGAAAGGATTGCTAAACTCAAAGAGAGTGATATAGGACCTACTGAAGAAAACGTAAAACAAAAAGTCATTGTGCCAATACTTGAATTGTTAGGTCACAAAAGGGAAGACCTCGAATTTGAATACCGCACACGAAGTGGAGGGAAAATAGATGTTTACATTAAGAATGTGCCTACTGATTGTAAGGTGATTATTGATACTAAAAACTATAGTGAAAACCTAAATGACTATGTTGAGCAGATAAAAAATTATACTTTTGATGAAGGTGCATTAATTGCAGTGATAGCAAATGGTACTGAAATCAGGATTTATAGCCCACTTCGAGGGGTTGCATTTGAAAGGTCGTTATTATATTCCATTAAAAGACAAGACCTCAATAAGGAATCAGTCTGGCAAATACTTTCTGATCTTTTACATAATGATAGATTGCAGAAAAGAAATGTATTCAAAAAAATAGATGAACGGGAGATGGAAATAAAAAAAGCTATGTCAGATGAAGAACGTCTCAAGCAAGAGTACGATAATAAAATTGAGGATATCAACAGTGATATAAAAACAAAGGAAGAAAAAATTGAACAACTAAAAATAAAGAGGGAAAATCTTGCAAAGGAGGCAGAATCTAAAATATCAGAGATTTGGAACGCTCTTGGCTTACCTTTTGATCTTTTTGAAATTCCAACATATGATGATATAAAAATATCTACTGGTCCATCTTTAAAATATACGGGAAAAGCCAGGAAGGTGAACTTGCAAGAATTGGTGGATGCTGGCATGATAAGAAATGGGCAAACCCTATATTTTTTTCATGGTAAGGTGTTTAAGAATGAACGGGCCGAAGTAGTGGCAAATCAAAACAAATTAAAATACAAGGGTGATGGTAGAATTTACTCGATTTCAGAACTGGCTAAGATTATAGATATAAAACTTGGTTTTAAGCGTGATGAATATGGTGTAGCAGGACCCAGGTACTGGCAAACAAAAGATGGAAAACTATTACACGATCTCAATGAAATAGTAAGGCAACGCCAGAAATGAAATTTGCATAAGAAGAAACAAGGGGAAATTGTGTGCAGGGAAACTCCAGGATTTTCTATTGACTTACTTTGCTATATTCAGGACATCTGAAATAAGGGCTCAAAAAATTGAATTTATTCAGATAATCTGTAAAAAGTCGGCTAAATTATTTCTGAATAAGGATTATAATAAATAGATATCCGCGAAGGTAATGAGGTTTTTATTTGAACCTTCCTCCCAAGAAGTAGCAACTAAAAAATTAAAATATGATGTAAACAGAGGAATCTTAAAAAATGGCTATGAAGAAAAAATCAAGGAAAAAGAGAAAGAATACTTTTGCAGAAGCACTTGAATCTGTTATAAAACCATTTGAAATAATGGTTAAACCAATTGAAGCAGTGGTAAATCCTGTGGTTATTAAGCCTGTTGAGTTTCTTGCAGACAGGTTTAATGTTTTAGTTAAAGAACTTGAACATAAGATTACTTCCAGTGAGAAAGTGTCTGAGGTTGACGGATTTGTAGATAATCTTCTTAATAGTATGAAGACAGTTGAAAAAAGTTATTATCCTTTATTGAGCGAGGTTGTTCTTATTCATAGCCTTGCAGAGGGTCTGGCTGAATTAGCCAATGATCTTGAACTTTTGAATATTCTCGGCGCTCAGATTCAAAAAACAATGAAGGTTGATTTTATTGTTGGATTTTTATTTAACGAGGAGCAGAAAAATTTAGTTCCTGGTTATAAATTTCTACCGGATAATTTCCTGCTTCCAGAAGAATTTTACTCATTTGCGAAGGAGCAATTCCATTCTGGAGAGGTTAAACTTTATGAAAATACCCCAATAGGAAACAAAAAGTTTAATCTTCTCGTAAGTCCATTGAGAACGACCTCTGAAAAATTCGGGATTTTTTTTGTCGGCAAGAAATCTTCAAGGGGAACTTTTTCCGCAGAAGATACAACACTTATTATTGCTGGTTGTACAATGGTAAGTTTTGCTTTGAGTAATTTTAGGCTAAACCAGAAGATTCTTCGAGATAAGCAACTTGTACTTTTGGGTCAGACAATCGGAAGTATTTCTCATGATATTAAAAACATTCTTACAGGGCTCGAAGGAAGTATTGAAATGATAAACGATGGGCTAAAAGATAAAGATTTTAAAACAATAGAAACAGCATCAATTGTTCTTAACAGAAGTTACCAAAAAATGAAGACAATGGTTCTTTCTATGCTTGATTATGCAAGAGACAGGGCTCCAAATTTGAAGATTTCAGATTTTAATAAAACAGTCGCTGATTCCATAGCAGTAATAAAAGAATCATTCAAGGATAAAAATATTAAAATTATTGAGGACTATGATCAATCCCTGCCCAGTGTAGGGATCGATCCTGAGAGAATAGATAGGATGATCTCTAATATTGTTGTAAATGCAATAGATGCAGTTGAAGAAAATAAAGGGATTGTTAGCATATCAACAAGGTATATTCCAGAGGCAAAAGTAATTGAACTTAAGGTTTCAGATAATGGTAAGGGAATTCCCAAAAATGCCCTGAATAAAATTTTTGACCTTTTTTATTCGACAAAGGGTACAAGAGGAACTGGTTTTGGGCTTGCAATTGTTCAGAAGGTTGTAAAAGAACACGAAGGAAAAATTGAGGTAGAATCAGAAATTAACAAGGGCACAACCTTTACAATTCAATTACCTGTTAGGAACCCTGTGGTTCATTAACATAAGAGAGTTATTTTTTGCCATGATCTGAACCAATAATATTTTTTTTGACTGTGATTGAAAATCTGCTAAAATTAAATATATGGCAACGCTTAAAGAAGAACTTGAAAAATTGATGGAGTTGCAAATATTGGATGCTCAACTTCTTGAGATTAATAATCAGTTAAAAGAGCTTCCAGGTCAGATAAATATACTTGAAAAAGAAGATATTCTGCTTGGAAAGGAACTAGAAGAATTTGAAAAAGCATTCACTCATTTTAAGGTTGAAAGAAGACAGAAGGATAATGAACTTAAGGCAATTGAAGAACAGATAAAAAACCTTCAATCCAGAACCAATGATGTTAAAACAAACAAAGAATATCAGGCTATCCAGAAAGAAATTTCAGCTCTAAAAGAAAAAAAATCATCACTTGAAGACGAGATTTTACTTCTTATGGATAATGATGAACAGTTTAAGGAAAAGGAAAAACAACTTAAGGTAAAGGCAGAAGAATACAAAAAGAAAAAACAAGAAAAACAGAAAGATCTGGAGAATACGATTAACCAATTGAAAGAAAATAAAAAAATTCTTGAACAAAAAAGACAGGAATATCTTCCACAGATTGATAAAGCAATACTTAATCTGTACATAAGGGTTAAACAATCAAAGAAGGATGGTATAGCAATTTGCAGGATTACAAAAGGTTCAAACGGCAATATCTGTGGTGGGTGTTATGTTTATATTCCAGGGTATTTGACTGAGAAAATAAAAAGGAAAACAGAAATAGTTCAGTGTGAAAACTGCGGTAGAATTCTAATAGAATGAAATCCATTATTTTGCATTTCGATGGTACAAGCAAACCAAATCCCGGGAAAAGTGCCTGTGCATTTGTTATTTGTGACGAAACCGGGCATGAAATAGAAAAACAGGGAAGATATCTCGGAGATGGAACAAATAATATCGCAGAGTATCTCGGGTTGATTCTTGGTCTTATTAGAGTATTGAGATATGATTCTGATAGAATCTTGATTTATTCCGATAGCAATCTTGTTATACAGCAGATAAGAGGAAACTACAGGGTTAAGGATATTGACCTTAAAAAATTATATATTATTGCTACAGAGATTTTGAAATTTTTTTCTGAAGTAAAGATTGAATACATACCTCACGAGAAAAATATAGCCCATTCTATAGCGCAGTCCTATCTTGAAACAGGATTATTTGATTGATAAACAAAAGTTTTTTGCAACCGTCCAATTTTTAGTGATCTTTAACAATTCGGGAGTAGCCAGGCGACTACCCTGATTATATCAGGGAGGAAAGTCCGGGCTCCAGCAGGCATGATGGCTCCTAACAGGAGCAGGATGCAAGTTCTGGAAAGTGCCACAGAAATCATACCGTTTCGGTAAAAGCCGAAACAAGGGTGGAATGGCGAGGTAAGAGCTCACCGCACTGTCAGTAATGTCAGTGGCAAAGGCAAACCCCATCAGGAGAAAAACCGAGCAGGGTCTGGTGCCTGCACATTATAAAGACCCGGGTAGGTTGCTTGAGTCAGGAAGTGATTCCTGTCCCAGATGAATTGTCGCCTTGAAACAGAACCCGGCTTATGAGCTACTCCCGATAAACATTAATCTCTTGTTCATTAAAAAACGAAAAGAAATTGTCAGAGTTCTGTCAGCATTAACTTACTATAATGGAGGGTTATATGCGGGGAAAAATTCTGATGTTTATTGTTTTTTCTGCACTGTTTAGTATACTGTTGAATGCGCAAACAGCAAAAGGTTTGCCTGTTATAAAAGGCACAACGGTTTCGATTCCTGTGGAGGAATTTAGTAAATTTGTAAGTGATGCGAAGATTTCTCTTCCATGGGCTGATTTTGAAAAATTTCTGACAGCAGAGGCAGGAATAAAGCACATAACAATTCCATGGGAAATTCTGTTGAAATATATTGAACCAGCAATGACTACAAAGCCCGTAAAACCGCCTGTTGATTACATAGTTTCCTCTTTTTTCTATACAGGAGAACCAGAAGGTAATTTTTGCACCCTTAAGTTTTCTGGAAATCTTGTTATTCTGAAAAATCCTTCTGATGGATGGACAACAATCAAACTCTGGCCATCATCTCAGGTTTTTGTTTCAGATGTTAGTTTTAATGGAAAGCCAGTTAATGTCTACAGCTCAGATGGTAATTATCAGATTATTACCAATGAACAGGGAAGTTTTACCATTGAAGGTAAATTGCAGATCAGATTATACGGTGAGAATCTCAGATTTACACCAATTCCAAATACATCGAGTGTTCTTAAACTTAAACTACCGAAGGATTACCAGATTTCATCTTCCTATGTTAGTACAATTAAGGTAAATCATACTGTGGATAAAACCGAAGCGGAACTTGTTTTTGCACCAGGATCCTCTATAGAAGCAAACTGGACTCTTATTTCAAAAGAACCATCAGAATCAAAGATTCTTGCAAATGCTTTGATATCAAGTTATATTCAGACAGATCTTCTTAAAACAAATGCATCGATAAGGTACGAGATACTTTATCAACCTGTCAGATTTTTGAAAATACTGATGCCCGAAGGTTCAAGACTAAACAATATTTCTGGAAACTTTCTTGAATGGAAACTAACTGATTCCACTATACAAATAGAACTGAAACCTGATACAAAAGGAAGCATGAATATTGATGTTTCTTATGAACAAGAGTTGAAACCAGATACCCAGGAGGTAATCATTAAAAATCCTGTAATTGTTGACGCAGAAAAGATAACAGGGTATTTGACTATTTCTACAGCAACAAATCTTGGAGTAAGTGTTTCCGGTTATGAAGGGCTTTCAATGATTGACCCGAGAGAAGTGCCTTCGGCATCCATTAGCACTGCACTTGCATTCAGGTTTAATCAGATACCATTTATTGGTTCATTAAAAATAACAAGATATGAAGAAATGCCGATTCTCGAAGCAACATGTGATTCAGCAAATGCCATTACAGCGGTAACCCTCGATGGTAAAACCATAACACGGGTCATCTATCATATTAGAAATAATGCCAAGCAATTCCTTACAGTAAAACTTCCTGAAAAAAGTCAGATATGGAGTGTATACATCGCAAATTCGCCAGTAAAGCCACTTGCGGGTAAATCAGGTAGTGTTCTTATTCCATTACGTAGAACTTCTGTAAAAACAGATTCCGCACTTCCAATAGAGATTATCTATTTTCAACCAGGAGTTGGGTTTGGAAAAACCGGTGATTTTCAAATAAATTTGCCTGCAATTGATGTCCCAATTATGCATCTTATGTATTCACTTTATATTCCAGAAAAACTAATGCTTGATACTTTTGTGGGAAACCTTGAAAAGGTTGATAATTTTTCTATTTCTGCAGAAACTGTACCTGTTGGAAAATCTGTCGGGAAAGAAGAAACAAGCAAGAAACCAAGTTCCATCTCCCAGTCAGAGATTTATTTGGTTCAACAAAGTGCGCTTGAAAGAAATGTTGCTGCAGGAATAGGGGACAAGGTCTCACAACCGTCTAATGCACCAGAAACGGTAGGAGGGTTTTTACCATTGAGAATCTATATCCCAACCACAGGTAAACTTTTAAGATTTGAGAAAAAACTTGTGATGGATGAAAATGTATTTTTGAAAGCAAGATATAAACTTTCGTCAAGATAAGCATTTTTAGAGATCCTGGATAACTTAAAAGAACAACTTATCTTTAAGTTTTGGCATATCTAATACCATAGCCATAGGTGTTTCCATCTTTTGATGTATTCAGAGGCAATACGATTGTCTTTCAGCACTATTAATGTTTCAACGTTTTTTCTTGCGGACTGCGTGTAATTAAAAGAACCAGTTAACACAATATTATCATCTATCACAAGGAATTTGTCGTGGATATTTTTAACAAAACAGTCTTTTTTAATTTTGATAAACGGAAAATTCTTAAGGAAATAATACTCATTAGAGATAGGATTCTGAGATTTTTCAAATATACCATATATTTTTATTCCCTTAAATCCTGCGATAAACATTTCTTCTCCAATTTCATCCAGCGTAAAACTAAACATTGCAAACCTTAAGGTTTGTTTTGCGTTATTGATATTATCCTTGATTATTGAAAGACAGTCATATTCAGGAGAAAAATAAATCTCGATTGAGTTGTCTTTGTAATTTTTTAGATTAGAATCAGGCATCCTTGACCACAGGGATAGGAAATTTTCAGAAAAAAACTTTCCTATATTATTATCTTTGATGAATAATATATTATTTGAATCCCATGCAAGGGATGATTCTGTGAAGTTTGTCGAACCGACAAAAACATATTTTTCATCGATTACAGCAAATTTTGCGTGTAAAACAGAAGATTTTTTATTCCAGAGTTTTATAGGGACTTTTTTATTTTCTTTATAAGTATTTGATGGTGGGAATTGTAGGAGGACCTTTACATTAACACCATATTCTGCAATTTTGTTCAGGGATTCTAATCCTTCATCCCAGTTAAATGAATAGCTTACAATATAGACAGATTTTTTTGCTTGTTTGATATTTTCTAATATTATCCTGTCAATCTTATCTTCAGGAGAAAAGTAAACATTGATATCAGTGGCACTGAGAATAAATGGCTGTAAAAGTGCTAAAATTATGAGTATCTTCATTTTTCTCATTGATTTATTTTATTATTCATATCCCTGGTTTGCAAGGGCTAAAGTATTTTTATAAAAGTGCAAAGTGGAGTAAAATAATACATCAAAATATCTTTACAACAAAAAAGGAGGATTACTTGAGAGCCGCAGTTTTTAATGGACCCGAAAAGATTGAAATAAGACAATGGGAAAACCCTATCTGTTCTGATTCTGAAATTTTGATAAAAGTAGAGTACTGTGCAATATGT
>Ga0116189_1003154_pt1 | contig 11923 bp, 9 predicted proteins | sample AD_JPNTR3_MetaG_FD_89895 | JGI IMG/M metagenome (GOLD analysis project Ga0116189, IMG submission 89895) | Active sludge microbial communities of municipal wastewater-treating anaerobic digesters from Japan - AD_JPNTR3_MetaG | ecosystem: Engineered > Bioreactor > Anaerobic > Digestate | place... | reverse complement strand
AGGCGTTTGGCTCAATGGCGGGTGAAGTGGTTAATTAAAAATTCTACCTCGCATCAACTTTTGTGGTGTATTGACAGTTTTTTACTCCGAAATCCGCCACTGCGCCAAGCGCCAAACCGTTAGGCGGCATAGTAAAAAATGATAAAAACGTTCATAAAAAGTCAATTATATGAGCAACCATTTACTGTTTTTTTGCATCTTTAGTATTAAACAAATCAAGTAATACACAACTAATGAGAACAAATACTCCATCATCCTGAGTCTGCCCTTATCAAAAATAATGATAAGGGCTATAAATGAAGAATTCAAATTATTTAATTTAAAATCAGATTTATGAAAACAAGAACATTTTTAATTACAGTAATTACCCTGTTTTTACTGACAGGTATAACAAGTTGCGACGACAACAACGATGATGACATTTGCACATTTAATGTAGATGATCCGATAAACGATTTAGAGTGGTTGAAAAATGAAATAACAAAAATGACTAGTCCTAATTATTCTGTTCATTTTTATTTATATCAAAATAAAAAGAATTCCCAAAAGTATTTTTTTAAAGAAGATGTACAACTTGTTGGTGCCCAGCAATATTCTCAAAGCGTAGAAGGTTATAGCTATACAATCATTTATAATTGTATAGGAGATACCCTATTATCTAAAGGTATTGGAAGTCCTTCTACTAAAGCATGGGATGATTTCTTTGAAGAGAATATATTAATCAAACAAATTTGGCCGAATGAATAACTTTAAAAATCAAATATTATGAAATACAGATGATGGTTTACTAATTCAACGGAATGATGAAGATATATTTGAGTATGTAGACCTAAACAGTGATGGCACTTTTGTGCTTACTGGAATTAAGGCAAACGATAATACAAAAAGAACAAATAAAGAAATAGAGTATATAAAATCACTTCATGAAAAAAAGGTAAAAGAAAAATGGTTGAAAAATCAAAATATAAAATCCAAAACTCAGTCAGATAGAAGAGAATGCTTCGCAAATGACTTTGTTAAACATGAGTTCCCCCATAACCGGAACAAAAAAGGGTAGTATTTCATTAACTGTGTAAATTGAAAAGTTATTCTGAAAAATTTCTTTACAAAAAATTCTTGTTCTCACCATACCTCATAACTTGCACTTTGAACATAGTAACTCGCAATTCGTCCCTCGTTAAACGTTTCATGAAACGTCTCTATTCCAAACTAAACCTCGTACCTTGTACTTCGCATCTTGCAAGCTCCTTTTGAAAAGTGGTTTGGTATAAAAACACAAAACAAATTTCAGGATAATGAACTATTTCAATCCTCTTTTCATTAAAAGTGCATCAGGTTGAGGTTCTTTGCCTCTGAAATCAATATATAATTTCATTGGCTCATCCGAATCGCCACGTTCCAGTATCTTTTTCCTGAAAGCGAATGATAACTCTTGATTATAAACATCACCTGTTTCCTTGAAAGCTTGAAAAGCATCATCGGCCAGCACTTCTGCCCAAGAATAACTGTAATAACCAGCACAATAACCACCAGTAAAAATATGATTAAAATAAGTACTGTGGTATCTGACATGAACTTGAGGAATCATACCAATCTTTGCCATCGAAGCACTTTCAAAATCTTCAACATTAAAATCACTGGTATCTTTTCGGGTGTGATAATCCATATCCAGATAAGCTGCAGCCAATAATTCCGTCATATTAAATCCTTGATTGAATAATCGTGATTGCTGAATTTTTTCAATCAAGTCATCAGGAATTACTTCATTAGTTTGATAATGGCGAGCATAAGTTTTCAATACTTCCGGTTCCCAGCACCAGTTTTCCATAATTTGCGACGGGAGTTCTACAAAATCACGTGCCACATTGGTTCCTGATAAACTGGGATAAGTACTTTGTGCCAGCAAGCCATGCAAAGCATGACCAAATTCGTGAAAAATCGTTTCTACTTCATCCATATTGAGCAAGGAAGGATGTTCTGCTGTAGATTTGGTCAGATTTCCTACATTGCAAATCACTGGTCGGTGATTGATACCATTTTTGATGTACTGCTCGGAAATATTGTTCATCCATGCTCCCGATTGTTTGCCAGCACGAGGAAAATAATCTGTATATAAAATTCCCACCAAAGAACCATCTGCATCCAGGACTTCGAACACTTCAACTTCTGGGTTGTAAACAGGCATGTTATTTAATTTTTTAAATTGCAAGCCATACAATCGTGAAGTCAGATCGAAAACACCTTGACGCACATTTTCCAGTTTAAAATAAGGTCGCAAAGCTTCCTCATTTAGATCATACTTAATTTTGCGAAGTTTCTCCGCGTAAAACCACCAATCCCACGGTTCCAGTTTTTCTCCTTTGTCTTCTGCCTCCATTAGCTGTTGTAGTTCAGCAGCTTCTTCTTTTGCCTTTTGAAGTGATGGTTCCCAGAGTAAAGCTAAAAAGCTGTAAACTTTATCCGGCGTTTTTGCCATAGTATCATCCAAATAATAATTAGCGGGAGTAGCAAATCCTAACAATTGAGCTTTTTGGATGCGAAGTTTCATAATCTTGTTAATGACTGTTTTATTATCATGCTGATTATTATTATTATTGGCAATATGGGTGTAAGCCGTTAATAATTCTTTTCGCAAATCACGATTTTCACTGTACTGTAGAACGGGAATAAAACTTGCTTTCTGAAGGGTAAAAAGCCAGGCACCTTTCTTACCAGCTTGTTCTGCGGCTTCTGCTGCTGCTTGACGAACATTGTCGGGCAAACCTGCTAAATCCTGTTCGTCAGTAATCCATTTTTGATAGGCATTGGTTTCTGCCAACACATTTTGACCGAATTGCAATTCAGCGAGCGATAATTCTTTGTTAATTTCCCGAAGTTGAGCTTTTTGTTCCGCATTTAAATCAGCTCCATTCCGGACAAAATTCTTGTAATATTTTTCCAGCAAACGATTTTGTTCAGCATTCAAGCCTAATTTATCTTTTTGCTCGTAAAGCGTTTTAATTCTTTTGAAAAGTGCTTCATTAAGATATAAATTATCGTTATGTTCCGTGAGTTGTGGCGTGATTTGTTGAGCAATGGCTTCCATCTGCTCATTTGAATCTGCGGAATAAAGATTGAAGAAAACGTACGAAACTTTTTTGAGCAATTCGCCACTATAATCGAGTGCAGCTACTGTATTTTCAAATGTAGGAGCTGATTTGTTGCTGGCAATTTTATCAATTTCGTCCTGATGCTGCTTTATTCCAACTTGAAAAGCAGGAAAATAATGTTCAGTTTTAATTTTGTCGAAAGGTGGCACTCCATAAGGAGTATCATAATTTTGTAATAAAGGATTTTTATCCGTATTGCAATTACTAAGTAACATACTCATTATCAATAATAATATAAAAGATGATTTTTTCATATCTAATATTTTTTTGGAAGAAAATTACAATTATACAAACTTACATAAAAAAAATGATTTTTATATGCCGCGCAATAAAAATCAAGGCCATGATTGTTCTATAAGCAATTAACGTACTCAAAAAGTATAATTGTTTAATTTAAAACTACTTTCATATAAGAAGAACAGTTAGTGGTCTTGACATTCACAAAGAGAGCATATTTATGTGGATTTTGGAGGAACAAGGGAAAATAACAGAAGAAAAATTTGGTGTAGGCACCCGTGAAATAAAACAGATGAGATTAGTCACAAAATCACACTTTGTGAGCGAAGTGTGTATGGAAAGCACAGTCATTTACTGGATACCTATATGACGTTTGCTTGAAAACGACTTTCGATTACATTTGGTCAATGCTCAGTTTCTCAAACAACTGTCAGGACATAAAAGCGATGTAAAGGATGCCGAATGGATAGCAACAGTTTTATTAAAAGAGTTGGTTTGCGACAGCTTTGTTCCTGATAACATGAAATTCTTTTCCACAGTAGCAACCCTCGTGTCATGGGTAGGATTGCGACCGTCTATTGCTTGCCCACAAACTTGGAATGTGGCGGATTGTTTGTAAAGTCTTTATATTTGTGGTGGATCAATACCCCGTCTTCGCAAACTGACTATAGCAAATTTTCCGAATTGAACGCACGGATGAACCATTGAGTTCGAAAAGGAAATTAACATTTTAATGCGAAAGTGTTATATCTTCCGCCAGAAGAAACTTTGCACTATTTTCTCCATAATTAACTTTATGAACCTCTTCAGAACAAAAAATTATGAGATTTGTAGAAGAAATAGATTTACTGATTGTTATATTCTCATTTTTAAAAGGATATATATTGGCAAACAGATGCAATGCCCTATTTGTCTTGAAATTTTGTCTATCTTCATTTTCTTGCTTTTTTCCAACTGCAATATTTTATTTTCCATTTTTCAAATTTGAAAAGTACTCTTTCCACGAACCAGACGCAGCGATACAGAAACGGATATTTTTTCAACCGTTCCATTTGGTCGATATCGAAACCGTACAAATCATAATCATCCAAAATACGTGGAGGCAAGAGGGTTTCCAATACTTTTCTTCGTTCGGCTTTGTCCAATGTCTTATTTACGCTGCTGATGCCGCCGGTATCGAAACAGGAAACATACAAAGGCGTGAAGCAAACACCGGTATTATGCAAACCAATTACTTCGAGATACCATTTCCAGTCCGAAACAATTTTCAGACTTTCGTCGTAATAGCCGTATTTTTCGAACAGCGAACGGCGAATGTAAGCCGAAGTGTGTTCAATGGTGCCGCGGTAAAAAGTCAGCATGGTTACCGGTTGTCCGGAGTTTTTTCCTTTTTGAACTTTTCCGTCTGGACGAACTGCAATTTTGTTTCCCACATAAATATCGCAATCAGGTAAGGTAATTTCGCAAGCAAATTTATTCTTTGCCTCATTTACATACCATTTTTTTGGAGCTATTACACATTTGTCAGGATTTTCGTTTAACCATGCTCCCCACCAACTAAAAGAAGAGTTTGCCATAATGTTATGCTTGCATTTGCTCATTAATAGTATATCAATATAGGGGCATTCTTATTTGTATTTCCTGTAATAAGTTTATGAGTGGCATCCATTTTCATTTCATTTCTAAACTATTCAGGATCACCTGTAAAAATGTTCAATGGCTTTATTGTAATAATCTGGTGAGTAAACTTCAACAAAACCATTAAAATATTGAAGATTTAAGTAGTCACTTCTGTGAATGTATATACTTATGTTGTTGGTGTTTTGGGCTTGTCCTGTTATTTCCAAAGTTTGATGAATTTTTTTGATAAAAATTTATACAAAATGCAACGAAGAGATTCTTGAACTTCATCAAAATAAAAAGGTAATAAAAAAATAGCAGGCTTGTAAGCCGGGTTCTGTACTTTATTCAAAGTGTTTGTCATTTATCTGAAACAAATGTCACCATTTGTTTTAAGCGATCTACCCCCCGACATCGGACGAGCCACCCTATATACGTCGGTATATTCGATCTTGCAACCCATAAGACATACGGCTATAATTGTCACCATTTATACCGGTGAGCTCTTACCTCACCTTTTCACCCTTACCTCATTAGAATGAGGCGGTTATTTTCTGTTATGTTCCTCTACCTTTGCAGATAGCTTCCCGTTAAGAAGTATGGTGCCCTGTGTTGCCCGGACTTTCCTCTTTTTTAAAAAAGCGACAAACCTGCCTGCTATTTTAATACAAAAATACATGAAAATCTATGTATTTCCAAACGTGTGAAAATAAAAATCAAGGCACAAAATTTTAAAGGCTTACCGTACCGTGCTTGCGAGCACAAATGTTACCTTTGTAAGTTGGTTTTTTAATAACCAATGAAATAAACTAATTGTTTAACAATTTAATTCCGGTAATTTTATGGAAAAAGTATGTGCCCTTGACGTTCACAAAAATAGCATATTTGCTTGCATTTTAAATGAACAGGGCAAAAAATTTTAGAAAAATGTTACGGAACGCTCACCCCTAATCTGATAGCCTTGCGTAATTGCATTGGTAGAGGAAGGTTGTGGAAATCTAACGATGGAGAGTACCAGTATTTATTGGATACCGATATAGCAGGTTCTTCAATCAGATTTTTCGGTAAAACTGGCCAATCCTTATTTTATCAAACAGTTGCCTGGTCGAAAAAGTGATATAAAGAATGCGCAGTGGATAGCAGAATGTCTTCAGAAAGATTTAATCAAAGGCAGTTTTGTGCCCGATAGTGTATTACAACAGATGCGTCAACTGAGCCGACAAGTGCTCCGTTTGACCAAAAGCCGAGTTCGGCTTGGGCAACAGATGGACAATCAGTTGCAGCGATGCAATATCCACTTCAGCAATTGTGTTTCCAATCAAGGAAACAATGTATGGATTTACTCCGAAAAGTTTTTCAAAGTTAGTTTATTTTTTTGAGCAAAGACAAAAATTGTTCTTTATAATTAGGAAGCAACTTGGTATAACTTTTATCGTTTTAATATTTATTTAGGTGTTTGTCAGGTGCTAAAATGGAAAAAAATTTAATATGGTAGAATTCAAAAAAACTTATTCCAACTTACCTTTCAATTTTTTCATGGTTCTTATAATGTTTATTGAAAAATCATTCATATTTTTGTAAATCAATTTTCTAATTTTTATTATTGTTTACCTTAAATTTGCCTCATATTTGTATAATAAATTTGTATGTTGTTAATTTACAGCGGCAAACACTTTTGAAATAAAAAAAATAATTTACTTTTTTATTGTCTTTTATAAGAATACTATAAAGGAGCAAGAAAATTTTCAAGGATATTACTATATTTAAATAAAAAACTTTTGAAGAAATTCAATTTAACATCTTTTGTTTTGATGTTGATGTAAATTCAAATACGTTGATTTACCAGATTTTAAATTACACAAAAATCTAGAAATTTGAGTATTTTTAAGAATAAAAATGATATGAAAAAACTTGTTTTTCCTCTTTGTTTGGTAGCTCTTTTTTTTCTTTTTTCCTGTGAAGAAGAAAAATATGCTGACTGGAAAATTTTAAATGAACAATGGTTGCAAGCTCATAAATCTGACTCAGGTTTTGTGTGTACCCAAAGCGGACTTTGTTATAAAGTGATTCACCAGGGATACGATCGTCGCCCAAATCCATATAGTTGGGTATCTGTACAATATAAAGGTTATTTAATTGATAGTACTTTATTTGAAAGAGGTATGTATGAATATTATTTGTCGAATGCCATTCAAGGGTGGATAGAAGGAATTACTAAAATGAATGGAGGTGGAACTTATATTTTTTATATCCCTAGTTCATTAGCTTATGGGAAAGATGGCTCTGGACAAATTCCTCCTTATTCAACATTAATTTATGAGATAACACTTCTTTCATCTACGTATTAATTTCGTATAAAAATTTCGTTTAATAATGAAAAAATTGTTTGTCTTTTTCGTTGTTATCTGTTTAATGGGAATGGTTTCGGCTAACGAATATACTTTAAAAACAATTCCTAATCCTAAAACTATAGACCAACACAACTATGTGAGTAATCCTGACAAAATTTTGAAAGACGAAACTGTTTATGCCATTAATAATATTTTGGATTCACTTGAAAAAAAAACAGGAGCAGAAATTGCAGTAGTAGTTGTAAATTCAATTGGGGGTGAAGAAATAAAATCATTCGCTACGCAGCTTTTTAATGAATGGGGGGTTGGAAAAGCAAAACAGGACAACGGCTTATTGATATTATTTGTTTTGGACCAACAAAAAGTTACTTTCGAAACGGGATATGGACTGGAAGGAATTTTACCGGATGCCATTTGTAAACGTATCCAGAGGCAAACGATGATTCCTGAATTCAAAAAAGGAAATTATGATGCGGGTTTTTTAGCTGCAATAAAAGAAATAAATTCTATTATTCTTCATGAACCTGTTCCTGAAAAAATTGTTGAACCTGTTCATTGGAATGAAATTTTACCAATGGCTTTAATTGTTTATTTAGTATTAATATCAATTACTTGGTTGTGGATAGAAAGTTCCATTCGTAAAATTAGAAAGAATGCAAAACTAAAGACTAACATTGCTCGTTACGTTGCCATTAAAAATGAAAAGAAAGGAATCATTTCCTTAATGTCAGTGTTACCTCTTATAATAGGTTTTATAGGTATTCTTATTTTTTCACAACCAATTTTTTTGTTATTGCTGATACCTATTCCTTTAACAACTTTACCTGCAGCTATTTATGCAAATATAAAAATGCGAAAAATCAGAAGAGAACCAATTCCTTGTAAAGTGTGTGGTGGTCAAATGCATATTTTATCCGAGAAAGATGATGATGCTTATTTAAAGTTATCTCAGCAATTTGAAGAACAACTTCATTCAATAGATTATGATGTTTTTGTATGTGATAATTGTAAAAATGAAGCTATCTTTTTACTGGATAAACCAAGTGCTTATACTAAATGCCCCAAATGTGGAACAAAAGCATTTATTTTAAAAGATAAGAAAATTATTGTATCGCCTACTTATTTACATCCTGGAACAGAACGTATTACGTATCATTGTCTTTATTGTGGTTACGAAGAAAATCAAAATCGACGACTTCCTCGTTTGACCCATTCACGAAATACCATTATTGCGGGTTCTATTCCCGGAGGAATTTTTAGTGGTGGTGGAGGTTTTGGTGGAGGAAGTTTCGGCGGAGGTATGTCAGGTGGCGGTGGTGCTACCAGTGGCTGGTAAATTTAGATAAAAAACAATTGAAAATTGATCAAAAACAAATAAAAAAATTATTTTATGAAAAAGAATGTTGTTATTATTTTAATTATTGTAGCAGCACTCGTCTTATGGGGTGTTTCTATGTACAACAGTTTGGTCTCTTCTGAAGAAGCTGTTTTAAGTCAATGGTCGAATGTAGAAAATCAGTACCAGCGTCGAGCAGATTTAATCCCTAATCTTGTTGCAACGGTTAAAGGTTATGCTGCTCACGAAAGAGGAACATTAGAGGAAGTAGTACAAGCTCGTGCTAAAGCAACTCAAATTACTGTTGATGCTAATTCATTAACGCCTGAAAAACTTCAACAGTTTCAACAAGCACAAGGAGAACTAAGTGCGGCTTTGGGCAGATTATTAATGATTGCTGAGAATTATCCAGATTTAAAAGCCAATCAGAACTTCATTGAATTGCAAGCACAGTTGGAAGGAACAGAAAACAGGATTGCAGTGGAACGAAATCGCTTCAACGAGATGGCTCGAAATTACAATGCATCTATCCGGCGTTTCCCAAAATCAATTATTGCTGCGTTATTTGGTTTTGAAAAGAAACCTTATTTTGAAGCAGAAGCTGGAACAGAAAAAGCACCCGAAGTTGAATTTTAAAATCAATTTAAAAGAAAAACAAAACTATGACAGATCCTCTTTATACTCCCAATCCTGACCGATATATTCATTCCGTAGGTTATCGGTTTTGTGGAAAAAGTGGGCTACAATTACCAACCATTTCTTTAGGTTTATGGCACAATTTTGGGGATATGGACGATTTCCAGGAAGCTGAAAAAATGATAAAATTTGCTTTTGATCATGGAATAACTCATTTCGATTTAGCAAATAATTATGGTTATCCTCCTGGAAGTGCTGAGAAAAATTTCGGGAAAATCCTGAAAGAAAATTTTTCTTCATATCGCGATGAAATGATTATCAGTACAAAGGCTGGTCATGAAATGTGGCCGGGTCCTTATGGTGATGGCGGCTCCAGAAAATATATGATTGCGAGTCTTCATCAAAGTCTGAAGCGAATGGGACTTGAATACGTTGATATTTTCTATTCGCATCGTTACGATCCAAACACGCCTCTTGAGGAAACGATGGGAGCATTGAGCGATATGGTAAAACAAGGCAAAGCTCTTTATGTGGGTATTTCAAAATATCCTGTTGAGAAGGCAAAAGAAGCTTTTCAAATTTTACGTGCCAATGGAACACCTTGCTTGATTTATCAGGATAGATATAATATTTTTAGTCGTAACGTTGAGTTTAATATGTTTCCTATTCTGAAGCAAAATGGCGTAGGATTTATTGCTTTTTCTCCTTTAGCACAGGGAATTTTAACTGATAAATATTTGAATGGTATACCTGAAAAGTCAAGAGCAGCCAGTCCATATGGGTTCTTACAAAAAAGTCAGATTACACCCGAGGTGATTGCTAAAGTAAAGGAATTAACTATCATTGCTCAACAAAGAGGTCAAACACTTGCTCAAATGGCTTTAGCGTGGTGTTTGAGATTGCCTGAAGTTAATTCTGTCATTGTTGGAGCAAGTTCTGTTAATCAATTACAAAATAATATTGAAGCAATTAAAAATATTTCTTTCACTGATGACGAACTTTGGAGAATCGGTGAGTGGGGTGCTTAATCGACTAATTTAAAAAATGATCAAAGAAGAGTTAAGGAATTCCGAGTTTTTGAGGTGCGAGTTATGAGGTTCGAGCGAATGAAGGAAAAATCTCGGTATCCCATTTTTCGGCGTAGCCTCTTGGCTACCTTGCATAAAAAATAAAATCTTCTGATTTTAACTGCTGATAAAATCAAACATTTTGCTAAACAAATATTTATCATAAAAAACTTTATCGAGAATCTTTAACCTTCATAACAGGGAATGTTTCCTCCAGCTTACAATTTTGTCACCTTATTGGATTATTTTCTATTTTAATCTTTCCCGCTTTTTTTATTTTGTTCAGTTTTTAATAAGGTTAACTTTTTTGGAGGATTTGTTTTGTTACTAAGGTTTAAGCAAAATGAGGTTGAATAAAACAACGTCAAAACAGGTTTGGAAGAGATAAGACCTATTCATTTGAGAAAAGAAAAAAGAACCAGAGGACATGTTTTTGTTTGTATGCTCGCCTACAAAATTCTATTCCATATCTGGCAATACTTTAAGAAAGATTTATTACTCACTGGCAAGCTCAGAGGCACTTTCACACAACAATACATTTTAGATTGTTTAGATAAAATAAACTATGTTGAATATCAATTTGAGGATAGAACCCTCAAACAATTACCTAAAATATTAAATAAAGATCAACAATACATTTTAGATAAATTGAACATTAAGTTACCACATAATTTGTAAGCAAGAAATTTTTTTAGGGAGATCATGTAAGTAAATAATATCCAACTTATTATAAATAAATTACAATTTTTTATAAAGGAAAATCCGTTCTAACAGAGCCGGATAGGGATGAATTCAGCAATGTTTGTTTTGTTTTGGAATAGAAAATCGGACTTTTGTCAAGTGATCAGAATTTATATAAAGTAAACACGGTTTCTGCCAAACCAAGGTTTACATTTCTATTTGGAATGTTCGGAATAATATCGGCACCATTCTTTCAAGCCACATTGTTCACATTTAGGTTTGCGAGCCACACAAACATAACGTCCATGTAAAATAAACCAATGATGGGCTTTTGGAAGAAGTTCGGGAGGAATATGCTTTACCAATTCCTGCTCAGTTTGCAAAGGATTTTTTGAATTTGTTGTCAACCCAAGACGTTCAGCGACTCTAAATACATGGGTATCTACTGGCATCACAGGTTTATTGTAAATCACAGCAGCAATAATGTTAGCCGTTTTCCGTCCGACACCTGGTAAAGTTTGCAATTGTTCCACATCATCGGGGACTTTCCCTCCAAAATCTGAAACTAATTTTTGAGCCATTGCCACCAGGTTTTGTGCTTTGCTGTTAGGAAAAGAAACACTTTGAATATATTTTAAAACATCCTCGGGAGAAGCTTTTGCCATGGCTTCGGGTGTAGGGTAAGCAGCAAATAGTTGAGGAGTTACCATGTTAACTCGTTTATCTGTACATTGGGCAGAAAGAATTACAGCAACCAACAATTCAAAAGGATTGTTGTAATGTAATTCTGTTTGAGGATTGGGCATGTTTTCAGAAAACCATTTTAAAATATGCTGATAACGTTCT
>Ga0116189_1003147_pt1 | contig 11935 bp, 10 predicted proteins | sample AD_JPNTR3_MetaG_FD_89895 | JGI IMG/M metagenome (GOLD analysis project Ga0116189, IMG submission 89895) | Active sludge microbial communities of municipal wastewater-treating anaerobic digesters from Japan - AD_JPNTR3_MetaG | ecosystem: Engineered > Bioreactor > Anaerobic > Digestate | place... | reverse complement strand
CGTCGTCTGTGGGCGGGAGTTCGCCGCCGACACCGAGATCGTCACCGTCGACGCGGATGCCATCCCGGACGACATGATGGGCCTCGACATCGGGCCGAAGTCTGCCGCGCTCTACGCCGGCCGGCTGACCGACTGCCGGACGGTCTTCTGGAACGGCCCGATGGGTGCCTTCGAGATGGCCCCATTCGCGGCGGGCACCAAGGCCGTCGCGGCGGCGCTGGTCGAGGCCACCGCGGCCGGAGCGCTCACCGTGGTCGGCGGCGGTGACTCCGCGGCGGCCGTCCGGCTGCTCGGGTTCTCCGACGACCAGTTCGGCCACATCTCGACCGGCGGTGGCGCGAGCCTGGAGTACCTCGAGGGCAAGGACCTGCCCGGCGTGACCATTCTTGAACAGGAGAACTGATGGCCGACCGCATCCCGCTCATGGCGGGGAACTGGAAGATGAACCAGGACCACCTGCAGGCCACGCACCTGGTGCAGAAGCTCGACTGGACCCTGCGCGACGGCAAGCACGACTTCGAGGCGGTCGAGGTCGCGGTGCTCCCCCCGTTCACCGACCTGCGCTCGGTGCAGACCCTCGTCGACGGTGACGAGCTCGCCCTGAAGTATGGCGCCCAGGACCTCTCGGTCCACGACTCGGGCGCCTACACCGGGGAGATCTCCGGTGCCTTCCTCGCCAAGCTCGGCTGCACCTACGCCGTCGTCGGGCACAGCGAGCGGCGCGAGTACCACAACGAGTCCGACGAGCTGCTCAACGCCAAGGTCAAGGCGGCATACCGGCATGGCCTCACCCCCATCCTGTGCTGCGGCGAGGGGCTGGACATCCGCAAGGAGGGCCGCCAGGTCGCCCACGTCGTCGCCCAGCTGACCAAGGACCTCGAGGGCATCCCGGCCGAGCAGGCGCGGACCATCGTCATCGCCTACGAGCCCATCTGGGCCATCGGGACCGGCGAGGTCGCGACTCCCGCGGACGCCCAGGAGGTCTGCGCGGCGATCCGTGCGCTGCTCGCGTCGCTGTATGACGCCGAGCTGGCCGCGGGCGTGCGGGTGCTCTACGGCGGCTCGGTCAAGTCGAGCAATGTCGCGGCGATCATGGCCGAGCCCGATGTCGACGGTGCCCTCGTCGGCGGTGCCTCGCTCGACCCGGGGGAGTTTGCGGCGATCTGTCGCTTCCGCGACCACATCGGCGCCTGACTCACCCAGCGTGTGCCGGGTTGGGCCGAGGCCTGACCCGGCACACGGTATTGTTGGAAGCTGCGCCCACCGTGGGCGAATCCGACCCCTGACAGACGATGAGGTCCACGTGAACGTAGTGCGCATCGGGCTCCAGGTGCTGCTGGTCATCGCCGGCCTGTTCCTCACCCTGCTGATCCTGTTGCACAAGGGGCGTGGCGGGGGGCTCTCGGACATGTTCGGTGGCGGCGTCTCCTCCAACCTGGGCGGGTCCTCGGTCGCCGAGCGCAACCTCGACCGGTTCACCATCGCGGTCGCCGTCGTCTGGTTCGCCGCCGTCGTGGGCCTTGGCCTGCTCGACCGCTTCACCGCCTGAGGAGGCTGACTGTGGCCAGCGGGAACGCTATACGAGGCAGCCGGGTCGGCGCCGGTCCCATGGGCGAGGCCGAGCGCGGCGACTCCGCGCCACGGGTCCACGTCTCGTACTGGTGCGCCAACGGGCACGAGGTCCGGCCTAGCTTTGCCGAGGAGCAGGGCCTGGTCATCCCAGAGACGTGGGACTGTCCCCGGTGCGGTTTCCCGGCCGGCCAGGACCAGCAGGCGCCCCCCGCACCGCCGAAGGTCGAGCCGTACAAGACCCATCTCGCCTACGTCAAGGAACGCCGCAGCGAGGCGGACGGCGAGGCGATCCTCGAAGAGGCGCTCTCCTCGCTGCGCGAGCGCGGCCTGATCCAGTAGGGCGGCACCCTCTTCACCTGGGGCTCGACCTCATCCGCGAGGGTGCGCCGCACCACGCGGCGCCACCCCTGGCCCTGGGCTGCCCCGGGAGTCGGGCGGCAATAGGCTGGCTGCCATGAGCGCACCGATCGACGCCACGACCACCGCTGCCTGGGCCACCCTCACCGGACTGCGGGAGAGCTTTGCACCAGACCTGCGTGGCTGGTTCGCGGCCGACCCCGGGCGGGCCCGGCGGTTCACCCGCGAGGCGGCCGACCTCCACGTCGACCTGTCGAAGAACCTGGTCACCGACGAGGTCCTCGACGCACTGGTCGCGCTGGGCACCCAGGTGGGTCTTGAGGCGCGGCGGGACGCGATGTTCGCCGGTGAGCGGATCAATGTCACCGAGAACCGCTCGGTCCTCCACACCGCGCTGCGACGGCCCCGCGGTGCGGCCCTGGTCGTCGAGGGTCAGGACGTCGACCACGAGGTCCACGCCGTGCTCGACCGGGTCTACGCCTTCGCCGACTCGGTGCGCTCGGGCTCGTGGCGCGGCGTGACGGGCAAGCCGATCACCACGGTGGTCAACATCGGGATCGGTGGCTCCGACCTCGGCCCGGTCATGGTGTACGAAGCGCTCACCCCGTATGTCGCTCCAGGTCTGCGGTGCCGGTTCGTCTCGAATATCGATCCCTCCGATGTCTACGAGAAGACCCGCGACCTCGACCCGGAGACGACGCTGGTCATCGTCGCGAGCAAGACCTTCACCACCCTGGAGACGCTGACCAACGCTCGGTTGGCCCGGTCCTGGCTGCTGGACGGGCTGGTCGCCTCCGGAGCGATCGATGGCTCCGAGAAGCAGCGCGGCGAGGCGGTCGCGAAGCACTTCGTCGCCGTGTCGACCGCCCTGGACAAGGTCGCCGCCTTTGGCATCGACCCGGCCAACGCCTTCGGGTTCTGGGACTGGGTCGGAGGCCGGTACTCGGTCGACTCGGCGATCGGCACCTCGTTGGCCGTGGCGCTGGGGCCGGACCGGTTCGCCGAGCTGCTGGCCGGTTTCCACGCGATGGACGAGCACTTCACGTCCACGCCGCTGGCGCAGAACGTCCCGGCCCTCATGGGCCTGCTCAACGTCTGGTATGTCAACTTCCTCGACGCCCGCAGCCACGCAGTCCTCCCGTACGCCCAGTACCTCCACCGCTTCCCGGCATACCTCCAACAGCTGACGATGGAGAGCAACGGCAAGTCGGTCCGCTGGGACGGGACCCCGGTGACGACGGCGACGGGGGAGGTCTTCTGGGGCGAGCCAGGGACCAACGGGCAGCATGCCTTCTACCAGCTCCTCCACCAGGGCACCCAGCTCATCCCGGCCGACTTCATCGCGGTGGCGACCCCGGCCCACCCGCTCAAGGACGGCGAGGTGGACGTGCACGGGCTCTTCCTGGCGAACTTCTTCGCCCAGACCGCCGCCCTGGCCTTCGGCAAGACCGCCGACGAGGTGCGCGCCGAGGGGACGGCCGAGGCGATCGTCCCGGCCCGGGTCTTCGGCGGCAACCGCCCGACCACCTCGATCATGGCGCCCGCGCTGACCCCTGGCGTCGTCGGGCAGCTCATCGCGCTCTACGAGCACATCACCTTCACCCAGGGCGTCGTCTGGGGCATCGACAGCTTCGACCAGTGGGGCGTGGAGCTGGGCAAGCAGCTCGCCAAGCAGCTCGAGCCGGCCGTCGCCGGTGATGCGGACGCTCTTGCGGCGCAGGACTCCTCGACCCAGGGTCTGGTCGGCTACTACCTGGCGACCCGCCGCTGAGCCGACCTGGTCCGAGGGTGTGGGCGGCGGTGCCTGGCGGCCGGACCCGCCGGATCTGCCGGCCCAGGTGTGACGCACCGTGAGGTCGCTGCGGTCAGGGCGAGCCGAGCCGAACGTAGGCGGCCGGGGCGTGCGCTGCCGCCGCCCGGTCGAGCAGCCAGGTCGTCGACCGGGTGCCCGTCACGCCGGCGGCCGGCGCCTGCAGCGGCCCGGCGCCGGAGAGGGCCAGGGCGACCGCCGAGGCTTTCTCGGCTCCAGACACGAGAAACCAGACGTCCCTGGCACTGCACAATGCCGGGTAGGTCAGGCTGACCCGCTCCGGCGGGGGCTTGGGCGACCCCCGGACGCCGATGACGTCGCGGGCCTGCTCGTGCACGGCGGGGTGACCGGGGAAAAGCGACGCCACGTGGGCGTCCGGCCCGACGCCGAGCATGAGGACGTCGAAGCCCGGCCGAGCGCGTCCCGGGCCAGCCTGCGCGGCGAGGGTGCGGGCATACTGGCGTGCCGCGTCGTCGACGTCCGCCGACCGGTCCGGCCCCGGCACCGCATGCACCCGCTCCGGGTCGAGCGGCACGAGGTCGAGCAGCGCGGCGCGGGCCTGGGTCTCGTTGCGGTCCGGGTGCCCGCTGGGGAGGTAACGCTCGTCCCCCCACCACAGCGTGAGCCGGGTCCAGTCGACGGCATCGCGGATCCGGCTGGTGGCGACCGAGGCGAGCACCGCGATCCCCAGCGTGCCACCGGTGAGGACGATATCGGCGGTCCCGCGCGAAGCCTGGGCGTCGACCACGGCGGTGACGAAGCGGGACGCCGCGGCGTCGGCGAGCAGCCGGGCGTCGCGGTGCACCACGACGACCGGGGAGCTGCTCATGTCGCCTCGCGCTGACGCCGGGTGATCCGGCGCGCGAGCCTGCGGGACTCCTCCGGGGAGGGTGCCTCCCCGACCCGGATCGCCTCGGCCTGGGTGGTCTCCGGGTGCGAGACCAGGTCGATCCCCTTGCGCAGGACAGTCGCATAGACCTCGTCGGCGTCCAGATGCCGCAGCTCGTCGGCCAGGCACTCGGGCAGGGTCCGCCGGGCGAGCGAGATCCTGCGGTCGGGCTGCCCGGTCTGCGAGAGCGTCGCGACCGTGTCGCCGGGCCGGACCAGGTCGATGGGGCCGGAGCGCCGCTCGAGCCGCACGCTGGTGATGCCGGTGCCGGGGGCGGTCTTGACGATCCGCATCGGGGCACGCAGCGAGTAGGCCAGCCAGCCCGCGAGCAGCTCGGTCGACGGAGAGTCCGGGGCGCCGGCGACGACGCCAGAGGTGATCGGCTCGAAGGGCGGCTGTTCGAGGGCGGCGGCGAGCAGCCCGCGCCAGCGGGTGATCCGGGTCCACGCCAAGTCCGTGTCGCCCGGCGCGTATGACGCCGCGCGCTGGGCCAGCGCCTCACGCGGGACCTCGGCAGCGGCGGCGTCGGTGACCCGGCGCTGGGCCATCGCCCCGATCGGGTCGCGGGCCACGTCCGCGGGCGCGAGATGCGGCCACCACGCGAGGACGGGGGAGTCGGCCAGAAGGAGCGGCAGGGCCACGCTGCGCCCGTGGTCGGCAAGCCCGCCATACAGGTGGACGATGACGACCTCACTGGCGCCCGCATCCCCCCCGACGCGGATCTGCGCGTCGAGCCTGGGGTTGCCGCGCCGTGACTCGGGAACGAGGGCGATGATCCTGCTGGGGTGCTGGCGGCTGGCGTCAGTGGCGGCGGTCATGGCGACGTCGAGGTGCTCGCTGTCGACGACGACGACCAGGGTGAGCACCCGACCCAGGGCCATGGCGCCGACGTCGCCGCGGAGGGTGACGAGCTTGCGCCCGATGTCGCTGGTCGAGGTGCCGGGGAGGTCGATGATCATGGCATCCTCCAGCGGCGGCCGTCGCGGCGCATCATCTCGTGGGCCGAGGGCGGGCCCCAGCCGCCGGAGTCATAGGGCTCTGGCGCGCCCGACCGGGCCCAGGACGCCGTGAGCGGGTCGAGGATGCGCCAGGACAGCTCGACCTCCTCGTGCCGGGGGAACAGTGGTGGGTCGCCGAGGAGGACGTCGAGGATGAGCCGCTCGTAGGCCTCGGGGGAGGTCTCGGTGAAGGAGTTGCCATAGCCGAAGTCCATCGTGACGTCGCGGACCTCCATCTGCGCGCCGGGGACCTTCGAGCCGAACCGGATGGTCACCCCCTCGTCGGGCTGGATCCGGATGACGATGGCGTTCTGGCCGAGCTCCTCGGTCGCAGTGTCGTCGAAGGGCAGGTGCGGGGCCCGCTTGAAGACCACGGCGACCTCGGTGACCCGCTTGCCGAGCCGCTTGCCGGTCCGCAGGTAGAAGGGCACTCCGGCCCACCGCCGCGTGTCGACGCTGAGCCGGACCGCCGCGAAGGTCTCGGTGCGCGAACCGGCCGCGACGCCGTCCTCCTCGAGGTACCCCCGGACCTGTTCGCCACCTTGCCAGCCCGTGGAGTACTGGCCCCGGGCCGCGCCACGGGACAGGTCGGTCGGCAGCCGCACCGCGGAGAGCACCTTCTCCTTCTCGGCGCGCAGGTGCTCGGCCCCGAAGGACACCGGCTCCTCCATCGCGACGAGAGCCAGCAGCTGGAGCAGATGGTTCTGTATGACGTCCCGGGCCGCCCCGATGCCGTCGTAGTAGCCGGCGCGCCCCGCGATGCCGATGTCCTCGGCCATCGTGATCTGCACATGGTCGACGTAGTTCGCGTTCCATACCGGCTCGAACAAGGTGTTGGCGAAGCGCAGCGCCAACATGTTCTGGACCGTCTCCTTGCCGAGATAGTGGTCGATCCGGAAGATCGCGTCGGGCGGGAAGACCCCCTCGACGATGGCGTTGAGCTCCCGGGCGCTGGCGAGGTCGTGCCCGAAAGGCTTCTCGATGATGACCCGGCGCCAGCTCTTCCCGTCCTGGGTGGACAGGCCGCTGCGGGAGAGCTGCTGGCACACCTGGGCGAAGAAGGCCGGTGGGATGGACAGGTAGAAGGCCAAGTTGCCGCCGGTGCCCCGCTGGCTCTCCAGCGCATGGACCGTGCTCGCGAGGGATGCGAAGGCTGCATCATCGTCGAAGGTCCCGGGCACAAAGCGGAAGCCCTCGGCGAGGTTGCGCCATACCGACTCCCGGAAGGGAGTGCGGGCGTGCTGACGGACCGAGTCGTGGACGATCTGGCCGAAGTCCTGGTCGGCCCAGTCCCGCCGGGCGAAGCCCACCAGGCTGAAGCCAGGCGGCAGCAGGCCGCGGTTGGCCAGGTCGTAGATCGCCGGCATGAGCTTCTTGCGGGCGAGGTCGCCGGTCACGCCGAACATCACCATGCCGCAGGGGCCGGCGATGCGGGGGAGCCGACGGTCGTCGGCGTCCCGGAGTGGGTTGACGCCCTGGCCGACCCGCGCGGGCCTCATCGGCACCTGGGGGAACGCTCGGGACGGCTCGATCTCGCGGTGGCGAGGCAGCTCATGACGTCCGGGCCTTGATGAGCGCGGCGTCGACGCCGGCCAAGAGGTCGGTCCAGGAGGTCTCGAACTTCGCAACCCCGTCGCGTTCCAGGAGCTCCACGACGTCAGCGTAGGACACCCCCAGGGCCTCCAACGCCTCCAGGGTGGCCTCGGCGGACGCGTACTCCCCTGTGACGGTGTCGCCGGTGACGACACCGTGGTCGGCGACGGCCAGCATGGTCTTCTCCGGCATGGTGTTGACCGTGCCGGGAGCGACCAGCCCGGTGACATAGAGCGTGTCCGGGTAGGCCGGGTCCTTCACGCCGGTCGAGGCCCAGAGGGGCCGCTGCGGGCGGGCGCCGTCGTCGGCCAGGCTGCGCCAGCGCGGGGTCGCGAAGACCTCCTCGTAGGCCTGGTAGGCCAGCTGGGCGTTGGCCACCGCCGCCTTTCCCTTCAGGGCCCGCGCCGCATCGGTGCCGATGGCGTCGAGGCGCTTGTCCACCTCGGTGTCGACCCGAGAGACGAAGAAGGAGGCGACCGAGTGGATCGTCGCCAGGTCGTGGCCGGCCGCCCGGGCGCCCTCCAGACCCGCGAGGAAGGCGTTCATCACGGCTCGGTACCGGTTGAGCGAGAAGACCAGCGTGACATTGACGCTGATCCCCTGGGCAAGCACCTGGGTGATGGCCGGGAGCCCTTCGAGCGTGGCCGGGATCTTGATCATGACATTGGGTCGGTCGACGCGGGCGTGCAAGGCGACGGCCTGCTCGACGGTCGGTGCGGCCTCGTGGGCCAGGCGCGGGTCGACCTCGATCGACACCCGCCCGTCGACGCCACTGGTCGCGTCGTAGACCGGACGCATGACGTCGCAGGCGGCCCGGACGTCGTCGGTCGTCAGGGTCGTGACGACCTCGTCCAGGCTGGCTCCGGCCTGCCCGAGCCGGCTGATGTCGGCGTCATACGCGGAGCCGTGCGAGAGTGCCGCGGCGAAGATCGACGGGTTGGTCGTCACCCCGGTGACGTGCTGGTGGGCGACGAGCGCGGCGAGGTTCCCGGTCTGCAGCCGCTCCCTGGACAGGTCGTCGAGCCAGATCGAGACGCCGGCGGCGGCGAGCGCGGCGAGGTGGTCGGTCATCTCATGCTCCCTTGACGGCGCGCAGCGAGGCCCGGGCGGCCTTGACGACCGCATCGGTGGTGAACCCGAACTCGGTGAACAGTCGCGCGGCATCGGCGGAGGCGCCGAAGTGGTCGATGCTGACGATCTGGCCGGCGTCGCCGACGACCTCCCGCCAGCCCTGGGCGACGCCGGCCTCGATGCTCACCCGGGCCTTGACGGCCGGGGGCAGCACCGAGTCGCGGTAGGCCCGGGTCTGGGCGTCGAACCACTCACGGCACGGCATCGACACGACCCGGGTGGGCACCTTGGCCCTTTCCAGCTGGTCTCGGGCCGACAGGGCGAGGTGGACCTCGGAGCCGGTGGCGACGAGGACCACCTGGGGCGTCCCACCGGTCGCCTCGGCGAGGACGTAGCCGCCCTTGGCGGTGCCGCGGGCGGCGGCATACCGGCGCCGGTCGAGGACGGGCAGCGCCTGACGGGACAGGCACAGCCCGGCCGGGCGGTCCCGGTGCCCGAGGATGGTCGCCCAGGCCACGGCGGTCTCGTTGGCGTCGGCCGGTCGGACGACGTCGAGGTCGGGGATCGCGCGCAGCGAGGCGAGGTGCTCGATGGGCTGGTGGGTCGGGCCGTCCTCACCGAGCCCGATCGAGTCATGCGTCCAGACGAAGGTCACCGGCAGCTTCTGCAGGGCCGCGAGGCGGGCCGAGGCGCGCATGTAGTCGCTGAAGACGAGGAAGGTGCCGCCGTAGGGGCGGGTGAGCCGCTCGAGCGCGATGCCGTTGAGGATCAGCCCCATCCCGAACTCACGGATGCCGAAGTGCAGCGTCCGGCCGTACCGGTTGCCACTCCACTCCTGGGTCTGCTTGGACTTGGGGATGAACGACGGCTCGCCAGTCATCGTCGTGTTGTTCGACTCGGCGAGGTCGGCCGACCCGCCCCACAGCTCAGGCATGACCGGCGCGAGGGCGGTGAGCACCTTCCCGGAGGCGGCCCGGGTCGCGATGCCCTTGGGGTCGGCCGGAAAGCTCGGGATGGCACGCGCCAGGCCGTCGGGCAGCCGCCCCTCGACCAGCCGGTCGAGCAGCTGCGCCCTTTCCGGGTTGGCGGTACGCCATACCTCGAAGGTCTTGGTCCATTCCGTATGCGCGGCCCGCCCGCGCTTGACCACCTTGCGCGCGTGGTTGAGCACGGCCGGGTCGACGTCGAAGTCCTTGCCGGGGTCCATCCCGAGCAGGGTCTTCACGGCGGCGACCTCGTCGGCGCCGAGGGCCGAGCCGTGCGACTTCCCGGTGTCCTGCTTGGTCGGTGCCGGCCAGGCGATGACGGTACGAAGGATGACGAGCGACGGCTGGTGCTTGGCGGCCTTGCCCGCGGTGACCGCGGCGAGGAGCGCGTCGATATTCTCGACATACTTCGAGCCGGTCCCGGAGGAGCGCCAGTCGACCGTGCGGACGTCCCAGCCATAGGCCTCGTACCGCTTGGCGACGTCCTCGGAGAAGGAGATCTGGGTGTCGTCCTCGATGGAGATGTGGTTCTGGTCGTAGATGACGGTGAGATTGTCCAGCCCGTGGTGCCCGGCGAGCGCGGACGCCTCATGGGTGACGCCCTCCATGATGTCCCCGTCGGAGGCCAGGACGTAGATGTGGTGGTCGAAGGGGCTCTCGCCGCGCTTGGCGTCGGGGTCGAGCAGGCCGCGCTGGCGGCGCTGGGCCATCGCCATACCGACGGCGCTGGCCAGCCCGGAGCCGAGCGGACCAGTGGTGATCTCGACACCCTTGGTGTGGCCGACCTCGGGGTGACCCGGGGTGAGGCTGCCCCAGGTGCGCAGGGCCTTGAGGTCGTCGAGCTCGAGGCCGTAGCCGCTGAGGTAGAGCTGGACGTACTGGGTGAGGCTGGAGTGCCCACAGGACAGGACGAACCGGTCCCGCCCCAGCCAGGTGGGGTCGCTCGGGTCGTGCCGCATGACCTTCTGGTAGAGCAGGTAGGCGACCGGCGCGAGGCTCATGGCCGTCCCGGGGTGGCCGTTGCCGGTCCGCTGCACCGCGTCGGCCGCGAGGACGCGTGCCGTGTCGACCGCTCGGACGTCGAGGGAGGTCCAGCCGGTCTTCTTCGCGACGGGCATCCGACGGCTCGGGGACTTGGACTTCGGGCTCACGACAAGCTCCTTCGGCTGGACGCGGTCGGCGTCGAGGCTGGGCTAGGGCTCGGGCTGCAGGGTTCCTGGTGCAGGTTCGTCATACGGTCGACGTACGTGAAGCCTAGTCCGACGTGCCATGGCTCTCACCGGTGAGCCAGGAGTTGCCGCGGCGCTAGACTCGGGTGTCCGGGCTGACCGGCGCGCCGCCGCCCTGGCGTGCCGACGACGCCCGACCTTCAGACGTGGAGTGACTGACCTGACCGGCCGACCGAAGGACGACGTGACCGCCCTGCACGCTCGCGACGAGCTGGCCTCGACGCCGACGCCCGGGCGCTCCGGTGCGCTGGCCGTCGTCGGTCAGTATGTGGCGCTGACCAAGCCGCGCATCATCGAGACGCTGCTCATCACCACGATCCCGGTGATGATCCTCGCGACCCGGGGGATGCCGCCCTTCTGGCTCGTCGTCGCGACGGTCGTCGGCGGGACCTTGTCGGCCGGTGGCGCGAACACCCTCAACTGCGTGATCGACCGCGATATCGACGCGGTGATGCAGCGGACGTCGACCCGGCCGCTGGTCACCGGGGCGATCTCGCCGCGCGCCGCCACGGTCTTCGGGCTCGCGCTCGCTGTGGTGTCGGTGCTGTGGTTCGGGCTGCTGGTCAACTGGCTGTCGGCGGCGCTGTCGCTGGGTGCGCTGGTCTTCTATGTCGCGGTGTACACGATGCTGCTCAAGCGGCGGACCGCGCAGAATATCGTCTGGGGCGGTGCGGCCGGGTGTATGCCGGTGCTCATCGGGTGGGCTGCGGCGACCGGGACGGTGGCATGGCCGGCCGTGGTGCTCTTCCTCGTCATCTTCTTCTGGACCCCGCCGCACTACTGGCCGCTGTCGATGCGCTTCCGGGACGACTATGCGGCGGCGCGGGTGCCCATGCTGCCCGTGGTGGCGCAGATGCCGGCGGTGGCGCTGCAGATCGTCGTCTACTCCTGGGTCATGGTCCTGGTCTCGCTCGCCCTGGTGCCGGTGGCGCCGATGGGCTGGGTCTACACGGTGGTCGCGCTGGTCAGCGGCGGGCTCTTCCTCGCGGAGGCACACCGGCTGCTCCGGCTGGCCCGGCGGGGGCGGCCCGAGGCCGAGCTCAAGCCGATGCGGCTGTTCCACTACTCGATCACCTACCTGGCGCTCCTCTTCGTCGCGGTGGCCATAGACCCGCTGCTCTACTTCCCGCTACCCCTGACCTCCTAACCTGTGGATAACCCGCAAAGACACACCTTTAGAAGCGTTCTAAAGGTGTGTCTTTGTTGGAGGGGGGTGGGGCTGTGGATAACTGTTTGGAGGATTGCGCCACCGGGTGCACTGTGACCCTGTGCGAACGCCCGACCCGATCCCTCCGGAGCTGACCGAGACGCCCTTCACGGTGGCGGCGGCCAAGCGGTCAGGCGTGTCCCGGGCCCGGCTGGAGAACCGCGTCCTCACCCGCCCGACGTATGGCGTCCGGTCGGTCACCCCGGTCACGGATGTCGTCGCG
>Ga0116189_1003127_pt1 | contig 11987 bp, 7 predicted proteins | sample AD_JPNTR3_MetaG_FD_89895 | JGI IMG/M metagenome (GOLD analysis project Ga0116189, IMG submission 89895) | Active sludge microbial communities of municipal wastewater-treating anaerobic digesters from Japan - AD_JPNTR3_MetaG | ecosystem: Engineered > Bioreactor > Anaerobic > Digestate | place... | reverse complement strand
CCATTGAGAATCCCATCGATACAAGATCATCTGATGAGGCGCAACAGACTTCTTCCACACAGGATCATCAAACTGACAAAGAAGATATCCTTCCTGAGCAGCCTGTTAGAAATATAGAAAGGCCTCAGAATTCTGGAGAAAAACCCAAGACTGCAAGTCCGGGAGCACCCCATCACTGGAAAGCAGGCCATGAAACCTCTGCCGCAGGCACAATGCCTTTCAGCATCCCCTTAACAGATCATAAAACCGGAATTGGTGATGGAAGTGATGAGGAAGAAGATTTTGATCTGTTCAGATATATTGGAGTGATGCTCAGACGGAAAAACATCATCATAGCCTCGGCTATCCTGATGACTCTCTTTTCCATTTTCCGCTATATAAACAGTGACAAGTACTACCTCGCAAGAGCACGCCTCCTTTTCCGTCCAGACAACCAGGAAATCATAGGAGAGCAGAGAACTATCCGTTTCTACGCAGACAGAGAGAAGCTTTTCAATACACACCTGGAGCTTCTGAAGTCAGGTACAGTACTTAAAAGAGTCTGTGAGAATCTTGATAACCGCATAGAGATACCCGCCATCCTGGAGGGGCTTACGGTAAAGCAGGGGGAAACCGCAGGAGAGAAGAACGATATCATCGAGTTGTCATATAAAAACCACAGTTCAGAGACAGCTAGAGATGTCATAAATGAGATCTGCAGGACTTACATAGACTACCGCAGGGATGTCAATTCTCAGGAAATCACCCGGCTTATTTACAAATTTGAGACACAAATAGGCAAACTGCAGTCAGTGCTGGATGCAAAAGAGAGTGATCTGAGAAAGTTCAAGGAAGACAACCGGATGGTGCAGCTTTCAAGTGAGACAAATCTTCTTATCTCCAAACTCTCGGACATGGAGCTTGAACTCCAGAAGACCCAGCTTCAACTGGTTGAGACAAAAGAGCGGATCACAGCACTGAATTCCCAGATCAGCAAACAGGAGCAGGAAGTTGTTCAGTCAATCACATATCATGACCCGTTTCAGAACAGGCTTTCGGCTCTGGAGCTCGAGCTGAACACTCTCTCTTCTGAATACAGCCCAGAGCATTACAAGGTGAAGATGCTCAAGCAGCAGATAGAGATGCTCAAATCAGCCGCTGCCGACAGCCTTAACAGAGAAGCAGCGAGCAGGACAATGGTTACAAACCCGATCCGCCAGGCGCTTCTTCAGGAACTGATTAATTTAACAATCGAGAAATCGGCGACAGAAACAAAGAGAACAGCACAGGAACAGATTATCGAGAAGCTCAATCATGAGCTTCTTGCCCTTCCCTCTTTGGAACAGAGATATGCCTATCTGCAAAGGGAAACAGAGTCGCAGTTGCAGACTCTGCGGCTGCTTAAAACCAAATATGAGGAAGCAAAGATCAGGCGTGACTCTCAGGAGTCGGATCTTAAGATCCTGGAACTTGCCGATACCCCGACAATAGCTATCTCAAGTGTTAAACTAAGCAGTATAGCAATAGGTTTTCTGATCGGAATTATTATCGGTATAGCACTGGCATTTCTGATTGAATATCTCGATCAGAGTCTTAAGGATCCTTCCGATGTCGAGAAGATTCTTGAACTGCCTCTTCTGGGCATTGTCCCTCTTTTGGACCCAGACGAGACTGTGGCAGAAAAAGGAGGGCTGCCGAAAAATCTGCTGGAACCATTCCGGGCGCTCAGGGCTAATCTTAAACATATAGCGGCAGCCAATAACCTCAAGACTTTTATTATCTGCAGCGCGGTCAAAGGTGAAGGAAAAACCACCCTTGCCTCGAACCTCGCGATCACATTTGCCCTTGACGGTAAGAAAGTGATACTGATCGATGCGGACCTGAGACGTTCGCAACTGCACTCCATGTTCGACATTCCAAAACAGAAGGGTTTTTCCGATTACCTGTTGTCGACTACGGAGCTCGATGATATTATCAAGCCCACCAGATTCGAGAATCTTTCAGTGATCACCTCCGGAGATCGTCCGGACAGCCCCGCGGAACTGCTTGGAACAGTACGTTTTGACATGATGCTTCAGGAGATAAAAAGCAGGGCTGATGTCATCATTTTTGATTCACCCGCACTGCTTCCTGTCAGTGACACACTGATTATGGCCCCGAAAATGGACTGCTGCATAACTGTTGTAAGGACTCTGTATTCTCCTGTCAAGGCAGCAAAACAGGCGAAGAATCAGTTGAGAAGAATCGGGTGCAAGCTTTTCGGTTCTATACTCAATGGAGTTTCACACTCCCGCGGCTATTATCCCTACTATGGATATTACGGCTACAATGCTTATAAATATTCATATAATGATGATCACGATGTCCGGGGTTTTTCAATAAGAAAGATAGGTCTGAATTTTGAAAACTGGTTGAAACGCAAGCTGAGTTCATCCGCTTTTTCAATGCCCGGAATGATAAACTCCACAGGTTCTTTTCTGGAGTATCTTTCCAGGAAAAAGACAACCTGGGTACTCCTTATTATCATGTTAAGCCTTACGGGTCTTCATTTCTGGTATCAACTGACAAATAAGCAGACTTTTGAAGAAGACTTTCAATACATGGGTGTCAGCGGTCAGAACGCAGACGATATGAGCGTGCCCATAACAAGTGAGCACTCTGACAGCGGAGTTTCTTCGATTGATCTCAGAGACAGTGTTGCCCAGTGGATAGGCGCATTGAGTGAAAAAAACAGAGCAAGATACCTCTCTTTCTATGATACAATTAATTTCAGTTATTCAGGCGGGAGTTTCCGGGAATGGATACAGGAATTTGAGAAGAATGACAGGAGCAGAAAGCCCGGATTTTCCGTTCGTCTGGAGAAAATTATCGAGCAGACAAGCAGAGGAAATAAAAAGGAAATTCTGGCCGAGATCTCAGAGATTTCCGGAATTGACACACTGCGTTATGGCCTCCTTTCTCTCTGGCAGTCGGGGATGGATGGCTGGAGAATTGTGGAAGAGAAAAAAGTCAGCAATCAGGAATGATTAACGCGCTGACTTAATAACCTTTATCAAGGCGGCTTATCATGTCAAGAAAATCCAGGCGAAGAAAGATTGCTTTTCTTGTGTATGCCTTTCTTGTCTCTGTGATTCTATGGCAGAGTTTTTCCTTGATAAAGTATACCCGCTCATCAGGAAAGATAAAGGGACTTAAGACTTTTCAGGTCACTGTTGATGGAAATGTGAGGAGACCCGGCCTCTACAGTGTGCCTGAAGGGACCACCCAGTTTGAGATACTCAAGATGGCCGGGGTACGCCCAACCTCAAATCTCTCATCCTTTAACCTCTCCAGCCAGATAAGCGAAAACGCGAGGCTGGAAGTGGGAACTCTCGATAAGCCTGCAGGCGCAACACTTGCCGCACGTCTGGAGTTTTATTTCGGCGAGCTCAATGTGATCAGTTCTGACGGGCGCAACAGGCCGGTTAATGACAGGATGGAGATCACATCCGGAGACCGGGTATTGACCGAGGCATCGACCCAGGCAGAAATCTCCTTTGGAGCTTTCTCCAGAGTTGACATTGACAATTATTCGGAACTGGTATTTGACAAAATCGGCTCTTTGGAAGACGAAAAAAAGGTAACTGAGCTGTATCAGAAATCCGGTTTATGCTGGTACACTACGATGTACACGGACAGCAAAAATGAGGTATTCAGGGTATTTACACACTCTGCTGTAGTGACAGTTGGAGGAAGAAATGCGGATTATCTGATAGAGGTGCAGAATGATATTGTCCAGATAAACCTCAGTGACGGATTACTGCTGGTGGAGAGAGCAGGCGGCGGTGAGGCGATGAACATGATTTCAGGACAGAGTGTCACTATCTACAAGGATGGACGTCCATTCCAGGTTTCCAGATTGACAGCGGAAGTCAGCGCGAACGAGCGGTTTTCCCGTCTCTCCAGTGAGAAAGTCAAACACATGAAACGTCTCGTGCCGATGAACTTTCTTTTCTGCGGTGTTCCACCTGTTTTCTTCCTCGTAAGCCTTCAGTACGAAAGCGGAAATATCTTCGTTGTAAGAATACCCCCGGCACTTCTTATCGAACAGTTCACGCAGAATATTTCGACATTAAGTGAGGCATTTCTTTTCGGCGGTCCATCTTTTGTCAGCACATTTGTAGAGCGTATTTTTGATATCCGTATTTCAAATTACGCCGTACTCGATAAAGGCGATGTACTGAGAATCGCAGATATACTGGGAGGAATCCCTGCTGTATTGGATCCTAAAACTGCCGCATCCCTGAATGTTTCATCCGGACAAAGCCGGCTCAGCGGAACATCTCTGGGGCTTTACCTTGCTGGTGATGCAGATAATGGAAAGAGGCAAACAGAGGTTCTTAAAAGCATCATCAATGAATTTCGTACCCGAAAAGCCGTGCTTACCGCGATTCTCGCTGATCAAATATTGAATGGTACCGAAACTAATATTACTGCATCGGAAGTAATGGATCTGTACACAAGATTTATAGAAAGAAAAGGCTGGGAATTCAGGGACAGGGTGATGCCAATCCGTATGGTGGAACGTCGTTCCAAGGTTTGTTACGATCCTGTATTAAACGACTGTAAAATTCTATTGAACTCAAATGAATAACAAAACTGTTCTGGTAATTGGTTCGGGCGGCCAGCTTGGCTCCGAGATGATAAAGTTTCTCAGGAAAGCCGCATACTCTGTGGCAGGTGTTGATTATCCTCAGATCGACATCACAAACAGAAAATCTGTGCGTGAGTTTGTTAATCAGATCAAACCATGGTGCATAATTAACTGTGCCGCATTTACAGCAGTTGACGATTGCGAGTCACACCCCGACACCGCATTTGCTGTAAACGCCAGGGGACCTGAGAATCTGGCAATCAGTGCCGAGGAAAACGGGGCTCTTCTGGTGCATATCAGTACCGACTATGTTTTTGACGGCAAGAAGAGTGTGCCCTATATAGAGTCGGATATTACAAACCCTATGACTGTTTACGGGAAATCCAAGCTTGAGGGTGAACGTCTGGTGGCAGAAAACTGTTCGAGACATCAGATTTTCCGCATCGCCTGGCTCTACGGTCTCAACGGGAATAATTTTGTCAAGGCTATTAGAAACGCTGCAATAAAGAAGAAGACGTCTGGAGAGCCTCTCAAGGTGGTAAACGATCAGACCGGTACTCCCACCAGTGCAATCGAGGTCTGCCGTCAGGTATTGAATTGTCTCGAGAGCGGTCAATATGGCATTTTTCATAGTACCTGCGAAGGTTCATGCACCTGGTATGATTTTGCACGGGAGGTACTTGCAAGTTCCGGGATCGATGTAGAGCTGCTGCCCTGCACCACTGAGGAGTTTCCCAGACCTGCTCCCCGCCCCCGCTTCAGTGTGCTGGAGAACGCCAGACTAAAGAGCCTGGGGCTCAATACCATGCCGGACTGGAAAAAAGCATTCGCGAATTTCATCGAAGACGAAAAGAAAGCGGAATAAAGAATGAAAACGATACTTGTGACCGGAGGAGCCGGGTTTATAGGCTCCAATTTTATTCTCTACCTTCTTGAGAAGAATAAAGACTGCAGGGTAGTAAATCTCGATGCTCTGACATACGCGGGTAACCCCGAAAATCTCCGCCCGGTCGAGAGTGACCCCCGTTACCTTTTTGTAAAGGGCGATATCTGTGACAGCGGACTTGTGAGTAATCTTTTCAAAGAGCATGATTTCGATTCTGTTGTGCATTTTGCCGCTGAATCGCATGTTGACAGAAGTATTACCGGTCCTGAGCAGTTTGTGAAGACAAATGTGCTTGGCACACAGGTTCTGCTTCAGGCGGCGAAAACAAACTGGGAGGGGAAGTATGAGAGGAAGAGATTTCTTCATATTTCCACGGATGAGGTCTATGGAACACTTGGTCCTGAGGGATTTTTCCGTGAGGATACGCCTCTTGCCCCCAACAGCCCCTATTCGGCATCAAAAGCGGGAAGCGACCTTCTGGTGCGCTCCTTTTTTGAAACTTACGGTTTTCCATCACTGATCACCCGATGTTCCAACAACTACGGTCCTCTGCAGTTTCCGGAGAAGCTCATTCCTCTGACAATTACAAACGCCCTGCGTGATCTTCCGCTTCCGGTTTATGGTGACGGCAAAAACATAAGAGACTGGTTGTTTGTAAAGGATCATTGTGCCGCCGTGGAACTCGTTCTCAGGGAGGGAGTGCCGGGCCGGGTTTACAATATCGGAGGGAGCAACGAGTGGCAGAATATCGATATTGTGAAACTGATCTGCACTGAGCTTGGCAAGCCCCACAGTCTCATCACATTTGTCAAAGACAGACTCGGTCACGACCGCCGGTACGCAATCGATGCCACACGGATCAGAACAGAGCTCAACTGGTCCCCGTCGGTTTCCTTCGAGCAGGGGATTAAGGAGACTATACGCTGGTATTGCGAGAACCGGGGGTGGTGGGAGAGGCTTTTGGTAAGGTGAGGGGACGACAGCACGACAGCACGACAGCACGAAACATGAGGGTACGACAGTACGACAAGATGACATTACGACGGCACGAGGGCACGCAGGAGAATTGACTTTTGACATGAGAACATATTCGCCTTTGTCATTTCAACGAGTCTGCGGGAAGAAATCTTTTTAATTGTGAAGTACCTTTAAGCCTTTTTCCATTCACACATACTCTGCTTTCCCTTCCTCGGTTTATTAACTAACACGAATACTTCACATTCAATATTCATTAATAAGCAAAACATGGATGGTATGAACTGTATGGACAGGATACCTCACCCTTCCCCATCGTGTTTTCATGCTCGCGTTTTGTCGTAGTGTCGTTTTGTCTGTTCTGCCGTGCCCTCGTATTTTCGTACTCTCGTACCCTCGTGTTGTCGTAGTGTCGTTTTGTCGTCCCTCGTCCCTTGGCACACCATTTGAACTCCCAACAGTTAACTCCTCTCTAAAGGGGCAGAATGATGAGAACTGTGAAAATCTGCGCTCTGCTTTGCCTTCTGATATTTTCTGCTAATGGAGAATATTTCGGACGAAACAAGGTTCAGTACGATGATTTCGACTTCAAGGTATTAAACACCAATCAATTCAGGATCTACTTTTATCCATCGGAGGAGAGTGCTACCAAAGAAGCAGGGAGGATGCTGGAGCGATGGCATAACCGATTTAAGATGATCTTTGACAGGACTCTTCCCAAAAGGCAGCCTGTTTTAATCTATGCCAATCATGCCGATTTTCAGCAGACAAATGCTATCAGCGGTCTTATCCCAGAGGGAACCGGGGGTGTGACCGAGGGCTTGATGAACCGCATAATTCTTCCTCTTACCGGAATCGGTTCAGAAAACGACCATGTTCTGGGCCATGAGTTAGCCCATGCCTTTCATTACAATATCATAAAGGAGAGTCCTGCAGGGATAGGAGGCGGACAGCAGATCCCATTGTGGTTCATCGAGGGGATGTCGGAGTATCTGTCGATCGGATCATACTCACCATTGACAGCGATGTGGATGAGGGATGCTGTGCTTTCCAACGATATTCCATCCTTTTCGCAGATCAGCAGAAATACAGAGTATTTCCCCTACCGTTACGGGCATGCTATCTGGGCGTATATCGGAGGGACTTATGGTGATCATGTGATAAGCCCTCTCTTTCATGCCACGCTTAAGCAGGGATGGTATCCGGGGTTTAAAAGTGTTCTTGGAATAAGCGTAGATTCTGTTTCCGCGGGATGGCAGAGGGCAATCAGGGAAAAGTTCTCATCGGATACTGCTGAACGAACACTGCCCTCAAAAACAGGGACTCCTGTTATAAGCGAGGGAAGCACCAATCTCTCGCCTGTAATAAGTCCTGACGGGCGCTATATTGCTTTTCTCTCTACAAAGGATCTCTTCTCGATAGATCTTTATCTTGCAGATGTAAATACCGGGAAAATCATGAAGAGGCTTGTGGGTGCGGAGACCGATCAGCATTTTGATGCTCTGCGATTTATGTCATCGTCGGGCACCTGGTCTCCAGACGGGGAGCAGTTTGCATTTATAGTATTCAAGGACGGGGACAATGCAATTGCGATTCTGGATATAAAAACCAGGAAAGTAACCCGCACATTCAAACTAAAAGATGTCGATGAAATAGCACATATCGCCTGGTCACCCGATGGGAAAAAGCTTGCAATTTCCGGAACATCGGGAGCGATAAGTGACCTTTACACCTACGACCTTGAGACATCCGCACTGCGTCGTTTAACAAACGACAGGTACGCCGAACTGCAGCCGTCATGGTCACCCGATGGCAAATGGATTGTTTTCGCGACTGACAGGGGCTATCCAACAAATCTCGACTCGCTCAAATTCTCCCCCTTAAAAATAGGTATTATAAATACCGAAGGGTGCTGCATAAGAGTGATAAGAATGGCTGAGTGGGTAAAGCATATAAACCCGCAGTATTCTCCCGATGGGAACAGCATTTATTTCGTAGCGGATCCTGATGGATTCAGTGATATCTACCGATACTCCCTTGAGACAAACCGGTTCTTCAGAGTAACTAAAACCGCTACAGGTATAAGCGGTCTGACAGAGATCTCCCCTGCTATCTCTGTAGCCATGAAAAGCGGGAAAACCGTATTCAGCATTTACGACAGAAAAGGTTATAAGATCCACAGTCTTGATTCCACACAGACAGAAGGGGAACCGTTTACACCAGACAAACAGGACTATTTAAAAACTGTAAAACTGCCCCCGATGAAATCTGAAAACTCCATAGTTGATGATTACCTGGGGAAGAGTTCTGAGGGGTTAGTTGAGGAGAGCCGTTTCTCCATAAAAAACTATAATCCCAGACTGGGTTTACTCTATGTGGGTCAGCTTTATGCCGGACTCTCAGCCGATCCTCTTGGAGTGGGAGTCGGTGGAGGAGTTTCATTTCTTTTCAGTGATATTTTAGGGGATCATCTTCTTGGTCTGGGGGCACAGATAAACGGGAGCCTGAGAGATTTTGGTGCTGAGGGATTTTACCTTAACATGGACCGACGCCTTAACTGGGGCCTGGTTCTGAGCCGGATCCCTTATGCATCCACATTTACAGAAATTGAAAGAGATACAGCAACGGTTGACGGAGAGGTAAGAGATGTACAGAAAGTCACCTTCACGGATCAGAGAATATTTGACAACCAGATCGGTTTATTAGCCGCATACCCCCTTTCCTCCAACCGGCGCTTTGAGTTTCAGGGATCATACACCAGGATCTCATACGATTACCAGAGCGAGGAGGTATATGCCCTGTCCGGAAGAATTATCCGGCGCAGAAACAGTTCTCTCGATGAACCCACATCGCTTAACCTTTTCAGGACTTCCGCCGCATACGTGGGAGATTTTTCCAATTTTGGTTTTACAGGTCCTGTCACCGGAAGACGATACAGGTATGAACTTGAGCCTACATCGGGATCTCTCTCCTTTCTCACCGTCCTCGCCGATTATCGTCAGTACTTCCTGATGAACCCATTTACGCTTGCATTCCGTTTCTTCCATTACGGGCGATATCTGAGAGATTCCGAGAGTGATCGTCTGTCACCTCTTTTCCTGGGATATGAGACCTGGGTGCGGGGGTACAGTTATTACTCCTACAATCTCCGTAACTGCTCATCGTCTGACAACTATGCCGACTGCCCCGAGTTTTCTCGTCTTATCGGCTCGAGAGTGGGTGTTTTCAATGCGGAACTGAGACTTCCCCTTCTGGGAAATGAACAGTTCGGACTTATTAATTTTCCATATCTTCCCATGGACCTGGTCGCTTTTCTGGATGGAGGAGTGGCGTGGTCGAGGGGAGAGATCCCGGTACCGAAATTGATTCATAATACCAGGGAGCGTGTCCCGGTTTTCAGTGCCGGTGCAGCGACACGAATCAATATCTTCGGCCTGTTAGTGCTTCAGATCTACTACGCCTACCCTTTTCAGCGCACAGACAGAGGCGGAAACTGGGGATTCCTTTTCGCCCCGGGATGGTAAAAGCAGCTTTCCTCTCATGCTCCTCCGGCTCAGCCTCGTACAAAATGTATTTTTGCAAAAAAGGCGGACATATTAAGGGCCGTCTTTCTGTTTTTTCGATCTGGAGGATATTTTGTACGAGATTACGTCCGAAGCACATTTTTCCGCTGCTCACAGGCTGCTCAACTATGATGGGCCCTGTGAGAATCTTCATGGACATAACTGGCAGGTAAAAGCATCTGTCAAATGCTCCGACCTTGATTCTGCAGGAATAGGAATAGATTTCAAGATACTCAGAAGCAATCTGAAGGAAATTGTCAAGCAGTTTGACCACAAGGATCTAAACGTCGTACTGAAACAGGAAAACCTCAATCCATCATCTGAAAATCTCGCCCGGTACATCTTTAAGCAGCTTAAGGAAAAGCTTGAGGGATCCGGTTGTATGGTTTCCCGCGTAGAGATCTGCGAAACACCGGGAAATTGCGCAGCGTATTATGAGTGAACTGGCGGTATGTGAAATTTTCAAGAGCATTCAGGGAGAGTCATCCTTCACTGGATATCCCTGTTCTTTTGTCCGCCTGGCAAACTGCAATCTCTCCTGCAACTGGTGTGATACCAGGTACGCACAATCAGAGGGTGTACCGATGAGCTCAGGGGAGATAATCGAATCTGTACAGAAACACGGAACAAAGCTTGTTGAAATCACAGGAGGAGAGCCGCTGCTTCAGGAAGCAACTCCTCAACTCTGCAAAAGTTTTCTTGGCTCAGGCTTCACTGTGCTGGTTGAGACAAACGGAAGTCAGGATATTTCAGTACTTCCGGAGGGCTGCCGGAGGATCGTAGATGTCAAATGCCCTTCGAGCGGGGAGGCCGGTTCGTTTCTTGAGAGTAATTTATCCTCTCTTACCGGTAATGATGAACTCAAGTATGTAATTTCCGATAAGCATGATTTCGACTGGGCTGTAGTGCATCTGACAAGCAGAAATCTTGCTGGCCGGCTAAGGATTATTTTTTCGCCCAATACGGGGTCACTCAGTCCCGCAGAGTTAGCATCGTGGATACTTGAAAGCGATGTTCCTGTGGTTCTGGGTCTTCAATTACACAAGATAATCTGGGGGGACAGAAGAGGTGTTTAAAAAGGAGAGGGCTATAGTGTTGTTAAGCGGAGGGATCGATTCCGCGACCTGCTGTGCTGCCGCAAAAGAGGAGGGTTTTGATATCCTTGCAATGAGTTTCTCTTACGGGCAGCGTCATTGGATCGAGCTTGAATCCGCGCGCAAGGTCGCATCATTTTTTGATGCAGTAGAGCATAAGATTGTGGAGATAGATCTCCGTGCTTTCGGAGGAAGTTCTCTGACAGATACTATCGATGTCCCAAAGGGGCGAACTATCAAAGAGGGGCAGATACCCAACACCTATGTGCCGGCAAGAAACACCATATTCCTGTCATTTGCGCTGGGATGGGCTGAGGTCACCGGATGCCGTAACATATTTACAGGTGTAAACTCAGTTGACTACTCGGGATACCCAGATTGCCGTCCTGAATTTATCGAGGCTTTCCAGTGCATGGCAAATCTTGCTACCAGAGCTGGAGTTGAGGGAAAGATAATAAGGATACACACTCCGCTGATCAATCTGACAAAAGCACAGATTATCAGGAAAGGCACTGAACTGGGAGTTGACTATTCGATAACACACAGTTGTTATGATCCGTATCCTGACGGGAGCGCGTGCGGGCTGTGCGACAGTTGTCAGATAAGGAAGAACGGGTTTAAGGAGGCGGGGGTGGAGGATCCGACGAGGTATGGGAGTTGAGGGGACGAGAGTACGAAAAGACGACAGCACGACAGCACGACAGCACGACAGCACGACAATGCGACAATGCGACAATGCGACAATGCGACAATGCGACAATGCGACAATACGACAATACGACAATACGACAACACGTCAACACGATAACACGATAACACGATAACACGATAATACGATAATACGAGTGTACGAGAGT
>Ga0116189_1003112_pt1 | contig 12005 bp, 6 predicted proteins | sample AD_JPNTR3_MetaG_FD_89895 | JGI IMG/M metagenome (GOLD analysis project Ga0116189, IMG submission 89895) | Active sludge microbial communities of municipal wastewater-treating anaerobic digesters from Japan - AD_JPNTR3_MetaG | ecosystem: Engineered > Bioreactor > Anaerobic > Digestate | place... | reverse complement strand
TTTAAAATTGATGGTGTGTCGATACAACTTGCAGCAGGTGATACTATTGACATAATCATTGATAAGATCAATAATGCGGGATTAAGGGTTAAAGCGTCGCTGGGAGCACGAAACAATCTGGTTCTGGAAACAACGGTTCCCCATGCTCTATGGTTGGAGGATGAAGGCAGCGGAACATTTTTACGCGATGCTGGCATGGTAAATCCGGATTTCCCCAATCCACCAAACAATGTTGATCCTACGGTATCAGTAAGCGGGATGTCAATCTTTGATATGGCTATTCAACTCAGAGATGATCTGGTGCGAGGGGATCAGGAGCTTGTTGGAGGGCGTGATTTAGGGCTTATTGATATGGCGCTTGATAATGTGTTGCGTCATATTGCAGCAGTTGGTGCCAGGGAAAACAGGGTAGAGGAGCTTGCAAAGCGTTCAGAATATGCAAAAAGCAATGTACTTGACATACTGTCAAAATCTGAGGGTATAGATTTCCCCGAAACTATCATGAATTTCAGATGGCTTGAATCGGTGCACAATTACGCCCTTGCAGTTGGAGCACGGTCAATAAAACCCACGCTTATGGACTTTTTGCGTTAAATTAGCACATACGAGGTAAACAGTTGGTTACGATTGTTACAAAGCCTTTTGGCCAGATCGAAGTAGATGAACGCCAGATTATTGATTTTCCTGAAGGTATTTACGGATTTGAGGATATACGAAAATTTGCCATACTGGATGCTAAAGAAAAATCGCCTTTTAAATGGATGCAAGCGCTGGATGAACCCGATTTAGCATTTGTAATTATCCGTCCGGCGGATTTTATGATAAAGTATGAACTTGAAGTTTTGCCTTCTGATCTGGAGGAGATTGGTGCAACATCTCCGGATGAGGTGATTGTTTTTGCGATAGTTACCATACCAGAGGACCCATCCAGGATGACAGCAAACCTCCAGGGCCCGGTTATTATTAATCCAAAAACACGATGTGGTAAGCAGGCAATATCGCTATCTGAAAACTATTCGGTGCGCCATTACATACTGGAAGAAATAAAGAAAGCATCGGTGAAGGGTTAACATTATGCTGGTACTGGCGCGAAAAATAAATGAAAGCATAATGATTGGTGATGATGTTGAGATAGTCATCATTGATATTAAGGGTGACCAGGTTAAATTAGGAATAAAAGCCCCTAAAACAATCTCGGTTCACAGAAAAGAGATTTATGATGAGATACAAAAAGAAAATATTGCAGCAATGAAATCCCAGCTTAAACCTGAAACCCTGAAGGATATTTCGGATATATTGCAATCACACAAAGAAAAAAAAATTGACAATTCCGCTAAATAGCACGATAATAGACATACCGTTTTACTATTGAATACATGCTTGATACATTTTTCAACACGGTAGCATAACTTTTCTGGTTGAGTTACCACTATGTGCGATATTGTCGTCAAAACATGCTGAATATGATATGAACCGTATCCTTAATCCACAATGTACCCGTCTCAGCAGGGAGGTGGTGCCGATAGCTGGCATGGTGCCATCCATAAGGGATGACGATGGATCGTTATTGCCATTCTGAGGCAAAGCCGAAAAATCCTGTCGTTCAAAGGATAGATTTTTCTGTAGCTAACGCTCCTTCAGAATGACAATGTGCGGATTGTTATCCTGAACGCTGATTCAGGATCTAACGTTAGACATCTGGATTCCGTATCAAGCCCGGAATGACAGTGAGAAATAATGCACTTTTTTGCTGGGAAGTCCAGGGTGAGGTTAATAATTTTTTTAAGGAAGGTTTAATATATGCCTGATATAATTGTTAAAACCAATCTTATATATCTTGTAGCTATTTTTTTTGTCATATTTATCATACGTGAGATAGTTGCATTTAGAAGTATCCTGAAACTAAAATATATTTTTACACCGCTTATAACCTATATTGTTATTGTTATTGCACTCTATCTGTCGTATATAAGCGGTTTTTCACAGTATGATATTTTTATTATCGCAGGGCTGGTATTTGCTTTAATTGCGGATACGTTCCTCATGATTGAAGAGATAAATTATTTTATTCACGGGTTGCTATTTTTTTTATTTATGCATGTATGTTATATAATTGCACTGAGCATCCACTATCAGTTTAATTATCTTGATATTATTATTCTTGCAATTATTATATTAATTTCTTTTTCATATTATGCTGTTATCCATAAAGCGAAAGGCAGGCTATATGTACCGGTTATTATATATATGATTGTTTTGTCTGCTGTCGTATTGCTTGCAATTGGCACATTTATAAAGACGATGAGTCCTAAAGGCGCTCTTGTAATGCTGGCTGCTATCTTTTTTGCAGTATCCGATGGGATACTGGCATGTAATCAGTTTGTAAAAAAAATCCCCCATAGCACTGTTATAACATGGTCCCTATATGCCCCTGCACAACTTCTATTTGCTTTATCCTGTTATTATTAATGCTTTTGGTATTTTTTTCTTGTAAGTTGCATTGCCTGTTGTATATACTATGAACATTTGATGTTAAGGCTGCAGTGGCATATATCAATATAAATGGTGGAATATATGAAAAAATACATAATGCTGCTACTGTTGTTGTCAGTTTCATGTTCACAGTTAATAAAACCTGATTCAAAGCGAGAGTATGAAAATATATATAAACATTTAACAAATGCTGAATCGCTGGAAAATCCTGTACAAAAAGAAAAACTTCTTACCAGAGCGTATGGTATTATACAACAATCAGCCTTAACAAAAAGGGAAAAAACTGACAGCAGATTGTTGGCTCTCTTAAGCTATTACTATTTTCTTAAAGGCAACTATAAGGATGCAGAAGTAAACATTGGGAGTGCGCAGCCATTATCTGCTGATGATCCGTTTATGGCAGTGTTGCAGGCAAGGATCATCCTTGCAACACAAGGTAAATCAGGTGTGCAGGCTGCTTTAGGATTACTATCGCCCTATGAAAAGTATGACAACCCCATGATGTATATTGCTACAGGTGATGCTTATTTCATAAAAGGGGATTATACTACAGCACGCGATAATTATAAAAAAGCTTTACTGCTGGATAAAGAATTGCAGGTTGTTGCAGCAAACAGATTAGAGGTAATTTCACGCATAAGTACATTGACAATTGACGTTTCAAAGGTATCGGATTTTATACTCCAGCCGGCTATGACCCGCGATAAGGTTGCCTACCTTATGTATGAGATTTTTGAAATACAAAAATATATATCAGCAGTAAAACCACTGGATGCAAATTTTATAGATATAGAAAAATCCCACTATAGCACTGCCATAATTAATTTGCGCAAGAAGGGCTTCTTTTCATATATTGACGGAGGTAGCTTTGAGCCGTTTATGATAGTTTCAAGAGGTGAAATGGCAAAAATTGTAGAAGATTTTTTGGTATTATCAAAGAATAATGAGGGATTGCGAAAAAAATATGCACATGAATCGCCGTCGTTTTTTAATGATAGTAAACCTGATAATCCCTATTATAATGCATTGAGACTTGCTTGCGATGTGGGTGTTATGAGCGTTTCGCTAAGTCAGGATGCTTATCCTGATGAAGCAGTAACAGGTTTGCAGGCTATAATGATAATACAAAAATTGGTAAAGTAGGGGTGCGCATGAAAAAAACATTAGCAATATATTCATGTGTTATTGCTGCGTTCATTGCAGGGGTTTTAGCCTATGCGCAATTTGTTACAAATACTGACAAGGGGCAGGATGAAAGGCAAAAAAATAAAGTAACCTATAAAAATTACATCTGGATTGAAGGTGAAAATGCTGTATCTACTAATTTTGCCCGTGAACCTATCTATAACTTTTTTTGTAGTAACAGGTTTGCATTGCAGCTTGCAAAAGATGTTGATCCCCCGGCGGATGGCTATTACGCCAATTATGTTTTTTATGTAACCCATACTAAAGAATATGATCTTTGGTTGGGATGCACACCTCCTGGCTCAATGTATCACGATAGACCTGGCTATTCATCACCGATTGAATGGAAGGTTGACAATGGACCTTTTCAGAGTGCCTCGGCTGAAAATGTTTATGTTAAGGATTTTTATGGTATTGGTGGATTTTACTGGGTTAAAATTGCCACAGGAACGCTCAATGCGGGGAAACATAATCTTACCATTCGTGTAAAGCAAAAGCGAAGCAGCGGGTGGGATTACTATTTTTATATTGATGCGATACTATTTTTACCCCATTACAGCATTGATATAGCCGAATTGATGAATTTCCCCGAAGTTGCTCCTAAAAATTTTACTACTCCAGGTGAAGGAATACTGTTTGATGATATTAATGAATATGAGAAAAAAATCAGGACAAATATCAATGATAGGGGAACCCTTTTTACGCTGGTACAGATTTATGGATGGCTTTATGATTACAACAAGGCTATAGTGCTTTTACAACGATATTTGGAAAAAAATCCTAGCGATATTCAGATGCGACTGCTTTTAGCGGCAAACTATTCATGGTCTGATCAGTTAGATGCAGCAATAAACGAATATAAAAATATTATAGCAATTGATGAGAAAAATATCACTGCTCGTAAGCTTTTATCGGTGCTTGCCGGATGGAACAATCGCTATGATGAGGCTATACAGTATTATCAGCAGATTATTGCCATTGAACCGGATAATGTTGATGCCTATATATCGCTTGCAACACAATATTCATGGAAAGGTGAAATGGACAAGGCTATTGTCACATTTGAAAAAGCTGAGTCGATAGCTCCCGATAATGTTGCAGTATTAGAGGCTCTTGGTGATAATTACTACTGGTTAGGCAGAAACTATGACGCTATACGACAGTACTATCGTATTATAGATTTAGATGAAAAGAATATATCCGCATATAAAAAACTTGCAAAAATATATCTGGATGTTGGTGAGACGGCTAAAGCCAGCAGAGTTATTAATGATGCTAAGCAGATCATTGACCTGTATCCGGAGCTTTCAGGGATATCCCTTGATGTAAAAGACGAACTTGCAAAGGAGCGAAGAGAGCTGATTAATAGCTATAAAGAAGCTCTTGTAAAAACACCTGAAGATGTCAATTTGCGGAAAGGCTTAATTGATACCTATATATGGAACAAAATGCATTCTGATGCCGTGAAGGAATATGACACACTATTAACCTATAAGATGTTTCATTCAATTGAGGCGTCTGAACAAAAGTTAACGCGCCTTATCATCCATACTGCAGGATTGCAGGCAGCAAAACCGGTAATTGCATCAATAAAAAATGATCTGAGTAATATAAGTAAACGATATGCAAAGCATATAGAAAATCAAAAAAGTGGCAAGATGGTTGTTGATGATGCACAGCTATCGCATGACATGGCTCTCCTCACAAGGTATAACGACAAGCTAAAAGCAGTACAACATGAGCTGCAATTATATAATGATATAACTGCTGCATTGAGTAAGGATGTTCAAACATACATGGCCATGCAGGCAGCAACCGGGTGGCGTTTTGAGCCAGGAAGGATAGGTAATTATGCTGATACCGCAATGAACATGTACCCTCAAATGTATCAGCCTTATAAGGTTAAGGGTATAGTTGCGTTGTTTTATGGTAAGCCTTCCGATGCTGTAACAGGTTTTGAAAAAGTGAAACAATTAACCGGCAATGTATCTCCAACACTGTCCCTTGCCTACGCACAAACAAAAGATTATAAAGGGGCGATAGTTACTCTTGAGGAGTCGTTACAGAATAAAACAATAGCCAGTGCATATAAGCTGGATATTGAAATGGTAGTATCAATGGCTTCATTGCCAGGACCAGAAGTTACCCGGACACAAAGTTCGTTGCCAGATATAGAGAATGCTTTAGCGGATATGCATGCCATTATTGATTCTGTTGCTCATGAGCTTGAACAAAAGGTGGTTTCTGGATTAACAACGATGCGTGAGGTTTATGAAAAAGGATTTTTGGATTTAGAACAGGAAAATGTTCGTATCTATAAAGAGATTGCAAATTATTATATGCAGAAAGGAAATTATAACGCATCACGTGATTACTATAACAATATTTTGAAGGTGCAGCCACTGAATGTTGAGGTTAATTTCAGTATGGGCAATATCAATGAGCTTTTGGGATACTGGAAGGATGCCGAGAAAAACTATGAAATATGTATCAATGCGCAACCCGATTTTGAGTATGCCAGGAAAGCGCATTATCAGCTACAAATACTCCATGCTCCATCATTAACTCCCGATATTCATTATTTTAGTGATAACAGTATTGATAGATATTCAGCAGGATTAAGCTGCGGGTATGAGTTGAATCAGTTTTTAGGATTGCGCGCAGGGTATAGCTATGGCAAACAAACCGATAAAGGGGGGATTTCAACCACAGGGCAGCTTTTCTACCCATCAGAAGGTGATGTCGATATGCAGAAGGTATTTGTGGCAGCAGAAATTCCAGTACGCATGCTCTATTCCCGATTAATTTTTAATGTCAATGGTACATTTTATTCTGGCACTGTTGATTATGGTAATCCACTTTATGATACATCATTAAGCTATTTTTCTCCCGGCTATGGCGCTGGTATTATAATAACCCCGCCTGCAACAGGTGTAACATTAAAATTGACATATCATCATGATGATGAAAATGATCTGACGCAATCACTTAAAATGAAGTTCAGGGATGCAATCACCTATGATTCTTTTGAAGGCGTGCTGGATATTAATTTCTATGAATATAATTTTCCACTGAGCGACCGTATTTCGTTGTTTAATGCAATTGAGCATCGCAAGCTATCAGATTCAAATACCCGCTTATCAAGCTTTAACCAGTTTACATTCAGACTATACCGTATACCTAAGATTAATATGGTGTTTGATCTGGCTGGTATCTATTCGTATGAAGATACTGACTTTAACAAATATTCTTCAGGAGATATTCTGCTGGTGCCATACTGGGCACCGATGGGTGTTTCGTATTATGGCCCAATGCTGAAGGTATCTCAGCAGATTGATAATCTCTTTAAAGGTGGATTGTATTATTCATTATTTGTGGAATATCTATACAATTCTTTAGAGCAAAAAACTGTAATGCCCGGGATATCCCTGGTTCAGACATGGGACAAAATACAGATATTCATGGATTATATTTATACAAGCGTAAGCCTTCCTGATTCCGCAACCGAGGATACCTATGTTTCACATGATTTTAGATTTGGTGCAACCGGAAAATTTTTTACCATTTATACTCCTAAGGGTGCTGGTGGAAAACCAATATTGTTTGTATCGGCAAATCCTATTCTTATTACCCCTGATGGGGATGGGAAGGATGATTTTACCACGCTGAATTTAACTGCATTTGATGAAAAAGGAATATCGCAATGGTGGATTGAGATTCTGAATGAAAAAGGTGAAAAGATACAGGAGTACAGCATGGCTGGAGCGGTTCCTGCTACCTATCGTTGGGATGGCACTAACCTCATGAATGTTCTGGCTCCGGAAGGTAAATATTATGTTCAATTGTCCATTCAGAATACTGCCGGCGAAAGGTTTACCTCAAAGAAACAGGAGGTTTTTCTTGCAACTGCAAAACGTGCAGTAGCATTAACACCGTCATATAAGGAATTTTCACCTAACGGTGATAAAGTAAAGGACATGGTTAGCTTCACAATATTGGCAACAGATAAAAAAAATGTTAATAGTTGGTTTATGACAATCAGCAGTAAAAACAGGGTTATTAAAACCATACGCGGGAATGATTTCATACCGTATGATGTTATGTGGGATGGAAACGATGATAGCTTAAAAGTAGCCAATGATGGTGAGTACTCAATAGTGATGACAATGCAATATGATGATGGCATTACAATAAAATCTGCTGCTGCCACTGTCACTGTTGTTACCAGAGTAACGGTTGATATAAAAGTTGAACCAGCAGAGATAGTTCCTGCGCAGGGGACATTGCGTATTATGCCTGCTGTTGATGGGAAGATAGAGCAATGGCAGGTAAGGATACTGCGTGATGATGGCGCACTTCTTAAGATTATCAACGGCGCCGGGATGCCGCCAAAGGTTGTTGCATGGGATGGAACCGACGAAAAGGGTGAGCCCGTTGCCTATAATATGCCCGCGAAGGTTGAAATGGAGGTAACTGATACTGCCGGGAATACATCCGTATCAAATAAAGTACCATTTATGATAGGATTTTTGATGAAGCAGGAAAAGGGTAAGCGCGTGCTCTATGTATTTAATCAGGATATAATGTTTAAGGGAAGAAGTGATGACTTAACAGGCACAGGAGTGTTTGTTTTAGATCATTTACAGGCTAAACTTGCAACAATAAGTGGTTTCACAACACTCTCTATTGTTGCCTATACCGATGATGTCGGTTCAAGTCAGGCAAACATGGAACTATCGCAAAGGCAGGCACAGGTCATTGCTGACAATATGAAAGGGGTGAATGCACAGATTAAAGCTCTGGGTGCAGGCAGTCAGATATTGTATCTGAAGGATAAGCCTTCAAAATGGGATATGCGCTATGAGATTGAATTATATTAAGCTAAAACCATATAGAGTAACTATCGCCATTACATGTGTCATGGTATTGTTTGTGCCGTTAAACATTTTTGCAAAGGCACAGGGGCATACGGTATTGTGTCTATATAAATCGTCGGAAGGGTATAATGATGACAGCAATCCGTTAAAATGGTTTTTTGAAAAGGATATCACCTCCAATGGATTAACGGTGCGGTATTATGATTTTGACAAAGGGTTCTCCCTGTCAAATTTAAAAGATGTACGGGCGATAGTTACCTGGTATAATACTGGCGTTGTCAATAGCAGGGATATTGGTATTAACTATGCCAGATTTATGACACAGGCTGCTGACGATGGGATAAAGATAATAATAGTTAATTCATATGGAGCGTATGGCTATAACGACGGGAGTGAGGTAAAATGGGATTTACTCCCGTACATCCGCCCGCTGTTTACAAAAATTGGGATTTTTTTTCAAGGTTTCTGGACAAACAATCCGCAAAACATCACAATCCTTTATAAAGACAGTGCGATGGTGGAAAATGATGAAAAGCAGGATGTAAGCAAGTCATTGCACTATCAGCAGGTCATTCCCCTGCGCGAGGATGTGAAAACATATCTGCAATTACAGCGGTTAGATGCACCTCCTCAGGCAGGTGATGGCAAATCAAGCGTAATAATCATTTCAAAAACAGGCGCCTTTGCACTGGAAAATTATGTGGTTCGTGGCAGTAAAGTAATGCTTAACACCTCTGCATTTATAAAAGAAGCTCTTTTTTATGATGATGGGTATTTAAATGTAGCGGTTTTTATTGGTGATAAATCTAATGCTGACAAGGTTGAAAATAATATCAGGCATGCATTTAATTATGCCAAAATACGGTATGCTATTTTTAATAAAAAAGATAGTAAAAATTTGGTTGTGCATGATCTGTATGAATATGAGGCAATCCTTGTTGCAACAAAGACAAAAGATGCTATACCTTTTGCACTGATGAAACAATATGTTGCAGAGGGTGGCAGGTGTGTTTTTATAAACTATATAGATCCCGATCCGGAATTAAACCAGTTGATTGGTGCCAAACAGTATGCAAAAAAAGCAGAGTATTTCAAGCAGGGTGTATATATACAAAAACAATTTTTTATAAATGCTGCTGCTATCCCTGGAGATGATATGGACTGTAATGTACGCATGGCAGTATTGGACAATGATACAACGGTACTGGGGGATGTTATTTCACTGTTTGATGCTGAAAGATATCCTCTTGTGTGGGAACGACGGTATAAAAATGGGAAAATATTGTACTGGAATACCGATCTTCTTGATGAATCAAAGTTGACGCGAGGGATGATTGTACAGAGCGTTTATAAAATAGCTGGTGTTTTTGCTACGGGAATGATTAATGTAGGAATTATGATGATTGATGATTTCCCCGCCCCATGGTGGAATGTTGCCTATAAGCCCTACCGTATTAAATACTACAATGACCTTTTGCAGAATGAAAAGGATAAGTTCAATCGGAAAAAGCTGGAAGAGATCATTGCAAAGTTAAAAAATTTACCCGAGGAAACTGATACATTGTTTATTTCTGATGTATGGCTTCATGATATTTTAGGGTGGCAGAAACGATTTGGTTTTGTATATTCAAGCTTTTTGATTTTTAATTATAATAAAGATACAAAAGGTGATGAGATAGGATTTTCAGTACGTGATTTTTACCTTTCACAGAATGGTTTAAGCACCAGAATGGGATTGGCAGCTCTTGAGAATGGTTTTGAATTGGGACTGCATGGATATAATCACATGTCATTGACACTGACCAAACCCATGTATTATGAATCAACACCATGGCCGGATAAAAAAGCTATGGTAGATGCACTCAGCGTAACAAAGAATGAATGGATACTATTATATGGCGAAAGTGCTCTGCCTTTTAGCTATGTAGCACCGCACAATATAATTGATACCATCGGTTTACAGGCGCTGGGTGAGGTTTTTCCCAGTATCAGGGTTGTTGCCACTCTTTACGTGGCAAAAAGTGGCGAATCAGAGCAGGAATTTGAGTGGTCACCTGACAACAGATTTTTTCAGATGCCGCGCATCACATCGGGATACTATTTCCAGGATTTTGATAAATTTGCGCTTTATGATGCGTTCCATAATTTTGGTGTTATTAGCCATTTTATTCACCCCGATGACGTATTTGATGAAGCCCGTTCAAAGTCATATGAAGGATGGCAGTGGCTAAAGGGTAATTTTGAAAAAGAATTTTCAACATTGGAACAATACTATCCATGGATACGCTGGATGACGGTAAAAGAAGCCTTCTATGAATTTGTTGTGTATAATTCAACTGCTATTAATTTTAAGGTAAAAAGCAATAGTATTGAGATATTTACACACGGTGGAGGACACCGCTACTATATACGGGCACGGATTCCTAAACAGCATAAACAATTAATCAACTGTAATTTAGTTCAATACACCCCGCAAACAGGTGATATTGTTATTACTACTGATAAATTTAAGTCGGTTATTGTGTGGTGATAGCGTATTGATGGAGTGCAGTAACAAAATTATTTTTATGGTTTGACTAAAACATTCGAAGTGTTAAAAATTGCTGATTATATAGGGTAATTGCTTTTTGACTGGGTTAGAGTATCAAGTTGTCATTTAGAAGAAGCATGATAATGAAGGAATCATAGGTATACCCCATAATAAAGATTCTACGATCCAAGAGTATTGAGATTGTAACAGCATTGATACATAATTATATTTTCCATGGAGGTTTGTATGAAAGCTTGCGTTACCGGTGCAACCGGTTTTATTGGCGGAAATCTGGTGCAGGCATTGCTAAAGAAAAAATATACAGTAAGAGCTTTAGTACTCCCTGGTGATCCTAAAATTCAGGAGCTTAAAAAGAATAAGGTAGAGGTTGTATTGGGTGATATCAGAGATATGGAATCAGTAAAAAAAGCGGTAAAAGGATGTGATGTGGTTTTTCACTGTGCTGCTGTAGTAACTGACTGGGCACCTGAAAAGCTGTTTGAAGAGATTACGGTGGGAGGTACAAAAAATGTGTGTGAGGCTTCAGTGTTGGCTAAGGTAAAAAGGCTTGTTGATATCTCCACCAATGATGTGTTTGGGTTGCGTGAGGATGTTGTGATGGATGAATCGTTTCCGTTAGAACCATGGGGCGAACCGTATCCGGATTATAAAATTAAAGCAGAAGAGATAATGTGGCGATACCACCGCGAAAAAAAGCTACCGGTAACCATGGTCTATCCATGCTGGGTATACGGCGAGGGCGATCAGACATTTGTGCCTCTTCTGGCAGATGCTATTGTTAAACGCGAACTTATTTTCTGGCGTAAGGATGTTATTGTGTGGCCAACCTATGTACACAATCTGGTTGATCTACTGTTGCTTATTGCTGTTGATAAGCGGGCTATAGGCAATGGGTATCT
>Ga0116189_1003105_pt1 | contig 12017 bp, 9 predicted proteins | sample AD_JPNTR3_MetaG_FD_89895 | JGI IMG/M metagenome (GOLD analysis project Ga0116189, IMG submission 89895) | Active sludge microbial communities of municipal wastewater-treating anaerobic digesters from Japan - AD_JPNTR3_MetaG | ecosystem: Engineered > Bioreactor > Anaerobic > Digestate | place... | reverse complement strand
CGCCAGGTATAAAGTAGGATCGCTATGTGGGTTTTGTTTCATGTCTTGTGATTCCTTTCTTGTGGTTGATCCACATCACCATGATGCATGAACGAAACCCCATAGCATCTACAATCCAATCCGGAGACGGTCATGGTTGTTCGTGAAAGGATTTTGTAGGGCGGGAATGGTTGAGGAACGAAACCTTCCCGCCGAGAACGGCTGGAAGGTCTTTATCCGTTCCAACCCGACAATCCAACCGATTTCGGTTTTCCTTGCTCACCGCGGGACTTGCACAACCACCGCGGATGGCGTAGTGTGCTCAATTGCGGGGGCGACCGGTTTCGACGTGCCAGTTGAAGCACCGGTTGCGCGCCGAGGACCCCGGTTGGCCTCGTAAAACATCCGGGAAAAAACACAAAAGCCAACGACGAATTGGCCCTCGCGGCTTAGTACCGCGACGTTCGACCGTTCACGCCTGCGGGGCGGCTCGGGCGTCATGAGCAGGCTGGCGACTCTGGCCGGGCAACCGGGCCGGAGAGCGAGAACCAACAGGTTGATTGCGGTGCCGCTGGCCTGTCCGTGGGCAGGTGGCATGGCGAAACCTAAATGCGGAATACGCGCGTAGATGCCGATGCGACGCTTGTGCGGACGCGGGTTCGACTCCCGCCGCCTCCACCAGTTTCGCAAGCCCCGTGGGTTCAGGACAACCTGAGCCCTTTTTTTATCCCCCACCCCCTATGTCCCCTGCATCCTCTTGGTCCCCAACGTGCTCTTCCCCCCTCCCCCCAAAAAAAGAAAATTGAACGCAAAATTCCTTTCTTACATTTTTGTATTTTCATGCTTGCCAATATTACATATTTGTAATACTTATTCATTCAAAGATCAGAAATATGATTTTCAATAGTCAATTCCATGCCCTGATAAGCGAGGCAACTCATGAGTAATGCAAGGCTGAATGCGATTGCGGCGGTGACGAATTATCGGGCCACGGCCCCCGCGCTGGATTTTTCCAAAACATCGGCGGGCGAAATTTTCGGCTCCAACGTGTTCAACGACCGCGTGATGAAAGCCCGCCTCTCCCCGGCGGTCTATGAGGCGTTGCGCCGCACCATCGAGCGTGGCGAAAAATTGGATGTGACCGTTGCCGACGAAGTGGCCGCCGCCATGCGCGATTGGGCCATCGAAAAAGGCGCCACCCACTACGCCCATGTGTTTTATCCACTGACGGGCCTGACTGCCGAAAAGCACGATAGTTTTCTGGAGCCGGACGGCAAAGGCGGCGCCATTGCGGCGTTTTCCGCCAAGCAATTGATCCGCGGCGAGCCGGATGCCTCCAGCTTCCCGTCCGGCGGCATTCGCGCCACGTTTGAGGCGCGCGGCTACACCGCCTGGGACGTGACCAGCCCCGCCTACATCCTCGAAAACCCCAACGGCACCGCGCTGTGCATTCCCACCGCCTTCTGTTCGTGGACGGGCGAGGCGCTTGACAACAAAACTCCGCTGCTGCGCTCCATGCAAGCGCTGAGCGCGCAAGCCCAACGGTTGCTGCGCATCTTTGGCGAAGAAAACCCCGAGCTGGTCTATGCCACCGCGGGCTGCGAACAGGAATATTTTTTGGTGGACCGCAACTTCTTTTTTGCGCGGCCGGACCTGATTAGCGCCGGACGCACGCTGTTCGGCGCGCAACCGCCCAAAGGTCAGGAGATGGAAGATCAATACTTCGGCGCCATTCCCGAGCGCGTGCTGGCGTTCATGCTGGAAGTCGAGCGCGAGCTCTACAAACTCGGCGTACCCGTCAAAACCCGCCACAATGAGGTGGCGCCCGGACAATACGAGCTGGCCCCCGTGTTCGAGCAAGCGAACGTGGCGGCGGATCATCAGCACCTGACGATGACCGTGCTGCAACGCGTGGCGCAAAAGTACGGCATGTCCTGCCTGCTGCACGAAAAGCCGTTCGCGCGCGTCAGCGGCTCGGGCAAACATTTGAATTGGTCACTGGGCACCCGTCACAGCAACCTGCTGGAACCGGGCGACACGCCGGAACGCAATATGCGCTTCCTGGCGTTTTGCGCGGCGATGATCCGTGCCGTGGATAAGCACTCCACACTCCTGCGCGCCTCCGTGGCGCACGCGGGCAACGATCTCCGCCTCGGCGCCAACGAAGCGCCGCCGCCTACCCTCTCGATCTTCCTTGGCGATCAACTGACGGATGTGTTCGAGGGCATTGCGCGCGGCGGCAGTGGCCGGGCGCGCAAGAGCGGCGTGCTGACCATCGGCGTGGATACGCTGCCGCCACTACCCAAGGACGCGGGCGACCGCAACCGTACCAGCCCCTTCGCGTTCACGGGCAACAAGTTTGAGTTCCGCACCGTGGGCTCCAGCCAGTCGGTGGCGGGGCCGTTGATCGTGCTCAACACCATCATGGCCGATTCGCTCGACTACATCGCCACCAAGCTGGAAGCTGCCGGCGCAAAAACGCCGGAAGAAATCGGCGCAGCGCTGCAAGGCGTGATCCGCAAGATCATGAAGGACCACGGGCGCGTCATTTTCAATGGCGACAACTATTCACCCGCGTGGCACGAAGAAGCCGCCGCGCGCGGCCTGCCCTATGCGCCGTACGCGGCCGCCGCCATACCCGCCGCCCAGACTCTCGCCAACAGCGAGGTATTGGCGCGGTTCAATGTGCTCTCGCCCCGCGAGTTCGCCAGCCGTAACGAAATCTATCTGGAGAAATACATCAAGGAAGTCATGATTGAGGCGCGCCTCACGTTCGAGATCGCCAAAACCATGATTTTCCCTGCCACCGTCACCTACCAGAAGTTGCTGGCGGAAACCTCCCTGATGCTCAAGCAAATGGGCAAGGGACATTGCACCACGGTCCTGGACGAAGTCTGCGAGCTGGCCGCCCAACTCCAAACGCGGATTGCCACGCTACGCACAGCCATCGCCCACGAAGCCAAGGGTGACATCCCCGCTCATGCCCGCTTCTGCCGCGAGCACATCGTGCCCGCGATGGATGCCGTGCGCGCCGTTGCCGACCAACTCGAAAATATCGTGGCCGACGAACATTGGCCCCTGCCGACCTATCAGGAGATGCTGTTCATCAAGTAAGGCGGCCCGCGTCGCCGGTAAGCCATGAGTGCGAATCTGCAAACCCTCGCGAATCTGGTTGGCACCTCCCGCGAAATGCAGGAGGTGCGCGACCAAATTGTCTGCCATGCAGCCGAATCCACGCCGCTGCTGGTGGTAGGCGAGCCAGGCACGGGCCGGGTTGCCGTAGCGCAGGCGGTGCATGGCGCCAGCCAGCGACAGGACCGACCCTTTCAGCAGGTATATTGCGCCGCACTGCCGGCGGCGGCGTTGGCGCGCCAGTTGTTCGCGCACGCCAACGATGGTCCCGCCGACAAGCCCGGCCTGCTCCAGTTGGCGGCGGGCGGCTCGCTGCTGCTGGCCGGCGCGGATGATTTGCCAACGACCCTCCAACTCCAGTTGCTCACGGCCTTGCGCGGTGAGCCACCCGCCGACGTGCGCCTGCTGCTCACCACCGAGCACGATGCGCCTCAACTGGCGGCCGAAGGGCGCTTCCATCCGGATTGGGCCGCGTGGCTCGCGCCGAACACGATCTATTTGCCGCCGCTGCGCAAACGCAAAACCGACATCGTGCTGCTGGCCGATCACTTTTTGCCGCACTACGCCCAAGCGCTCGGCAAAGATGTGCGCCGCCTCGCCAGCGCCACCATTGACATGCTGATGAGCTATCATTGGCCCGGCAACGTCCGCGAACTGGAAAACAGCATGGCCCGCGCTGTGCAACAGGCCGAAGGCAGTGTGATTTATCCCTACCACCTGCCGCCCACGCTGCAAACCGCCGAAGCCGGCGCCATGCCGGTGGCCGGCGATCTCAAATCGCTCGTGAGCGCGTTCGAGCGCGACTTGATCCGCGATGCGCTGAAATCCACGCGCGGCAATGTGGCTGCTGCCGCACGCGCGTTGGGCACCACGCCGCGCATCCTCGGCTATAAAATCCGCACCTACCAAATCCCGCCCCGGCCCTACGACTGACCCGCCGGCCGAACAGCCGAGCAGCCTTTTAACGCAAGCGACGCCAAAGGAAGCAAAGGGAAGAGGCAAAAAAACCGCCAAGCATGACAACCCCGGCCTGCAAATCTTGTCCGCTGTGCGCAGCACGTGCATGTGGAGGATTTCTTGCGGATTTTGGCGGGGCTGCTGCGCCAAAATAAGCGGCGGATTTTCCGATGATGGCGCGTTGCGGACGACCCGAGCTGGACTCGTGTCCGCGAGCGGTCGGTCGCGGCGCGCCAGCGCGGAAAAGATGCCGGTTGGTTTTGGCGCCGCCAAAATCTGCAAGAAATCCTCCCAACCAAGCCTCCGCCGAGCGCGCACGAAACGGCGGCGTAAAAAAAGCGCCGCACACATGGTGCAGCGCTCGGCGCGACGGATCGTTTACTTCCGTTCCGTCTCGTATTGCCCCTTGATGTTCTTAACGTAAAACGCGCCCTTGGAATCGGCGGCAAGGAAGTCGTCATACACCGCCTGCGGCACCCCTTTGTAAACATAGATATCGGAGCTGTTGTGCATTTGCACGACCAATTCCTTGGCGTCGGCAGAGTAGCCCACCTTGGCTATCAGCGAGGATTCCACCGCCTGCATTTCAATATCCAGCGCCCACGCAGCAGCAGAAAGAACAAACAAAGCGGCAAGAAATACGGCTAGTTTCTTCATGGCAAAACACTCCTTGTTATGCGCCCCAATTTACTTCAGGCGACCGGTGAAATCAAGCTGCCTTTCCCGTCCGTTTGATGCCCCAAAAAGGGTATTTAGTGCCCCCTGGGGGGCGAAGTTGTCCCGTGCCCCTGCTCCGCCAACGCGTTTTCCAGCCTTGCAGTATCAGGTGGGCTGGGGTATTCGTAAACGCCTGATTCTTGGACAGGCCGCCGCGCCGGGGAACAACACCCCGCCGGCCGGGCCGATGGGCCGGCCCGTTGCCGGCTAACCAGAGCGACAAAATGCCAATAACAAGGGTTTTTTCATGAAAATCGGACTTGGTGCAGACCACGGCGGCTTCGAAATGAAGCAAAAAATAAAGGACTTGCTGGCCAAACGGCCGGAGGTGGAGGTGACCGACTTCGGCACCTATAGCCCCGAATCCGTGGATTATCCCGATTTTGCCATCGAAGTGGCCCGCCGCGTCTCCGAAGGCACCCTCGAACAGGGCATCCTGATTTGCACCACCGGCGTGGGCATGAGCATGACGGCCAACAAATTCCCCCGCGTGCGTGCAGCCCAGGTGTTCAACGCCAAAATGGCCCGCATGACCCGCGAACACAACAACGCCAACATCATGGCGTTGGGCGCGGCGATCACACCCATGGAAGAAATCCCCGCCATCCTCGATGCCTGGTTCAGCGCCTCTTTTGAACCCGGCTCGCGCCATGACCGCCGCGTCCAGAAAATCAACGCCTGCGCCATGCGCGTCACGGAACCCGAAGCCATCTACGAGCACGACACCGAAATCTATGCGGCGGTTCAGGGCGAAACCAAGCGCCAGCGGCAAAACATCGAGTTGATTGCCTCCGAAAATTACGTCAGCCGCGCCGTCCGCGAGGCGCAAGGCTCGGTGCTGACCAACAAATATGCCGAAGGCTATCCCGGCAAGCGCTACTACAACGGCTGCGAGTTTGTGGATGAGGCCGAGCGGCTGGCCATCGAACGCGCCAAGCAGTTATTCGGCGCGGAGCACGTGAACGTGCAGCCGCACAGCGGCAGCGGCGCCAACATGGCCGTCTATTTTGCCATGATGCAGCCGGGCGATACCATGCTCGCCATGGGCTTGGCCCACGGCGGCCACCTGACCCACGGCCACAAGGTCAACTTCTCTGGACGCTTTTTCAATGTGGTGTCCTACGGCGTGGACCCCAAGACCGAGCGCATTGATTACGAGCAGGTCGAGGCGCTCGCTCGCGAGCACAAGCCGCGCATGATTTGCGCCGGCGCCAGCGCCTATTCCCGCATTATTGACTTCAAGCGCCTGCGGGCCATCGCCAACGATGTCGGCGCACTGCTGATGGTGGACATGGCGCACATTGCCGGCTTGGTGGCCACCGGCTTCCATCCCAGCCCCATCCCCTACGCGGACTTTGTCACCACCACCACCCACAAGACCCTGCGCGGGCCGCGCGGCGGCATGGTGTTGTGCAAGGAGGCTTACGCTGCCGACATTGACAAGCAAGTGTTCCCCGGCATCCAGGGCGGGCCGCTCATGCACGTCATTGCCGCCAAAGCCGTTTGCTTCCTCGAAGCCCTCCAGCCGGCCTACAAGGAATATGTGCGCCAAGTCGTCATCAACGCCCAGACCCTCGCCGCCGAACTGGAAAAAGCCGGGCTGCGCATCGTCTCCGGTGGCACCGACAACCACCTGATGCTGGCGGACCTCACCCCCCTTGGCGTCACCGGCAAGGACGCCGCCACTGCGCTCGACCACGCGCTGATCACCGTCAATAAAAACGCGATCCCGTTTGACAAGCAAAAGCCGTTTGTCACTTCCGGCATCCGCCTCGGCACCCCCGCCGTGACCTCCCGCGGCATGAAGGAGGCCGACATGGCCCAAATCGCCGCTTGGATTGGCGCCATTGTCGCCAAGCCCGGCGACGAAAAACTCCAGCAGCGGATCCGTGGCGAAGTGGCTGCTTTCTCCGAAAAGTTCCTCGTGCCTTGAGCCGCGCCCACCACGAACCCCGAAATATCCCGCCATGAATTTTTTTGAGCGCGTCAAAGCCGTTTTTGGCGGTGCCAAGACCCGGCATCCTGCCAACGTGCCCGCCAACGTACCCCGCCCCGCCAAACCCCATGGCGAGAAAAAAGCCGCCCCGGGCACACGCTTCGAAGAAGCCCCGCGATCCGCAAAAACCGCCGAGCCCGAAGTCTGGCGCGCCGGCTCCCGCAAAAAACGCGACAAGCCCCCCCACCACCACCCGCGCAAATCCGGCCGCGGCGGCGCGGAGCCCGCCAGCGCCACGCCATGGGACCGGCGCGAATATCAGGTGGCCCCCGCCGAAGACAAAACCCGCTTCTTGGATTTGGATTTGCCCGACGTGCTGCTGCGCGCCCTCGCCGATCTGGACTTCCGCTATTGCACCCCCATTCAGGCCAAGGCCCTGCCCGTGGCCCTCAATGGCCAGGATGTCTGCGGGCGGGCACAAACCGGCACCGGCAAAACCGCCGCTTTTTTGCTGACCATCTTCAAGTATTTGCTGGATCACCCTGCGCCGCCGCAACGCCGCAAGGGCTTTCCCCGGGCGCTCATCATGGCCCCCACGCGCGAACTATGCCTGCAAATCGCCAAAGATGGTGAGGCACTGGGCAAATATACTGGCTTGCGCCTGCTGGCTGTCTATGGCGGCATGGACCTGCAAGCCCAACGCGCCGTCCTGCGCGATAAACACGTGGATATCGTCGTGGCCACCCCCGGCCGCCTGCTCGATTTTCGCCAGCGGCAGGATGTGGATTTTTCCAAGGTTGAAATCCTCGTGATTGACGAGGCTGACCGGATGCTCGACATGGGCTTCATCCCCGACATGCGCCGCATCGTGTATGGCTGCCCGCCCAAGGACGAGCGCCAAACCCTGCTCTTCAGCGCCACCCTTACCCCGGATGTCACCCGGCTGGCCGCTCAATGGATGCGCAATGCCGTCACCGTGGATATCGCCCCCGAGCAGGTCGCCGCGGAGACCATTGACCAGCGCGTGTACATCGTCACGGAAGACCAAAAATTCACCATCGTGTACAACATCCTCAAGGATCTTGCGCCCGAGCGCGTCATTATTTTCGGCAACCGCCGCGACTCCACGGAGCTGCTGTGCGCCAACCTGCGCCATCAGGGAGTGGATGTCGCGCTGCTCTCCGGCGCGGTGGAACAACGCAAGCGCCTCGCCGTGCTGGAAAACTTCCGTAGCGGCCGTGTTCCGGTTTTGGTCGCCACCGATGTCGCCGGTCGCGGCCTGCACATTGATGGCATTGATCTGATCATCAACTACAACATCCCCGAACAAGCTGAAGACTACGTTCACCGCATTGGCCGCACCGGCCGTGTCGGCGAAAAAGGCACCTCCATCACCTTCGCCGACGAGATTGACAGCTACTACATTCCCGCCGTCGAAGAATACATGAAGCGGCCCCTCAAGTGCATTCCGCCGCCCGATGAATGGCTGGCGCCGCTGCCCAAACCGCTCATCGAAAAAAAACGGCGCTCCCGCCCTGCCGATGCCCGCGGCAACCGCCCGCGCGGACCGCGCCGGCCCCCGCGCCGCCGCTAGAAAAAACCCTTGCGCCAGATGCTGTTGGCTGGTAGGTTGCGCGCTCGACGATTGCCAAGGATATGCGCCACTCGGGGCAGTAGCTCAGTTGGTAGAGCATTACGTTCGCAACGTAGGGGTCGAGGGTTCGAATCCCTTCTGCTCCACCAAGTGCGCGCATAACCTGAATCCCCGGTGGGGTAGCGAAGTGGCCAACCGCAGCAGACTGTAAATCTGCCCTCTATGAGTTCGATGGTTCGAATCCATCCCCCACCACCATCTCCCAATCAGCCATGCAAGAGTTGAGTCAGATTCTCAACCAAATTCCCACAGACCCTGGAGTGCACGTCCTCTTGGGGCAAAACGGATTGCGTTACACCGGTGCCGCACGGAACTTGCAGGCGCGATTACGGGACCATCATGCCGGTCGTGGCAAGCGAACCCACAATCAGCGGCCCCTGAAACTGCTGCACATCGAAACCTCTGGTGACTTCTCGGCTGCCCTCAAACGGGAGGCCTATCTGAAATCCGGCAAGGGCCGGGAGTGGTTGAACCAGCAGACTGTCTCGCCATAGGCGAGCTCGCCGCCGGCGAGAAATCTGCCCTCTATGAGTTCGGTGGTTCGAATCCACCCCCCACCACCATTTTCATCGGGAAAAGAAGTCAGAGTTCGGGGTTCAGGGTTCAGGTTAAATAGCCGAAGGCAGGCTCGTCGCCGGTGTTGCGAAAGTACTCCCAACCCCAAGCGCCAAACTACCTCCGCTGAGCAAGCTGATGGCCCTTCGCACGACGCAAAAAGGCCCGAATGCACGGTCACGCACCCGCTGGACCACGAGGCGTAAATTTCCCGCGCGTGACAGGCACGGCGCCCGTGGCTTTATTTTGTGTCCATCGCGCCGATGGCGCGGGCGAGCGCGGCGCGGCTGATGAAGTAGTTCCAGCGCGCTTCCACTTGGAGGCCTTCGGCGCGGGCTTGGGCGGCTTCGGCGTCGAGCAGGTCGGTGATGGTGTTGGTGCCGGCTTCGAACCGCTGGCGGGACAAGCGCTGGCTTTCACGGGCGCTGGCGACCAGGGTTCCGGCGGCATCCAAGGCTTCCATGGCCTCCTGAACGCGTGAGTGCGCGTCCCACACTTCCTGCCGGATGGTCAGGGCGAGTTGCCGGAGCAGCGCTTCTTCTTTGGAGAGTTCGTGCCGGGCGCGTTGCAACTGGTGAGTGCGGGAAAAGCCGGTGAACAGGGGCAATTCGATGCCGACGCCGATCAGCCAGTCTTTGTCTTCCGGCGTAAATTCGGTATCGCGCCAACCATAGCGGGCGTCGGCTTTGACCGCGGGGCCGAACTCGCTCTTGGCCGCGGAAACTCCGCTGCGGGCGCTGGCGACCCGGTTCAATGCCGCGCGCAGTTCCGGGCGCTGCTCCATGGCGGTGGCCAAGTCATCGGCCAATGGGGCGGGTTCCACCGGCGCGCCGGGCGCGGCGGAGTCAATTTCCACCGGCATTTCGGCGGGCAGTCCCATGGCCAAATTGAGGTTGCCGCGGGCTACGCGCACCCCATGCTCCGCGCGGACAATGGCCAGGTGGCGGTCCGCCACTTCGACTTGTGCGCGCAGGACATCGGCCTGTACGGCCATTCCCGCTGATTTGCGGTCCTGGGTCAGCCGAAAATGATCTTCCGCCCGCGCGCTGTTTTCCTGGGCCACCCGCAGCGATTCCTGGGCGGCCAGCAGGCTGTAGAATGCCTGATGGACATTCAGGGCGATGTCTTGCTCCACGGCGGCCTGTTCGGCTTGCTGCGCCCCCCACTGGGCTTTCGCGGCGAGGAGCTGGGCGCGGCGCCGGCCGCTATCGAAGAGATAGAAACTCGCCACGCCGCCCGCGCTCCAGTCGTCGGTGGGGCCCACCGTGGCGGGGGTGCTGGCCATGGCGCCGCTCAAGCTGTCAGGCAGAAACGCGTGGGATTCCCAGCGGCGATAGCTGCCGGTGAGCCCCACTTGCGGATAGAAGCGCGAGCGCGCGATACCGATATTTTCCCGGGCGGCGGCCACGCCTTCGCGGGCGGCCTGGCCCACCGGATTATCCGCCAGCGCGATGCGCACGCAAGCGGCCAGTTCCAGCGGCGCCCCGGCCACGGCGGCATCTCCGTCAGCCGTGGGTGCTTCCGGGCTCGGTGACGCAGCCAAATAATCGGCGATGTCCGGCACGGCGGGAGTGAGCAGAGGGTTGGCGCAACCGCCGGCCATGAGCAGAGCAGTCGCGGCGGCCAGCACCCAGAGCGGTTTGATTCGATTTTTTTTCATGTGTGTCTCCGTAAGGTTACGCCATGGTTTTGTTGAAGCGGCGGGAAGCCAGCCACAAGGTGCAAACGCCCATCACGCCCAGCGCCAGCATCTGCGGCCAGAGAATGCCCGGGCCGACGCCTTTGAGGAAAATGCCGCGAATCACCACGAGGTAATACCGCAGCGGATTGAGGTAGGTGAGCCATTGGATGACGGTGGGCATGTTGGCAATGGGGAACATGAAGCCGCTGAGCAGGACGGCGGGGAAATAAAAGAAGAAGGTGCTCATCATCGCCTGTTGCTGGGTTTGGCTGACCGTGGAAATGAGCAGACCGATCCCCAGCGTGGTCATCAGGTACAACGCGGTGGCGCCGAACAGAAGGGGCAGGCTCCCGCGGATGGGCACTCCAAACCAAAAGACGCCCACCACGGCAACGAGCACCACATCGGCAAACCCGATGAGGGCAAAGGGCACCGTTTTGCCCAGGATGAATTCCGTGGGCGTGATGGGGGTGACCATGATTTGCTCCATCGTGCCGATTTCCTTTTCCCGCACGACGGCCATGCTGGTGAGCATCAGCGTAATGAGCATCACGATGATGGCAATGACTCCCGGAACGTAGAAGTTGCGGCTTTCGAGATTATCGTTGAACCAGGCGCGGGTTTGCAGGGCAACGGTTCCGGGCGCGGGCGCCGCACCCGCCAGGCGTTCGGTTTGATGCCGGATGATTTGGGTCGAATAGAGACCGGTGATCTTGGCGCTATAATCCAGCACAATGCCGGCCGTGGTGGAATCGGTGCCGTCCACGATGATTTGCAGCGGCGCGGTTTTGCCCGCCTGCACGTCGGCGCCAAAGCCGTGGTTGATTTGCAACACCGCCTGGACTTGGCCGCGGTCCATCAGTTCCCGTATTTCCTGTTCCGTCTCGACCCGCGCGGTGATGGTGAAATAGCCGGAATGCACAAACCGCGCCACCAACTCCCGGCTCGCCACGGAGTTGTCGAGGTCGCAGACCGCGGTCCGCACGTGTTTGACGTCGGTGGTGACGGCATAGCCAAACACCAGCAACTGGATGACGGGCATCAAAAAGATGATGCGGGTCATTTTGGGGTCCCGGAAGATTTGCCGGAACTCTTTGCGCAACATGTGAACAATTCGCTCGAACATGAATCTTACCCCAGTTTTTTCCGGAATTTTCGGACGGCCAACAGCACGATGAGAACCGCAAAGACGATCAACAGGCCGGCTTCCAGCAGGAGAATGCGCAAGCCCACGCCCTTGAGATAGATACCTTTGAGCAATGCCACAAAGTAGCGCGCCGGGATGGCGTAGGTGACGAGTTGGATTGGCCGGGGCATATTGCTGATGGCGTACATAAACCCGGAGAGCAGGAAGGAGGGCAGGAACGTCAGCACCATGGCGAGCTGGCTCGCCAGCAACTGGCTTT
>Ga0116189_1003098_pt1 | contig 12025 bp, 10 predicted proteins | sample AD_JPNTR3_MetaG_FD_89895 | JGI IMG/M metagenome (GOLD analysis project Ga0116189, IMG submission 89895) | Active sludge microbial communities of municipal wastewater-treating anaerobic digesters from Japan - AD_JPNTR3_MetaG | ecosystem: Engineered > Bioreactor > Anaerobic > Digestate | place... | reverse complement strand
TCCGCAGAGTGCTATCCCTAGGGCGGCACAGGTCGCCTGGAGCTTGCGAATATGTTCAGCCGCCTGCTCGGCCGTCGAACCGAGTGGGAGCAAAATGCTGGCCAAAAACCAACGAGGGACAGCACCCATCGCGATCACATCGTTGGCGTTGACTGTCACTGCGTAGTATGCCGCTTCTTGGGTGGCGAAGGTAATCGGGTCAGACTTTAGGATCAGGACATTCTCGGAAGGAGGAAAAAGAACCGCCGCCGCGTCCTGACCGACGTTGGGTCCAACCAAAACCGTGCTGTCACCGGGGCGGATGTCGCTGATCAATGCCTCGAGCTGATCATTGGGCAACTTTCCGGCAGGTAATGGGAAGAACCTGCGCACTAATCCCTCAAGCTCGGCAAGATCGGAGAGTAGAAAGTCAGGCTGGCAGTGTTCGTTTTCGCTGGAATCGCCGTTAGTGAGCAGAGCCGTCACGGCGCCGGCGCGCTCGCCAGCCTGGATGTCATAGCGGAAGTCGCCAACCACGAGGACTTCTTCGACCGGAACCCCCATTTCCCGGGCAGCCGCAATGATACCCTCGGGTTCGGGCTTTGGCAGGAAGGCATCGTCCCGGCTGAGAATCACGGAAAAGTCCTCCGGCCGTACAGTCCGAAAATTCTGGAGCGAGCGCATCACCATGGAGGATCGGTTGCGCGTAATGATCCCGAACGGGATGCGGCGCGATTTCAGGAAGTGGATTATCTCTTCCGCACCCCGATTCGGGACCGCCTCGAGCGCCGCCGTCATCTCAAAGCCTTCCAGAATCGAGGTGGCCTCTTTGCGCGGCCCTTCCGGCAGGCGGGAGATGTACTCCAGGATTGTTTCATCATCGGGACACTTGAGAGCTGCCCGGATTTTGGGGAAGTCCAAGTGGCCGGGTTTGGTCAAAGTCCCGTCAAAATCGAACAGGATAGCGCTCAGCTTGTTCAGTGACTTTGGTGCTTGACGAGCCATGAGCTGCAATCGTAGCACAGGCACAGCGAGCTGGAAGGGCTCGTCTGAATTCGCGACCGTTCGGCCACCGGACTACTGCAGTGTCGTCTTCCAGCGATCGTATGCTTCCTGAGCCATCGCCTCGAGGTCCCGTTTCACAAGGTTCAGGCCGAACACGCAGGACTCGAACGATTCTGAGAGTTTCCTGAACAGCGGAGCCTCGTCCCGGTACTCGAACTGATCAAATGAAGACACAATCCGGTAGGATTCTTTGCCCGCCCTCAGATAATCGATATAAGCGTCCAGCCTCACTCTCCGACGACGGGACAAAGAAGCGACATACTCAGGAAACAGGCCGGTGAGAAACAAGGTGTAGTCCCCGATGTGCTTGCGCACTTCACGCTCTCGATCAAACGAGGCGGCTTCCAGTCGGGGGTCCGACTCAATCAGCATCTCTCCCACGTCTTCCAACCTCTGGCCGGCGGCGTTGCGAATCCGGTAAAGGTTGTCGACGTGAGTGAAATCAGTGAGTAGATCGGCGACGTACTCCATGATGCGCGGTTCCAAAACCCCGGCATCGCGTATAAAGCGCCTTGCCACCAGTTCACCGAAAAGTCTGGCTAGCGGGTGATCAGGGCTAATCCGCATTTCCGTCTCTTTTCCTCCGTCTCTTTTCCTCCACCTATATTTTACCAAGGTGCCCGGGAGCGATGCGGCAAGGGCTCCGGGGGTCCTGTTGGAGTCTTTCGCCTTTCTCGACAGCCAGTATGACTAAAGTCATCGCTCCCTCGGTTTCGAAAGTCTAGGCTGGAAACAACAACCGAACAGAATTGGAGAATTTAGCTGCAAAGGAGACTTGCATGAATATCGATCGAAACACGACCGTCGGGGAACTGGCCGCAAGCGTGAACGGTGCCGTCCGGCTTTTCGAAAGACTTCAGATTGACTACTGCTGTGGTGGAAAGCGTCCGCTGGAAGAGGTCTGCCGGGAGAAAAATCTCGGGGTGGACGAAGTGGTCGCCGCTCTCCAGACAATCAACGATGTTCAGCCCGCCGGAGGGGATAGGGACTGGACCGCCGCTTCATTGTCGGAACTTGCGCAACACATCGTCACTCGCCACCATGCCTTTGTCAGGCGCGAGATCCCAAGGATTACCGCGCTACTGACAAAAATCTGCGAGGTTCACGGAGAAAGACGTCCGGAGTTTCTCAAGGTGCGTGAGCATTGGGACGAGCTGACTGCGGAACTGGATCATCACTTGACGAAAGAGGAGAGAATCCTCTTCCCGTATATCGAGCAGCTCGAGAACGCGAGCCGTGGTTCAGGGGAACAGGTACCGGCGCCCTTCGGCTCGGTTCGCTATCCGATTCAGATGATGATGAACGAGCATGATTCAGCGGGTCACCTTCTGGCGACGATGCAAGGACTACTGACGGACCGGTCGGGCTGCAATACATGCCTTGAGTTCTTCCGATCTCTGGACGGCTTCGAAAAAGACCTGCATCAGCATATCCATCTGGAGAACAACATCCTGTTTCCTCGAGCGGAACGGCTCGAAACCGCGGTCGGGCCTGGGCAATTTGCCTGAATTGCGGTTTTCAGCCGAGCCGATTTACTGCTTTGCATCGCCGGGCAGCGGCGTTGGTCGCTCCCGGCGCACAGCATCAAAACTGGCGACGGGTCGAACCTGCGGGCGTCATGCTCAGACGGGCAGCGAGCCCGGAAGTTCGTAGTCCCGGCTTTAGCCGGGCAGTTAACCCGTCGGCCAATTGTCGCCAGATGACCGATTTAAGGCCCACCTGAAAGCGGCACTAAGCCGGCTGCAGCCTTACGGACAGTCCCTTGCTCTGGTCCCTGCTCCGGTCGTCTTCTCGTGAACGTTTCCGACTGCCTGACACTCCCCTTCAGCTCCACCATAGCCCCGTTCCGCGGCGAGCCCAGGCGCGGCGTCCACCATGGGCGGGTGTCGGGACGACCTCGTCCTGCCAATTTCTCGCACTATTGAACCCTGTCCGCCCCCGTCACGTATTGGTAAGGAGAGAGGATTGTCTCGATGAACAGAATCCGGATTGTAATGTTGTTGGTAGTCGGAGCTCTTCTTGCTGGAATCGGTTTCGCAGGTCCCGCATGGGTACAATCAAGTCAGCCGTCAGCTCGGACACTTCTGGCTGTCTTCGCCCATCCCGACGACGAGACGATTGCGGGCCCGTTGCTGGCGAGATACGGTCGGGACACTGGCACGCGCCTCGTGCTCGTCATCGTGACGAACGGCGACAAGGGCGTGACGCCGTTCGCAAAGATTCCGGCGGGTCCCGAGCTTGCGGCGGCGCGCGCGAAGGAGGCGAAGTGTGCCTGCCGGGCGCTCGGCGCTGAGCCGCCGGTTCTCCTGGAGTTCCCCGACGGCGGCATCGACTCGCCGGTCGTGCTGGCGAAGGTGGCAGATCGGCTGCGAGAGGTGATCGCGCGCGAGAAGCCGGATGCGATCGTGACGTGGGGACCTGACGGCGGCTACGGTCATCAGGATCACCGCCTGGTGAGCGCCGTCGTCACGCAGCTGGTGCAGGCCGGAGAGGCCACCGACCGCCTGTATTACGCTGGTCTGCCGAAGTCACGACTGGAGTCGCAGGAAGTGCAGACTTTGAAGTTCCCTGCGCCATTCGCGCCCGTCGTCGATGCCCGCCTGACGGTCAGGGTCCCGTACACCGCGGAAGATGTCGCGCGAGCGCGCGAGTCGCTGCGCTGCCACACGACGCAATTCTCGCCACAAGCGATGGATCTCCTCAGCACGCTGACCGACAAAATCCACGGCGGCCAGATGCATCTGCGCCACTGGGCCGACACGAAGCCGCGGTCGGATCTGTTCGAGGACTGAGTCGTGGGTCCAATCAGGGCTGCCCCAAAAGAGCGCGACCCGTTGCCGTTAACGAACGGATTTGGTATCGTCCTTGAGCGCCCCTCGGCTAGGATTTCCAAGGGCGTGAAACCAGTTGTTCCGGACGGGACACGCGGAGAAGCCAGCGTTGAATCGGGCTCGAGATCACTTCCTGAAACGGGCGGTCAGCGTGCTGCTGTTCACGCTTTCAGTCCCGGCGCTCGCCCAGGATTCCGGTCCTGTCAGACCGACGGTGACCATCCCCAAGGTCACCCAGGAGCCTACGCTCGAAGATTTCCTCGACATGCAACCCAGCCCTGAAATGGAAGGGCAGCTCTTGAAGTTAACCGATTTTAGGCAGCGGCTCCCTCGGGACGGGGAACCGGTGAGCCAGCACACCGAAGCCTACCTCGGCTATGATGATGCGCATTTCTATGCAGTCTTCCTGAACTTCGATGAGGAGCCAGAGCAGATCAGGGCGCGCATGACGCCGCGGGAAAATTTCCGCGGCGACGATAAAGTTGACCTGTTTCTGGATACTTTCCATGACGAGCGACGCGCCTATGTCTTTACCTGCAACGCGCTCGGCGTACAGATGGATGGGCGCTGGATTGAAAGTAATACCGGAGGCAACTTCGATTCGTCGTTTAACGCGCTCTGGCATTCGCGGGGGCAGATTACTGACCGGGGTTACGTGGTCTGGATGAAAATCCCCTTCAAAAGCCTCCGTTTTCCTGCAGTTGCAGAGCAGGAATGGGGAATTGTGCTTGTTCGTTGGATCCCGCGAAACAACGAATCATCCTTCTGGCCTCGCGCCACCTCCCGGATTGAAGGACGACTGAACCAGGGAGCAACTTTGCGCGGGATCAGGGACATTGCGCCTGGGCGAAGCACCCAGATTATTCCCTACGCGTTTGCTCGTTCTTTCCGGGCACTCGACACACGCGATCCTCAGCAGGCCACGTTCGTCGAGAAGAGCGCCGAACCTGACATCGGTCTAGACGCCAAATTCGTGATCGCCAATCGTTTTGCGCTCGACGCGACGGTGAATCCCGACTTCAGCCAGGTCGAGTCAGACCAGCCGCAAATCACGGTTAACCGTCGATTCGAGGTGTTCTTTCCTGAACGAAGACCATTTTTCCTGGAGAATGCCGACTTCTTTGAGACGCCGATTACGCTTTTCTTCAGTCGTCGCATTGCCGATCCGCAGTTCGGTCTGCGCCTGACCGGAAAGCAGGGCCCGTATGCCATCGGAGCGCTGTTGGCCGACGACCAGGCGCCCGGGAAGGCGGTTCTTCCGGACAGCCCGCTCAGCGGATCCCGCGCGGGATTCGGAGTTGTCCGCGTCAATCGCGACATACTCAAGGAATCAACGATAGGAGTCATTTACACCGACCGCGAGTACGAGGGAGGGTACAACCGGGTAGGTGGGGTGGACGGGCGTTTCAAACTGAACCCGAATTGGATCGCCATGTTTCAGGCGGCAACCAGCGAAACACAACTTCCTGACGGGACGAAGAAATCTGGCCCTGCTTATCTCGCATGGATTCGACGCGAGGGCCGACAATTCACTCACAGGTTGGAATACGCGGACTTCAGTCCCGGTTTTCACACCGATACCGGGTTCGTGAATCGGATCGACATTCGCAGCCTGCGCCAAGAAACGCAGTATCGCTTCAGGCCGGAGGGAGACCATCTCATCTCGTGGGGCCCTAAAGTGGATGTGGAGGCCGTCTGGGATCACCGCGGCACTCGGCTTGACTGGGAAGTTGAGGCCGGCATGGAATGGGAGTTCAATCGCCAGACCACCTTCGGATTCTCCTTGGAGCCTGGCCGGGAACGGCTTCGTCCCGAAGACTTCCGTACCCTTTCCGAGAGCCGGGACTATTCGCGCCGCGAGAATAGCTTTTATTTCAGTTCGCAGTACATCCCCGAGGTCAACTTACAGGCCTCTTATTCATTCGGCCGCGAAATCAACCTGGCCCCGATTGCCGGCGCCTTCCCTGAACTGGCCGGCGCCGCCAGCGCCGAATTGACCCTGACCCTCAGACCCAACCGTCACCTTCGAAATGACAACACTTACATCTTTTCCCGGTTGACCGACCTTGCCAGCGGCGCCAGCATCTTTAACAACCACATCTACCGCTCAAACTGGAACTGGCAATTTAATCGCGAACTGGCCTTGCGCGTCATTCTCCAGTACGACACCGTCCTGGCAAACCAAGCGTTGACAGCACTCGACACACGAAAGAATTTCAATGCCGACTTCCTCTTCACCTACCTGCTCAATCCCTGGACCGCGTTGTATGTGGGCTACAACAGCAATTTTCGGAATGTGGCCCTGGTACCGTTCCAAACTGGAAGAGGACTTGTGACCAGCGACGATTTCCTCCACGATTCGCGCCAGGTTTTCGTTAAGTTTTCTTACCTGTTTCAGTATTGAGGCGTCGTTTCAAACTCTGTCTCTTGCCTGGGCCACACCAGCCTTCTTGGCGCAGCTGGCGCAACAGAAGAAGGCGCCGTCGGCCTCGATCCCGTGACCGATGATTTTGCAGCCGCAATGGTCACAAATTGGTGCCAGCGCATGAATAGCGCATTCGAAGCTGTCAAAAATGTGCGACCTGCCGGCCGCTCTGACCTCGAAACTCTTGTCATATTCGTTCCCGCAGACTTCGCACGTAGCCATGACGTACTCCTTTCACTTCTTTTCAGTATGGGCGAAACTGCGAGCAAACAGCAGTCCCAACAGTCGATACGTGGCGGCTTGCAGGCGGAGTCAGATGGACCGCTTGGGGAGATGGACCGCTTGGGGACAGTCCCTTTGAGCAGAGCCCGGAGCTCGATCCGCGTAATCCGCGTTTTCCGTGATATCCGTGGGATTATACCCGCGGATAGCGCGGATAACGCGGATTACGCGGATAGCTGCAGGCTCTGAATCGGAGATGAGCTCAAAGCCTACGTATTCTTGCCCCTCCACACCCGGACGATTCTCATTCGCGTATACTCAACGCAATGGACGTGTTCCTGATTGATGGAACCTACGAGCTTTTCAGGCATTTTCATGCCGTGCCTGCTGGAAAGAATGCTGACGGACAAGAAGTCGCCGCCGTTCGGGCGGTGTTGAAGTCCGTGTTGTACCTGGTTGAGCACGGCGCAACCCACTTGGGTGTCGCCACCGATAAAGTCATCGAGTCGTTTCGAAACGACTTGTATGCTGGCTATAAGACCAGCGCAGGTGTGCCACCAGCCTTGCTCTCGCAGTTCCCCATACTGGAGGAAGGCCTCGAGGCAATGGGCGTCACGGTCTGGCCCATGGTTTACTACGAGGCGGACGATGCGCTGGCTTCCGCCGCGGCCCAGGCGGCCCGCGACCAACGCGTCAGTCACGTGGTTATTTGCTCGCCTGACAAGGACCTTTCCCAGTGCGTCGTTGGGACCAGGGTAGTCCAGTTTGACCGCCGACGCAGGATCTTGCGCGACGAAGCCGGGGTCGAAGCCAAGTTTGGAGTGAAACCGGAATCTATTCCGGACTACCTGGCTGTATTGGGCGATAGCGCTGACGGGTTTCCCGGCATTCCAGGCTGGGGCCAGAAAGCGGCCTCCAGTGTCCTATCCCGGTATCAGCACCTGGAGAATGTTCCTCGGGACTCGCGTGAATGGCACCGGGGTATCGGCAATGCCCGTCGCCTTGCCTCCTCGCTCTTTAGATCGTGGGACGCGGCCATGTTGTTTCGGACCCTGGCGACTTTGCGGCTCGATGTGCCCGTCTTCTCCTCGGTAGACGAACTTCGCTGGACGGGACCCGAGCCCCGCTTCGAGGAATTTTCCCGGGAGATTGGCGCTCCTGATCTGTTTAACCGCGCGCTCTCTGCCGCTGATGGCGCCGGCGTTCAGAGCCGGTAGCGCGCGACGCTTCGCGTTAATGCTCTTCCCGGCTTCCCGGGGCCGTCACTTTAAACGAAATCCTGGCAAGCTGCTCGGGCGCTTTCCCGATCTGTCGCAGAAAGGGAATCCAGCGCGGGTCGTGATACAGGTTGATGAAGAGCGGGTCTACCACTATTTCTGCAAAAGTCCCGCCGCTCCTGCGTTCCTTCTCGAGCAATTCGAACGCGCGGTCGGCCTCCTTGCGAAACGCGAGGACTCCGGCGATGTTATAAGCCCCGCCCTCTCCGTGCTTCGCGATCAACTCGGCGAGAGCAGCGTCGGATTCTGCCTTTCGTCCAAGTGCCTGGTACGCCATCGGCAGGCCGATCATGCGAAAAACCTCAACGGACTCCTGCTTGAACTCGGCGAGCGCCCCTTCCGCCTCGCCCTTGAGCAGCATCACAACTACCACTTGGTAGTGCGCGACTCCGTTGCCGGGGCTCAGGTTCAGCACCGTCCTGTAGGTTGCGATGGCCTCGTCGAGCCGGCCGGCGTTGAGTTGGCTGATACCGAGATTAAAAAGCGCGTTGACATTCAGCGGATCGCGGATGCTGATGGCTTCCCAGAGGGCAACCGCCTCGTCCTTCCGCCCCAGGAGGTTCAGCAGCGTGGCACTGTTGCCGAGTACACGCCCATTTGCCAGATCTTGGGCAAACGCGTGTTCCAGGTACCTCGCCGCGGCCGCGAAATCGCCTTCCCCGTACATTGCGACAAAGGCAAGTCCGGCGTACGCCGGGGCATAGTGCGGGTCGATGTCGAGTGCACGCGCATTGGCCTGGCGGGCGCGGGCGATCCCCTCTTGAAAAGGTATCATGCCGGAAACGGCCCTGTTAGCGAAGTTAGCGGCCACCCCTCCCCACGCTGGGGCGTAATTGGGATCGATTTTCAGCACCCGATCGAGCAACGCGTCGGACTCATCAAATCCTTCTTTGGTGTTCTTGCGTCCCAGTTGGTGCGGCAGGCCGGGCTTCATTTGCGTTACGGGCCGAGGCGTGTCTCGCAGAATGGACACCACTACGTCGCTGTTGGTGGCGCCGCTAAACGGCCGCCGTCCCGTTGCGATCTCATACAGAAGCACCCCGAACGAGAAGATATCGCTCCGGTGATCGACGCTGTGTCCCCGGAGCTGCTCAGGGGACATGTATGGAACCGTCCCCATGACAGCGTTTCCGGTGGTGATCGACGCATCCTGCGTGAGCGACTGGTCGGTTGCGGGGTTCTGGACAAGCTTGGCCAGACCGAAGTCGAGCACTTTCACCCGACCGTCCCGGGTCAGCATCACGTTGGACGGTTTGAGATCGCGATGGACGATGCCCTTCTCCTCTGCGGCAACTAAAGCGTCTGCGATCGCGATCCCGATATCAAGGACCTGGGACAGCGGAAGCCCGCCGGCCGTCAGCGCCTGGTCCAGGCTTTGGCCTTCGACCAGTTCCATCGTGAGAAAGCGCACGCCAGCCTCTTCCTCTACCGAGTAGAGGGTCACAATGTGCGGGTGATTCAGGCTGGCAACCGTCTTCGCTTCTCGACGGAAACGCTCGAGAAAAGCCGCGTCGGAGGCGAATTCGGCGGAAAGAAGCTTGATGGCAACGTCGCGGTCGAGCTTCGTGTCGCGGGCGCGATAAACCTCACCCATACCACCTTTGCCGAGCAGGCCGGTGATCTGGTAGTGGACAAGCGTCTTACCGATCAATCAATTGGCTCCAGGGATGTGGAGCCAGTGTATGAGCTAGCGGGTCGGCATGTCAATTTAGGCGCTAAGCGGGCCTGGAGTCAGTCCTCTCCGGATTGACGGAGAGGACTCCCCAGAAGTATAGTGTTTTACTATGAAACGCGACATCTTGCCCATTCCTGTGGAGGAAGACATAAATGCCGCTGTCCGCCGAGGCGCCGAGGCGACAGGATTGAAACTGGCTGACGTAATGAGGCAAGGATTGCGGCATGGTGTGCCGGCTTTTGTTCAGCGATTGCGTACGGCGAATGCGGAGCGGCCTGCGAGATGTTTGGATTATCTGGACGAATACCCTCGTTCACCCATTCCGGCCAAGGAGTACAAACTGGAATTACGGAAGAAATTAGCTCGAAAGTATGACCGCACGGATCGCTGATGCTGGCTTCATCATCGCACTGAACAGCAGTGACGCCGGGGAGCGTTCCTGGGCTCGCGGTGTCTTGAGCAAATGGAAAGCTCCGTTTATCACTTGCGAAGGCGCCTTAGTCGAGGCGGCGCATTTCTTGTCGCCGGCACTCGTGACTCGCCTGGTCGAGGACGGCGACTTTGTTGTGGCTTTTGATCTGGCGGAACAGGTTGGCCCGGTCCGGGCGTTGCTTGAAAAGTATCAAGATCAGGAGATGGATTTAACCGATGCCTGCATCGTCCGGATGAGCGAGTTGTTCCCTGATTGCCGCGTCTTCTCGGTCGATAGTGACTTCAAAGTCTACCGGCGTTTCCGGGATCGAACAATCCCAACCGTCTATCCCCCGGATCTTGAATAAAGTCTTCTCCGGTTTGTCGATTGTCTCTGGTATTGACTTCCCCGGCGGCTCACTCGGCTGGCTGAGCGGTCGGCTGCCCGCTCAGTCTCTGCCTGGACCATTGTTCGACGCGCACCTTGGTGTCCGGTGTCAATTGAGCCGTAGCCAGTCGACTGCGCAGCGCTGGTCCGAGTCGGGGATTCAACTGGAGGACGCGATCCAGGTCCATCAAACCCGTTTCGTCATCCCCCTTAATTAGCCGAACGATTCCCCGGGTCATGTACGGCTCTGGCGAACTCGGCTGGAGTTCGATTGCCCGGTCAAGATCCGTGAGAGCCTTGTCGAGATCTCCTTCCACGAAAAACGCGAAGCCGCGAGCCTGGTATGATGCCGCGAGGTTCGGGTCTAACTGGAGCGAGCGGGTGCTGTCGGCGATGGCTCCTTGGGTATCGCCGAGGGTGTTTTTCACCGCCGCCCTGTTCGCGTACGCTTCGGGAAGGAGGACATGCAAGCGGATCGCCTCGTCGTAGTCTGCAAGAGCAGCCTTAAACCTGCTTTCCTCCTTAAGCAGACTCCCGCGATTATTGTAGGTCGCGGCCAAGAACTTGCGGAGGCCGGACTCCTCGGGCAATTCGGACAAATTACCTCCCAGCTCGATCACTCTTGCATAGTCCTCGAAAGCACCTTTAGGATCACCGGAGCTCTGCCGATCGGCACCTCGGCTGAAATACGCCTCGATCAGCTGTGGCCGTAGATGTTTTCTGATCTTCGAATCAATTCTTATTGACGCCTCAAAGTCGCCGACAGCGCCGTCGTAATCCCGGCTTCTCAAGCGGATCAAACCTCTTCCTAGATGAGGCTGGGAGAGATCAGGTCGGATAGCGATGGCCTTGGAGAAGTCTGCGATGGCGGCCCTGCTGTCTCCCTTGATGGCATGTGCCAGGGCGCGGTTGTGATAGGCTTCGGCGCACTTGGGATCAAGCTGGATCGCGACATTGAAGTCCGCCGCTGCCAAGTCGACCCGATCTTTCTTCAGCCAGTCGGTGCCGCGGTCTATATACAACCGAACCATCTCTGCCCGGTCCGGTATTTTGTCCGAAGAAGGCGTGTTCTGCGTGAAATAGAACTCCCACAAGCGCAACCAGTCTTGTCTCATAATTGAGGGGCTTGGCTCGACGTTCTGTCCCTCCGGCCACCCAATCAGAAGGGGGAGCAACCCGAGAACTAGACAAGAGTACCGTGTTGGCTGGAAAAGCGAAATGCCCATGCAATCCTCCTCGACCCGCGAAACCTCCCCAGGTTTCGTCATCACCCATGCGGACGGAATCGTGTCGGGATCACCGATAGAACTCGCCCCGAGCCAGGGGACAGGGAGGCAGCATTCAGGAGCAACCGGGGAAGGTGGGAATCGGTTATCCCAACGCTCGCTTATTACTTCTTGTACGTATTAGACCGAGAAAAAGGTCCCTTGGTTGGTTTTTTTTCTTTGGGCGGGGGGAAACCACGTTTGTTGCTCACTTCGGCGCTTGCCGTTGCTGCAGAACTGTCCTCCCTGTCGGCAGCATGCCGACGAGCCGGAACAAGCCTGGAGCGCAGCGCAGCGGAGCGACCCGGGCCCGTTGCGGGGAAGCACAAGCGCTCTTTTCGGGTATCCATTTAACCGGAGTTGACCTAGCCCGGATTTCTCACAACCCGAACGCTCGGCGGGCAAATTGACCATTTTTCGGGGGCTAGAAGGGGGACGATAAGGCTTGTTTGCTTCTTTCGCTTGGTCCGGAAGAACAAACCAGTCC
>Ga0116189_1003080_pt1 | contig 12047 bp, 18 predicted proteins | sample AD_JPNTR3_MetaG_FD_89895 | JGI IMG/M metagenome (GOLD analysis project Ga0116189, IMG submission 89895) | Active sludge microbial communities of municipal wastewater-treating anaerobic digesters from Japan - AD_JPNTR3_MetaG | ecosystem: Engineered > Bioreactor > Anaerobic > Digestate | place... | reverse complement strand
TTTGTTGACCTTGGCCTGCAGCCTCGCTGCCTTCTCACGTCGTTCCTGCTCGATCCGTTCCGCTTCCTTCTTGGCGTCTACCTCGGCCCAGTAAGCCGTCGCCTTCTCGCATGTGCAGCGCTCTGGCTCATTGAACCAGATTATGACTTCGTTTGCGTTGGTGAAGCTCCGGATGCCTTTGTAATAAAGCGTCTTACCGCAAAATTCGCATGTTGCCGGTTCCGGGGCTTCCTTACCGGTGTATTTGTCCGCGTCTCGGGATGAGACCTCGAATTCGTTCTTTTTCTCAGCCCTCGTCTGGGTCGTCTGGTTCTCCGTCGTCTGATTCTCCTGCAAACTTGAAGCCGGGCGCCACTGTGTCGGGTTTCCGCGGCTTAGGACCTGCGGGTTCTTGACCATTTGTTCCAGCAATGCTCCGATACTCTCCATTCGTGTTCGCCTCCTTGTATTCATCGTCCCAGCGGCCTTGGTTCAGCCATGTTGATGGGTTCGGTATGTAGCGTCCGTTGTCCCGTTGCCACTGGTCCGTTGTTCTTGCCCTGCCGATCGCGGTCATGATCTTGTCGAAAAGCTCCGAGTCGACCTTCGCATTCTTGAAAGCCTTCAGCGCGTCCTTCTTGCCGACCTTCTTCGGGTAAGCAGCCCAGAAAAGGTCAAACCGTTTCTGCAGCAGCGTCTGTGCTTCCTTCTTCGATTCCTCTGTTTGCTCCGCCGCTGCGCAGGTTTCCTCGCGCGCTTCACGGATACCGGGTGGAAGGTTACCAGTAGAAGGTAATCGGTTAACGGTAATAGGCGGGGCTTGTACTGTGCTTGTCTGGTGCTTGTCCGATACTTGCACCGGGCTTGTCTGGTGCTCGTCGTTTTCGTCGTCATCATCGTCGGTATCGTAGTCGATTTTCTCGCTGGTGCAGCTGGTTAGAAACTCCGGCGGCGCCGGTATTTCGCTTGGCTTCTCCTTCACGTGCGGGTTCTGGTGTTTCGCGAAGTTCACCACCTGTATGTATTCCTCGCCGTCGACCGTGTACCTGATGATAAAGCCTGTATCGTGCAGGGCCTGCAGCATCTCGCTGACTTCGCTTGTGCTGACGTCGTCGTATCCGAGCAGTGTCTTCTTTATCCTCTTGGGTCTATCCTCGAGCCGACCTTCGCGGTCCGCTATGCACCATAATCCGATGAACAGAAGGCGTGTAAGCGGTGGAAGACCGCCGAGGACTTCGTTGTCGAAAAATCCGGGTTTTATGCTCCTTGTTCTTGCCATGTATTTCTTCACCTCCTGTTAGCAAACGTAGACCTCCGCTCCGGTCGCTTTTTGTACTTCCTCCCTGAATTTTTCCTCGTCGCTGTTATTGTCCGACAGGTGGAGGAGGTAGATCTGTCTGACTTCCTTCAGGTCGTTTGCTTTGAGCATCTCTAAGAAATGCTCTAAGCTCATGTGGCTCTTTACCAGCCTTGGCACCAGCTCGATGGGAACGTACCCGGCCTCTATGCTCCGGAGCAGTGCTTCCTTGCTGTAGTTGCATTCGGCCATTATGTGGGTCAGCCCTGTGAACCGGTACTTGATGTAGTAGGTGTCCGTGAAGTAGAGGAGCCGCTCTCCGGTGGCCGTGCTCTCTATCAAAAATCCCAGAGGCTCCGGTGCGTCGTGCTGTACGTCGAACGGCAGCACCTTGAAGGTTCCTATGGTGAATGCCTGCAGCGCCTTGACCGCGTTTATGCGGTGGCCTGTGAGCCTACACGCGTCAATTGTCCCTTGGCTGGTGTAAATGTCCACTCCGAGCCTTGCGAGCCCGTCTGCGGCCTTACTGTGGTCCTTGTGGGCGTGCGAAATCAAGCAGCCATCTATCAATCGCACCTTGAAGCCACACGCGATCTGTATCTCCCGGAGTGGTATCCCTGCGTCCAGCAGCAGGGTCGTCTTCTCGTCGCTGACGATGTAGGCGTTGCTGCTGCTGCCGGATGCGAATACTTTTATCTCCATCAGAAGGTGGGCTGGCCGCTGATTTCTAACTGCTCCGCTTTGGCTGTTTTAGCGGTGTTTGCGGCAGGCTGCTTCTCCTGTGTGTACGCGTGCTCGGCCCTGTCGTTGAAGTCCAGAACCTCGCCTGTCTCCCTGTCGACTGTTGCTCTTTCAGGCAGCTGCGCGGGTGCCGGGTCGATCAGGATCGTGTTGGCGTTCTGGTCGATCTCATTCTGGGCCTCGATCTCGGCGTATCTGGCCTCGCGCATCTTCATGTACTGGTATGCGTCGTCGATCTTCTTCGGGTCCCTCGGGATGTGCTTTGCGCTGTAAACCTCGCGCTTGAGTGTCTTCAGGCACATTTCCTCGTACCAGCCGTCGGTTTCCTTCTCGACCTGCTTGCCGTTCTCCCAGACCTTGGAGGTTCCTCCCCAGAATTCTGCGGAGGCGTATGCCGGTTTGCGCTTCTCGATGTCCCTCTTGGTCATAATGATCAGCTTGTTCTTGACCGGGTCCTCGAATTCGATGTATCCGAAGCCGCCGACTATGGTGCCTCTATCGAAGGCGTTATTAATCTCAAATTCGTAGCTCTCTATCTTGTTGTCCTTGCTCTTTTTGATGGGCTTGAATGTGTCGGTGGAGTAGACCAGCTCTATGGTGACCGCCAGCGGCTTTTCGACCGCGTACTTCTCGGCGATGTACTGAATGCCATTGTATCCGGGCATCAGGGTGATGTCGTACTTGTTCGTCTTGTTGTTCCTGTAAGGGATCGGGAAAAGGTGATTGTCCTGCATCATGTCCAGTCCCATGCGGGCGTAGTGGACTACGTCCAGCGCGAGGTCGTTAAGGTTTACGTTGCTCCATGTGACCGGCAGGTTGTTATCGTATTTGTGGTCCTTGTTGTTCTCGTTCTTCCTGATTCGGGCTTCCTCTGCGAGCTTGAGTGCCCTGTCAATGGCTATGAAATAGCCCTGTATAAGCTGCCTCTGGTAGTCGGTTACCTGAATGGCTCCGGCCACGTTGCTTCCAAATTCGCGGAGCACCGTGTTTGTGAAGCGCTCGCTCATTGCGAGTTCGGCCTTTACGACCTCATTTCCCTGCGGGTTCTGCGGCGTCATCGCCTGCGTCTGTTTTTGGTTTGTTGCTGCTGTCATCTTATTTGACCTCCTCTTTCTTGAAGTTTATTTGTACATCCATCGGTACGAAGCACTTCTGGACGTGGATTACGTTTTGTTTTGTTTCCGGGGTGCTCTGCTCGAGCTTGTCTGCTATGTGGCGGAGTATGACCACGATCAGGGCCGTGTCGTCGGTGGGAAAGGGTGTTATTGCTCCTTGGATTCTGTTAAAGTAGAACGTCTCGGCCTTCAGCATGGCGTCCCGACCTTCCTTGCCTTTGCCCTCCCGGGCCAGCTCAACCGCCGGGCGGAGCAGCGAGCTGTACTTCTTGTTCTTCTTGGCGAATGGATTCTTCATGGCTTGTCCTCCTTAAATTCCAATTTCCAGCCGGAGTTCTTTGTCTGGCTCTGAAACTACCAGCCTGATGACTTGGGTGTCCATCTGCAGGAGCTTCGTTACGCTCTCTGCGTTGTCTATGAAGACCGGCATCTCGATTCCCCAATGGTGGGAGAGTGTGTTGATGATCTCGAGCCCTGCGTTGATCCTCGCTGCGTTGTTCGCGAAGGTGAATGGTATCAGGTTGCCGTCCTCGGTCGGGATCATGACTTCGCAGTCGTCTTTGATGCCTCCGTTGACCTGCTCTTGGAAAAGGCGGAAGCGTACGTTCTTGAATTTGCCGTTGATGCGCTCTGTCAGCATGCGGACCTTGGTTTTGGTGAAAAGCTCGCAAAGGTAGACGCCGTATTCCAGCTTCTCGTATCTCTCGGCCAGTGTCTTCTCGCTTTGCTTCAGCTCCTCGATGCGTTCCTTCTGGCTGGCGGCTATGCGCAGCCTTGCTTTGAGTTCCTTCTGTTCCTCGGCCTTTGCGAATAATGCGTGTATTTCCTCTGTAAGCCTGTTTACTTCGGCGGAGGTAGTTTTGCCCGCCTCTTGTTCTTCAGCGCGTAGCTCGTCAATCTGTGCGGTCATGCTGCGGTATTCTTCGGTCTGGTCGAATGGTAGGGGAGTAGTGAGCTGGCAGCGCAGCTCCTCGATCCTTTTTTCTGCCTCTTTAGCCTCTGCCTCGTACTGGGCCGCTTCGGCTTCGAGCCCGGCGATGTCTTCCTTGACGGCCGCTATCATGCTCTTGCTGGCCTCTCTGTTGCCGCGCTGGTTGATTGCCTCGAGCTTCTTGCTTTTCCTGATGTTGAAGTCATCGCGCAGCTTCTGGATGTTTTCATCCGGCAGTCTCTGGCCGCAGGTGGGGCATGTCTCAGCGTCTTCGCTCCAGCGCTCGCTCTGTACCTCGGTGTACTCCTGCAGGAGCTGCTCCCGGAGCTCTTGCATCCTTGTGAGCTCTCTGTGTTTGCGCTCGATGTCGTTGCGGGCGTCTCTGGCCTTGTTGATTACTCCGATGGATTCCGTCTTGATGGCGTTGATCTGGTTCAGGATGCTGCTGTTGGCTGCGCTGGTCTTTTCCGCGTAATCGGCTCGCAGCTCCGCGAGCTTGGCTTGAGCTTCGCTGATCCTCTTTCTGATGTCTGCTGTGGAGCTGTCTCCGGCAATGTAGCGCGCTTTCTGCTGCTCCAGCGCCTCTCGCTCTGCGTTGATGGCTGCGATCTTCTTATCTATCTCCACCGGGTCGATGCCGGTTGTGTCTGGTATTGCTCTGGTCGCCTCGTCGATCCTGCCGGGTATGGCCTGTATCTGCTTGTTGATGTCCGTCTTGGTGGTCTGAGCTATCTTTTTGTAGTCCTCCACGCTGTAGCGCTGAATTGTGGAGCCGGGCATCTGCAGGTATTCCGGCAGGTCCTTCAGCTCCGGGGTGCTTGCGATTACCATGTCGTCGTCAACGTCTCCGCAAATCTCCAGAAGGATGGTCCTGCGGGCGTCCCATGGCAGCTGCTCCGGGAAGTAGTCGGGCATGGTCAGCATTTTCATTTTCTCAGCGCTTCCGCAGAAGGCAAGGAGTGTCAGTTGGAAGTCCTTTTCCTTGGTCGGTACTCCGTCGACGTAGTAGTCCACGCTGTGGCCGTCGAATTCCTCCGTGGCCGAGCCGCGCTTCTTCTTGTAGTTCTCGTGGTAAACCTTCCGGAGGGTGATGTGACGTCCTCCTACGTTAAATTCGGCCTCTGCTGCGTGGTCGAGGTAGTGAAGGTCGCCGTTGGCGCCTTTGGTCTTTGGGGTGAAGTTCTTCGCGTTTGTGCTCGCTCTGTCAAAAAGGAGCCATGTTACCGCGTTGTATACAGTCGTCTTGCCGGTGGCGTTGTCTCCGTAAATGCTGGCGCTGTGGCCGTCAAACTTGAATTCTGCGCTCTTTATGCCTTGGAAATTTTCGAGCTTCAGTCGTATCAGTTTCATATGCGGTTCCTCCTTCATTCCGTCGCGGCATTGACTTGGCTGCCGCTGGCGGTGTATAATTTTGGTGGATTGATTTGGGTCGTCGCCGAAAGGTGGCGGCTCTTTTCGTTTTTGTTGGCCTGCAGCTCCCGGCACCGGGTCATCGTGTATTCTGAAAAGGCCCTTTCGCGGATGTCTTCCTCTACCAGCTTCCCGAGGTAGTAGGGCTTCATCCTTTCGCCGTCCTCGTCTCCGTACCGATTGATGATCCTGTCCAGCTTCTGCAGTGCCCTTGGCATCGAGTCTTCCCATACTCGGTCCGGGATCGGCGCTCCCAAGAAGCTACATGCTTCTTCTCTGGCTGCCGTAAGGTATGCCGTTGCTTCTCCTGAAATCATGCTTGTCCTCAGCTCCTTTCGTCAGGTCGGTGTATTCCTTCCGAGCGGTCCAGCCTGTCCAAATCAGAAGGATGATCAGGGGGAGTATGAAAATCTCGCCGCCGGGTGCTCCGGTCCTGCTTTCGATTACCTCAAGCCCTGCCCTGCAGAGCCTCGCTGTGAGGTATGCTGTGAAAACAAGGAGGCCGAGTCTCATTCCAATCCTGACAGCTCTTGCAGTCGCTCTGCGTCTGCGTCTTATCTGACTGTTGTTCATGCTCATGCCTCCTTGTAATTTTTGCCCTCGCACCACATGGTGTCCGGGGTTTCCTTGAAGTCCGCCATGACCTTCCGGTCGTCCGGGCTGGCGCTGCAGGTGTATACTCCGTCTCCGTGCGGGGTGAAGTATGCGCAAAGCTCGCACTTGGCTCTGCTCTTGCCGATGATGGTCTTTGCTTTGTCTTTGAATGGTGCTATTTCAGCCTCCGGTACGTCTATGGCTGTTACGGTGCCTTTTGATATGCCTCTGTCTGTTTCGATGTCTACAGTGTCTCCGACTTCGACGGCTTCCGGGGTGTAGTAGGTGTAGTCGCGTCCGGATGGTTGTCCGTCCCTCAAAAACTTTAATTTGATTATGTTGGTCATCTTGTCGTTCTCCTTTCGATTGCGGCCTTGACCGCTTCGTTTTCGCTGGCTGCCCCTATTCCGTAGAAGGTGTTGCTGCTCAGCTTTTCTCCGTTGATTCCGTCGTATTGCCCTTCGCTGTCTTTGTAAACGATCGGCATGTTATAAACGCCTTCGCCGATCTCGTCCGCTATGCTGGCCATGACCGCTTCGATGTTGTTCGTTACGCTCATTCCGCCAAGGTTTAGGTCTTCAATCACGAGAACCTTCTGTCCGTGGTTGCTGCTTACGTGGTATGCGTAATCGCTCTGGTTGCCGTCGTCGCTCCTGTGCTTCTTAATCCCAGCCTTGATCTTGCTCCAGCATTCTGGTCCGTATCCGTGTTCTATGCTTCTGGGGTCTTTTAGTGCCCTGCCGCACTTTGCGCAGTTTGTCATCGTGGCTCCTCCTTTCTTAGTTTTTATCGCTTGCCGCTTGTTCGTCTTCTGCCTCTTGGAGCAGCTTGCTCCGTGTTTTCATTATGTCGCGGCTGTATGCGCTGCTGGTGTTTCCTCTCGACACGTAGTTCCGTGCTCCTCTTTCGCCCATGTTGTAGGCCATCAGTATCCTGTGTGGGTCTTGGTACTTTCGTGTAAGGTCTGAAAGCATGTAGACTCCGCTTAAAATACTTTGCTCCGGGTCGAGGAAGTCTGTTATTCCGAGCTTCTCTCTTAGCCATTCGTGGTTGACTTTGTTGATCTGCATGATTCCGTAGTCTCCCGTCTTGCTTATGACTCCCGCTTTGTATTCGCTCTCCCTGTTCATGAGTGCCAGCACCATCTCGTAGTCGACTCCGTATTCCTCGCAAAGGGTGAAGGTGTATTCCTGCAGCTCCTCTGTCAGGGGTATGTCGTAAATCCTCGCTGTCGGTGTTTCTTCTTCCGGTTCCGGCTCTGGTTCCGGCGCCTGCGTCGGCGTCAGTATAAGGGTCGGTTTCTTTATTTTCGCTGTCGTCAGGTTTATACTTGGTGGCTCCGGGGTTTCTGTGGCCGTGCTGTACGTCGGCTGCCGGTCCGGGGTCTCTGTTCCGTCTGCATGGTTGTTCAATGCCTGGGCTGCTATGCTGATCGCTACGATGGTGAGTGCCAGTGCTGCGGTCTTGCTGAATGCAAACCTGCGGAGCCTTTTCTTTAGCAGTAAACTCTTTCGAACAGATACCTTTGTGAAACTCTCCCGGCGGTCGTGATCTTGCCTTGCTGCTCCAGCTCCTTGTTCAGCTCTCGCATGATCTTGTATGCGCGTGATTCGCTGACTCCCAGCAGCTTCGCGACTTCGTCTACTTTCATAAACTTCGGCTGCTCTTGCAGCGTTTCTGGTCGGCTCATTGCGTCCTCCTTTTACATGTGTTTTTCTATCCATATTCTCGTCTCCGTTGCGGCCTCGCTGATCTTTTGGAGTGAAGCGAGGATTTTTTCAATCTCCGGCTTTTCCTCCTCTGTGATGATGCCGTCTTCGACCACCTTTATAAGCGTCTGCGGGATGTAGTCCGCGTCGTTTAGTGCTGAAAGTATTTTGATGGTCAGCCTGTCCAGTCTGAGGAGCTCCGCCGGTGCTATGGTCTTTATCCCAAGCGGGCAAAGTCGGGAACAGTAGTGGTTGTTCAGCTCCGGCGCGTTGTATACGTCGCTCATCATCAGGACTTCCTCCGGGTAAGGGTTAAGGCTTCCGAGCTCTATTCGTGCCAGTCTTGTTCTGTCTATGCCGAGCTCCTCTGATGCTCCCTCTCTGCTGTTTAAGTTGTCATTGAACGATGCGGCCTGCTTTCGTGCGATACAAAATACGTTATTGGCCGCTATCGTGGGGTTTTTGGGCATGTATTATTCGCCTCCTTTATCCTAAAATTAAAGTGTGAGAAGTTCTCACTGGTGTGGTTCCTCTGCCTCGCTGTTCTCGGAAATTGAGAAGCTCTCGGCAAAAAAATTTGCGGGGCTTATCTCATATCCGGTCAAGCAAAGCTCGACGAGTTCGTCAGCTGTGAGTCGGATTCCGCCAGTTTCGATAGCGCTTATGCGCTGAACGGTCTTTCCCGTCTTCTTGGCTATGTGTGTCTGGGTAATTCCTCTGGCTTCGCGGTACTCACGTAGCTGCTGGTAAACCGGTTTCATGGGCTTGTCCTCCTTTCGTTGTTCTCGTTTTCCGAGAAGCGCAAGTTCATTATAAATCTTGGTTTCCGAGAAGTCAATAGGTAATTCCGTTTTTCCGAGAATAATCTTCTCATTTTACGGGAATGTTATATAATGGTGTACTGGAGGTGAATATGGATGCTCAGTTTTGGGGAACGGCTCCGGCTTGCGCGGGAAAGAAAGGGCTTGACGCAGATGGATGTCTATCGTGCTATTGGTTTGAATAATAAGTCCCTTTCGCGCTATGAAAATGGGACGACCGCTCCTGATCCCGATACGGTTCGGGACCTAATTCGTCTTTACAGGGATTATGTCTTAAACAACAAATCGGCGTTTATGGGCGATTCTGTGCCCGCTGTAGGCAAATAAAAAAGCGCCTCACTGGGCGCGGGAAGGAGGGACTATGCCTGCTTCAAAGTACAAAACAAAGCGCGGCGCCGTCAAATGGAAGGCGTCGTTTTGGTATACGGACTGGACTGGGACTCGTCGGAAAAAGAAAAAGGAAGGCTTCGACAAAAAGGCCGATGCGCTGGCATTTGAACGTGAATTCCTGCTTAAAAACGGGCGCAGCTGTGACATGTCCTTTGCTTCTCTGGTCGAGCTCTACCGGACCGATGCGGAGCACCGGGTCCGCGATGGCACGCAGGAGACGCAGGACTCCATCATCGACAAGTGGCTGCTCCCGTATTTCGGTGAGCTGCAGGTGAATGAAATTGACGCGGTGGTGATCCGAAACTGGCAGAACACCGTCATGTCGGCCATCAATCCACGGACCGGTCGGAAGTATGCGGAGACCTATATCCGGACGATCAACAGCCGCCTCTCTGCGATCTTCAATTATGCGGTGATGTTCTATAGCCTTGGGAAAAATCCTTGTATCCCTGCTGGCTTCATGGGGAAGAAGAAGGCCGGTAAAATGAAATTCTGGACGCTGGCCGAGTTCCAGAAGGCGATTGCCTTCGTCACAAAGCCGGGCTTTTGTATTGCTCTGAAGGTTTTATACTGGGCTGGCCTTCGTGTGGGCGAGTGTCTGGCCTTGACTCCTGCCGATGTCCTGCCGTCAAAGGTGATCCGGATTGAAAAAACGCACCACCGGAAAAAGGGCGAGGATAAGGCCGGGCCTCCAAAGACCGACAACAGCTTCCGGGATGTCTCGATTCCGGGCTTCCTGTATGACGAGCTTATGGCCTATATTAATGCCCTGTGCGATATCGGCGTCGGCGATCGCATCTTCTACTTCACTCATGGAACGCTGAACCGGGAGCTTGACCGGGTTGCTGCTGCTGCAGGAGTGAAGCGCATCCGGATTCACGATCTCCGGCACTCGCATGCTTCACTGCTGGTCGAGCTGGGGTATTCCATCGTGGCCGTGGCCGAGCGTCTGGGTGACACGGTGGAGGTGGCCATGTCCACGTATGCCCATCTCTATCCGGATAAGATGGGGGCCATTGCCGAGGACCTCGAGCGGCATGCAAAAGGAACGGAAGAGCCCGAGTCTGCTCCTCCGTCAGCTGATCTTTCGGAGCTCGTTTCCAAGCTCGAAAATGCCGAAAAAATGACCGAAAAAAAATAAGTGGAACGATTCCGGTACGCTTTTTGAAAAAACAAAGCCGAAAGTCCTTGATTTTACTGGACTTCCGGCTTTTATGCAGTTACTCCCACTCGATAACAGCACCTTATCTCGGGCTGTTTTGGGTTATTTCTCTTGATTTTTTCTGCTTGTATTGCCTGTATTATTTTCTCTATTTCTGTCCTCCGAAAATTCCGGTACGATTTTGGAACGCTTTTCTTCCTCCTCGTCGTCCGGGGCAATTCCGAGGTACTTCATGTACATGGCGGCCGCTTCGTTCCAGAAGTCGGAGCGTGAATACTGACCTTCGCGCTGCTGGCTCTGTTCCTCCACGTAGGTGTCTATAATGTCGAGCGTCTTCACCGATGCATGCACCGTTATCGGGACGCGTCTGCTGCTTCCTTTGAGTGGTCTACCGTATCCAGCCATGTCAATTCCTCCCTTGCTCCATTGTCCGGTTTGCGAGCGCCGCTTCTGCGAGCCGGTCGAGCCGTTCTCTGATCTCCGGAGCAAGCTCCCTGATCCAGCGCTCCGGTATGGTGTCATATCCGAAGTAGGCCCCGGCAAGTCCGCCGGTAATGGCTGCGATCGTGTCTGCGTCTCCGCCCATGTTGGCTGCGGAAACTACCGCCTCCTCGAAGCTCTCCGCGTTCCAGAACGCTGCGGTTACCGCGCATTTCATGCTGTCTACCACGAAGCCTGTCGGATTCAGGTCATCAGTCCTATTTGCGTTCCGGTCGAGCTCATATGGGGTGCCTTGCAGTGTCTTATCTACGATCTGGTCCTTGTCTGCGGCGTCTCCTTGATTATAAACCGCTTCGGTTAATAAGTATATCATATCCGTGTAGATTTCACAAGCCCTGTTTGAAAAATTGTCCCAGTGAGTCATCTGGGCGATGGCCGTTGCTACTTCGACGGCCTCCAGCTCCTGATGGTAGAAGAGGCCCGGGTAAACTGTGCGCATGAGTGCTCCGTTGCCTCCGCTGCGGTTTCCGTTCCTGATGGCCGTATCTTTGCTTGCTCGGTACCAGTCGTCCTCCGTCGGTCTGTCTCCGGCGCTGGGGTTCTTATTCGATGTGCGGCCTGCTGCGATTGACGCTGCGCGTGATATGCTCGCGCTGCAGGTCCCGCCGATGTCCTTCGGGCCGCTTCTCATCCATTCGATGAAGCGTGTGCCGACTTCCTCGATGGGGTTCCCCGGGTTCGCTACGATGCCTTCTGCGACGGCCAGCGTCATCTGGGTGTCGTCGGTTATCTCTCCCGGCTTCACGCTGAGCCAGCCGCCTCCGATCATCTCGGTGACGAGCCCGTGTCTGCGCTTGATCTGGTCCGCGCTCATGAATTCCAAAGGTGCGCCGAGTGCGTCTCCGACCGCTACTCCGTATAAAGCTCCTTTGATTGCGTTCTTCAGTTTATCCTTGTTCATGGTTTCCCTCCTTTATCCGACGAATTCCTTCGGCGGTGTTTCAAAATTTACCCCGACCTTTTTCCAAAGGTGCAGGCAGTACGGGTGCCTGTTGACGTATTCGCTCTTTGGCGGGTGGTATTGTACCACGCACTCCTCGTCATCCCAAAAGATGTCTTTGATTATGCACATTTCTTCCCATGTTGGGCAGCGGCGGGAGAGTGATACGCTGACGTGCTCCCATCCGCCTCCCCATGAGGCGATTATGGCGATCGCTCCGGGCTTTACTGTTGGGTATACCAGATATGCCGCGAAGCCGTCAGCGCCTTGCTGAATGATTTGGAGCCTATGGTTCTGCAGGATTTCTGCGATTTGTCTCACGCTATTCTCCCTCCTTCTTCAGCTCCTTCTTTGCCTTTGTCAGGAGCCATGTTTCTATGCACTTGTCGCATGTCTTCTCATCTACGTAAAGCCTGCGGCATTGTGTTGGTGATTCGTATCTGCAGAGCCCGGCGGC
>Ga0116189_1003073_pt1 | contig 12085 bp, 7 predicted proteins | sample AD_JPNTR3_MetaG_FD_89895 | JGI IMG/M metagenome (GOLD analysis project Ga0116189, IMG submission 89895) | Active sludge microbial communities of municipal wastewater-treating anaerobic digesters from Japan - AD_JPNTR3_MetaG | ecosystem: Engineered > Bioreactor > Anaerobic > Digestate | place... | reverse complement strand
GAAGCTTTAAAATAAGTTTAGAACGCTTCATAAGATTGTAAAACAATAAAAATACAATGAAAATGCGGGAATTAACACTAAAATGATCGGTGGAGCGGAAGTTACCGGCCAGAATAAAGAGGATGACCGGTTATGTCATACATCTATTTGTCTTTTAAATCTACAGGATACACCCCTTTAATCTGAAGATTACCACGGGTTTTGGAATAGTAAAGGTCTGAACCGTTTAGAGAGTCATACTGAAGTGAATCGGGATTTTTCTTTTCTGCTACTAGTTCTGCAGGCCTGGAGGGAAATGAGTCGGGTTTTTCTTCTACTACGATTTTCTGAATCCCCCTTGAGTTTTCAATATTAAGGGAGAAATACCCCACAACAATAAAACCGACTACAAAAAAGGTGACAGAGAAAACTGTCTTCTTGAAAACCGGGAAGAAACCAATAGATGTGAAGTGTTTTTTGGGGGTTGAGCAAACCCTTTTTATCTCTGCATCGACTTTCTCTGACGGGGTTTCACCCAGAATTTCGGGCGTAAAGAAAGAGGCCTGTTCTTTACGATAGCTTTCGTACTCAGATCTGCACTCCTCACAGCCGGCCAGATGCTCTTCGTAATCTTTCTTTTCCAGTTCATCCAGCTCATTTGAACTGTAAAGCAAACCTGTTTCTTCCCACTTACTGCACGCCATCAACCCCCCTTTTTTTCAATTCCTTTCTAATATTCTTCAGCGCAAGGCGCATCCTGCCCAAGGCAGTATTTATAGGACAATTCATAATCTTCGCTATCTCTTTAAACGGTACACCACCCAGTTCCCTCAGAAGAAAAACTTCTCTCTGCAAAGGATCAAGCGTTTCTACCGCCTCATTAATCAGTCCACGCAGGTTTTGATTTGATAACTGCTGGTCCGGTGCATCGATTTTACTTCCTACTGCTGATTCAGCATCCTGCTTATGTTCTGTTTCAACCTTTGCGTGACGGAAATAATCTATAGTCCTTTTATGAGCGATCCCAAAAAGCCAACTTAGAAAGCTCCTTGACCTGTCAAATTGTTCCGCGTTTCTTAATGCAGCAAAAAAAGTTTCCTGCAAAAGGTCTTCGGCAATCTCCCTGTCACCGGTCATCCGGATTAAAAATCCAAATACCCGGTTTTTATACTTATCATAGAGACCGGCAAACCCACGCGCATCTCCACTCAACCAAAGGTCAAACAACTGCTGATCATCATTTGTCTGCTGTTGCTGCATAGAATACGTCTTCTCTGGATCCAATATTGTTCCTTATTGTTTTTTCCTTTACATTCCTCATGCAGTTTTTCCTTAATCAGCTCAGAATTGCCGCTCTCCAGTACAATAAAATTCTATTCTGGCCACAATCCGATCTTTTCAGGATATAATGAATATAAAAAATGGCGGATTTTTCGGCCTCTTTTTATAGTTACTCTACCGCAAAAGGCGGGCCTGTGCTGTTCTTTTGAGGAGGGAAGAAGCGAATATAATGAAAGAAGGGGCTAAAGCCCCCTCCTGTTCCTGTTATCTGGACTTTTTAATCTCCTCCTGGATCTGCTCATTATCAGGATCCAGTTTGCGGGCAGCTTCCAGATGCTCTTTGTAACCGGCAGTATCTTTACGCAACTTGGCTATTTTAGCCAATCCCAGCTCAGCTAATGCAAATTTGGGATCAGCCCTCAGTGCACGCTTGTAAAATGTCTCTGCCCACTGAGGTTTGGATTGCAGGAAATGAGTCTCTGCTCTAAGATATAGAGCCATCGGATGCTCAGGGTTGATATAAGATATCTCCTTAAAAAGCTCAATAGACTCATCATACTTCTTACGGCTGTTTAAAATCTTGACCTTTATCAGAAGTGCATCGATATTCTCTGCATCAATGGCCAGAATATCCTCCACCACATTTTCCGCTTCCTTGTGCTTCCCCTGAATCAGGAGAGCTTCTGCGTAAAGCATAAGATACCTCGGTTCCCGCTTCATCTCTACCAGGGCTTTTATCTCCTCCTGTGCCTTGTCACTCTGACCCAGTTTCTGATAAAGCTCAAACAGCATAAATCTGATATCAGGATCATCCTTTTTCGCCGCCTTAGCCTTCTTCAGAAGCTCTATTGCTTCATTGCTGCGATTTGTCTTTATATACCCTCTGGCCAGCATCGACATCACAACAGGATCATCGGGCTGATGAGTGTTGCTGATCTCAAGATAAACCAATGCCTCATTGACCTGCCCCTTACGCATGAGCAGAATCCCTATCCTTTTGTTTGCCTCAAGGTTCTGAGGATCGGTCTCAGAGTATCTTCTGTAAGCCTGAAGCTCCTCATCTTCCTTGCCCATTTTCCCGTAAACTCTACCAAGCTCAAGCCAGACCGCAGGCATCGATGCAGCCAGATCAGTCACTCTCTTAAGCATAGGAACCGCCTTGGAAAGCGTTTCCTTTTTCTCGGAGTAAATAAGACCCAGGCGAAGGAAATTACGATAGTCGGTAGAATACTCCTTGATATTTGATTCGTATAATTTCACTGCTGCCGCGGGATTACTTTTTTCCTGCAAAAATGCCTGTTTGTATGCAGCATCCTCATCCCTGACCCCGGGAAGAGCCAGATAGTTGCCATAAGCCCTTGCAGCCGCCTCATCCTGCTTACCATCCTTTTCATACGACTCTGCAAGCATCTTGTACACATTGCGCTGCGTCATACCCTTGATCTTCTTATCCAGTTTCAGATTCTCAAGCTCTTTTATGGCCTCTTTGTACTTTCCGGCATTGAAAGCCGCCTCCGCATACATCAACTTCTGTTCGCTTGAGGCATCACTTAATGAAAGAGCCAGATATTTTTCAGCATCTGCATACTCTTTCTTATCAAAGAAGTATTTACCAACCAGCAAAGCAGCTTTGGAATCATCCGGCTTCTTATCCAGGAATTTCTTTAAAGTCTTTATTCCCTCTTCCTCTCTTCCCAGTTTCAGATAAATCTCTCCCAGATCCTTCAACTCTTCGGTTGCCCCTGTGTTCATCATCACTGCCTGCTCATAGGAGATAACAGCCCCATTGAGATCCCCGTTTGCAGCCTGACAGGAAGCCAGTGCAGAAAGAGCATCAACATTTGATGGATCCATTTGAAGAGCCTTCTGATACATCTCGACAGCCTTACCGAAAATTCTCTTTTTCTGAAAGATCATCCCCAGAGTGGTATATGTCCCAAGATCAGCTTCCCCGGCATTGATGACTTTAGTGAGAGTGGAGATCACCTCATCCTGCTGTCCCTTGGCTATAACTATTTCCGCATACCTCTTGTAAAATCCCTTCACAGAGGGATTAACCTTCAGAGCTGTCCTGTACGCCTCCAGAGCCCCGTCAAAATCTTTTTGTTCGTAAAGCACATCACCCAGATCCCTGTAACCATCAGCATCATCGGGCTTAAGTTCCAGATATTTCCTCATGTAGATAACTACATCTCTTCTGTTCCCCTTTTTAAGGGATAATTCATAAAGCCTGCGGAACACCTCCGGAGACTTCGGTGTCAGTTCAGTGAGCTCTCCATAGTAAGCAAGCGCGGTTTCGATATCGTTTTTTTTGTCTGCATAACGTGCAAGTCTCAACCTGGAATCGACATTCCTGCGGTTGAGAGTCGCTATTTTTTTGTCAAGTTCCAGCAATTTTTCCTGATTGCCATTCTGATCATAACAGGTAGCCAGTTGTTCCAGATAGTTTAGATCGTAAGCCTCTTTCTCAACGATCTTTTCCAGATGCTCCTGAGCAGCCTTGTAGTTTTTGTCTTTCATCAGGATATCAACAAGCACAACCCGCGCATCCCAGCTTCCGGCATCCAGGGCGATTGCCTGCTTCGCAGCCTCTCTGGCTTTGTCGAAATTTTTTAGTTTGGAAGCAGCTATTGCTATTCCCTCAAGCGCGGAGGCACTCTTGCGGATAGAATTGCTTTTTTCCAACAACGAAAGCGCTTCATTATACTTACCGGATTTGATATTGTACTGTCCAAGAATCAGATATACTTTGGGGTCGTTCGGGCTAAGCCCCATCATTGCCTCATAAGTTGCCTTTGCCTTGTCAGCCATCCCGTTATTCTGGTAGAGATCAGCAAGTCTGGCATAGGCTTCAATATTCCTGCTGTTTAAAGAAATGGCCTTCTCGAGACTTGATATCGCCTTGTTTTTATCTCCAAGCCCCTGATAAGCTTCAGCAAGAAGAAAGTAGATCTCAGGAACGACAGTTCCTTTGGAATCAGCCCCGACAATAAACTGTAAATCATCGACTGCCCCATTGAAATCGCGCTCACTCAGCTTTGCACGTGCTACCCTCTCCCTTGCCAGTAAGGCTTCGTTATCCGTTGATGAGCCAAAGCGGACAACCGCACTCTTAAAAGAATTCAAAGCGGCTGCTTTATCTCCGTTCTTTTCAATGGAGACACCCATTTTGTAAAAATCCTCTGCGGTCATGTCTGCTCCAGCGACCTTATCGTACTCTGCTGCAGCAGATTTGTAGTTTTTCTGCCCATAATAGGCCCTGGCAAGCTCAAGGGAAACATCTGTTCTTCCGCCTTTATCCCGGGCTATCTTCAGGTATGCCAGTGCTGAATCAGCAACTCCTGATTCTACGTAACACTTACCTATCCTGTAGGCAAGCTCTCCATCTGGTGCGGATTTGTAAATCTTTTTCAGAAGAGGAATCGCCCTGGCCCATGATTTTTCATTGTAGTAGATATTCCCTAATTCCCTGTTGGCAATTGCGTTCCCTGAATCAGCCTGAAGCACTTTCTCAAGCGCTTTCTTTGCTTCCGGTGACCTGTTCAGAGCAATACAGGCACGGGCGTATTCCCAACTGGCCTCAGCAGTGAAATTTATCTCCAGCGCCTTTTTTGCCATGTTGATGGCGTTGTCGGGTTGACCTAACTTGTTATATACTTTTGCGGCACCAAGAAGAGCATTGTAGTCGTTGGGATTCATTCTCCAGGAGACAAGATAACAAGCCAGTGCCTTCTCAGTCATCCCCAAAGCGTCATTTGCCTGCCCCATCTTAATCCAGATCATGACATCGCGGTCTGAAGGTGGAATTTTTTCTTCGGCATAGTCAAGTGCCTCCTTGTACTTCTTTGATGCCATCAGGTTGTCAAATGTCGCATCTGAAAAACTTTGACCTGCAAAAGCCACCAAAACCAGAAATACCGTCGATAAATAATGTTTAAAAAAACAAGGCATTGATTCTCCCCTCCACTCTGCAAGCGTGTGATAAATCAATATAGCAGATTGGAAAAATGGTAAATTCCACAGGGTTACCGCAAATTGGTACCATGCATGCTTCTCAGTTCTTCAAGAGTAGAATTAAACAGATGCCAATTAAATTCAGGACCGGGATCCCTTTTTACATCTTTCCTTAATCCCAGACTCACAGCTTCTGCCCCGGAAACATGCTCATGGCCCAGATAAACAAACTCTCTTTTATGTCTCTTTTCTATTTCAAAGCACAGTTCACAAAGGGAGCGGTACTGAGATTGAGTAAATCCACTGCTTTCAGTTGCCATCAACTCTATCCCGATTGAAAAATCATTTACCCACACACGTCTGTCCGGTTCCGGCATCACGCTTCCCCCACAATGCCAGGCCTTCTTCTCCTCAGGTACAAGACGTATCACCTGCCCCCGCCTGCTTATCAGATAATGACTGCTGACCCCCAGGTCACAAAAAATCTTGAAAATCATCTCTTTGTCGTAAGAGCGCTTTGGATCGATCTCGACAGCACTTATATAGTGAATAATCACAACATCTGCAGACCCGCCTTTTCGCTCCTCCCAGAGGCTCTTTTTCCCCGCAGATGAAATCCTTTCACCTACAGTCAAACCGCAGCAGAGATGTCTGTTCTGATCATTGAGCAGAAGATCATGTATTTTGACCATTAATTAACCTTATTAGGCTGATTTACCTGATTTATCTTAGCTGTTCCGGTTATTTAATATACAGAAACCATTTACCTTTTTATGTCGGAATCGGAATAACCGGGTTTCAACATACCTATACCAAAGATACTGCTTTTTAATTACTATTGTACAAAATATCACCTCTGTGAATTAAAACTCTCCCTGAATTAAATTCTACCGAACATTTCAAATTACCCGATAAACTATTTTTCAAATATGGCCAGAAAAACTAAGGCAGTTCTGATCACCGGCGGTGCCAAAAGGCTGGGACTTTGTTTTGCCCGTAAAGCTTTAGAGATGGGTTATTCGGTAATTGTCCACTATCGAAGCAGTCTTTACGATGCAAAGAGAGTTCTGTTGAGGTCAGCGAAACATAAAGACAAAGTATTCTTTGTAAAACATGATCTAAACACTTCTCCGGAAACTCTCATCGATATGTGCTCCGATCTGCCTGTTGACTTATGCGGACTGGTCAACAACGCTTCTCTTTTCACAAAAGGGAACCTGCAGAAACCGGATCATCTGGAGGAGATCCTCAGGGTAAATGTTTTCTCACCACTGAGACTCTCGACACGATTCTGCGAACTGGCCGGCAAAGGATGGATCATAAATATCACAGATTCCAATATCATAAGACCTAACCACAATTTTCAAAACTACCGCATATCCAAGCTTTTTCTGGAGGAGATCACCCGTCAGCAGGCATTTCTTTTCGCACCATCGGTAAGGGTAAACGCCATCGCCCCCGGAGCTATGCTACCGTCAGATACAGAAGACACACAATATTTTTACTCCCTTTCCGAAAAAATTCCTCTGGGGAAAACCGGAGACCTGCGCTCTTTGACAGACACTTTCGAGTTTCTTGTGAACACACCTTACCTGACTGGTGAAGTGATAAGAGTAGATGGCGGATGGCACCTCAGTGCCTGAGAAGAACTATACGGGATAACGGGCCAGTAGAAAAGGAATGATCCTCTCGATATGTCCGGAGATTACATTGAAAGACTTTCTGAAATCGTTAATTGCACCTCCGATAGGATCTTTGATTATTCCTTTTTTGCTTTCTGCACCCGGCCAGCTTCCAAGCAGGAAAAGACGGTCTGTAACCTGAGGGAAAAAAATGGATATAAACTCTTTCTGAAGCGGTTCCATTACAAATATCAGGTCACTCTCTTTTAATTCGCTGGCAACCAGGGCTCTTGCACGGTGGCCTGATATATCGATTTCATTTTCACTGCACACCTGGACAGCATCACTGACCGCACCGGATCCGTCCTGACCATGAATACCCATGGAGGAAACAACGAAATCGTTTCTTCCCAGTTCACTGAAACGCTTTTTCATTATTCCTTCTGCCATGGCGCTTCGGCACATGTTTCCCGTACACACTAAAACTATAGAAATCATTTTGTCCCTTGCAGGTTTATTGATAGCACCAGCTCCGGAAATGTAATTGATCACTTGAAAAATACTATTTTCATTAGAAACAAAACAGGAGAAGAACAAAAATGGCTTTGACAAACGAGGAAAAGGGACTCATTCAGGAATCCTTGTCCGTATATCTTCAGATCTGCTCACAGCAGCTCCCCCCCGCTCAGATTCAGCAGCTTGCCTCTATAGCCCAGGGGATCATCAGAAAACTCGACTCAATAGGCTCAGGAGTCGGAGGAAAACAGGGTAACAAACCCGAAGGAATCACGGATGAATGGTACAAGAATGTGTGTTTATCATGTGACAAACTCTCTCCGGGAGGATGCACTGATAAAGTCACTGAGAAATATCCGGGTAAATGTGACCCTATTCTGCACTATGAACGGAAAAAGACACTGAAGCAGTAAGTGGCTTCGACTATCGTCTTAGAGAAGATATCCCCCCTTTTAAAAAGGAGGGATATTTTATTTGATATACATGATTCGGCTCTGTGCAGTACCGGTAACCTTTCCTGACGGGCTGAATGCTGTCAATTGAAGGACATAGGTTCCGGTGGCAAGTTTATCCGATGCAGGGTTCCACTTGATTGAGTTAAATCCGGGCCGGAGTTCTTTTCCAAGCTCTCTGCTCCAGACAGTCCTCCCTAATTGATCATAAATCCTGATCATGACGGTTTTCACTCCACTGTAGGGAGTAGTAAAACCTATATTAAGAACCCCTCTCAGTGGATTTGGATAAATTTTTACGATCGAAAAGCGGACGGGAGAGAAACTTTCTTTCCATCCGGATATGAACTCATCGTCACCGGCAAGAACATAACGGTACTCCCTTCCTCCGGCACTCAGGGTAACCTTTCCGCTTTTGTCAAATTCCATGCTTCCGGGATTGAAAATCGCAGTCTTTATCTGCTCAGGCACTGTTTTTCCGCGTTCGAGACTGTAGCTGACGATTTTCTGAGAGCCTGTTCCAGAGTTCTCAAATACCAGCGGGAAAGCGATTCCACCATCTGACATTTCATGAGCAATCATGTGACCGCGCAGCCTGTTGTTATCCTTGTCAAGAGCACGCAGAGCGACACTGCTGAAAGAGGGGCTGGCTGGAAGAAAACTTGTTCCCGTTCCCGGAGAGTATGCAAAGTAAACAGGAGAGAGCGTTCCTTCCGCTGTACGGGCCTTCACAGCCACACTCCATCCACTGGCTGCACTCTTTTTGGCAGCAGGGAAAGTCGACATTGAAACCGGTGTGGGCGGAATCTTTAGTACAACATTTCTCTCCAGGTTGTTGTAAACCGTAAAAGCCCTGGCATAACCATATTCCAGGTCACTCCCGGGAAGGTTCATATCCGGGATGGGCGGCAAATGAAGGGGTGAAGAATACAGCCTCTCTGTTTCTTCATTAGTTTTCCAGGAATAAAACCAAATAGAATCCCGATCAGGTCCCTCAAGACCGGTAGCATCAAGGATATCTCCTATTCTCACGTTGAACATAAATGGCAAAGCAATATCTGTCCAGTCTTTTGCATTAAGTTCGATATTACAGGTTTCTTTCAGCGATGTTGTATATCCCGGCCCCAGGTCAATAGCAACTCTATCCCTGGTCTTAATCCAGAGCACTCTTCCGGGTGTAAAATCAAAAAGCTGCTTTATTTCAGGAGCGCTGGAATACTCTACCCATTTGACGGTATCATTAATGTTGCCGTTGTGAGTAACCCACCTGTAGAGTAAAAAATGCACAGGATCATAAGTCCATCCATCGTCACCTTTTAGCTCGTCAAGTACCGTTTCCACTGATGGGTCGTCTAAAACCGCAGTAGGCGCCAGTGGTATCCAGGACTCAGGTTCCGTTACAACCTCATCGGATGAACCCCTTCTCACAGACCTTGAAATATTAATTTTCCTGGTAAAGCGTCCATCACTTATTACCAGTTCAGCTCTTACCCCGTTATCGGTTGTAATCAAATCAGCGGGAATAACCAGAATTTCTGAATAAGCAGTGTCAGTAGCGATGTCTGAACTGACAATGCTCATTTTATTGGCACCATTTGATGCCCACAATTCTACCCGTATATTGGAAATATTATCATTGACAGTTAACGGGATCGGCAGATTGGTAAGCGGCTGTACCGCTGTGGAATCTGGGCCCAGATTCACAGCAGGTTCCCGTGTATCGATCATAAGCATGAAAGGATCAGGATAATCCTTCATCTGCTTAAGGTAAGAATACACCACCTGATTGACAGAATCTACCCCTTCTTTTGCTACACTCTTCCATTTGCCAGTTTCAACATTGTAATTGTACAACCAGATATCCTTGAGGCTGTATCCTGCAGGAACAGAATCCGGACGCATTCCAAAGTACAGAGGAGGAGATTGCCTGTCATAACGGAAATCCAGGCAGGGGCTGACAGGTATCAGTCCTTCCGGAATCGAAACTGGTGTGATGACATCGAGAGTATCATCGAATGGTCCTGCCCCGGCAGACCATGTCGCACTCTTCCATAACATTATCTTCTGATTGAAAGTCCTCAGGGTATCAGTGTTCTTGAAATAGGTAATTTTCTGCCAGACAGCGGGAGGAATCCTCACTGTATCCTTCGAGGAATCTGTGGGAGCTGCCCAGAGCCCATCAACCTTCCTCATCCACATGACAAAATAGTAGAGCGTATCAAATGTCAAATTCATTCCAAGGTCGAGAGTATGAGTATTCTCTACTCCCACACCAGATACGATCTGTCCGAAGCTTGAAGATGGCTCGTTTTTAGGATAGGTACTAGTGTGCCAGGTAATCCCTGTTTCCAGGGTAAGATTTCCGATACCAATAGTGTCAATTGTCCATTCCAGGACGATAGTATTTGAATTGCCATCAAAGTTCAAACCTGTAATGTTTATTCTGTTCGGGATCTGAGTTGTATCCACAATGACAGTTGTTCTTACAGCAGCACTTGCCAATTCTGTGACTGCAGACCAGAGGCCATTACGGTGAACCTGCAGGCCAAAATAGTAGTTAGTTAGCTGGGTGAGACCAGTAATGACTGTGGATTCCTGAATCGCCGGAAAAGATCTGCTGCTGAACTTGTTTTCATCGATCTCATGTTTCAGTGGGATTTTCTCATTACCCCACCATATTTTCACACTATCTATCAGATCCATCGGTGGAATAGCCCACGACAGTTCAACCTGAGTTGGAGAGATAGTACCGACAGTTAAAACTGCATTGTTTTCAGGTCTAGGTACCCCAACATTCAAAACTCTGGAAACAGGATCACTCTGATTTCCAAGTATCCCACGGATTGCCACATTGAAAGTTATATCCTTTGCTTCACCCGTAAACATCGCTCCCCTGTATGTCCTTACCACTTCAACAGCCGGTTCAGGAGGGAGAGAACCTGGAGGAATAGTATCGTATGTATACCCTAACTCATCATTACCATACCAGACCACCAGATACATCAGTGAATCCCTGTTCAGACTCCCAATGTTTGTTATATGAAGAACAACAGAATCTCCTCCTGCTACATATTCAGGAGTAAGGAACAATTCATTTGCAATAGGAGTCCCGCTGCACATGTGGGTTGAAAAACCGCTTGAGAGTGTAAAAGGGGGAATTGAATCTGGATTGTGCCAGAAGACTGAACCGGAAAAATAGTAATCAAAGCACTCCTCAGGCCCGGGATTCAGGGCTATGATCTCAGTATAGGAATCGGAAGCACCTGCGAGCATGGATGAGAGTGGAATTTTTACAAGGTTTAACGAGTTGCGATCAGGAATAAGTGTAGAAGCACCAGACTTATACCAAATACCAACAGTGTCCACAAAAGGCAGTGTGCCGGGTTCTGACGGCAGATCCCGGAAGTTCTGTATAGTCAAAGAGATATGCGTTCTGTCGTAGAATTGCCCGCTGATTATTATTGGATTGTAGACCTCATCAATGGCCTTTACCTGCAGGTTGATAAGCCTTGAGGTCGCCTCACCCATGAAATTTGTGACCTTGCAGTAATAATTCCCCGCATCTGCCATGGTCAGATTATTCAATGTCAAAGTTGCTTCGTTGCTTAATGCACCTGGGACTCCGTTTTTAAACCACTCAAAAATGAAAGGCTGTGAGCCGCTCACTGTAATCTTGAAAGTAACACTCTGAGTCTCTCTGGCAACCATATCCGTGGGTTCCGAAATGATCACAGGCGCCAAAGCATCATTGACATTTAATATCGCACTTCTGCTTGTTGTATCACCGGAGCCGTTGGATACCTTACAATAATAAGAGGTCCCGTCATGTTCCAAAAGCGCCCGTGGAAATGTTAAAACCGAACCGTTTCCAATCGAAAGAGTTGACCCCGTCTGATACCATGTGTAAACAAGAGGCGGTTTACCAGTGGCTTCAACAACAAAGGAAACCGGGTTGCCCTCAAATACTGTGGTGTCCTGCGGTTCAACAGTAATCTTCGGCTTAGGATCAATGACGGTAAGCACCGCGGGTTCGCTGGTATCAGGCCCTGCGAGGTTCTTCACTACACACCTGTAGCTTGTGTTATTGTTGGTGGATGTTCCAACTACCTTCAGGGTAGGAGCGGTGCCGGATATGGGAGTGCTGCCACTGAGCCATGAATAACTGAGTCCGCCTCCGGATGCTACAACAGAGAAAACTGCAGTGTCGCCTATATAAATCGTGGTATCTGAGGGATGAATGGTGAATGCCGGTTTCGCGACAACAGTAAGAGATGCCTCACG
>Ga0116189_1003067_pt1 | contig 12096 bp, 9 predicted proteins | sample AD_JPNTR3_MetaG_FD_89895 | JGI IMG/M metagenome (GOLD analysis project Ga0116189, IMG submission 89895) | Active sludge microbial communities of municipal wastewater-treating anaerobic digesters from Japan - AD_JPNTR3_MetaG | ecosystem: Engineered > Bioreactor > Anaerobic > Digestate | place... | reverse complement strand
TCAGTAACGGATTACCATGTTCTTTTCTGGCCATAACTGTAAACCTCCATTGGTGTTAAGTGGTTAAAATAATCCATACACCAACTATTCTGAGGTTTACACAAATTTTTCAGCACTCTCTCCCCTACCGTAAAATAAAACGCAGCACCCGAACCTCTGCCCTCTGATTCCACCCAGATTCTGCCGTGATGATGTTCCACTATTCTTTTTACAATTGCAAGGCCTGTTCCCGTACCCTCAATTTCCGGGTGTAATTTCTCAAAAAGATCAAAAATTTTATGCTGGTACTGAGACTCAATACCAATACCGTTATCTTTGACATAGAGTATTATCTCTTCCCCATTTTTTATGGCTCCGATCTTTATTTCAGGATTGGGCTGGGAACCCATGAACTTGATCGCATTGTCGATCAGGTTCTGAAATACCTCTACCATTCCAGGAAAATCAACGGTTAATTGCATCTTCTCGCTTGAAATCTTAATTGTCACATTTTGGCGGTCTATCTTATCCTCTTCAAGTCTAAGCGCTTCATCTACGATATCTTTCAGCATAACCTTTACCAGGGGATTTCTCTTTCTTCCAGCCTTCATTAATTCCAGCAGATCATCAAAAAGATCGCTCATCTTGACCACTGCGTTTTCCATGTGGTTTAAATCATCCCTGATGCTCATTTGATTCTGCTCCTTAATATCCTGATGCAGGTATCCCAGGAAGGATTTTAAGGTAACCAGTGGTGTTCTCAGCTCGTGAGAGAGAGTGTAAGCGAAACGTTCTGATTCCGCAAGACGAATGTTAAGCTCATTCGCAATACGGGTACGTTTGAGTGATAAAGCGGCCTGATTTACAACAGATTCGATCAGGCTTTTGTTTCGCAGAAAACCTCCGCGTACATGGGAAAGGATAGTGACTGTGCCCAGAAGATCATCCTCAACTGCACAGGCCATCGCAAAAACATCCCCAATATTCAGCTCACGCTCAATAGTATCACACAGAGACCTGGGAAGCTGCCTGAATGTAAGATCATAAAGACCTCCCTCCAGAAGATCAAGTTTCCCGGGAATCATCCGTCCCCGTGTAGCTTCTTTAAAGTTAAAGGCCAGCCCCTCAACATTCCGCCCCAGAATTCTCCTGAGAATCACCCTTTCATTATCTGTACAGCGAAATTCCCTAACTGTCAATGTACGGTTCCCGGGATCAAATTCATTGAATGCAATTATGGCATCTTTGGCAAGAGAATAGAGAAAATCAGCTATTAGTTTGAATTGATCAGACAGGGTCGATGATTCAAGCAGTTGAGTGGCAGTATTGGAGAGAAAACTTAAACCCTCAGCGTGTCTTTTCAATGATTCTTCAGCATTCAGCCGCCCGGTAATATCAGTTATCAATACTACAGCTCCCAGGGTTTCCTCCTCCCTGATAATTGGCCAGGCAGAATAATCGGCAGGAAAAAAGGTTCTATCCTTGCGAATACAAATATCCTCTTCTATTCGTATAGCACCTTTTTTATGCAGCACCTCAAGCAATTCGCAATTCTCCTGAGGATGGATGGTTTCATTTTTCCTGCATCGATTAATGATTTCATGAATCTTAGTGCCCAATACCTCTTCTTTTTGCCAGCCTGTCAGGACTGAGGCTTTCTGGTTGAAAAAGATGCATTTCCCATGCTCGTCAACAGCATAAATTCCCTCAACAGTTGACTTAAAAAGGAACTGAAGACAATCTTCCAAAAAGGGGGTACTCTTAGACATACATGTAAAAAACACAGGGCAAAAATTTGACCAACAGTGTTAGCAATTGAATTCTTTTAAAGTGGTAATTTATGGTGTGAATTAGAGTAGATTTTTGTTATTTTGCAGGCGGCATTTCGGTTTTGAATCTGATTGCGCCCCGATTAGAGGTTTATCAGGAAATAGGGTCATCCACAGGAGAAAAATAACGGCCCACTATCTCTGATGCCTCCTTCTGATCAGCACCGTTAATCCAGTGTACCTCAATTCCACGCCGCTGCATCCCCCTGAACCATGTTTCCTGGCGTTTTGCCAGTTGATGAATGCTGTGCCGTAACTGCTCAACTGCCTGAGTGTAGGAAACTTCGCCTTCAATATATCTGGCAAGATGCCCATACTCCATACCAAACAAAGAATATCTCTTCCGTGATATCCCTGACTCAAGTATTCTCCTGACCTCGTCAATCATACCCTCCTGAAGTCTCAATTCAAGTCTCAGGTCGATTCTTTTCCTGAGCTGTTCTCTGTCCCAGCGGGTGCAGATTACAAGAGGGTTAATCTTCTCTACAGGTCCGGTTTCATCTTTTTGAGGGTTTTCACGCCTGTAGCAGGCAATCTCCAGTGCCCGGATAATCCGTTTTTTACTGCTCAGATCGGTTCTGCTGTAAAGCTCAGGATCGATCTTCTCCAACTCCCTCCTGAGTTCCTCTTTTTCAAGTCCGTTTAAATTCTCCCTGAGCTCCTCATTTTCCGGTATGGCGGGGATCTGATAATTTTTCAGAACAGCCTCGATATATAACCCGCTTCCCCCGACAAGAAAGGGGACACGACCCCGGGATTTTATTTCTCTGTAAACCTGATAGAAATCCCTCTGGTAATCAAAAAGGGTGTAAACCGACTGAGGATCTGCGATATCGATCAGATGACAGGGGATTTTTCTTTCGTTGATAAAGTATTCATTAAGATCTTTGCCGGTTCCTATATCCATTCCCCTGTATACCTGCCTTGAATCTGCAGAGATAATCTCTCCATTGTACTGTGAGGCAAGATATACTCCGAGTCGTGTTTTACCGCTGGCGGTTGGCCCGCAGATAACAATCAGGTCCTTTATTTCCATTTCTTTTTCAGTCTTCACCTGAATTTTCTGATCTCTTGCTCAATATCTGCTATAACCATATAATTACGATATGCGTCTTAACTTGAAAATAACTGTCACCCTTATTGTTTCCTCGGTTTTAAGCTGCGTTGTCCCATCTGGAACGATAGAGCCTTTCACTGTGTCTCTGCCTGAAAATACATCCGATACAATTTCCCCGTTTCAGTCAGTTCCTCTCTGCTTCTCCAGGGCAATCAGTGATACCAGCCAGATTTCTTTCTATATCGAACCACTTTTCGAGCAGTACTATTACACAATCTCCACGACAAATGACACTGTTTTCATTGTACCTTCAGAACCATTTCCGGGTAATACCCGTTTTGTAATACGCGCTGATAAGAGGATTATGTCGGTTAATGATGAACCGCTCTCTGCAGATTCGGTGGTTTTCTTTACACATGCCTTCGAACGGGAACCCAATAACACCATTGAGACATCAGACCCCCTTCCCAGAAAAGTCTTCGGGACCCTCTCCTCGGCCAATGACACCGATTATTTCAGTATAAGAGATACCTCTGTAAGGAAATATTATATAGTCGCCAGCGGATCCCAGACCACTTTTGCTGTTCAGGACAGTCTCGGGAAAAGGACTCCTGAGCGCAGCTACAAAAGCAGAGATACAATCATCGTCTCGAATTCCTTCAAAGCACCTCTTTATCTGATGATTTTCTCCTACCGTAAATCGGTGGGGGGGTATTATGAAACAGGGCCGGTTTACTGATCAGCAGTGTTCTCCGTAATCACCTCTTGACTTCTCTTTTCGACTCTGTCTTTTTGTTACAGCAAATCTCTAAAGGATTCTTGTAAGTTTATTATTGACAACGCATTAAAAATAAGGTAACTTTTGGTACTGCTATCCGGGAGGTGGTTTGGGGAATAAAAAACCGGTTGTATCGGTTATCGGCAGGCCAAATGTGGGCAAATCGAGCCTGTTTAACAGAATAATCGGGAAGAGAGTTGCGGTTGTTGATGATATTGCCGGTGTCACACGGGATCGGCACTATTTCACCGCCAACTGGAACGGGCATGAGTTCATACTCATCGATACCGGAGGAATGCTGCCGAGCAGCCGTGAAAAGATGGCGGAGGCGATTCACGAGCAGGTGCATATTGCCGTAAAGGAATCAAACCTTGTCCTGTTCCTGGTTGATGCTAAAAGCGGCATAACCGACCTTGACATGCTGATTGCGAAGCAGTTAAGGAAGGATGCGTCTGAAAAGACTATCCTTGTTGTAAACAAAGCCGATTCCAGGAAAGTCGAATATGAGATTAACACTTACCGTGCACTTGGCATTGACAGCATCTACCCGGTTTCCGCGCTTCACGGCCTGGGTGTAGCGGATCTTCTTGATGTTGTAATCGAACGCATAAGCGGATCTCTTGCTCCTCCTGAGGAATCTCTGGAGCCTGTGTTGAGACTGGCCATAGTGGGGCGACCCAATGCCGGAAAATCATCTCTGGTAAACAAGCTCCTTGGAAAAAACAGAATGATAGTGCATCATGAACCCGGAACAACCAGGGATGCGATCGATACCGAGATGCTTTACAAAGATAAGAGAATCGTGCTGATAGATACTGCCGGGTTGCGCAAACGCTCTCATGTCAAGGAAGACATGGAATACTATTCCAATCTCAGAGCGATTCAGAGTATCGAGCGATGTGATATCTGTGTTCTTGTCGTGGATGTAAAAAACAGGATCGGCGTACAGGATCTTCGGATTGTCAAAAAGATCCAGGAGATGCGTAAAGGGATGCTTCTGGCCTGGAACAAATGGGATATTGTGGAAAAGGACCACAAGACTTTTGATCAACTGGTTGCAGCCACACGCGAAGAGTTTATGGAACTGCGTTACATTCCTATGGTTTCTATTTCGGCTCTTACTGGTCAGAGAGTTACAACAGTAATAGATACTGCTTTGGAGATAAAAGAGCGACTTAAAACCAGGGTTCCATCTGCGGAATTTGAGAATAGAGTTTTCAGTTGGGTCAGATCCCACCCTCATCCTGCAATTCCTGAAAATCCGGTAAGATTTCTCGGTGCAAAGCAGGTAGACGCGCCTTATCCGGTCTTTAAGTTTTTTGTCACAAATCCAAAGCAGATTTCTCCGGCTTATATCCGCTATTTGTCCAACAAGATCTACGAAACATATAATTTTGAAGGTTGCCCTTTGACACTGGAGTTCCGTCCCATAGCCAAGGCGAAACATCGGGGCAGTGCAGGGCAGTCCGAAAACCGGGAGGAAGTGTGAAAATAGGCATTCTTGGTGCGGGGAGCTGGGCTATCGCTTTATCGGTTCTCCTCCATAAACGCGGTCATCAGATTGTGATGTGGGAGTTTAATCCCTCTGATGCTGAGATGCTCAGGGTTAAAAGGGAGCATTCTTTGAAGCTTCCTGGAATACATATTCCGGAATCTATTGAAATTGTAAATGATGTCCGTCTTGCGATTGAGCCTTCGGAGTATATAGTCTGTGCGGTTCCGTCACAGACTATGCGTTCAACGATGAAGTGTGTGGCAAAATCGGTTGAAAAAGCTTATGTTGATAAGATACAGGGATGGGTTGTGGTGGCCAAGGGGATAGAGAATGACACTCTGAAGCTCATGACAGATGTAATAATGGATGAAATCCCCGGGTTGTCAACTGATAAACTGGCAGCTCTCTCCGGGCCTTCACACGCGGAAGAGGTCTCAAGAGATATTCCCACCACTGTGGTGGCTGCATCTGAAAATCTGAAACTTGCTGAAATTATCCAGGAAGCCTTTTCAACAGAGGTTTTCCGTATATATACAAATTCCGATATGCGGGGAGTGGAGCTTGCCGGAAGTGTAAAGAATGTAATTGCCCTAGCAGCAGGAATCTGTGACGGGCTCGGACTTGGGGACAATACCAAGGGCGCGCTTATGACAAGAGGAATAGCGGAGATGATGAGGCTGGGAAAAAAGATGGGGGCACAGAGTTCCACCTTTTCCGGACTGGCTGGTATCGGTGACCTGATAACGACTTGTATAAGTAAACATAGCCGGAACAGAAAAATGGGTGAGCTTATAGCATCCGGCCTCAATCTCCAGCAGGCCCTTGACAATATGACCATGGTTGCCGAAGGTGTTCAGACAACAAAATCTGTATATGATCTGTCCAGAAGACTCGATATTGAGATGCCAATAACTCGTGAAGTATACAAGACGCTTTTCGAGAATAAAAGCGCCAGGCTTGCAGTACGGGATCTGATGCTGCGGGAATCCAAGCCTGAATGGTGGTAAATATAACCGGTTACTCTTAAGAGGTATTTTATGGTCAATATCAAAAAGGCATACTATTCAATCAGTGAAGTCTGCAGTCTGACCGGCCTCGAACCGCATGTTCTGCGGTACTGGGAGAGTGAGTTTTCCCAATTGCGTCCAAAAAAGAATCGCGCGGGTAACAGAGCGTACAGGCAGAAAGATATAGATTTAGTAAACTATATCAAATTTCTGCTTTACGAAGAAAAATTTACCATCCCCGGAGCCAAGAAAAAGCTCTCTGAGATAAAGGAAATTCCCGAGACCGGGCAGATGAAACCCGATCTTCAACTGGCTCTGGATATTCCTGAGGAAAAACCATCCCAGCCCTCCTCTCAAAATGCGGCTGAAAACCAGAAAGAGTATATCGATGAAATCAGAAAAGAACTCACCGGTATTCTCTCCATTTTGAAGGAATAAAGAGCAGGGCTTACATCTCTCTTCAACTCGGAATCGGCATCGGTATCGGAATCGGTATCTAAACCTTCTTCCGTAATTCAAATCAAAGTAATCACATCTTAAGTCATATTAATCAGTGGTCCTCTTTTTGGACAGCACTGGCCGCAGCGCATCGATAACCGACGACACCGAAGTGTAAGAGTCAATTGAGTAGTACTGATACCATCCGCAATTTCTTTCGCACTCACGCATCACCTGTCTTGCCTGCTTTGCCTCCTCTGAACGAAGCCATTCGCAGAGATCCACAGTTTTCAGGTCCGGTCCTTTTTTGCCGAGGATATGGCAGGGATAATACAGGAATCCGTCAGGAGAGATTATCACCGATGCTGTAGAGCATTTTTGCTTTCTGTAAGCGCTGAAATAGCCCTGAGGTGTATGAATCGTATTGGGATAGGTCTTTCTCAGATAAAGCAGCTTTTTTTCCAGTTGATCAAGATCAGGAAAGCAGTTTTCTGTTTTGTCCATGTGTGCCGCAGGGATCACGACTATGTTTGCACCCTGCTCATGACAGAGTCTCACTTTTTCATCCAGTGCCTCCACAGTATCTCTGGTCACAACTGTCTGTACCGATACCTGGAGCGGAAGCCTGGAGAGTTCAGGCAGAAGCTTGAACATTTCCAGGTTGTCGTGCCCCTCATCGATCGAGACATGAAGGAAATCTATATACTTTGCATACTCATCCAGAGGATACGATGTGAGATTTTTTACACTTGTAGTAAACAGGAGATAAAACCTGCAGCTTCGGGCAAACCGGAGCAGCTCCCCGATATCTTCCCGAAGCAAAGGCTCACCACCCTCAAAGCTTACCATCAGTACCGGTGAACAGGAGAGGTTTTTGAGGATAGCCTTGACCTCCTCAGTGGAGAGATCCTTCACAGGATCTTTTTTTACGTTGCAGAATGGACAGCCGAAATGACAGCGTGATGTCAGCTTGAAAGATGCGTAAAAAGGATAAACCGGTTCCCGTATTATGGAATTGTATAGGATCCCTTTGAGAGTCGGCAGATAATTCTGAAGAGGCATTATTCTCATATATTCACTCCGGTATGGAATAGAGAAATATAGTTTCAGCGGCCATTTATATTTTAGTAGTAGGTGCATTTTCCCAATCGGGGTCGGAATCGGTATCGAAACCAATGACATTGTACCGGTATGATATTATCGATACCCGATAAACACTGACAAACAGGTAAAACATGAAAAACTGGATAACCGTATCAGCAACAGTGGTTTTCTGTGTGATGATCACAAGTGCCGGCCCGCTTGACCGGGTAACAATGTCCTATGAACAGAAGATATTCGTGTCTGGAATCAACGCTGCCTGGAAAAATTTCGGAGGCGATGTGGGCAAGTATCCTCTTGATTCGCTCTGGTTTGAGGAAATGATTCAGGGTGTGGCGGATTCAGGGGGAAATGCGGTACGATGGTGGCTGTTTACAGACTGTTCAAATGATCCTCTCATAGATCCGGTTACAAAGCTTACTACAGGACTTGGTGAATCTACAGTGGCTAATATCAGAAAGGTGCTGGACATGGGATACTCACGCGGAGTAAGCATCGATCTGTGTCTGCTGTCTTTTGACATGATGAAAACCGGAAAGACGGGTGTTGATATCGAGGCGAACAAGAAAATCCTGCAGACCGATGAGGGACGCAAGGCATTTATTGACAATGCTGTGGTTCCACTGGTGAGGGCTATCGGACACCATCCTGCAATTCTATGCTGGGAGATTTTCAATGAACCGGAGGGGATGGTGAAGTCGATTGCGGGTGACTGGGGAAGTATGGCCTCAGGAATCGAGATCACCGATGTGCAGAAAACAGTAAACCAGGTGACCGGGGCTATTCACCGGGCAGTTCCGGGAGTGCCGGTAAGCAACGGATGCTGGGCCTTTATCGCAGGGTCAAATACCATCGAGGGAGACCACAACTACTACACAGATTCTGCGCTTGTAAGTGTTGGCGGTGATCCGGATGGAACGCTGGACTTCTATATGGTTCATTACTATGAGTGGGCCGGGACCAAACGATCCCCCTTCCACCATCCTGCCTCCTACTGGGGACTCGACAAGCCTCTTGTCATCGCAGAATTTCCTGCAAAGGGCCTTTCTGATTCTTTAGGCGGACTGACGCCCGCGCAGTGCTGGAACTATCTGATGGAAAACGGGTATGCAGGCGCGATGGGCTGGACATATACAGCGCATGATGGTTTTGGGGGGCTGCCTGAGGCGGGGCAGGGGATGCGGGCACTTAAGACATCCGCATCATCAGATGTAACACTGGATTTCCCTCCGGTAGCCGGGGATGACTGGTATGCTGATACCACCGGTAAAACCCTGACTGTTGCGGCTCCTGGTGTGCTTGCAAATGATAGAGATCCTACACCCGGGCAGACCTTGTCTGCATCGCTTATAACACCGGTATCCCATGGCACAGTTGCCCTCAATTCAGACGGATCGTTTACTTATACACCCGCAGCGGGGTGGGCAGGTACCGATCGTTTTGTGTATGCCTTAAGGAGTGGCGATGCATCGGATACAGCCACGGCTGTGATCAGGATGCTTGATCCTTCCAAAGGGGTATTTTTTGCGCCTCCCAGAGCAAGTCAGTGGCAGATCTATGCCGGGTGGGGGACTTTTTCTGTTGCAGACCTTCAGACTGGAATGGGGATGAATCATTCTCAGTGGGGAAGTGCCTCGACATGGATAGTCGGCGGCGGAGTTCCGGTTACCTTGACCGCGGAAGAACAGACTGTGTCTGTCCAGGTGCTCAATGATCCCTCTTCACAGTGGGCCGTGCTCAGGTTTCATTTGACAACGCAGGCCGCGGTGGGTAATTACGGACCGACTGACACCACAGTGAACATCATAGAGCTTACCCCAAAAGGAACCGGTAAGGACGGGTTTACTGAATACCGCGGAACTTTTACCCCCGGATCAGCGGGAACTTTCCTTCCTTCATTGCAGTTTATCTGGGATGACAGTGACGGGAACGGTCCCAACTACAATCATCAGAGTGTGATCCGTGATCTGGAGATCTTTCCATCCAGTGATTTTGTAGCGAACAGAAGTGCCGGAGGAGATTTACGGGCCAGAGTACCCGGTATTAAATGGAAAGTATCCGGACAGATTGTCTCTATTGCCTCACCCGGAGAGATGGTTTATGTGGATGTGACAGATCTGCGGGGCCGATTGATACAAAGAGTGGCAGATAAAGATAAGGTGCAGTGGAAACCTGCTAAAAGTGCCGGGATGGTTGTATTATGGGTAAAGGCAGGGGGTAACAGGTGTTCTTTTGTGGTACCGGCCTCGGGGAGATGAGGGGAACGACAGTACGAGTGTACGAGAGTACGAGGGTACGACAGAACGACAGAACGACAGAACGACAACACGACAACACGATCACACGATCACACGATCACACGACTGCACTTCAAGGCATGTAAAGCCTGATAAATCGGAGCAAATAGAAAACGATTAGATTTCATTTTCCTGCAAGCCCGGTTTACCGGACTTTGTTTGGCTAGAGGCGGCATTAATACCGCCTCTTTCGTTTGCACATCGTTCACCTGTTTTTTGATAATCTTCTTATTTGCGATTACCAGTACAAGGACCGAAATGGAATTCCGGTATACAATCATCGTTTCTTCTTCTACCAGTAAAGATTGAGAAGCAAGCTAATCCTGCGCGACTTGTAACAGTTTTCCGCAGGATACTGCACTGTGTCAACACAGAGGGGCTGGAGCGGGGGGGAGACTTCACCCATCTTATCTCTTAAATGCAGTAATTTACGCTCTGCAAATGGCACTTGTATTGGCGAATACGATTCACCAAGAACGATAAAGTTCAACAAATTTTGATTCAGGAGCAGGTGTTTCAGAATTTTCAGGAGAGAAAATTGGATGAAAAAAAGCCAATACCGATTCCGATACCGATACCGCCCCCGATCTGAAGAACATACATTAGTGCCTTTAAATAATATGTACCATCTAAATTTATAGAGGTGAATATGTACTTATATGGAAAGCATTGAGCCGGTCCATTCTCTTCAGTTGCAATATATCCTCTATTCCTGAATTATAAATGAGGAACTGTACCGGTGCAGAGAAGACATGATAGTCGCGGTGTATGTTCCGGCCGGAAGCCGCATACCTGCAACAGATGCTTCTCCACTAGTCAAACTGATTCTTTTGTCGAAAACCTTTCTTCCTGAGATATTACTGATAATCACCCTGATATCTGAATTGGCAGACAGGTTTGGAACCGTAATTCTCAGAAAATGCTTTGAGTCGTAATGAACAGACAGTCTTTCCTGGATCTTTGTTCCCGGAGTATGATTTGTCCTGACAGCAGTTCTGCATTCATCAAAGAAATCAAAGATGTCCGGAAGCACAAGCGGCACCATTCCACCATGATCTGCGTTTACTTCTTTGTATTTCAGTTTGAACCCGCGTGAATTCATCCAGTCCCTGACTGCTCTGCTTCCCTCTAACGATGGAGTCTGTATGCCTTCTGTCACAAAGAACTGCATTTGATAAAGGCTGTCCCAGGGATAACCGGTTTTCTGAACAAATGGACCGGACATCGGTGCCAGTGTCCGGAAGTATTTGCGGTACTTTGCACCGATATACCAGGTTCCACCGCTTCCCATTGAATGACCCATGAGAAAAATTGATGAACTGTCAATCGGATATTCATGTAAAATCAACTCAAGAACGTTGATTACATCTTTCTCACTGAGTTCGTTAGTTCTCTCGCTCTCCGTAGTAACCTGAGACATGAGTTCCGCGGCGCCGCTTTCATTTCCAAACTGAGCAGAAAGACGCAAAAAATTACCGAATGCACCTTTGTCACCCATCGGTGAAACAAGAATATACCCATGCTGGTCGGCAAGCTTGACCATCTGCTTGTTGTTCTGATCCAGATATGTGCTTTCATTACATCCGCCGCCATGAAGAAACATCACCAGAGGCAGTTTCGATTTTCCATCCCAGTTCTGAGGAACACATACCCTGAAGGGCTCATCCGCATTGGCTTCTGAGAAGCGGTAGGTTCTTTTTTGATCCCCTTTGGCCTGCCACTGGGGTGAGGATGGATTGATAAGAGACCTTGCAAGGCTTCTGGATTCTTCCGTCTGGACAACAGGGTCAATATATGTCCCGAAAGAGATAATCCGCTGATTTGCAAATACAAAGCTGCCTGAAATAACGGCGGTCAGTGCAAATGTCGCAATGAGCCGGATGATTCTGTAGGGTTGCATGTTCAACCTGTGTTTTAAAGAACTTTTCAAGTGTCAGTGATACAGAAAAAACTCAAACTCTGTCCGGAAGACAGAATTTGAGTTATAAAAGAGAGAGAGAGGTGGAATTGCCCCGAAAAAATGGACACGTGACTAAGCAATTTTCTTCCGTTTGACAGATTCATATTCTGCTGGTGATAAATATCCCAAAGTAGAATGAATCCTTTTGCAATTGT
>Ga0116189_1003066_pt1 | contig 12104 bp, 10 predicted proteins | sample AD_JPNTR3_MetaG_FD_89895 | JGI IMG/M metagenome (GOLD analysis project Ga0116189, IMG submission 89895) | Active sludge microbial communities of municipal wastewater-treating anaerobic digesters from Japan - AD_JPNTR3_MetaG | ecosystem: Engineered > Bioreactor > Anaerobic > Digestate | place... | reverse complement strand
TTCGATTCCGGCTCTGGGTACGAAAAAGTCCCGTTAAATCATTTGATTTAACGGGACTTTTGTTTATCGAACAATGGGTATTGTGTCTGTTCTAAAACTATTGGCATAAGTTAAATTAAAGAAACTTTCGCCAAATAAAGCTAAAAATATTTTTCTGTAATATAATCTTTTAATTCCTTACCACAAACATTTATTATTTCTTGCCAAGTCACAAAACTCACTCTTCTACGCAAGTTGTCAATTTTAATTGCGGCTGTAACTTCAAAAAGTGATTTTATCAAATCTATTCTTGTTTCATCACAAAGCAGCGTAAAAGAAAAATTATTGTAGTACGCGACTAAAATATTTCTAATTAACTGATAATTTAAATAATTCTCTTGACTTTTAGGCAACAAATTTTTATCAAATACCAATTTGAAATCTTTGTAATTATCGATTTTTTCAAAGGTTTCTTCTTCAAAATCAGTTTCGGTTAATTTTGCCTCAAAAATAGAATTTCCTATTTTCATATCAACTTCAGCCATATATTGTCCTTCTTCATAGAATTTTTTTCCAAACTCTATTCCGTGTTCAATGTCAATACTTAATAAATCAATCACTCCTTTCCATTTCAAAATTTTAGGAAAGCAAAAAATATTCATCAACAAAGCATCCGAACTATTTGAAGATTGCATTTCAAAAGTATTTTCAACTTGTGGATGTTTCTTTTTCGTACGCTCTATCCAATCTGTATTTTTGCAAATATTTTCCATTGTGTTTTTATGAAAATTCATTTCAGTATTATTCCACACAAATGCGGAAGAAAATTCTTTTCCTGAAAATTCATTTGGATATTTGGCACAAATTTTCAGTGCATTTTCTTTTAATCTTTGTTTGAGATTATCGACATAGTTCATAATTACTTATTTTAGATTTTTGTTAAACAATTAAAAGCGTGTCGCAAAGAGTTTTCGTGGAAATCATAATTTGACAAAATTTGAATTAAGTCGGCTGGGTGCTCCAACGCAATTTCCAATGTGCTTTTTCCCGTTTCATCAGTCAAAACACCCACAGCATTTTCGATTAATTTTTCAAGATAGAACTTAACCTTTTCTGTATCGTCTATGTATATGGCTTTCAAAAACATTTTTTTCAAACAATCGGTATAAAAATCCACATCAGTATCAATGCTATTTTCTAATAAAGTTGTTGCCAATTTCCAATTATTTTTTTTAAGAGCGTCATCAAAGATAGCTGGTCTTGACTGTTTTTTGGGAATGTAAACGCCGTCTTCATAGCAAAAATTTGTAGTGCTTTTGTTCTCGTGTATTTCATCAGCTAATGCCCTATCCAGTCTCTTTTTATCCAAACCTGCGCCATATTCGAGCAAGAGTTCCATTATTTCTTTGTTTTCTGTTTTTTTAGCAGTACGTATCGCAGAAAATGCAGTACGTCGCCAAAAACTTTCGCGATTTATTTTTTTACCATTTTCCAAAAGCATTTTCAAGATTTCAAGATTTCCCAGCTCTGTTGCAAGTACAATGGATTTTGCTCCAAAATAAGTTGCTGTATTGATTTTTTCTTCAATCAATGCTTTTTCTACTTCACTAGCTTTACCGGTTTCTACTGCTTTGAATAAAATTTCGTTTATCATATTTGCCAAACATTAATTTGTCCAAAAAAACACTATATCTCTAAAACATTAAATTACGCAAAATAAAGGGCATTCTCGCTTATGTGCGGTATTACTTTCCGGCATGACCGCAAACATCTAATTTATGACACAAAGATACAACTAATTTTTAGTATTAAATACATTTTATCAACTTTATGGATTTACAAATAAAGAAATAGCGATGGTGAAAGGAAAGAAAAATTTAGTGGTTAAAAATTAGGATAAAAAATATATTTATTGTACTTTTGCTTGGAAAAATAAAACTAACAACTTTTACTTAAAAACAAAGGAGATTTCAAATACAGAGCAAAATGCTTTAAAACCACTATTTTACAAGAAAATAGAAATAACAACAAAAACAGAAGATAAAACAGCATACAATTTGTTTGATACATTCTGTTAATATTTTAAATTTAATACCTATAAATTATGAGAGTAAGAAAAAACATTGCAATTAGCGAAAACGGATTTATTTTTAATCCGCTGACAGGAGACAGTTTCAGTGTAAACGAAACAGGCGTTTTTATTGTCCAAAAACTAAAAGACGGTGAAAGTGACGAAACAATTATCCAAAATTTGAAGGATAAATATGACTTGGACACTTCCACCGCCGAAAAAGATTTTAATGATTTTTTATCCATGCTGCAAAGCTATCAATTGATTGCCAATGACTAAGAGAAAAATCACAGTAGCAGTTTCCGGACTGAACAACATTGACAGTCCGGGACCGGGAATTCCCGTTATTCGAGGATTAAAAGAGAGTGAAACCTTTGACATTCGTATCGTGGGCTTATCGTACGAAACTCTCGAGCCCGGAATTTATATGAGCGACTTGGTGGACAAAGTCTATCAGTTGCCATTGCCAACAGCCGGTTCTGCCGTGCTGAAAGAGAGACTAAAATACATCGTAAGTCAAGAGAAAATAGATGTATTGATACCCAATTTCGATGCCGAACTGCACAATTTTATCAAAATTCAGGACGAACTGAAATCGGAATTGAATATCGCCACATTTCTACCATCGCAAGCTATTTTTGATGAACGTCAGAAGTCTGAATTGGGCAAGTTTGGCGAAAAATATGGCGTAAAAGTTCCTGAAAGCCACATGATTAATCAGGTTTTGGAAATCAAAAAACTGGAAGAGACCATGAATTATCCGATGGTTATCAAGGGGCGTTACTATGATGCTTACATTGCTCAGTCCTACGAACAAGCCAGTTCATATTTTTATAAAGTCGTGGCAAAATGGGGCTATCCCGTTATTGTTCAGGAGTTTGTAACAGGCACAGAGGTAAACGTAACCGCTATCGGAGACGGCAAAGGAAATTGTATAGGTGCTGTGGCAATGCGGAAATTGTACATCACGGACAAAGGAAAAGCATGGTCGGGCATTTCGTTAGAAGATGACGAACTGATGGCAATTTCTCGAAGAGTGATTGAAAACAGCAAATGGCCCGGTGGTTGCGAGTTGGAGTTTATCAAAACCAAAGATGATGAATACTACCTGCTTGAAATGAATCCGCGTTTTCCGGCTTGGGTCTATCTTGCCAACGGATGCGGACAAAATCACCCCGAAGCACTTGTAAAAATGGCTCTTGGCGAAGAAGTACAGCCATTTACCGATTATCAGAGCGGTAAAATGTTTATTCGTTATTCCTACGACCAAATTGTGGATATATCGGAGTTTCAACAAATTTCCACAATGGGAGAAAAATAACTATCGGGCTTTAGCTCAAACTTTCTATTTTTAACTTTTAATCTAATTTTCTAACTTTTAAAATCTAATTTCATATGTATCCAACTTACGAAAGTCCAACAATTAAAAAATTAAATGCCGGAATGATGAATAAATTCGGCAGCAGAACAGAATACACACCTGTAAAATTTATTGATAATGTGGCAGTTGCCGATTTAATGGACAAATATGGCTCGCCACTGTTCGTTATCAGCGAAAGAACTATCCGACAGAATTACCAAAAAGCCCTGAAAGCTTTTAAAATGCGTTATCCCAAAGTGCAATTTGCGTGGAGCTATAAAACAAACTATTTAGATGCGGTTTGCAAAGTGTTTCATCAAGAGGGCAGTTGGGCGGAAGTTGTTTCCGGTTTTGAGTATCAAAAAGCCATTCGCAACGGCGTTCCCGGAAATCTGATTATTTTCAACGGACCCGACAAATCCAAAGAGGATTTGATTTTGGCAGTCAAAAATCGCTCGCTTATTCATATCGACCATTTTGATGAGCTGTATATGCTGATTGAGATTTTGGAAGAGATGAAAGACACAAAGGCTCGCGTAGCAATTCGCGTGAATATGGACACCGGCATCTATCCTCAGTGGGACAGGTTTGGTTTCAACTACGATAACGGACAAGCGTGGAATGCGATTGTAAAAATTATTGCACAAGAAAAACTGCAATTAGAAGGTCTCCATTGTCATATCGGAACGTATATGCTTACTGCAAATGCTTATGCAGTAGCTGCCCGCAAAATGTGTGAGCTTGCTTTGAAATACTCCAATACCACTGGAGAAAATATAAAATACATTGACATGGGAGGTGGTTTTTGTTCGGCAAATACGCTTAAAGGCTCTTATTTACAAGGAGCAGACATTATCCCCACTTTTGATGATTACGCCGAAGCGATTACTAACACCATTCTGCAATTTGGTTTTCGTCCCGACGAATTGCCTCTGTTGATTTTGGAAACAGGACGAGCACTGATTGATGAAGCTGGTTATTTGTTAGGAACGGTTTTGGCGACGAAACGTCTTGCCGATGGGCGCAGAGCTACGGTACTTGATACGGGCGTAAACATTATGTTTACATCGTTTTGGTATAATCATCGCGTTTCGCCGGCTCAGGATTTTTCGCAACATGCCGAAGAAACAGTACTTTACGGTCCTTTGTGCATGAACATCGACTGTTTGCGCGAAAGCGTACTTTTGCCACTTCTTAAAAAAGGTGACCGTATTGTTGTTCACGAAGTTGGAGCATACAATATGACCCAGTGGATGCAGTTTATCACTCTAAGACCCAACATTGTAATGATTGATACGAAAGGCGAAGTACACCTAATTCGTAAGCAAGAAACAGTAAATACTATTGTGGATTGTGAAATTGTGCCGGAACATCTTGTTAATCACAATCTTTAAGGTAGAATTTAGTCTGCAAATTTTTATTGAAAGTGTATAGCCGTAATTGGCGGCTATTCACTTTCAAACTTTGTTTTTTAACAAACACATCATTTTTCGAATGAAAACAAAACTATTTATTATCTTGTTCTTTTTTACTTTATCTGCGGTTTCGGCTCAAACATCCAAAAATGTGAATGTTACAACTGCCGGTACGTTAAGTAATTACATCACAACAGCTGAGTGCAAAAGTTTGACTCAACTAACAGTAACAGGTAACATCGATGCACGCGATTTTGCTTTTATGCGTGACAAGCTTGAAGTGCTTACAGACCTTGATTTGTCAGGTTCAACTATTCGAGCCTATCAGGGGACATTAGGAACTGTCAGCGGTTATGAAACGACCTATAATGCCAATGAAATCCCAATGTATGCTTTTTACAATCCTTTTTACGACACTTACAAATATACGTTAAAAAGCTTCAAATTTCCAAATCTTACATCAAGCATTGGTTATCTGGCATTCTATTACTGCTCAAATTTATCAGGAACACTGATAATTCCTGCCGCACTCAAACAAATTCCCGACTATACATTTTACGGCTGTTTTTCTTTGACCGATTTTTCAGTAAACACCGGCAACACAAAATTTTCATCGTACGAAGGTGTGCTTTTCAATAAAAATCGAGACACTTTATTGGTTTGTCCGTCCGGCAAAGCTGGTGAATTTTCTGTTCCTACCACAGTAAAACACATTTCTGCTTCCGCTTTTGAAAACACTTACAACTTGACTTCCATTACTTTATCCGCAGGTTTAAAATCTATTGGAACCTACGGATTTTGTTACAGCGGGGGTATTTCCGGCGATTTGAATTTGCCATCTACGCTGACACGCGTGGAGTATGGGGCATTTTACGGATGTTGGAATTTGACGGGAAATGTAACCATTCCGGCATCATTGACCGAAATCGGTAGTTATTGTTTCTTTGAAAGTAACAATTTGAAATCTTTTTCTGTAAGTTCATCCAACAGTAAATATGCTTCGGTAGATGGTGTGTTTTATAGTAAAAATATTGATACACTTTTTATCTGTCCACCAACAAAAACAGGGGTTTTTATTATTCCAAGTTCTGTCAAAGCACTAGGAATGTATGCGTTTCATAATTGCACCCAACTTTCTGGAACTATGACCATTCCTGACGCTGTCTCTTTTATCGGCGATGGTGCTTTTTACAAAACTACTTCTTTGTCCAATTTTGTGGTTTCGTCTGCAAATAGTACATTTGCTGCTGAAAATGGAGTGCTTTTTTCAAAAGATAAATCCTTGCTGATAGCTTGTCCGACTTTAAAATCAGGGAACTATCAAATGCCGGAATCGGTACGCGAAATCGGTACGCTTGCATTTGCATTTTGCAACAATTTAATAGGCTTGATGAATATTCCCGAAGGGGTGAATAAAATAGGCGGATACGCATTTTACGGCTGTAACAACATAGACGGATTTAATGTGGAAACAGGAAACACACGTTACACTTCACAGGAAAGCGTGCTTTTTAATGCGCAAATGGATACGGTGCTGATTTGTCCTTATAAAAAAAGCGGTTTATACACTCTGCCGCAAACCGTAAAGCATATTGATGTTTCTGCTTTTAGCGGTTGCGATTTGCTTACCGAAGTGGAATTACCGTTAGACTTGATTTCTATTGGTAATTATTCGTTTGAAAATTGTACCGGACTGACACATGTTTTTATTCCGCAAAATGTAAATATAATCGGATATGCAGCTTTTAACAATTGCACCGGCTTAAAAGAGTTTGCTATAAATAAATCGGAACCAATTTACGTAGATTTTTATGCTTTAAATTTGATTGATAAAGCAACTTGTCGTTTGTTGGTGCCAATAGGTTCAAAATCGCTCTATCAAAGTGCACCTTATTGGAAAGAGTTTGAAAATATCGTGGAAACGAATTTCAATACAGATATAAGTATAAACAAATCAGATGATTGTGGAATTGTGAGATATATAGGCGGAATAATTGTAAATGGATTGAAAGAAAAAGATTTAGTCCGAGTTTATAATGTAAATGGTCAACAGCTTAGAAGTTTTGTTGCAACTCAATCCAGTGAAAATATTCCGCTTACGCAACGTGGTGTGGTGTTGGTACAAATAAATAATAAAACAATAAAGACGTTGTATTAAAAAATAACGTCAATCGCAGACAAGTCAGAAAAAGCGTTGCAACTAACAGCTTCAAGTTCATTTGTTGCGTTTTTATACTAATAAGCAACGGGACATATTAAAATTCAACAGGGATAGATACAAAAATATGACAATAAAATTCGCATGGTAATACAAAAATTTCAGTTAGCTACGTTTGTCAAATCTGTTTTGAATAGTTATAGTCAGATTTTTTTTGCAAAAAGTTTGGTCTTTGCGGCTGTTGTTCTGATTGTAAGCCTTGCTAATCCGATTGTAGGGTTAGGTGGTTTAGCGGCTGTTGTACTAATTAACGCACTGGCTTATATTTTGGCTTTTCCAACACAGAAAATCAAATCGGGAGTTTACGGTTTTAATGCTGCTTTTCTTGGGATGGCAATGGCGTATAAATTTACTTTCAACTCATCATTTATCGCCTTTTTCCTATTTGCATTGGCACTATTATTTATGTTTACTGTCTGGTTTGAAACGAGCTTTGCACAACATAAATTACCGATGCTGACCCTACCTTTTGTTCTGACAATGATGGTGTTAGAGCTGGCATTCAATACATTTACCAATATCGAAGCAGTGTCGCAGTTTGACCGATTTACCGTAGTTTTGGCTCAAGAAGTTCGATTGCCTTGGTACTGGTTGGTTCACTCACTCGATAATTTTCCTTTCCCACCTATTTTTGCCTATTTTTTCAAAACACTAGCTTCTGTTTTCTTTTCAGACAGTGTTTTGGTGGGAATTATAATTGCAGTGGCAATTCTGATTTATTCGAGAATACAATTCACCGTGGCATTGCTTGGTTTTATCGGTGCTTTTCTTTCTGTGAAAATATTAGGTGCTGATATGCAGGTGCTTACGCAAAACTTAGGCGGTATTAACTATATTTTTTGGGGAATGGCAATTGGCAGTTTTTTTATCATTCCCAATATTTATAGTTATTTGATGATGATGGGTCTTACGCCGGTATTGTTCCTCATTTACGAAAGCATTGAACGACTGATAAGTGGTTTTGGACTTTCATCTTATACTTTGGCATTTAGCTTGTTAACAATTCTTGTGTTGTTTATTCTGAAACAAAGAAGTGTCAATAAGTTTTTTGTATTTCCGCTTATTCAATATTATAATCCTGAAAAAACGGTGTATAAAAGTGTAAATTTCCTACAACGTTTCGAAAATGATTTATTATTTAAAATGAAACTTCCGTTTTTGGGCGAATGGACAGTAAGTCAGGGATATAATGGGGGAATCACACATTTAGGCGAATGGGGAAACGCACTCGACTTTGTAATAACCGATAATGATAAAAAAACCTACTCGCTACCCGGAACAAAAAAAGATGATTTTTACAGTTACAATAAGCCCGTACTTGCTCCGGCTGATGGCTATGTGTATCAAATCAGCAATATTACTAAGGACAACGAAATTAACGACGTAAACACAAATAAAAATTGGGGTAATACAATTATTATCAATCACTTGAATGGGCTTTTTACTCAAATTAGTCACCTGAAACAAGATAGTTTTAAAGTAAATATCGGAGATTATGTGACTAAAGGAACAGTGCTTGCCTCATGCGGAAATTCAGGTCGTTCCCCTGAACCACACATACATTTTCAAATACAGTTAAGTCCCGAAATTGGAGCGAAAACGCACCCTTATCCCTTCGGTTACTACTTTGAGAAGACAAACGATAAACCGATTTTGCGAATTGGCGATGTTCCGACCGAAAATTCCATTATCTACAATGTGGATAGTTTGGATTTGATATATAATGCTTTCAACTTTAAGCCCGGTAAAGAGCTGAATGTCAACTTTAATGGTGAAAAAGTAAAATGGACGGTTGCAACCAATGCATACAACCAAAGTTATATTTTCTGCGAAAAATCCAAATCAACAGCATACTTTGTCAATGACGGCACGATGTTTTATTTTACCGACTTTGAAGGGCGAAAAAAGTCTGCACTTTACACGTTTTATCGCAGTTGCTTCAGACTTTTGCTTGCAGGTGAGCGGAGTATTGAGATTAAAGACAGCATTCCTCTGTCAAAAGAGCTACCACTGACTTTCAAATGGTTACAGGATTTTATAGCCCCAATAGTTCTACTCAGTCGGGTAAATTTTTCATCAAAATTAAACCGATTGGACAATCCGTATTATCCCGAGAATGCCGAGTTTGTAAACCGAGTTGAGGTCAAATCTTTTTGGAAAAAAGAGCAACCGACAGAGTACACCGTAGCCATATCACAGTCTAAAATTGAAATTAAATCGAAGAATTTGAGTTTATGTATCGAATAGTTTTTAGCTTGATAGCGGTTTCTGTTTTTGGGACGGTAAAGGGGAAAAATACGCTTGTATTTGACACTTTAGATAAAAATCAACAAACGGCATATTACGATAGCCTCACTTTTGTTCAATATCATAATTTGGATTATAAATCTCTGAAAACCACAATAAAAGAAGCTGAACGATTGGGGATAAGTTTTCAATATCTGAATTATCGCAAAGCCATAGCATATTACGAACTAAAAAACTATGCAAAAGCTATAAAGTACTACGAAAAAGCTCTTTACGATGTTCCCGATGACATGTTTTTAAAAGAGAGCTTATATTTTGCTTATTTGCAAAGTGGACAAGATGTAAATGCTACTATTTTCGCTCAAACACTTCCAAAAACCAGTCAAGAAAGAATTGGATTTTCCTCTTCATTTCTCGATTTTATCAACTTTTCAGGAGGATATACTTTTAGCGACAACAATGAAAAATTGCGAAACGGCATAGCCAATCTCGATACCATCAATCAATATCAAGATATGATATCGGGCGGGATTATTTTTGGGCTAAACCTTTCTAACCGCGTAAAACTTATTGCAGGCTATAATCTGTTCAGCACAAAGTTTGAGCGTTTTGCTCAAAATAGTTTACAACACAAAGATATACTGTCGCAACATCAACTTAATATTGGCACGGAATTTTATTTAAAATATAACTTTTCACTCGGTTTTACCGGCGGTTTTTATGCTATTGATAAAAACTATAAATCTACTGCTCAAACTTCAGAAAATGAAGCTGAACAAGCAAGACAATCTTCTCAATCAATGGATTACAAACTATCGGCATTAATTTTTCTCAACAAACGATTTATTTACGTAACACCTGAAATTTCTTTCGCATATTCCAATTTTGCTTCTTCTCATCAGTTACAACCTAAGTTGCAACTAACTTATTATCCGTTGGGGAATTTGAATTTTTACGGAATTACTTCGGGAGCCATAATTTTTGACAGCGATAAAGAAAGAGGTAACAAGGCTGTTGTTTCTCAAAATTTAGGCGGTAAATTATTTAAAAATATGTGGTTAGATGGCATGATAAGTGTAGGTAACCATCTGAATTACATAACAGAACGCTCATTTATTGTGTACGACACCTACGACCCAATTATGTTTATATCGAAATTGAGCCTTTCTTATTACTTCAAAAAAATAACAGTTTCAGCAACTTACTCATGGGCACAAAAAGAAGGTTGGGCATTCACAGATTATTACGCAAATTTATTAAAGTATAAGTATAATAATCACTTAATTAATCTTACAATAAAATGGAATCTTTAAAGAAAACTATAGCAATAGTTATGTTGCTCGTTGTGTGTGGGGTGTCAGCTTCTGCGCAAGTCAGTCCTTCCAAAATTTTTGAAAACAATTATGCCAAAGAAGCTTCCGGCGATTATCAAGGAGCTATCAATGACCTCGTTGGGTTAAATGGTTTCGATTATCACAAATCACTTCGATTAGGCTGGCTCAACTATTTGAATAAAAATTTTGATGCCAGCATTTACTACTATCAGCAAGCGGTAAAGCTACGCCCAAAGGCTGTTGAGGCACTACTTGGACTTTGTAATCCGCTTGAAGCACTCGGAAAAACAGACCAACTTGAAGCCACCTACAAAAAAATTCTCGCTATCGACCCAATGAATTCAAAGATAAATTACGCGCTCGGCAATATCTATTATTATCAAAAAAAATTTGTTTTGGCTGAAAAACATTTCGATTTAGTGATTAGTCTGTATCCTTTTGACTATTATTCAAATTTGATGGCAGGCTGGACGAAATATTTTTTAAACAAAAAAAACGAGGCTAAAATACTGTTTAACACTGTTTTAATAATTTCTCCAACCGACAAGTCGGCAAGAGAGGGATTGGCGTTGATTAATTAACTGTTTGATACCATACTACAGCATCAGAATTTAAAAGCCCGACAATTTTGTCGGGCTTTTGGTGAAAAATTCAATTCAAATCTATATTACGTTCTTTTTATTGGCACCAGAAGATATTTATTTTAGTTTTTCGTCCGGAATAAACATATCTGCGGTCATAACTTTTACATAATTGTCTTTATATTGCCACTCATTTTCGTAACGTTTCATAATGTTTTCTACAAAACCTCTGGAATTTAGTTTTTCTGTTGTTTTGTCAATCACAGATTGTGGAGTGGTAATAGGGTCTTTTGAGTTAATCAGTTCAATGGCTCTTTGCAATTCTTCTTCTTGCAGAGGATTTGCAATATTTTGAGGCTCTAACTCTACTTGAGCTTTCCATGCTCCCATTTTTATGTTTACCAAAATAATGTATGTTTTGCCGGCTTTGAGGTTGGCTTTTACAAAATGTTTATTTTCGCTTGATACCCAAAAAAGGTGTTTACCGGCTTTAACCTCATAACGCATATAATTCTTACCTTTAAAAATCCCAATAAACTCTTTGTTATGAAAAAATTCGAATGAGGTAGCCCCACCCCAATTAGTAACTCGTGTAAAGTAAACAACCACATTTCCTTTGGCTGGAGGGGTAAATCCTTTTGCCATTGCAGGTGCTATAGAGAACAAACTCATTAACACCAATAAACAACTAATTTTTAGTGCTTTCATAGTTTTAATTATTTTAAGTTAATACTCTAAAAAGATTTTTGTATGTAGCCTACTGCATAATTTACGATACAAATATACAACATTTTTTAAGGTTCAAGATTAGTTAAGTTTGTTTTTTCTCATACTATTCAACAAAATTACATAAATATTTTGATTTCTGTAATTATATCTAAATTCACACTCTTTTATGT
>Ga0116189_1003065_pt1 | contig 12105 bp, 8 predicted proteins | sample AD_JPNTR3_MetaG_FD_89895 | JGI IMG/M metagenome (GOLD analysis project Ga0116189, IMG submission 89895) | Active sludge microbial communities of municipal wastewater-treating anaerobic digesters from Japan - AD_JPNTR3_MetaG | ecosystem: Engineered > Bioreactor > Anaerobic > Digestate | place... | reverse complement strand
CTCGTGTGATGTGGCGGTATCGCGTATCTTGTTTATCGCGTCGATCACCGTATTGCAGGCAGTATCGAACCCTATGGCGGAGTCGGTTGAGCCGATATCGTTGTCGATGGTCGCAGGAATGCCCACAGTGGGCATGCCCATTTTAGAAAGCAGATTGAGGCCGGCGTGTGTACCATCGCCCCCGATGCCGATGACGCCATCGATTTCGTATGTCCTCAGCTGAAGCAGGGCCTTGGCACGTCCCTCTTCGGTCCTGAACTCCTCTGAGCGCGCCGATTTCAGAATAGTGCCACCACGCTGAAGAATGTCGCCAACAGTGCGTGATTTCATCTCAGCAAAATCCCCAGCGACCAGACCATGAAAACCCCGTCTGACGCCCACAACCTCCAGCCCGTGGTAAAGAGCCTTCCTTACCACGGCTCGGATGCAGGCGTTCATCCCGGGCGCGTCGCCGCCGCTGGTAACTACCGCGATTCGTCTCATATCGGATCCCCCCATCACACGAGGACAGATCATGCCCCGGCCATTAGGCCATTAGGACATTAAGTTATCATGATCAGTATTCGTCCAGTATGTTCCGGGCCTCCTCGGCTTCGGTTTCCGGAACAAGGACCTCAACGCTCGCCGAGTCGCCCATGTGAGGAATTCCCATGGGCCTCAGCATCACTAGGATTCCTTCCGCCTCCAGCATGTGCTTTGTAAGCTCTGCTTCTGCTCTATTTGGCGCGATATGTACAACCGCCCACACGCCAGCCGCCCCCCATCTCAAGCGCGGTTACGTACGCTCGGCATTTCGGATGTCCTGCACCTCGACTATCCGGCCTTGCCCGCTTATTATGTCCGATGTTCCATTCTAGCACCGATTCTCCTTCCACGTTCTCGACCTACGATGACGGCAAGGCTGAAACTGTGTCTGCCAGCACTTTCACCCCGTCCTCCTTGACATCCACTCTTCCCCTCACCGTCACCGGAGCATCAGGGGCAAGAAGCTGAGCGTACTGCTCGTACACCCGTGGGAACACAACCACCTCTGCCTGCCCGGTCATGTCCTCTATCTGGACAAAAGCCATCGGCTGCCCAGTCTTGGTGGATATCTGTTTTCGGCCGGCGACCACTCCCGCTAAAGTCACGCTCGCACCATCCGGAACATCAGGGAGGTCCCGGACAGCCACGGTGGACAGCTTACTTATCGTGTCCGAGAGAAACGCCAGCGGATGCCCGGATATATACAGGCCGAGCAACTCCTTCTCCATGGCCAGTATCTGATCTTGCCTGAACTCCGGCACGCTCGGGAGGGTCACCTCAGCCTGTCCAAACTGCGACGGCCTTTCGAAAAGATCGAAGAAGGACGCCTGCCCCGACTGCTGCTGACGCTGCCTGGCAGCGCTCGCGTCGCAGATCTGGTCCATCACTGCCAAGAGCGCCCGCCTGCTTCCGAACGCGCGGAAGGCGCCGCACCTGATCAGACTATCGAGCGCTTTGCGGCTGACGGCAGCCATGTCCACACGGTCACAGAAATCGGAAAGCGACATAAACTTGCCTCCCGCTTTGCGCGCAGCAATTATGGCGTCGGCCGCAGCTTCGCCCACGTTCCTCACGGCGGCTATGCCGAAACGGATCGTGTTGCCACGTACCGTGAAGCCTTTAAGGCTGTCGTTCACGTCCGGCCCCAGTACTTCGACGCCCCTACACCGACATGCATCTATGTACATTGCGACACGCTCAGGAGCGCTCATCACGCTCGTAAGTGTCGCAGCCATAAACTCTGGAAAGTAGTGGCATCGCAGATAGGCGGTCTGATACGATATCAGAGCGTACGCCGCGCTATGAGCCTTGTTGAACCCGTAACCCGCAAACCTCTCTATGAGAGAGAAAACCTCTGCGGCAACCTCGTCCGAAACGCCACGCTCGCGGGCCCCATCCAGAAATCTGCCCTTGAGCCCCAGAATGGCTTCGGGCTTCTTCTTGCCCATGGCGCGCCGCAGCACATCGGCCTCTCCCAGGCTGAAGCCTGCAAGCTCGCTAGCGACCTGCATAACCTGCTCCTGGTAGAGCATCACCCCGTACGTAGGCTCCAAGATCCTCTTGAGCGCCGGATGGAGATACGTTACGCTGGCCTGATCGTGCTTGCCCCGGACGAAATCGCCTGTCATCACCATTGGGCCCGGCCTGCCCAAAGCGATCAGAGCAATGATATCTTCGAACCGCGTGGGTTTCACCTCGCGGAGCAGGTTCTGAAATAGACTGCTTTCAAGCTGGAACACGCCGGCCGAATCGGCACGCCGCAGCATCTCGTAGACTTCCGGATCGTCCAGGGGTATATCGCCGATGTCCAGTTCCTCGCCTCGCGTGTGGCGCACGATCTCGACGGTGTTGCCGATCACTGTCAGTGTGCGCAGGCCAAGGAAGTCCATCTTCACGATGCCCAATCGTTCGAGGTCTTCCATGGGGTACTGAGTGGTTACCACTCCGTCCCCCGACTTATATAGAGGTACGTGCTCGGTCAAAGGTTCCTTCGATATTACAACTCCCGCGGCATGAACCGACGGGTGACGAGGCATCCCTTCCACTGCGCGGGCTACATCAACCATCATGCGAATTCGCTCGTTCTCAGCCGCAGCCGTGGCCAGTTCAGGCGACATCTCCAGGGCGCGGTCAATGGTCATGTTGAGTTCGGCCGGCACCAGCTTGGCTATGCGGTCGACATCTCCGTAACTGACCTTAAGTGCCCGGCCGACGTCCCGGATAGCGGCGCGTGCAGCCATGGTGCCGAAGGTGATGATCTGTGCAACCCTATCCGCCCCGTATTTGCGTGTGACGTAGTCGATAACTTCGCCCCGCCGCTCCCAGCAGAAGTCGATGTCGAAGTCGGGCATGGTCACGCGTTCCGGGTTGAGGAACCTCTCGAATAGCAGGTTGTACCGGAGTGGATCGATGTTGGTAATGCCCAGACAGTACGCAACCAGGCTTCCCGGCCCCGATCCTCGGCCGGGGCCTACGTATATGCCCCGGCTCCTGGCAAACCTGATGAAATCCCAGACGATCAGGAAGTAGCCGGAGTAACCCATGCGCGCTATGACATCCAGCTCATAGTCGAGCCGGGCGCGCACCGTGTCCGACATGAGGCCGAAACGCCGCGCGGCGCCCTCCATGCACACCCGCCTCAGGTAGCTATCGAGGGTTTCACCCTCCGGCGGCGCGAACTCGGGGATATGGAGAGTGTTGAAATCCAGATCGACGCTGCAACGTTCCGCGATCCGCACCGTCTCCGCGCACGCTTGCGGCATCTCGGGAAACTGCCGATACATCTCGTCCGGCGACTTCAAGTAGAACTGATCGGTCGGAAAACGCAAGCGCCCCGGATCGTCCACCGAAGCGCCGGTCTGTATGCAAAGGAGCACATCATGGGCCCTGGCATCCTCGCGACGGAGGTAATGCACATCGTTCGTAGCCACGAGTGGTATTCCCATCTTTGCGCCTATCGCAGCTATCCCGCGATTCACGCGCTCCTGCTCTCGCATACCGTTGGCCTGCACTTCCAGGAAGAATGAGCCCGGGCCGAAGATATCGCGATACTCCGCTGCTGCCCGCTCAGCCGTCTCAGCCTGCCCACGCGCGATGTAGGCAGACACCTCGCCTGAGAGGCATGCCGAGAGCGCTATGAGCCCGCTGGAGTGCGCCGACAGGACCTCCTTGTCGACCCTCGGCTTATAGTAGAAGCCTTCGGTGTAGCCGATGCTTGACAATTTCAAAAGGTTCTTGTAGCCCTGCTGGTTTTCGGCCAGAAGCACCAGGTGATAGGGGTCGTCGTCTACCCGCGGGGTGCGGTCGTGCCTGGTGCGGTTGGCCACGTAGACCTCACAGCCAATGATCGGCTTGACTCCGCACTCGCGGCAGGTACGGTAGAAGTCTACCGCTCCGAACAGCGATCCGTGGTCGGTGACAGCACAGGCGCCCATGCCCAACTCGCACAGTCGTTGCCCCAGCTTGTCCGTCCTCGCAGCCCCGTCCACTCACAGGAGGGAGTACTGAGTATGCAGATGTAGATGGACAAACTCCCTCACATGATCACCCCCCCGGCTGCCGCCAGGCCACCCTGCGTTTTACTCGTCGCCCGCAGAATGGCGCGCGGACGAACCCCATCGGTCCGACCACCATCCGTCTAAAGGAGCGTCGGAATTCCCTTCGTCCTCCCACTCGACCTCGACAAGGATCGCGTCGACAATGTCGCTGTCCGCGAAATCCGCCGGTCTCCTGCGGCCATCCACACGCTTGCGGACGCGCGACCGCGCCGGGCTCTCCAAGATGCGGTCTCCCATCCGTATCTCCTCCTCCTGGTAAACGTGTTCCGGATGGAAATGCGCAGACCCCAACCGTCGCTGGCTCGAGAGCGAACGCTACAGGATAAGCTTCCCTGATTCCATTATCGTCACACCATCCACAACAACGGTGGGAGCGAGCACAATTCCGTCCAGATGGCTGGGCACAGCTACCGTGCCTCCCATATGGCTATTGTCGCCAAGCGCTATGTGTATGGTGCCCATAACCTTCTCATCCTCAAGGACCGTGCCGGTGATCCTGGCCTTCTCATTAGTGCCGATACCGAGTTCAGCTATGTTCCTGGCCAGGCGGCCAAGAGGGTCGATCATCTGCTGAAGTGCGGCAGCGGCAGCGCCGCCTTCGATATCTGTGGCGTAGCCGTCGCGCACGTTTATCTTGATACGCTCGCCGAGATGACCGGCGCCCGCCATGGCCCCGTCAACCACAAACACGCCGTTAGCCGTGCCCTCAAGCGGAGCAATGTAAGCCTCGCCTGCAGGCAGGTTCCCGAAATCGCCCGGATTGTGGTATACACCTGTGTCGGCATTGCCCGTTCTGCCGGCAAGCGACATAGTAATGTCGGTGCCTTCTGTGTTGGTGATCCTCACAGTGGCGCCCCGTGTGAGCACATCGGCATATTTCCTCGACCGCACACCCACTGCCTCGTAATCGGCGCCCAGAGCCCTCGCCATGCAGTCCTCAGTAATGCCGGGCAGTGTAGCACACCGCGCCCCCGCAGCGCACGCTTCGGCCCTGGCGCTAGTATGACTGATAGACTTGCTGGTGGGTGCGAGCACAATATCCACATGCTTCATGACTTGCGCTACCGGCGCAGGGGGTTCCTCACCATGGCTTCTGCGCTCGATCATCTCGATGGCCATGGCCTCACACCCAAGCTCCGCCGCAGCCTGGTACAACGCGTAACCCACACTGCGGGTGCCGTCATCCATTACTACGAGGAGAGTCTCCCCAGGGGTCGCCCCCATCAAGTCGCGAACGGCCACAAGCGCCGCCTCCCGAAGACCGGACATCACGCAACTCCCCCTCATACCCACGTAACAGCTCATAAGCTAATTCTACCACATTCGGGCGAGTCATCCCATACGTCGCCCGATGGTCGCCTGAAGGTTACCCGATGGCCACCGAGCGGAACCCGGAACTTGCGTCCAGGATGCACCAGGATGCTCGAGGAGTGACATCCTGGAGAGGAGATAGTATAATTACCAGGGTGAGCCCGTGAGAGGCTCTCCGCGCTCACCTCATATTGATCAACAAGGGGGGAAAATTGGTGGACGGAGACCCAGGCAGTACGAAGCGGTTCATACTGCTAAGCCCTGCGTCGAAGTCGAGTAGACCCGCTCAAAACCAGTCTGGGGCGATGTTCACCGTGCCGGCAGGTCGGTGCGTGCGCCCCTAGAAGGGGGTGTTGTTGTGGATGACAGGTACACTGTCCTTGTAGAAAAAGTCAAGCAGCTGCTTTCCGACGGCTCTACTGAAGCGCTGACCGGCCTCGTAGACTCCCTACATCCCGCGGACGTAGTCGACATCTTGGAACTACTCGACGACTCAGCCCGCAGTGCTTTCTTCCACGCCATACCAGCTGATAAGGCTGCCGACATAGTCCAGGAGCTGGATCCGGATGACCAGACAGAGATAATCCGGATGATGGGCGCTGCCCGCTCATCCGAGATCCTGAGGGAAATGGACTCGGACGATGCCGCCGACCTCATCGGCGAGCTTCCGGAGTCGAAAGCCGAGACCCTGCTCGAACTGATGAACTCCGAAGGAGACGAAGTCCGCGAGCTTCTGCAGTACGACGAGGACTCCTCCGGCGGTATCATGGCCACCGAATACGTCACAGTCAACATGGAGTGGACCGTCGAAAAAACCCTTGCCCAGCTGCGACATGCCGCCCCAGAGGCGGAAACGGTGTACTACATCTACGTCGTCGACGCAGATGAGCGCCTCGTAGGGGTACTCTCCCTGCGTGATCTGGTCATCGCCGATCTCAAGCGCAAGATATCCTCCATTATGAGTCGGAATGTGCTGTCGGTGCCGGTTGAGGCCGACCAGGAAGAAGCGGCCCAGCTATTCAAGAAATACCGCTACCTGGCTCTGCCCGTTGTCGACCGCGACAACCGCCTGGCAGGAATCATCACCGCCGACGACATACTGGATGTAGTCGAAGAAGAGGCCACGGAGGACATCCAGAAGATCGCAGGCACCATGCCTCTCGACCGACCGTACTTCGCGACCTCAGTCAAGGAGCTCTGGCGCAGCCGGGTAGTCTGGCTGATGGTGCTGTTCCTGGCCGAATCCGTTACAGGAAAGATACTGCAGAATTTCAGCACAGCTATGCAGTCCGTCATCGAACTGACGTTCTTCATACCGCTCCTGATAGACTGCGGCGGCAATGCCGGTTCGCAAGCCGCCTCGGTGGTCATCCGAGGTCTCGCGGTACGCGACATACGAATGCGGGATGTCTGGTCGGTATTCGCCCGCGAGCTTACGCTGGGCCTCGCTCTAGGCCTGTCGATGTCGGGCATAGCATTCCTGCGGGCCTGGAGGGTCGGCGGCAACCCAATTATAGGCGTAATCGTGTGCACATCCGTGCTCGTGATCGTCACAGTGGCCACAATCGTCGGATCCATGCTGCCCATAGCGGCCACAGCACTTCACCTGGACCCGGCTGTCATGTCGTCGCCGCTGATCACCACAATAGTGGACGGCACAGGCCTCATGATCTACTTCAGCATTGCCCGAGCCTTGCTTAAGTTGTAGGTCGGCGCCTTCTTCCCAGGCCCAGGCGTTATTGTGCGATTCTCATGACGCTCCGCCCGCGCCCATAGCGCGTGCGGAGCGACCTTCATGCTCTACCGTATGGCTTACCGGTACTCCACCGCGACCTCGGAGCTCCTCAGGCTTTCCTGCCCTGATGAGTCGCGCGCTACCACCACGAAGTGGACTGTCGACCCTCGCTGTTGGGAGGACAGCGACACAAGGGCGGACGTCGCGGGCGCGTCGACCTGCTGAGACCTGGATGTTGTATACCGATCAAACAGCGAGTATCTCCAATACACCCTATAGGACGCCGCAAGCCCGTCAGGAGGAGCCGTCCATGATACTGCCGCCTGTGTGCCATCTAGGCTAACGCCCACATCTTCTGGGGCTCCCGGCGCCATCAGGAAATCCACATTTACCTGGATGTCTCCCAACCCCGGGCTCCAGTTGATACCGGTGAACTTTCCCGGGCACACCCCGAAGCTGGCGTATTCGCTCTCATACAGCACTGATCCGTCGTCTGCCTTCAGCACCACGCGGAAGTCGTATGAACGCGGAGGGTATCCGGTGTCTTCAACAATGAAATACCCATCCTGCTCGCGTAAGTCCTTATAGGAACGATACGCGGAGCTGCTACTGGCATAATAGATGAAGATGTCGGCCGAATGAACAGGCACAGTGCTCGCTATTCCCGCAGCTGACACCTGGATCCTGAGACGACCTTCCACCGCGCGAAGAGTGATCGACACAGGGATCACACTGTCCCGCTTCACCTGGGCTTTGGCCCGGCCCGCGTAGATTGCGTCGCCGTCGCCGTCCACGGCAACCGCGTCTATCAGCCAGTTCCCAGCGGCAAGAGACTCGATAGTGCCATGACCCGCGCCTCCTTCTACAGGCATTTCGTGTTTGAGGGTGAATCCTCCCATACTGAGCGTCAGCACAATCAGCTCCGGCGCTGACGACGCACTTGGAACGCTCTTGATGGCTGCAGCGACTACCACAGATCCGCTGCCGACCGCAGCAGGCGGCTTGAGCGCGCAACCCGCTCCCATGATCGCCAACGTGACGGCAAGGCAAAATCCGATCGTTGGCCTCCAGTTCATGTTACATCACTCCATTCTATGGAATTTGCCCATTCGCTGCCACTGATTCTCCGCCTGCAGCCTCTGTCCTGCCGCCTGCCACCAGAATCACCCGGGTGATTAAGCGCGTTCTGGGCGCAGGGATTTTCACGACTAATGCCGAATCAGCTTTTTTGGATGCACCCTAGCCTGCCAACTGGCGATCAACGACGATCGTCATCCTCTGGGCAAGGAGGCCTGCACGTGGTGGAACAGCTACGTCAAGAGCAAGAGCCCAAACGCACACAAACACGTCTGCCCGTTCCTGTTACCCGAATGGTCCGCTCGATACTGGCAGCCGCAACTATAATGGCGGTAAGCTGGGGAGTCATATATCTAGGAGCCGCCCGAGCTGATCAGGAGGCGCGTCACAACTTGCTCATGAGGGCTCGAACCTCGGCCGCTCTCCTGGATCCGTGCGACATAGCCGACCTCACCCAATACGCCTTGGGAGACGACTTGAGATCGAGCGATACGTTCATCCGGGTGCTCGATAGACTGAGGGCTCTTTACCAGACGTCTGAAGACACCCGGTTTGTCTACATCGTACAGCCTGTTGATGGGCAGATTGTGTCGATCCTCGATGCGGAACCCGAGGATTCGCCCGATTACTCCCCCCCGGGTCAATCCATGTATCCGGCGACCCCCGGGGAAATGGCATTGTTCGCCTCCGGTACGGCCGGGGTTGAGGGCCCAAGAGCTGATCCTTGGGGTACCTGGATCACCGCCTATGCCCCGATCGCTAGCGACTCAGGCGACAGCCCTGTTGCCTTCCTGGCCATGGACATCGATGCCTCTGCCTGGCCCAAATACGCGCTATTCCAGTGGACTCCGGTTTTCCTGACCGTCGCCTTCCTGGCAGCGCTCGCAGTCTTCATGGTCGTCTTGAAGTACATAGACGAATCCCGACACGCCCGCTACCTTGCCGAGCGCGACTACCTAACCGGCCTTGCTAACAGGGCCACGCTCATTAGAGCGATCGACCGGGCTATCCTACAAGCGAGGAAGGGCGGGCCCAGCGCCCTGCTGGCCATCGACATCGACAACTTCAAGGCGCTCAATCACACGCTCACCTATTCCATGGGTGACGAGATCCTGGTAGCTGTGGCTGGTCATGTCAAAACGTTGGTTCGCAGGACCGATATGGTGGCAAGGCTAGCCGGCGACGAGTTCGCGGTGCTTCTCACGGGAGTCGCGCGGGATGAAGCACTGGCCACTGCAGAACGGATAAGGTCATCGCTGGAGATGCTTAGGTTCGAAGTAAGGGGCATGCCTGTGTACCTTACTGTCAGCACAGGAATGATTGAGATAGGCCGCAATACCCACACCGAAGACGTGGCCATGCGTGCCGACATGGCTCTAGCTGCTGCGAAAGAGGCAGGCAAGAATCGGATTGCCTTCTCACCGACGTACGCTGCTCCGGCCCCGAATGGTGAATCAGTGACGTATTCCGACACACTCGCGATTGAAGCGGCTCTCCGGGGCGATAGGCTACTCGTGTATCTGCAGCCCATTGTACCTGTCACCGACACCCAGCCACAGGAATCCGACTACCGCTGCTTTGAGGCGCTCGTTCGCATGATTGGGGCCGACAACAACGTGGTACCGGCCGGCAAGTTCGTGCCCATCGCAGAGGGCCTGGGGCTGATACCCCAGATCGATATGTGGGTGCTGGATCGAGTGATAGAATTGCTGTCCGCCCAGCCCGATGTGAGCATCGCCATGAACCTGTCCGCCAGAAGCATCGCCAGGCCCTCGTTCCTAGAGCAGGTCGAGGCGAAAGTGAAGTCGGCCGGCATCGGCCAGGGCCGGCTCTGTTTCGAAATCACTGAGACAGCAGCCATGGGAAACGTGTCCGAGGTGCGATCGTGGATGAACCGAATGAAGGCACTAGGCTGCGTTTTTGCAGTTGATGACTTCGGCGTAGGGCATTCGGCCATCTCATACCTGTATGAACTGCCCGTGGACATAGTCAAAATCGCAGGCAATGTGGTCCAGTCCATGAGGGACGATTCCTCCGGCAAACTCGTCGTAGAAGCCATCAACTCAGTCTCGCACGTGCTAGGAGCCAAAACCGTAGCTGAATGCGTAGAAGACGAAGAGTGCGTCGCGGTTCTGCAGGACATGGGGATCGACTTCGGCCAAGGGTATTACTTTGCCCGCCCGATGCCGGCACACGATGCGTTAGCCTGAGCAGAGGCGCTAGACTGAGAAAAAGAAAACACCCTGATCGCTCAGGGTGTTCAAACTTGGTAGCCCCGACGGAATTCGAATCCGTGTCTCCGCCTTGAGAGGGCGACGTCCTAGGCCACTAGACCACGGGGCCATGAATTGGCTGGGGAGGAAGGATTCGAACCCTCGCAATCAGATCCAGAGTCTGACGTCCTACCGCTAGACGACTCCCCAACGCTCAACAGCGTCCGTTGATGATTATAGCAAAGGCCTGAGGGTTTGTAAAGGCAGAAGGCAGGATTTCAGGCACGTTTGTGCGTGCCTCCATCCTGCCTGCCGGTGCGAAGGGTCTGCCGAAACCGCCCTACCTATCCGTTGTGTATTTCCAAGCTCCAGTTGAGGCCGTAGTTGTTGTCCCAGTTGTTGGCCCTATCCTTGAAGCAGAAATTCAGGCGGGAGGTTTCATTCGGATCCAGATCCACTTGTGCTTTCCAAGTGCCCGCTTTTTCCTGCGTCATCGGGATGTCGGAGACACTCCGCCAGTCTCTGGACCCAAAACCTGAATGCAGGTACAGGGTATCCGCGCCGGCCTGGGCCAGGAGGCCGTTGTACTTTACGGTGACACGCTCTCCAGCGGTGACCGGCATTGGCGAAACCGACACCCCTCCCATCAGGGAGCTTTCCTTGGCAGTTCCGCCACGCGTTGTCTTGGACCTAGCGCCAGTAGTGCGCCCGGTCTTGGCCGGCGAGCCCAGACCTGGGGGCGTGAGTTCCGAAGCGAACTCGAAATCGACGTCCCTCTCTCTTGACTCGTCGCCCCTGTCGCCGCCATATTTCCGTTGCCACAACACCCGGCGAGACCTCCTTTCAGGCATATTCTCTCGCCGCAGCGCCGTAGTTATTAGGGCAAATACGACCTCACAATGATTGCGCATCACCTATTGCCTTTATTTTACATTCGCTTCTTCGGCCAACCTTACTGCCCTGCGCTCCACCTCCGCCATGATCTCACGCTCGTCAAGTGTGGTCAGTCTTCTGTCGTCCATCAGCACGCAGCCATCTACCACAACCGTGCTCACGTCGGCGCCCGAAGCAGAGTACACCAGATGCGAAACCGGATCCGCAATTCCGGAAGGCGATAGGTGCGGAGCCTCGAAGTCAAGCAGAACGATATCCGCCCTCTTACCAACCTCTATAGATCCAATGCAGTCAGCAAGCCCAAGGCACGTGGCGCCGCCTCTGGTGGCCATCTCCAGGCACACAAGTGCAGGTACGGCCGTCGGATCAAGCCGAGTCACCTTCTGCAGCAGGCCTGCGAGGCGCATCTCCTCCACCATGTCAAGGTTGTTGTTGCTGGCCGCGCCGTCAGTGCCCAATCCAACCGCAATGCCTGCCGCCAGCATCTTCTCCACAGGCGCAACGCCCGATGCCAGTTTCATGTTTGACCCGGGGTTGTGCGCCACCCGCACCCCATACTTCGCCAGGATGTTGATGTCGTCGTCCGACACCGCGACGCAATGGGCAGCCAGCGTCGGTACGTCGAAAAGGCCGCTTGACTCCATGTACTCCACAGGGCTCATGCCGTGAGCGGAGCGGATTCCGTCTACTTCGCGGAAGGTTTCGGAAATATGGGTATGTATTCCGACGCCCAGCTGACTCGCACGCCGGGCCACCGCAGAGAGAAAAGAAACTGAGCAAGTGTACGGCGCGT
>Ga0116189_1003064_pt1 | contig 12108 bp, 12 predicted proteins | sample AD_JPNTR3_MetaG_FD_89895 | JGI IMG/M metagenome (GOLD analysis project Ga0116189, IMG submission 89895) | Active sludge microbial communities of municipal wastewater-treating anaerobic digesters from Japan - AD_JPNTR3_MetaG | ecosystem: Engineered > Bioreactor > Anaerobic > Digestate | place... | reverse complement strand
GCGTCTTGCGAGAGTTGACGGATCAACTTAGGAACTTCATTCCTGCTTGAAACGGTAAATTGAATGTCGCCGACCGGCAGCGGTCTTGCTGGAATGCCCCGGTAGGCTTCTCCATCCAGAATGTAATCGGCATCTACTTCCACAATGGTGGGCCCGGGACATTTCTCCGCCAGCTCGGGCAGGGTTCCTTGGGCCACAGTGCGGCCCCGGTCGATGATCACGTAGCGTTGGCATACCGTTTCCAGCTGGTGCAGGACGTGGGAGCACAGGACTACCGTCACGCCTTTCTGGCTGTTCAGGCGCTCGATCTCATCGAGAACCATGGCGATCCCCGCCGGGTCCAGGCCTGATGTGGGTTCGTCCAGAAGGAGTATCGGCGGATTGGCGAGCAAGGCCTTGGCAAGCCCTAGACGTTTCTTCATCCCAGTGCTGTAGGCACCGGCCTTTTTTTCTTTGTGATCCGCGAGCCCGAATTCTTCCATCAGCTCATGCGGTCTTCGGGGATCGTCTATTCCATACAACTCCGCAAAGAATCGGAGGTTTTCGATCCCGGAGAGGTTGGAATAGAGCTCGGCAGTCTCGGTGAGGACGCCGATTTGGGAACGAACTTCATCCCCCTGGCTTTGGGGATCAAGACCTGCAACCCTGACTTGGCCTGAATCAGGCTTTACAACGCCGCACAGCATCCGGATTGTGGTGGTTTTGCCCGCGCCGTTAGGGCCGATGAGGCCCAGAATTTCCCCACGAGCCACGTTGAAACTGAGGGCGTCAACGGCGCGTTGCTCTCCATATCGTTTGGTTACGTCCTTGATCTGAATCATCATGCCACACCTTCACATTGATCTAGTAGCCGATTTCTGTATTCGATAGCTCGCGTTCGTTTCAAAGTGGGAGGAGATGCCTAAAAGAGTTACGCTACTTCTCCGCTTTGATTGATCCACAGTAAGGACAGATCTCCAATTCCCGGGGGATCGGCTTGCTGCATCCGGCGCATCGGACGTTGTTGCGCCTGGTAACCAGGATGTAGACGATTATGGAAGACGGGATGTTGATCAGCCCGAATAAACCCCACAGCCACGCATAGTCTTCACGGCGTAGGCGCGCGTCACGGAATATCCATGTAGCTTGCGCAATGAGCAGCGCGCCCAGAAAGATCCAGAGAATCGGATCGAGTTCATTCACGCTACATCACCTCTTCCCTCTCGCAACACGTGGAGAGGCAGGTAGAAAAGGGCTATGCCGAAGAATCCGATTGCCTGAAGGTCCAGAAACGCATCGGGGTTTGAGGCCAGAAGCGGAACCCACACGGAAGTGAGAATACCCGTGGCAGTCAGCGCGAACAGTGCCATATTCCGACGTTCCCGGGCAATTCGCATCTTGATTCCCCGTTCGATGGTCGCATCCAGCCTCGGCCAAGCGGGGGCGATGCCTTCAATTCCCAGGTCCGTCGCGGCGGGACGCTCAGCGCTCCCAGAAGGTACATTCATATGCGATGATGGCAGCAACGACGCGATATCTACGAGGGCGTCAGCGTAGTCTCGACACTCGGGGCAGTTTTTGAGGTGTCTGGCCACATCGGTCGTGCTTATGTCTTTGTCAAGCCTACCTTGGTCGTCGGCCTCGCCGGACTCAGGGTACGCCATGTCGAGCAGCATATCTTGAAAGTTCCTGCAATCTATGTTCACTTCATGTCCCTCCTGGAGATTTCACGCCTGAGTATTTCAACGGAATCATGCAGCCGGGACCGTACTGTCCCTATTGGGCAGCCAACCGCGTCGGCTATCTCCTCATATTTGAACCCGTAGTAGTGTCTTAAGACGAACACTTGTCGTTTTTCGGGCCCGAGTGCATCGAGGAGGCTCATCGCCTCGTCTACAGCCATGTTCCGAAGAGCCTTCTCCTCCGCGCTCTCTTCCTCGGAACCGGTTTCGAAGACGTCCTCAGTCAAAATCTCGCGCCGCGCGGTCCTAAGCCTGTTCTTGTGGGTGTTCAGGGCTATGGTGATCAGCCATGTGGAGAACTTCGCTCGCGGCTCGTAGCGTTCTAGGTTGACGATGGCGCGGAGCACCGTCTCCTGTGCTATGTCTTCTGCGGATCGGGGATCGCCCGTGATGCGGATCAATGCACCAAGGAGAATTGGGTAGTTGATCCAGAAGAGCTCTTCCAAAGCTTGCCTGTCGTTTTGTTGCGCGCGGCGTACTAGCGAAGTCTCGTCGGGCATCTCCAGTCCCCTTTTCCGTTAATTGAACACAGCTGGCCCGCAAATAGTTCGGTCGCCATGAAGGACGATATCAGACTATATCATACCGTGTGTGGCAAATGGCATTGAATGATTGCCCACCAAATCGCGCATTCTCTTTTCGTTGTTGCAAGTCCTGTAAGTGTTTGGCCATGCCAGAAAAACTTCCGCTGAATTGCCGGGGCCTGTGGTGTGGTTGGACGCGTATTCTGCGTCTGCCAACACGATCAGGATGGCCCCAGGGCCGGATTGGCTAACCGCGAGCGAAAAGCTCCAGCGTTCGTCCTCGTCGAGGTCTGGCAAGTCCATATTTTGCAGGAATGAGATGAGTCAGATAAAATCAGGGTATAAAGGAGTATTTGCAGGTGAGAGAATGTATGTCGCGCAGGTTGAAGCACAAGATCGGAAGGGATGGATATCCCGACAGATTCTCGATGATTTAGGGGAATGGTTCGGCATCCCCGAGGCCGCGGAATCCTACGCAAGGAGAAGCTCGGAACTGCCCTTTTGGGCAGCTTTTGATGGCGGGAAACCGGTTGGTTTTGTCGCAGTCTTGAAGCACTTCGATCAAGCCGCTGAGATCTATGTAATGGGGATCCTCAAAGCATACCATCGCAAAGGAATTGGAAGACTTCTCGTAGGAGAAGTTGAAAAGTGGTGCGCAGATCAAGACATTAGTTATCTTCAAGTCAAAACGCTCTCAGCTTCTCATCCCGATACTCATTATGAGAAAACCAGAGCATTTTACCGGTCGGTTGGATTCGTAGAGATAGAGGAGTTTCCTAACCTATGGGGAACTGCGAATCCGTGTCTGCTGATGATCAAGGCAATCCGATAGGGCGATCAGTATTGCCGCTCAGAACCTCTTTCGGGGCTTCACTCTTTGGGCTGTGCACCTTCATGGAACGAAGTATTATTGAAATGATTGAAGGAATCAAATGTCGGATGTAGAAACAGATACACGATCGCAATGTACGGACAAATGCTACAATTAAGAAGAACGCAAGACGATAAGGACGACTGACAACTGAGACTTAAGTATTCTAGCTGAGCTTTTCGAAACAGCGCAAGCATGCGGTGGGACGAAATCGCTCTTTTGGCTATGGAATCCAGGTTTGTTCAGTATGCTCTTAATATCTTGTGCCAGGATTTGTCCGGACATAACCGCTGCGATCATGCACCGATTCTGCAAACGCAGTTGTGGAATCGCAAAGTACGATCTAGGAGGGACCGAGTTGAGCACACAGCAAGTCATTAGGAGATTGGCAGTCGTCTGCCTAGGATTAGCCGTTTTGTGTGGAATGGCGACATTGCAACCTGTGGATGCAGCTGAAACCACCGTGGATACGCGCACTGTCTGGACGTTCGACAATGATCTTGATGGATGGACGGGCGGAGTGGCGGGGCGCATGCGGCCGAAGTATGGCGAATTTGGGCGGGCTAAACGCGGCAATCCTGGTGGTAGCTTCTATCTGGATGGATGTGATTATGGTTCTCCAGATGGGAAAGCAAATTCGTGGCTGTTTAATGTAGTCAAGTTGCCGGCTGATGCAAAGGAAATCTATTTTGAAACACGTGGCCAGGGAGAAGCGGCGGATCTTGGAAGTGTTGGTGGCGGTCTCAGGCTTATCATAGTAGATGAAGATGGCGTAGAACATGTAGTCATGCCATGGCAGACGAACAACGAGAAACCATTTGTCCCAGTAATCGTTGACATTTCGAAGTTTGCAGGGCACACAGTGACTATCAGATTTGAAATGCGTGATTCAGATATCGGGGAATATCAGCGCAGATGGGTGGATAACGTGACTATCAGATAGGCAGTACACGTTCTATAGCGTGATGAACATAGGCGCCTGCGGCGCGCCCTGGCAATTCCGGGGTGCGCCGCAGCTTTGTCATGCTCGGCTGCACTCTCAGCTCGGTTTTTTGCCTTTCACATTCTCGGAAATTCGCACAGCCTTTTCGGGTTAGCACTGCTGACAGGCTTGTGTGTTGTCTTCGTCCGAACCAACAACCTTGCTTGTGCTATGGTTTTTAATTCAGGGCGCGTTTATTTCCGGCCGGATTTTGGTTCTGCAGAATGTGGCGCTCATATCCACACTAAGCTGTTGAGTCGAGAAGACTGGTACGCGGCGAAGTATGATGGGGACTGGAGAACAAGAAAAGCGGGGAGGGATTTGCCCTCCCCGCAGCTGGAGATCGCATTTATCCATGGTCTAGGGATTTACTGCTGATTCTGCTTCGACAGAAGCCATTTGGCCCCTGGTCCCTCCACAGCCCTATCCGGGCCGAAATCGTATATATCCCATCCAAAAGCGATTATCTTTGATATGTCGGCAAGGTATATGTGTCCCCCGAGCAGAAACGAGTTAGGTCCAGAGCTGTAGATGGCCACAGGAGTTCCTGTGTGGCCCCCATGAATCCAGCCATATTCCACCTCAGTGCTTTGCGCTTGACCATTGGTGATAGCTAGGCCTCCTGTTTCATGATCCGACACTACGATCACCAATGTGTCGTCTCTGTTCTCGGCAAACTCCGTGGCAACCTCAACAGCTGTTTCAAAATCCAAGAGTTCCAGAGCCATTCGCCATATATCATTGTCGTGTCCACCGCCGTCTATCTGGTCTCCCTCTACCATCAGGAAGAAACCCTCGGGATTTTGGGACAGGCGTCTTAAGGCTTCGGATGTAAGATCGCCGAGGGTGTAGTTTCGCTTTACAGCCGCCGTCATTGATCCGCTGCTGAGCAAGGCCCATGTCCGCGGAGAGTCATCCGCTCTGAGCTCGTAAATGCTGTTGCATATAGTTACTCCTCTTTCTGCCGCTTCCTCGAGCAGATCCCGGCCATCTGTCCGATCGCCCTTCTTGCCTGCAACTGGGGACTGAAAATTCTTCTTTCCTCCGCCTATCAACACATCCACGCTATCGTTTTCCAGTATGATCTGGGCGATCTCGTTTTTCATATCCCTATCAGGAACGTGGCCAGCAAATCCGGCTGGTGTTGCTCCCGTAACTCTATCTGTTGTGATTATGCCGGTGGATTTTCCTAGAGTTTTTGCGAGTTCGAGAATGGTCTGCAGTGGCTCGCCATCAGCGTTTACACTGATAGTCCTGTTAGGAACCCAGTTGCCTGTGGCAATCTGGGTGGCTGATGCCGCAGAATCAGTTACAAGAGAGTCGAGTGAATGAGTGTTTGCAAGGCCTACTTCGAACAACCTCTCACTGGGCAGCTTGGAATTTGCGCCACCGGACGCTATCCGAACTAGAGTGCGATGATTGATTCCTGTACCGTCTGAGATGAGCAGTATTACATTCTTGGCAGGTTCGACAGGGCCACGCAGGTAAAGACTTGGCATGCCAGGCTCGAATTCTGCGATGGGAAGTTTGAAGGTTTCAAACCCTGCTGCTATAGTAGCCAGAGGTTGAACGGCCAAGATTGAGCATGCTATCAGTAGACTTACTGTGACCAGAAATCGTCTTCGATTCTTCAAAATGATCATCTCCCGAGAATAGAGTTTTCCTTGCGAATGCCTGCAGAACCAGCAAGTGCTGGCGAGGAATTCGAAAGCTTCGGGCCATTATGGCTTAAACAAGGGCGATTGGCCTCCCCTATTTGTCCGTACATGTGCTGCGACTCATTGATTCGCCGCCTGTGTTATGAATCCTCCTTGTGAACGCAACGCATAATCGCAAGCTTTGAGCGACTTTGGCGTTGCCGGTCCAAAGGCCGTGATACGAGTCTAGCTCGAATCCTAAATGGTGCTCGTTTGCAGGATACAGCCGTAATGAGTAGAATATGATAAACACATTATGTCCGTACAATCCGTGTGAGGGAGCAATGCAAATAATGGATAGAGGCAGTTCGGTTCCGCTTTACATCCAGCTAAAGGAGCTTCTGCGCGACAAGATAGAATCGGGAGACTTAGGCGATGGTGAGCTGCTGCCCACAGAGCAGGAGCTGTGCGAGCAATTCAACCTGAGCAGATACACTGTGAGACAGGCTTTGGGAGAGCTTGTAAAAGAAGGTTACATTGAAAGGGTTAGAGGACTTGGGTCATTTGTGAGGCGTGTTCCCAAAGTGGCAAATGCGCCGGCGGTAGGGATTATTGTACCTTACACCGATGACTTTTACACATCCAGCATCATAAGAGGGGTTGAAGGGGTTGCCAGATCTGAGGGGCATAACCTCATCTTTGCTAATTCAAACAACCATCCTGAACAAGAAGAGATACTCCTACGGAAATTGCGGAATGACGGGGTGCGGGGGTTGATCATTTTCCCCTGCGAAGACAGCGTGTATAGTGTTGCTGTAGAAGGTCTGATGTCTATCGGATTTCCCGTGGTTCTGGTCGACAGGGAATACAAGACTCTGGATTGTCCTGCTGTTGTGTCGGATAACGTTGATGGCGGCGAAAAGGCGGTGGATTACCTGGTATCATTGGGCCACAAAAGGATCGCTTTTGCCATGACAATATTTAATCACACCAGTTCAGTACAGGACCGACTCTTAGGTTACAGAACGGCCTTGGCCCGGCACCACATACCGTGGGACAAATCGTTGCTGTTGACGTACGCGCCGAGGCTATATGATGCGCCTGAAGACGATGCCGACCATATTGCCCCTTTGCGTAGATACCTTGCAAGAGAGGACAGACCTACAGCCATTTTTGCAGTCAACGACCTTGTAGCGCTGGACATTCTGCGCGCTGCTGCTGAAGTGGGCCTCGATGTTCCGGGCGATCTTTCGGTGGTCGGGTTCGATGATATTCCGGTCGTATCCGAGCTGCCCACCCCGCTCACAACCGTCGCCCAACCGCATCTGGAAATTGGCGCTGTTGGCGCCAAGATGCTTTTCCACATAATTGCTGGCCGCACCCTCGAGCGAACAAGAGTGGTCTTGCCCGTGAAGCTTGTTGTGCGCCAATCATGCAGTGAGCTGAGTCAGTAACGCATAGCATCTATCTTAGGAAGATGTGCGATTTCGTGCATGAAGCAGGATTACGCCAGGCGATGTAGAATAGGGTGTGACGATGTACGTACAAACAACAACTGCTGGCAGTATGGGGTGTAGCCCGATTAGCACTCTTGGATGGTCTAATCATGAGACACACCCTATTATGCTGGCCATTAAAGACTATCTGCAGGTGGCGTCCGAGACACTGTAGCCCTTTTGCGCCCATAATTGTCCGGACATATGGTCGGTTGGGCTGTTAGTGTGCCGGCGCTGGAGATGCTGTGGTCGCATATCTGGAGAAAGGGGACCCGTGATGCAGACGATACACGAAAATAAACGGAAGCGATCCAAAGGGCTTTCAGCCAATGCTTGGTCGTATGTTTTCATTGCTCCGGCCATGATTGGATTCTTTGTCTTCAGGGCTTTTCCGATCGGCTTTGCTGTGTGGGTGAGCCTTACTGACTGGGAACTGATCGGGCCTCCTCCAAGTTTTGTTGGGGTTCAAAACTATGTGCAGGCGTTTCATGACCCAGTGTTCGGCAAGGCCTTCGCGAATACGCTTGCATTCACCCTCATGACGGCATTAGGAGCCGCTCTAGTCGGACTCATATTCGCGGCATTGCTCGACAGGAACATCAGGGGCTCAAAGTTTTTCAGAACCTCCCTTTATGTCCCCGTAATCACGCCTGTTGTTGCAGTAGTCAGGATCTGGACCTGGCTGTATAGCCCGAGTCCGGGGGGACTGTTTAACTGGGTTGCAGGCCTGTTTGGTTCGGGTCCGTACAGATGGATAATGGATCCCGACATGGCCCTTCCAAGCCTTGCATTGATGACTATTTGGCAGGGATTTGGCTGGGACATGGTGATAATCCTTGCAGGGCTCAAGGGTATACCCAATGTCTTTTACGAGGCGGCAACTGTTGACGGCGCCAGTTGGTGGGATAAATTTGCGCACATCACTCTTCCCTTGCTCAGGCCCGTTATGCTGTTTGTCTTCATCATGGGCGGCATTAACGGATTCAAGACTTTTGCTCAACCATATCTGATGCAAGGGCCCATGAATTCCACGCTAACCACATCACTGTACATTTTCCAGAACGCCTTCGACAATTTCAGGATGGGATATGCCGCCGCTTTGTCGTTCATCGTTTCGGTCGTTATCATGCTGCTATCAGTCGTGCAGTTTAGGGCCTTTGGGGGCGAGGAGGGGATAAGCTATGAGTAGTGGAGTGCGAACACGAGCCAATGGAGGGAAGGTGTTAGTATACATACTCCTTATCATAGGGGTCATTATCAGCCTATTTCCTTTCTATGTAAGCTTGGTGCATGCATTGCAGCCTGATTACTATATAGAATCCTCGGGCGCCCCGGATCTTTGGCCGCTCGAGTTTAGATTCGAGAATTTCGCCATCGCGTGGGAAAAAGGCAACTTCTCCAGAGCGATGTTGAATACAGTGTTCATCGCCGCCGCGACTACGGCGGTGAAAATACTTGGCTCATGCATGGCTGGGTACGCGTTTGCGAAACGCGATTTCAAGGGCAAAAATGTGATATTTGCTATATTGATGCTAACCATTATGATTCCGGATGAAGTGACAATGGTGCCAACCTACATGCTCATGCTCAAATTGGGTTGGGTTAATACCTACTTGCCGCTGATTGTACCGGCAGTGGGAGATGTTTTTTCCATCTTCCTGTTCAAGCAGTTCATGGAGTCTGTTCCGAATAGCCTTATCGATGCAGCACGCATTGATGGTTGCAACGAATGGCAACTGTTCTGGAAAATAGTATTGCCCACAGCCAAACCTGCAATTGCGACCATGGCTATACTCGGTTTTCAGGCCTCATACAATGACTTCATGGGTCCGTTGATCTATCTCAACGATGAGAGGCTGTTTACCGTTCAGCTACAGCTCAAGGCTTTTGATAGGTTTTACAACAGCCATTTCGATCAGGTTCTAGGCAGTGCTGCCAACCTGATCGCGTGTGTTCCCGTAATAGTGGTCTTTGTTGTGTTCCAAAAATACTTCGTGGAGAGCGTGTCATTGTCAGGGATGAAAGGGTAATGCCATGCCAAACTTGGAGTCGGGGGTTTGTTTATGAGTCATGTTGCAGGTGATTGTAATGCACGCGTTGATGCGCTAATGAACGCGCTAGACATAATAGAGGCCGTTGCTGAGCGCACAGGAAAGGATGAGGAGCGCCGGCATGTTCGGCAGTTGAAAAAGGATTTGCACAGTGTGGCCAAAAACGGGAACAGCTTACTCACTAGGCATGCCGAAGCTACTGCGGAGCTTGCTAGGATCGTGATGCCTAAGCCCAGGTTTATCGTGGATGGGTGTCACGCAGGCATCCTTTTTGGAGACGTCGGATACGAAGAACTCGATGATCCCCGTATGGCGATGGAAAAGCTCTTTGCGCTGCTAGATCTCGCGCTCAGCCATGATGCAGGGTTCTCGCTGGACTGGGGCATGTCCACCTTGGAAGAGGTTTCGAAGCTCTTGCCTGACGATATAGAGAGGCTTCGGGCAGTAATAGAGTCTACTGATAGGATTGAGATAGTGAACGGCTCCTACTCGCAGCCGTTCCCGATGACTATAGGGTGGGAGTCGAATATTCGTCAATTTGAAGAGGGACTGAGATGTGCCGACGCGATTTTAGGCGTAAGGCCCAGAACATATGTTGCGCAGGAGTTCGGTCATCATCCCCAGATGCCTCAGATTCTCAAAGGATATGGGTTTGACGGGTGCGCGTTGCGGGTCAGGCTAAATGGCGAAGTTCCATCGTGCGAAGACCCAATAGTCTGGTGGGAGGGCGATGATGGAACCGCAATACTCTGCTTGACTACACTTGAGTCAGTTCCTACTTGCGACGAATGCGCGGGACTGTTCTACAGGAGCCTTGCTTCTGGGTTTGCGTCGCTGGAGATGAGCGATGCAGATTTCGGAGCCTTCAACAACCTGGAAGACGTTGTATACCCTGTCCTCGATCGGACAGAGGCGATCATTTGCCCTAATAGAGACGACATATTGGGGAAATTCAGCACCTACTCAGAGGTCATCGATGCCGTAAGAGACATGCCTATTCGCCGTGCTGGTTTCGCAAGCGCATCGTTCCGCCCATCAGTCTGCCAAAATGCACAGCTCTTTGGCGCGATAAAGGCCGCTGAGGCGATCCTCATTGTCACCGAGATCCTGGACGTGTACGCCCACATACTCGGCATAGAGTTAGAGCTAGACCAGATCATCAGTGATTCATGGAGAATGCTGCTCGCGGCCGAAAACCATGATTCGTTTGTGGTGCCCGACCATATACCTGGAACTTACACTGTGGAAAGGTCAGCTATATTCGGGTCATACCATGGACTGAGATCCAACAAGACGGTTGGCGAAAAGGGCTTGGAGCTGGCAAAGGATGCAACCCATGCATGCACCGTTGCTGTTGATCGCCTGAAGGTAGCCGTAGGCGCAGAGATCAACCGAGGGATTGGAGGTAGTATCGATGCCTTCGATCTGAGTGAACAAATGTGGCATAGCTTGGCGCTATTGGATGTGAGCGGAGTGAAGGGGAAAAAGTCGACAATAGGGAGGCTGGATTTCCCCCTCGGAGAGATGACGAATTTCCGCATAGAGTTTCCTGGAACTGAAGCGGAATGGCAGGTAGTTGATGAAGATAGATGGGACGATGGAAGTCTTCGGAGTGCTGATGTTGCTGTGCAAGCCGACATTCCGGCGCTGGGCTGGCTCGTTGCCAGGGTTAGCCCGGAAGATGAGGCTTCTGAGGCTGCCCAAAATGACGCGATCGCAAGCATCACGGACGGCGCTGCTGTCATCGATACCGGCCTAATAGGCGCAAAGGTGACATTGGATCCAATCCTCAGAGTTGATCTGCAAGATGGGTCTTCGGGTGAGGAATTGGCTTGCATAGATATCACTAGGCCGGGCAGTGGCGGCGATTGCAAGGTAGTTGCTACTGGCCCCGTGATGGGGGAGATTCGGGTTGATGGAGGAGAAAACAACGAATTCGGGACCGTATCGTGCTCTGCTTGGAAGAATGAAGCTTCAGTGCGTGTCGAGTGTACCCAGGCGGCACAGCACGAGTACGTCATACGCCCGAACCACAGAATAAACCGGGTGCTTGCAGATTACCCCTTTGGAATAGGGGAGGTTACGCCGGGTGTGTTCCATGCCCTGAATGTGGTTGTGATCGAAACCGAGGAAACAAATCTCTGTATTGTGCATGCTGGAGACCCCTATTTCGAGTATGAACTTGAAGAAAACCTGGTCAGGTATGCCCCAAGGTGCGGACCATCCAGTATACGGGTGTTTGTGCTTCATGATTGCGATGACCCCTTGGAGATTTCAAGATCCTGCATGCTCAAACCATTAATGGTGCAACCTCCCCACATTAGTAGCAGCTCTGATAGAGCAACAAAAACTTGTGGAGAGGGAGACGGCAAGGCCTTCGCCGGGAGACTCATCGACATTCGAGGCGACGTACTCATCACCTCACTGAGGCGGACGCAGATCGATGAGGTAGAGATCAGGCTCTTCAACTCCGGCAGAGAGGACCGGCAGTTTAGCCTCGGAAGACTTCCGGGGTATGGCGCCTGGCAGGAAACGAGGTTGGATGGTATGGCAGTAAAATCCGGCTGCCGGCCTTGTTTGTGCGGGAGTGACGGCTGGGTGTTGCCTCCTGGGCGGATTGCCACGTTCAGATGCAGAAGGCGCTCATCCAGTCCGGATGTGGCAAAGCAGATGTGATTGAGACCGATCGCTAATGATGCCGGGATTGAGCGGGTGTCATTTAGGCAACGAATTAGAAGTACATCAATCGAGTGCGCGAAGAGAGGAACTCCCCTCGCGCACTCGATTGGCTTTTGCCGTGGATTAGTTATTCATGGGCATCTATCG
>Ga0116189_1003058_pt1 | contig 12114 bp, 9 predicted proteins | sample AD_JPNTR3_MetaG_FD_89895 | JGI IMG/M metagenome (GOLD analysis project Ga0116189, IMG submission 89895) | Active sludge microbial communities of municipal wastewater-treating anaerobic digesters from Japan - AD_JPNTR3_MetaG | ecosystem: Engineered > Bioreactor > Anaerobic > Digestate | place... | reverse complement strand
CATGTTAAGAAAGGAAGCTAAAACCTTAGAACAAGCTCAAGGCTTAGGAGGAAGACTAGCTTCAACTAAATTATACATCATTTGTTTGGTAAGTAATACTACTATTATTTTATACAGGAGGAATGTATTGTATGAAAAGATATTCACTTGTCATATCGTTAGTTTTGATTTTTGCATTTCTTGCGTCTTGCACCATAGTGATAAAAACAACACCTCCAAAGACTTGGCAATCTATGTTCGGTGGAACGGGTGAAGAACAAGTTGCTTCGATCGTTCAAACGAGTTACGGGTACATCGGTACAGGTTACACCACCTCCAAAGGTAGTGGTATGAAGGATTTATATATATTCAAACTCGACGAGAATGGCGGTTTAATGGAGGAGGAAGATGTATACGGTGGAAGTGACAATGATGAGGGATTGTGCATTCAAAAAACGAGCGATGGTGGATACATTGTTGCAGGCTACACAACATCGTATACTAATGACGAAGATGTGTGGGTTGTAAAACTCGATGTGAATGGAGAACTGGAATGGGGAAAGAGTTATCCCAATGCTGGTGATGATAGGGCCAATTGCATTCAGGAGACGAGCGATGGCAATTACGTGTTGACTGGATATACGACCGTTACAGTAACGGCGAATTCTCAGAACTCGGGCAATAAAGACGTTTTATTCCTTGAGATCGATTCTGATGGAAATATAGTCAATGGTCCGAAGAGATTTGGTGGTACAAACATCGATGAAGGTAAATGGGTTCAACAAACAAAAGATGGTGGATACATCATCGCAGGCTATACGAACTCATTCGGTGAAGGCGGAAATGATATGTATAATGATATGTATATTGTGAAACTGGATAGTAATGGTGATTATGAGTGGGATAAGACGTATGGTGGGCTGAATAATGACATAGCTAATGGCATAGTTCAATCAGATGACGGGAACTATTTGTTTGCTGGAAGTATGGGTGGCAGTAGCATTTTAACATCACAATTGTACGTTGCCAAAATAAGTGCTACTGGCCAGCACAATGTATTATGGTCAAAAACGTATGGCGGTAACTATGTGAATTCGGCATATTCTATTCAGAAAACGAAAGATGGCGGTTACATACTCGCTGGTGTAAAGGACTTCCAATTGCTCTCGCCCATACCGTTCAGCGCAACTGGCGATGCGTACGTGTTGAAGTTGGATCCAAACGGCAATAAGGTATGGGAGAGGTCGTACAGTGAAGGTGAACTCACCGCTGCATATTCTGTGAGGCAAACATCTGATGGTGGTTACATTGTTGGAGGCATGTTAAAACAGGAAAGTAATGATCCAAGCGATGCATACGTGTTGAAGTTGGATCAACAGGGACAAATCAATTTAGATCAATGATTGTCGATGATATATCTGTGTGATTATATTATGTGACTATATAACGTGACTATACGAAAAATGGGGATATCGGTTGGTGGTATCCCCATTTCTTATTGTTCCAACTATAGCAAATTTTTGGAACGTTCCATAAGTTGATAAATTTGCAATTAACGTTGTGATAAGATTTCAAATATGGGGAGGTGGATAACATGATGAAGAGGAAAGCTCTCATCGTTTTGGGGTTGTTACTGATCTCTATTTTCGCATTTTCGGCGGTTACGTACCAAGATGGAAAGGTGCTTTTCACGTTCAAGACGAACATCAAGGCAACATCGGTATTCCTTGCAGGCAACTTTAACAACTGGAGTTCGAGTGCTATGCCTATGCAACTGGTAGATGGAGTATGGCAACTGGCAGTTACATTGGACCCAGGAACGTATCAGTACAAATACGTGATAAACGGTACAACGTGGAAGGAAGACCCGGAAGCTCCGTCGTACGTAGATGATGGCTTCGGTGGGAAGAATGGCGCATTTGTTTTGACAAGTGATTACCAAGTGAATTCAGTAGGTGGTCCGAAGAAAACGGTATCAAAGAATTACGAAATCAACGAGAACCGTGAAGATACAATATATGTCGATGAGGATGGCTACGTGGTTATTCGATTCAAAGCAAATGCAGACAGAGTATTCATAGCCGGTGATTTCAATGGCTGGAGTGATAAAGATACGGAAGCATATTACGTTGAGGATGGCCTTTGGGAGGCTGTTTTGGAGTTGACGCCAGGTGTGTATGAATACAAATTTGTTGTCGATGGGAATTGGGTAATTGATCCAAATGCGTTTGCGTTCGGTGACGATGGCTTCGGTGGAAAGAATGGTGCATTCGAGGTTGTAGAAGAGAATGGACAACTTACCGTAAGGGCACCACAAGTGGGAGAAGCAAAATAGGAATTAGTTTTTAATTTCGGGGAAATTAGATTTTCATTGGGTGGGGGAAATAAAAACCCCCACCTTTTTCTCTCAATCCTTCATCTCAGAATTTGCACAATAATTTTGGAGGTTAGTCATATGAATAAGTACTTCTATGTATTCTTGACACTTCTTGCTTTATTCTCCTTTCTTGGTGGTCTTCTTGTTGGTTGTACACCAGCGCCTCGTTTGAATGAATCTAAAACTTGGCAAAAAACTTACGGTGGAACTGGTTTTGACGGTGCACAATGTATCCAACAGACTAATGATGGAGGATACATTACCGTTGGCTGGACAGATTCGTTCGGTTCTGGTGGATACGATGGATACGTACTGAAATTGGATGGTAGTGGGGAGTTAGAGTGGCAAAGAACATTTGGTGGAAGTCAAGATGATTGGTTCAATTGTGTAAGGCAAACCAGCGATGGCGGATACATCGGAGTTGGCTGGACATATTCTTACGGTGAAGGTTTGGCAGATGTGTACGTTGTAAAGCTCGACAGAAACGGAGAAGTAACTTGGCAAAAGACATACGGTGGTAATGGCTTTGACGAAGGATATTCTGTTGAGCAAACCGAAGATGGTGGATTCATAATCGTTGGTGAATCGAATTCGTTCGTTTCAGGCCCTGTCGATGTGTACATCGTAAAGATCGATGCGAATGGCGATTTGAAATGTCAGAAAACATATGGTAGTGATGGCAGTGACGAGGCCTTTTGCATACGAAAAACGTCTGATGGAGGTTACATCATCTCAGGTAGAAGCGATTCACAAAACACGGGGATGTACGATGCTTACATTTTAAAACTCAACGAAGAGGGAATAGTTGAATGGGGAAAAACATTCGGTGGAGATGACTGGGACGAAGCAAGGTCCATATGTCAAACTAACGATGGTGGATACATCGCTGTCGGTATAACGAATTCGTTTGATTCTGAATGGGATGCGTATGCATTTAAGATAGATGCAAATGGCACGTTACAATGGCAAAATCATTTTGGTGGAACCGGTTCGGATGAGGCACACGATGTCTGTCAAACATCCGATAACAGTTACATGATAGCTGGTGTAACTTATTCTTTTGGAAGTGGTGGAGATGTTTATCTTCTCAGGCTCGGTGAGGATGGAAATCTAAGGTGGGTAAAGACTTACGGAGGAAGCACTTTGGACGAAGCAAATTCGATCTGCCACACATTTGATGATGGATACATCATCGCTGGTAGAACTGACTCGTTCGGTGCTGGTTTAGATGATTTCTACATAATGAAAATCGATGAAGACGGAAACATAGAAGACATAGATTCAATCAAGAAGCATATACAAGAAAAATAAATGAAAGAACCATCACAAAGAATTATCACAAGGCGACACCAGCGAAAAAGTGTGTGCACATTGAAAGATGGACACTCAATGGGCAGGACTTTCACCAAATCCGTTAACAAGTCTCTGACCGATAGAGCAGTGAGCTCGTAACTTTAGTGCTTTAGTCATGAATGACGGGAGAATTATCTCAAAGGAAGTTGTAAGATACGGTTCCATTTTTGAGCATGGAACATTTCCAAATGAAATTGAAAATTGGGGTACTATTTGTGATAAAATATTGTTGAATAGGATAGTAAGCCATAAGGGTTCCAACATCTTAAAAGGGAGGTTGAGGGTATGAAAAGGTATCTATGGGTTATTTTGTCTACGGTTATTGTTCTTGCGGTGTTATTCTCTTGCGTACCAAAACAGGAAAAGAGTTTGATTACTGTTGATGGTGATCTTGCTGATTGGGAAGGTATCTTGCAGACCGATTTAGCAACAGACTCAGCATGGGGATCTAATAATGAATTGTTCAATGTCGGCATAGCTTTCGACAGTAAGAACCTCTATATTGCGGGCGTCTATACGAAAGAAGGGTTAAACAATTTCATGTGTCTTGCAGATTTATCGAGTTTGACAGGAGCTACAGATACAACAGGCCTTTATAGGTCGTACTCGTTCAAAGAGGGAAACATAGATGTAATCTTTGAATCTTGGAATGAATATGCAGAAGATTCAGACGGTCCTAACAACAATTTCAATGCATGGAAGGTAACAAATACAACAGAAGAAGCAACTCTGACTGACATCAAAGATGAAGTAACAGCAGTACTAGATACTGTATTTGATGAAACGCTCAATGCTACTGTTACTGTAATAGAAGCTGCAATTCCACTTTCGAAACTTGGTATTACAAGTACAACTTCATTAACAGCAAAGGCAGCGTTTGCCATAACAGGCGGTCTTGACAACGGAACACAATGGGTTGGCGACTTTTGCCCAGAACAGACTTGCGGAACTAATGGAATTACTGCACCAGCGACGATAGATAAATTTATTGTTTATCCAAATTCAAAATGATATTTTTTCAGATTTGTACACTTTTTTCCTAAATTGTAATGTCAAGGGGGCTTTTGCCCCCTTTTTGAAATCAAAAAAATCCTAAGAACTTTTCTTGGTTTACCAAGCTTTCTTGCCAATCCGATTCAATCATTCCCCTGTTTTGCGATTTAATTCGTCAGTTGAAGGGAGGTAACGACTTTGATGAAACTCAAGAATAGATTGAACAACAAGTCATCAAAATTTCTTATACTCATCTTTTCCGTCTTCATCTTTCTTGCACTCACAGGTTGTATGAAACTTCTCAATCTTCAGATGCCAGATGGCATATACGTTGTTGGCGATTGGAATGGATGGATGCCAACAGACGGTGATAAGATGAGTTACGATAATCAAGTGGATGCATATACATTTACGCTTCCGGCTGCTTCTATAACGTATGGCAAAACGAGTTCCGGTGACAATTTATTTGTTGGGCGTTACAAGGTGCTTTACAAAGAATCCGGAGTTACAAAGGCCTCTTCAGATATATACGTGTGGAAAGATAATTTGGATACGGCTGAGAGTAGTCAAACGATAACGGTGTATGCAACACCCACTGCTATGGTTGATGGTAAGGCCAAGGGCGTTGGTGATAGTGAGAAATCAACAGGTGATTGGTACATTGGTGGTAGCTTTAATAACTGGACGCTTGAAAAGATGACGTACGACGCAACGGAGAAGGTTTACTATCTTGAGAAATCCGTGACATTGACAGATCCCAATGTGCAGTACAAGATGGCGAGAAATAAAGACTGGAAACCATATGAGCTGCAATTCGATGGTCAAACATACAATGCTGGATACGGTATGCAAGCTACATTTGTCTCACCAAAAACTGGAGCTGTAACATTAGTGTTCCGATACTACCCTAAGTTCTCCATTTTGACTTGCCAACTCAAGGAAGAGAAATGAAAAATTGATAATCAATGAGAAACGTGATTTTACACATCGTTTTTGATCATTTTTGAGAGTGAGGTGGTAATGTGAAACAAATCGATAGAAACTTCATGAAATTCATCCTTTTATGCGTTTTGATGTTCTCTGTGAGTCTATTTTCTTTTTCAACAAATTATTCGGCAAAGTTCACATATTCAACTGACTTTTCTCAGCAACAGCCCAATACAAGTCTATCAACGGAGTTCTACATCAATGGTTCTTCGTTTGGATCAAACTATGACCTTTCATTCGCTTTAACGGGCACGTCTCTAAACTCTTCAAAACTCAGTTTCAAGTTTGACCCGTTTGCACTTGTGGTCTACAAGAATCAGATATATGGGACATCTGGAGACCAAATAATACTCTATCGGATAAGTGATGGACAAAATGGTGTATCTATTCATTATGCTCCGTTGAATGTGTACATGTTCAATTCAGTTGATTTAATGTACGCACAATATGACTTAGACAACGGCAACGTATTGATTGGTAAGAGAGGCTCTGATTTTGATGGTGCGATTGACCTTTCCAACACGTTTGGCAATTTTAGGTTAGTAACGGAATTTGTATGGCAGAATGTGAACAAATTTGATTTCAGCGATACAGTTTATCTAACTGCATTTTCAGATGTCAATTCGAATTGGGGAATCAGATACATTCTAACCCCTTCTACAACAAAGTACTTATCGTTCAGTCCACAGGTACTTGGGAACAACAATGTAATAAATGCATGGTACAAGATACCTGGAAAGATCAATTTGAATTCATACGTGAATACGAAATTCGACTTCAACAATGTCGCAGATAATCTATACGATAACACAGAAGTTGGAGTTGATTTGAACTATTCAGATGTCTCTTTGAATTTCAAAAAGACTGGACTTTCGGATGTTACTGGTGTTATGCCAGATAAATGGGGTAAGTTCACCATAGGGACAAGCTATAATTTTACAATGTTTGGTCTCAATGGAAAGTTTGCATATTCTTTTGGAAAACCTGCACACAATACAATAGCTACGCTTGGTGAGGTTTTCTATGTTGAATTAGGCAAATCATTTGGAAATACATCAGTTTTTGGAAAGTATCAAAAGATAATTGGTTATTATGAAGAGAGAGATACACTGTACGGCGAGATTAAGTTTGCAGGGTTCAACAATGGACAGGTAACAGTAAGTGTTGGAAATACGGATTTCTATAATGTCAATACATTCAAGCCGGTTCTCAACATTGAATTCAGCCTTTGGTGGTAATTGATGGTAATTATCTATAAAGTGTGTTAAAAAAGCGTTTTAGAAATTGAGATTATGAAAAATGTAACGGGAGGTGTAAATAATGGGTAAAATGAAATCTTTGATTGTTTTGTCTTTTTTACTTATCTCGATCTTTGCTTTCTCAGCAGTTAGTTACAAGGAAGGAAAGGTAGTATTTACATTCAAGACAGATATCAAGGCAAATGCTGTATTTGTAGCGGGTAACTTCAACAATTGGAGCACAAGTGCAATGCCGATGCAATTTGTTGATGGTGTTTGGCAGATCGCCGTTGCGCTGGAACCAGGAAGTTATCAGTACAAATTTGTAATAAATGGCACAACGTGGAAGGAAGATCCTGAGGCACCGTCTTATGTGGATGATGGTTACGGTGGAAGAAATGGCGCATTTGTTGTGACAAAAGATGGAAAGGTAGAACCAGTTAGTGGACAGACCTCGGTTGCAAGTCAGGCGTTGAAGAATTACGAGCCAAATAATGGACGTAAAGATACGATATATGTTGACCAAGATGGATATGTAGTTATACGATTGTACACGAATGCAAAAAGCGTTTTCATAACGGGAGATTTCAACAATTGGAACGAGAAAGATACGGAAGCTTATTTTGTCGATGATGGTATCTGGGAGGCGGTCTTAGAGTTGACCCCCGGAATATACGAATACAAGTTCATAACAGATGGAAATTGGCTCGTTGATCCAAATGCATTTGCGTACGTTGATGATGGCTTTGGTGGAAAGAACGGCGTGTTTGAAGTATACGAAGAGAACGGCCAACTCAAGGTGCGCGCTCCAGTATCTAAAGGTGCTGTACAATTGCACTCAGAAAGTGCAGAAACACAAAAGGTGGAGACCACAGTTGAACTAAAGAAGGAAGTAGCTCAAGTTGAAGGAATAAAAGCAGGTGTATCGATTGTCGATGGGAAAGTGCTCTTTGCTGTCAAGAACGACAGGGCACAGGAGGCTTACGTTGCTGGTACGTTCAATAGTTGGAATGCAACAGGATTAAAGATGCAACTCGTTGATGGCTACTGGACCGCGTCATTACAGCTCTCTCCTGGCACGTACGAGTACAAATATGTCTTTGTTATAGGTGGTAATCAAGTCTGGCAGGAAGATCCAAATGCCCCCTCGTACAAACCGGATGGCTACGGTGGAAAGAATAGCGTATTCAAGGTCGTTAGTAAGGACAATCAACTAAGTATAGAGGGGATACAAGAACAAGCAGGTGGGCTTGCTGCAAAGGGAACATATGACTTTGAATACAAGTTTAAGACAGACCCAACAAAATATCTCGTAGGTAGCAGTGTTTCGAATAAACTGACTTTGACATTTTCACCAAGCGATGATATATCTCTAAAAATCGCATACGATGTCGCAGCCATTTCTGAAGCTCAAGCAAGATTTGTCTCAGACAATTTGGCAATCATCATGCAATACAAGCTCCCAATGCACTATACATTGCCTTGGTTCCTACCATTTGATGAGCAAGAGGCAAGACAGACTGGAATTACGTTGAATTACAAGTTTGCAGGTGTTGACTTGATCGGCGGAATTGGATATTCTACTAATAAGTTCCCATGGATTGCCGGTGCGCAGCTGCAATCATTTGGACTGTATCTTGGTGAGAACTACTTTGCAAATGCATACTCGATCTTGGGGTCTCTTTCTTTGGATGCACCTTTCAATTTGTTCAGCATCGGTGCAACGGTACTTTACAATTTCGATAATACTTACATCGTTTCTGCCTTGTTAACAACAAAGCTCTTCGAAATTTACCACAGATTCGATGGAAGTATATTCTATGCTTATGCAAAGACTCTTCTCGGTAGCAACTCTATAATTGTAGATGGCAGTTACGATTTTGACTATGGTGATATTAAAGTAGGTCTTACATACGATACAACAAGCAATTATGCAATTTCAGCAAGTGCAAATTTCTCCAACGATATTGGTTTCGGACTCAGTCTCAAAAAGTACATTACAAACGGATATTTGAAATTCTCGGTGGATTCAAATGACGTAACAGATATGATTAATAAGACGTATATATCAGTTTCTGGCGAGGTCAATTTCTAATTTCGAAATGGCTTAATGAATAGCAAAACACAGAAAATATACTTAATACTTAGATGACATTAAAGGTGGGAAATGAATAAAATCCCACCTTTTTCATTTCAAATTCACTCAAAATTTATTGATTAGAAATATATATTATCATAGAATAGAGTTGCTTTTATGTACTATGTTTTGTGGGGTGGTTTTCATTTTGTTTTACAAGGGGGGACTGTATCTTGAGAAAAATTCTTCTGCCTTTTTTTCTCTCCGTTTTGTTGTTCTTGATCATATCTTCATTCCTCAATTATTTGAGTAAGCCACGCGGGATTGTAATTTCAAGTTGGAACGAGAACCTCCCTTTCTATCAAAAGGTTGAGAAACCGAGTAAAACATTTCTTCAAGCTTCATTCGAATTACCGGAATATCTACAAAGTAGTCCAGATAATCCAGACGAAATTGCAATAGTTTTTCAAAAGGTTATCGGGAATCAGTTGAAAGTCTACTTAAATGGTGAGCTCATTCATGTATCTGGCAGTGAGTCAGGTAACATATGGCCATCCCCTATTGTTGTGAGGTTACCTAAAAGTGTTTTGTCAAAACAAAATTCGATAAAGTTAGAACTCTTTGCTGTGATCAACTATGGTATTTCGTATTTACCGTACGTTACAACTCTGTCAGAAGCACAGAAAATTGCCTGGTTGCAAGGTATGTTTCGCAGCGATTTGAACTTGTTTGCAATGGGAATCGCAACGATAATTGCATACATAATGTTCTTTATCTTCGGTATTACGAATATTCCACAAAGAAAAGAGTATCTATATCTCGGATTTTCATCGTTATTTACGCTCATCGGCTTTTTTCAATTTGTCTCAAGAGAAACGAGCGGAAGTGTATACTTGTACACGCTATTTGAAAAAGTGAGCATTGCATTGCCTGCGTTGAGTGCAACTCTCATCTATTTATCGATAAATGAAAGATATGGCAAGAAAATCGGGAAAATATTTTTGAACGTTTTGCTGTCTATACCAATCATAATATTGGGGATCATTATTTTGCCTTTCGAAAATAGAATCATTAGCGTACTATCGGATATCTCAAATCTGTATTCGATATTTTTGGTCGGACTTACTATGTGGTTTGTTTTCAAACACAAGGTCATCGAACTTGTTTTCCCAATATTCTTTCTTTTAATGACTGCGGTACAATCTACTACAGTTCTATTATTAAGGCTTCCAGATGAAATATTGTTACCGTATGGTAGGATAATCTTTTTGGTATTTGTTAGCATGGAGGCAGTCAGGCATTTCAAGGATTTGTCAAAGAGAAAGGAGTATCTTGAAAAAGAGAATTACATTGATCAACTTACTGGGGCGTATAATAGGAAAATAATAGAGAACTTGGATAAGAAAGATGGTATACTTGTGTTGCTTGATTTGGACGGATTCAAGAAAATAAACGATGTGTATGGTCACAAAAAGGGTGATGAAATACTAAAGGAATTCTCCGCACTTGTTATGAAGAATATTCGTTCAGATGATTATTTTATTAGGTTAGGTGGAGATGAGTTTTGTATAATTACGAAAAGTACCGATATAAGGAATCAAATTACCCGGCTCTATAACCTTGCGAAGAATGAGCTCAATTTGGGATTTTCGTACGGCATAGTGGACCTCTCAGAGTACAAAGACTTTGATAAAGCCTATATGAAAGCGGATGAAAATCTGTATGAGCACAAATGGTCTAGGAAAAATCAAACGTATTGACAGGAGGTGAAAGTATGTTAAGGAAGCTCTCTTTAACTGTTTTTATACTGATGATATTTTGCTTAGGATTTTCAGAACCTGTTGTGCAGCCAGTTCCCCAGAGTGTGAATATTTTCGTTCATTCGGTGGATCAAACTTTTCCCGAATCTTTGTATAAATCGATTGGTACAAAGACTTTCAACGTGCAGTACATCAAACTCTTTGTGGATACTGAGAAGAAGGGATACATAATCAAAGCTTGGTATTTCCAGCCGGGAAATTCTACGATGAATTATCTGGTCAGGATCGTCGATGAAAAGACGAAGAGGGAATTTTCATACAATTTTCCTGGCATTAGAAATGTTACATACATAAGGTTAAACCCAATACTTATAGTATGTCCCACGGACTTCAAGATATACGTAAACAATCAACCAATTCCAGATGAGACTGTACCATCAAAAGGTGATGAAGATAATATTGGATTGATAGGTCTGCCATCTGACGTTGGGGGTGCCATGTTGAGAATTTTAACAAGGGCAGATTCAGGATACAAGGAAGTTTCTGAGGGTATAGCAGTTTCAAAAAATGATGAAATTTCTATCCAAATAATCGCAGGCACGTTTCCAACAGGTGGGTATAGAATAGAATTGGATGAACCAGATATAGTCTATCCATTGTCGGGAAAACGTGGTAAGATTACTATTAGCGGGACGTTCTATAAACCAAGTAAGGGAGATTATGTCACTCAAGCGTTTACAACACCTTCCAAAACTGTGCAGATAGGAAAATTGTCAGCAGGTGAGTACGATATAGTTGTGAATGTACAAGACCTTGGGGAGTTTATTAGAACGCTTACAGTGAAGTAATTAGTTAATATCACAATCGGTGTAAATGATAGATTACAGAAGATAGAAAGAGGTGTTTGAAGTGGCAAATATAGATATCGAGTTATCCAATGAAGTGAGGGGCGCACTTGAAAAAGGCAAACCGATAATAGCATTGGAAAGTACGGTTATAGCCCATGGTTTACCTTATCCTCACAATATTGAAACGGCGAAAACGATGGAGGATATAGCGAGGAAAAATGATGTTGTTCCAGCAACAATCGGCGTTGTGAGGGGCAAGATCATAGTTGGGATGAGCGAGGCACAGATCAATGAGATGTTGGAAGATGAACCTTTGAAGATTGGTACAAGAGAAATACCGTACGCAGTCGCTTTGAAAAAGAGTGCTGCAACGACTGTAAGTGCAACGATGAGGATTGCAAAACTCGTTGGTATAGATGTCTTTGCAACTGGTGGCATCGGTGGTGTGCATATGGGAGATTGGGATGTCTCTCAAGATATCACAGAGATGGCAAAGAGCGAT
>Ga0116189_1003051_pt1 | contig 12127 bp, 8 predicted proteins | sample AD_JPNTR3_MetaG_FD_89895 | JGI IMG/M metagenome (GOLD analysis project Ga0116189, IMG submission 89895) | Active sludge microbial communities of municipal wastewater-treating anaerobic digesters from Japan - AD_JPNTR3_MetaG | ecosystem: Engineered > Bioreactor > Anaerobic > Digestate | place... | reverse complement strand
GGGACAGTATAGGAGAACCAAAGGACGATTTCGAACAAAAGAAAAACACCTTGACAACAGCAGTCCTCATAGAAGGGTGGGTTTCGAAGGAGGGCGCGTCAGCGCCCGGATGAAACCCACCGCCCCGGAGCACCTTACTGAATCCCCAGCCTTTTCTGGATCTGTTCCAGCGGAACGCCTTTCGTCTCAGGCATGATGAAGATAACCCACAGCAGTTGAAGCACCATCATTGCGGTGTAGAAACCAAAAACGTAGCTGCCTGAGACTTCTGCCATCATGGGAAAGGTCCACGAAATCAGCGCCGCCATGACCCAGTGGGTGAAGCTGCCCAGTGCCTGGCCGCGAGCCCGCACTCGATTGGGGAAGATTTCGCTGATGAACACCCAGATTACGGCGCCTTGTCCAAAGGCATGGGAAGCGATAAACACCAGCAGACCCAGCAGGACAACGAGGCCGCCCTCTAGTGTGAAGTTACCCTCGTACCTGTGGAATGCCGCTGCGGTCACTCCCAGGCTCAGGATGTAGCCCAGCGAGCCGGCGATCATCAGCTTACGCCGTCCGAAATAGTCAATGACAGCCAGGGCAGCCATGGTGAAAACCAGGTTGGTTCCCCCAATCGCCACGGCCTCCAGAAAAGCCGTGTCCTCTGCCACGCCGGTCATCTTCAGGATGTGCGGGGCGTAGTAGAGAACGGCATTGATCCCGGACAGCTGGTTGAACATCGCAATGGCGACGGCGAGCAGAATCGGTTTGCGGTACATCCGCTGGAAAAGCGGTTCTCGCAAGCTGTGGTGCTCCAGATCCAACGACGCCTGGATTTCACCGATCTCCTGCTCCACGTTGCCGGTATCTGTCCCCATGCGAGCGAGAACCTCGCGCGCCTCGCCCAACCGTCGTTGCCCGACCAGCCACCGCGGAGTCTCGGGGGTCAGAAACAAGAGAAAGAAAAAGGCCGCCGCCGGCAGTGCCTCGACCCCGAACATCCAGCGCCATTCAGTTGGCCCAATGCGGAGCGCTTTAATGACGTAGTTGGAGAAAAAAGCCAGAAGGATGCCGAGGACGATGTTGAACTGCATCACGGCGACCAGTCGCCCGCGCAACCGAGCTGGCGAAATCTCGGCGATATACATGGGACCGACGACTGACGCCCCTCCAACGCCCAGTCCACCCAGGAAACGGAAGAAAACGAAAGAGTACCAGTCCCACGCCAAGGCCGTCCCAACAGCTGAGAAGAAATAAAGCACGGCGACCAGAACCAGCGTGCGCCGTCTACCAAGCGAATCAGCGGGTTTTCCGGCCGCAAAGGCACCGACGATGGTCCCGATGAGAGCGCTGGCTACCGTGAATCCGAGACCGAATGACGTCAGGCTATAAACCTTGGTGAGCCAATCAGTTGTTCCCGAAATAACAGCCGTATCAAAGCCAAAGAGCAAGCCCCCCAGCGCGGCGATTATCGTAGCGGCAAGCAGAGAAGATGTCACAGTTCACCTCGCACCGGAAAATGGAGCACCGACCACAAAACGCCAGCTCCAGGATGAAAACAGCGACCGCGGCTTTCTATTAGATGCATTCGCAGAAAGCGCCGTCAAGCCCGGTGCGGCCAAATGGCGGTTGCGAGTATCATTGGCAAGTGGGATCCAATCAGACTGCTGTTTACGCGATCGTTCTGGCCGTTGTTGTTGCGGTTCTCTGTGTGGTTACAGTTTTAAAAACCATAGGCGTTCGAAACCGCGCTGATTTCCTGGTCGCCGGACGAAAATTGCCGTGGACCGTTTTGGTTTTCACTTTACTTTCCTCATGGATAGGCGCGGGAAGCCTGTTTGCAGGCGCCGAGAACGCGTTCAGAAATGGCTTTCCGGCGCTGTGGCAACCAGCCGGAGGCTGGTTCGGATTGATCGTCATCGCTTTGATCGCGGGCCGGGCGCGCCGTTTCGCTCAATTCACAGTGCCTGACTTGCTCGAAACGCGCTACAACTCAGCGGCCCGGGTGCTCGGTACGGTCGCCATTGTCATCTCCTACACCGTTATTACCAGCTACCAGTTCAAGGGAGGCGGGGACATCCTTCATCTCATCTTCCCTGCCCTGGATCGTACGACCGGCATGTACATCATGGGCACCTTCGTGATTGCCTTCACGGCGGCCGCCGGGATGGCCTCCGTTGCCTACCTGGATGTGGTGATCGGACTGCTGGTGACCGGTATCCTGGTGATCGCGCTTCCTTTGCTCCTGTCAGCTGCCGGCGGCTGGTCGGGAGTTGTCTCCCGTCTGCCGGAAACCCACTTCCAGGTCTTCGGAAATCTCAGCGTATTGCAGGCGCTGGGCTTTACGATACCGACGATGTTGCTCCTGATCGGCAACCAGGGAATGTACCAGAAGTTTTTCGCCGCCCGTTCGGAGCGGGACGCTCGCCGGGCAGTTTACGGCTGGATTATCGGCACCCTGGTTCTGGAAACCATGCTCGTCGCCGTGGCTGTCATTGGGGGCTCGATGTTCCGACCTGAAAATCCCCGCGAGATCATTCCCGTTACCGCCCGCTCTGGTCTGCCCACCCTTGTCGGCGCGGTGCTGCTCGGCGGAATCTTTGCCAAGATCATTTCGACGGCGAACAACTATCTTTTTTCGCCGGCTTCCAATCTGATTCACGATGTTTACGAGCGTTTTATTGATCCGAATGCCAGCGAACGCCGCAGCCTGATAGTTTCGAGAATCATCGTAGTGCTTCTGGGCATATTTGCCCTTCTGCAGGCCAGCCACTTCGAGTCGATTCTGAAAGCCGCTCTTTACGCCTACACGGTCTATGGTGCGGCGGTCACGCCTTCGGTCCTGGCGGTCTTTTTCTGGAAACGGGCAAATGCTCCAGGAGCTGTCTGTTCCATTCTCGTTGGAACAGCCGTTACCGTCGGCTGGAACCTGGCGGGTATCGAGTGGCTGGACGCCATTTACCCGGCCCTGCTCGCATCGGTTCTCAGCCTGATAGCCGTCACCCTGCTGACCGAGCCGCCTCCTGCCGAGAAATGGCAGCCGTTCCTCGAGACGACGGCCGAAAGATGAGGCTGGGGGCGTTTCTTGCAACTATGCCTCTTGAGTTGCGTTCCTTTTTCGGAACATCGGGTAGAACAAGAGGCCCGACACGATGATCAGCAGCCCAAAACCAGACTGCATCGGTTGCTCGATCAGGATGTTGACCAGCAAGAGGAGCGAGCAGATCACGAAACCAGCCGGGACCCAGGGATATCCCCAGGTGCGGTAAGGACGCGGAAGATCCGGTTCGCGCCTTCGCAGGAGGAACACCCCGCTGGTGACCAGGGCGTAGAAAACCCATTCGGAGAAGATCACGTAGGTGATGATCTCGCTGAAGGTTCCCGAAAAAACCAGCGCGATTGCGAAGGAGGCCTGCACGGCTATTGAGATGTGCGGGGTCAGCCACCGCGGATGAATCCGGGCCAGCGGTCGAAAGAGCAGACCGTCTCTGGCTGCGGCGTAAGGGACGCGCGAACCAGTCAGAATGGATCCGTTAAGGCTCGCAAAAGTCGAAATGGCGGCAACCAGGGCAATGAAGTTCGCTCCTGACTGACCGAGCAGTTCCGACGCCACGGACGAGGCCACGCGCGTTGACGCGGCAATCTGGTCCGGCGCAAGAACATAAACATAAGCAACGTTGGTGACGATGTACAGGCCGCCAACCAGCATCATGCCCACAATCAGTGCCCGCGGTACGTTTTTCTGGGGCTGCTTTACTTCTCCGGCCACCATCGGGAGGTTATTCCAGCCATCATATGCCCAAAGCGCCTGGATCAGGGCAACCCCAAACAGCGCCCAGGCACTGGACCCGATATTTCCGATCGCTCGCTCCTCAAAATGTCCCCAGTCCCCTTTGCCCAGTCCAAAACCCAGGGCCACCAGGGCTAGTATTCCGCCAACTTTACAGACGGTGAAGACAGTCTGGATTCCACCGCCTATCTTGACTCCGCGGGCATTAGCCGCGGAAAGCAATAGCACCATAGTAACGGCAATAGCCTGGATGCCGCCGATTCTTAGGATGAACTCGCGACCACCACCCGGATGAAAGACGAATTGCTGCCAAGTGACGTCCAACGAGGGGAATAACACGGTAACAAAAAGCGCGAACCCGGTCGCCTGCGCCGCAATCGAGCCTGGCTTTGCCACTGAAAACAGGGTCCAGCCATACAGGTAGGCGGGAAGCTTCCCGTAGCTGCGCCGAAGAAAGACGAATTCACCGCCCGCTTCCGGCAACATCGCGCCCAGTTCTGCGTAGGTAAGTGCGCCAAACAGTGACAGCAGCGCGCCTGCAATCCAGACCAGGATCAGCACCCAGGGGGACTTTACCGCGGCCAGCATCGAGGAGGTTACCAGGAAGATGCCGGTCCCGATGACGGTACCTACGACGATACTGGAGGCTGCGGCAAGGCCGAGTCCTCTGACAAGCTGAGGTTTGTGTTCAACCATTACGAAATTGCAGTTCCTTAACCTACCTTACCGCAGAAACCGTGGGCCAACCTACGGTGTCGTCGGGACAACCCAGGGGGTCAGGTAAGCGTAAACCATCACCAGAAGTCCCACCAGGGCAGCAAGAACAATGCTATGCTTCAAAACAGCCTTGAAGATCTCCGCCTCTTTGCCGACCTGCTGAGTCGCGGTACTCGAAACCACAATGCTCTGAGCGTCAATCATTTTCCCCATGACCCCACCGGCGCTGTTGGCCGACGCCATCAACAGAGGACTGATGTTCAACTGCTCCGCCGTGACTTTCTGCAAATTACCGAACAAGGCGTTCGAACCAGCGTCGGTCCCGGTCAATGCCACCCCGAGCCAGCCGAGCAGTGTCCCGAAGAACGGGTATACCCAACCTGTTCGTGTCAGGCTCAGGCCGAGGACCGTGTCCATACCCGAATAGCGCGTGACAAAAGCGAGTCCCACCATGAAGCTGATGGCAAGCAATGAAGGAATAAGTTGTCGGAACGTCCGGCCGAGCAGGACAAAACCTCGTCTGAATGACACGCCAAGAAACGGCATCGCCAGAAAGGCCCCGGCAAATACCGCCGTGCCAGGCAACGCCAGGGCGTTCAGATCCATAATAGCCCCCTCCGGCGTAGGTTCTGGAACCACCGGGGGCACCCGCAGCACTACATTGTGAAGACCATTCAGGGGGAACGTCAGGAAATCAAATCTCAGGTACTTGTTAAAGGAGGGGTGACCGAAAATGAAGATCAGGATCGACGCAATGATGAACGGCGACCAACCCTTCAACACCTGCCACACCGTGTAATTGGGCGTCTCCCGACGGATCCGCGCCTTGTTTTCGACCTCCAGGACGGTGCCGGGACGCCATACTTTCAAAAAGGCCACCATGACGAGCAGCGAAAAAATGGCCGCGACGATGTCCACCAGGCTATTCTCCATATAGTTCGACCAAAAGAATTGCATGCCGGCAAAAGACAGACCAGCCACAAAAAGAGCCGGAAGAACTTCGAAAGTCTGTTTCCAGTTCACCATGCTTCGGACAAGCCACAGCGGAAGAATGAGTGAGAAGGGAGGCAGGATTCGCCCCACCATGGCACTCAGTTCCAACTCAGGCAGGCCTGTGACGCCAGTTAGCACGCGTATCGGGTTACCTACACCACCCCAGGCCACAGGCGCAGTGTTGGCCAGAAGACAGATCGTCGCGGCCTGAAACGGAGGAAAGCCCAGACCTATTAAGAAGGCGCCAGCGATTGCCACAGGGGCTCCCCCGCCACCCGTCCCTTCGAGAAAGGCGCCAAAACAGAAAGCGATCAGAATCGCCTGCACCCGCATGTCGGCTGATAGATTGGCGATCGAGTCCTTCATGACCTGGAATTGACCGGTTTCCACAGCTACGTTGTATAGGAAAATGGATGCCACAATGATCCAGGCGATTCGCAAGACTCCGAAAACGAACCCGAGGAGCGAGGAATAGCCAATCAGTGAAAAGGGCATGCCGAAGACCACGGCCGCGAGCAGATAAGCGACCAGCATGCCACTCAACGCCGAAATCCAGACCTTCTTTCGCAGTACGACCAGTACGAAAAAGAGCGTCAGGACAGGGAGAGCCGAAATCAGCGTCGACAAAGGCCAGAAGCCTAAAGGATCGTAATTCTGAGTCCATGTCATGGGCGTGTACTGTAAAACAATTTGGAAAGGATTTACAGGTTTCCCAGGATCGATCAAAATCCATTCAGAACTTTTTTTACCCGTCGCCTGGAAAGACACCTGAAATGAGTGACCCAAGACCCCTGTGGAGCGTCGAGGATCAGGCCGCCAGACTGGCCGAGCTGATCAGCCATCGCAGCCCCGAGAAGGAAATGCCGCTTCGCCGAGATGTCCGATCACTGGGCCGACTCCTGGGAGAGGTCCTGGTAGAACAGGGCGGCCGGGAGTTGTACGAACCAGTCGAAAGACTCCGACAATGGGCCGTGGAAAGACGGGAAAAGCATGGTGCGAGACCAGGAGTGGCGATTGTTAACGGTGTACAAGGCTTGGCTGAAGTCACCGAGAAGTGGATTTCCCGGCTGTCCGTGCAGGAAGCCTATCGAATGGCAAAGGCTTTCTCCATCTACTTCGAGCTGACCAATCTTGCCGAGACCAACCACCGCAAACGACGCCGCCGGGCTGCCCAGGTGCATCCCGGCCACCGTCCTTTGCCGGGTTCTTTCAAAGGGACCCTGCTCCGAATGAAAGACGCTGGAGTTACCGGCGACCAGGTTCTCCAGTGGCTGGCCCAAATCGAAATCATTCCGGTTTTCACCGCTCATCCTACAGAGATCGCCAGGCGAATCGTTCTGGTCAAGCGGCAACGTATTGCCGAAGCGCTCGAAAGGCTTGACCGAGTTCCGCTCTCCGCTGAAGAGGCGCGGCGCCTGGAAGCCCTGATCGGCGCCGCGATTACCGCCCTTTGGCAAACAGACGAAGTGCGGCGAAGACGCCCTACCGTTTCCGACGAAATCCGGATGGGGATCGACTACTTCAGAAATCCCCTCTTCGAGTCGCTGTCAAATTTGTACGAGACCCTGCTTGGCGAATACAAGGAAGTGTTTCCGGAACGTCCGGTCAAGGAACTGCCCTTCCAGGTGCGTTTTGGCTCCTGGATCGGCGGGGATCGAGACGGCAATCCGTATGTCGATCACAAAAGCACGAGGCAGGCTCTGCGATTAGCAAGAGAGGTCATCCTTGATCTCTACCTGCGAAAAGTCAATGAACTCTGTGACCGAATTACGGCGTCGGTTTACCAGGTGCCGGTCTCCGATAAACTCCTACGATCACTCGCACGTATGGCGAGCCTTCCGCTGGACAAGACCGATCGGCCCCCGGACAACGAGCCGTATCGCATCTATCTATGGCTCGTGGCAAAACGTCTGGAGTCGACTGCCAAGGATGGGAATCACCCGGCTGCCTACCACTCGGCCGGGGAATTGCTCGCCGATTTGGAACTCGTTGAGTCAAGTCTCGTCGAGAATCGCGGCCGCCGCGTGGCCGATCTCCTGATAACCCCCCTCCTGTGCCAGGTTCGCACTTACGGGCTGCACCTGCATAATCTCGACATCCGGGAGCACGCTGCTGTGCACGCGACAGCGGTGGCCGAACTTGAGGCGGGCGCCGGGACATCTCGCGGAAAGCTGCCTCCCAGACCCTCTTTGTCTACTCTCAAGCTTCTCGACACTCTCCGCGAAGTCGCCAGGCTGAAAAAGATCTATCCTCCGGAAGCGATTAGAACCTATGTAATCAGCGGCTGCCGGTCGGCCGGGGATGTCCTGGCTGTGGTCTGGCTTGCCCGTGCCTGCGGCGTTGAAGTGGCCGGCAAGGCGGACGACCCGGGACTCATGCCGGTGCCCTTATTCGAGTCGATTGAAGACCTGCGAAATGCTCCCGATATCTGCCGGTCCCTCTGGTCCGACTCGGAATACTCGCGCTTGCTGGATTCCTGGGACCGCCGCCAGGAAGTCATGCTTGGCTACTCCGATTCGAATAAAGATGGGGGTATGGTTACCAGCACCTGGGAGATCTACAAGGCTCATCGGGGTCTTCACCAGGCAGCCGCCGATCTGGGCATCACGTTGCGACTGTTTCACGGTCGAGGAGGAACCGTCGGCCGGGGGGGTGGACCGACCCATCGGGCAATCATTGCTCAGCCTCCCGGTTCGTTCACCGGTAGCATCAAGATCACAGAGCAGGGAGAAGTTCTCAACTGGAAGTATTCGGACGCCGTGCTTGCCGAGAGAAACCTTGAACTTATGGTCGCCGCCGCGCTTGAGGCACTCTCAGGACCCGCCTGGGAACCGGCTTTGTGTGAGCCAGCCTGGGAGGATGCCATGCAGACGCTCTCGGATTTCGCTTATACCTTCTATCGGCAAAAGATTGCAGAAAACCCGGATATTCTCCCCTATTTTGAGCAGGCCACGCCGGTCCTCGAGATGGAGCACGCCAAGATCGGTTCCCGGCCGGCGCGCCGCAACCAGTTGAGGGACTTGGAACACCTGCGGGCGATCCCCTGGGTGTTCGGCTGGATGCAGAGCCGGCATGTCCTCCCAGGCTGGTTCGGACTCGGGTATGCGCTGGACCACTTTCTGTCGCTCAGGCCCGAAAATCATGGGTTGCTTCGCCAGATGTTCGCCCACTTCCCGCTTTTCCAAGACCTGATCGGCAACGCCGAAATCGCTTTGGCTAAAGCCGATCTGGGCATCGCCCGTATTTATGCCGGCTTGGTAACCGACTCAGCCTTGCGCGACCGAGTGTTCGGTTTTATTCAAGAAGAGTACCTAAGGACCGTCGACACGATCCTTACTGTTACGGCGCAGAAGGAGCTGCTGGAGAATACGCCGGTACTGGCTCGCTCCATTCGTCTGCGCAACCCCTACGTCGATCCGCTGAGCCTGGTACAGGTTGAACTGCTTCGGCGAAAGCGCCAGGGAGAGCGAAGCGAGGCCTTGGACTTCGCCCTAGGCGCCACCATCAACGGGATCGCCGCCGGTCTGCGAAACACGGGGTGAGGGGCTGTGAAAAAATCGGCGGGTCTCCGACGTAGCCACGGCGCCAGGCTGCCATGTCGCCTGCGTTCGAGAGCGCTCCGGGGCGGTGGGTTTCATCCGGGCGCTCACGCGCCCTCCTTCGAAACCCACCCTACCTTGGAAGCCCGCCGATTTTTTCACAGCTTTGGTCCGCTACTGGGCCAATGGTTGGAGGGCGTGGTGCGATGGAGCCGAGTTGCGTAACTTAATTACACGTAATATAATTACCTAGTTACATATGACATACTGAAAGGAGGGACACCGTGAACGAAGAGAGCAAAAAGGCCAGAGATACGGTTAATCAATTCATTACCTCCGCCAAGCAGGTGGCGACTGAAGTCAGTTCCGAGATTGCGCGCACGGCCGAGCGGTTGTTCGAAGAAGCGAAAACCGCCAAGCGACAGATCGTCGTATCGGTCCGCTTGGATGACGAGTCGGCGCAGAAGGTCGATCAGCTGGTCGAGGCGGGGATCTGCTCAAGCCGTTCTGAGGCGGTAGCCTTTCTAACTAAATGCGGTATTCGCGGGCGCGAGGCCTTGTTTACTGAAATCCAGGCAAAGATCGCGGAAATCCAGCGGATTAAAGAAGAGATCCGCCAGGCTGCCGCTCGATCCAATGGCGAAGCGCCTGCGATGTAAGTTCACAGAATTTCACGGTACAAGGTCTCGTTCGTGGTCGCGCCTCAGGCGGGGACTACGAACGAGCCGGACTTACCCATCCAGGGTCCATCAGACCAACCACTTCTCCCATAAATTCTACGCAGCAAGTTCATAGAGACTACGCAAGACTGTTAACCCACGCGACGGGAAAAAGTTCACGTTTGTGGTTATTAGGAGTGGTGTATTGACTTTATCGGCACCATGAACACTCTGCCGGGAATGGCATTTGGTTTGCTTAGGTAACGGAAAAACCTTCCATGGAGCCGTCTGGCTAATCCCCCAGGCTCGATCCGACGCTCCGTTTTCGCAAGAAAGGGCCAATCCATGCGATTTTCAAGTATGGTTATCGCAGCGAGCCTGATGGCAGCTGTAGGTGCGTCACAGTCTGCACTGGGCCAGGGTTGAGTGGCCGCACGTCAAGGTGCGCCCGTGCTTGGCGCCATATGTACGGCTGGACAAGCTGCTGTCGGGCAGGGTACCGGCAGCACCTTTACCAGGCCGCTTTCGCCTGAAACTCGCTGGCAAATCAACGTCGGCTACCGCTGGCAGCGATCATTCCGTCACTTTAGGGGCGACCACGAGGAAGCGAATCGAATCGAGGAGAACACGGAAGTCGAGAACAAGCTTCACCTGTTCGACGTGGGTGTGAACTACCAGGCTTCCCCGCGCTGGAGCTTCAGCGTCAGCGTCCCGTTCATGACCGTCGATCGAATTTCACATGGCCCGGGCACTATAACCGGCGCCTCGGGAATAGGAGACATGTCGGTCGGAGCGAAGTTCTGGATTTTCCGGCCGCCGACCGAGTCGAGGCAGAACGTCCAGATCGGGTTCTCGATGAAGCTGCCCACCGGAAAGTCAAACGTGACAGACCGAGTGGGAGACAGCACCATCGTGGTTGATCAGTCTATTCAGCCGGGAGATTCCGGGACTGGCTTCTCTTTGGACTACACTGCGTTCAAGTCTGTTGGTCGTTTCACTTTGTTTTCAACGGGCGTATACCTGTTCAACCCGAAAAACAGCTACACGCCGACCGGCTGGAAGGAAATATCCAGACCTCCCGGCTACCCGGGCTATTCTCGGCCCGGCACCGAATATTCCGTGGCCGATCAGTACCTCTTCCAAGCCGGCGTTGGCTGGGTGGTTCCGAAGGTGCACGGTCTGGCGCTGACCGGGACAGGTCGAATCGAGGGTGTTCCGGCGCGAGACATCATCGGTGGCGAGAGTGGATTTCGGCGACCCGGCTACGCGGTGTCGGCCGGTCCGGGAGTCATGTACTCACGTGGTGGCGACACCTGGTCGGTCAGCATTCCAATTGCGCTTTATCGCAACCGGACCCGGAGTGTTTCCGATATCGAGCGAGGGACTCACGGCGACGCGGCTTTCGCCGACTACCTGATCCTGGTTGGCTACTCGCGGACGTTTTAATCAGGCACCGTGATCCATGGAGACGGGACGCCGACCGTCGTGCTTATCCGCGTAAACCGCGCTATCCGTGCCATCCGCGGCTTTGTACCCGCGAAGAGCGCGGATAACGCGGATTTTTTCACCGCATCTGAGGAATTACCCCGAGCGACTCCCCCCTCATTGTGAGTGCTTCATCGCTGCTGTAAACTCGGAATCAAACAAGACCATCTCTCTCCAATTCGCCTCGTCAAGTAGCATCGTTTCGGACAAAGGAGTTGTGTATGTTAGATCGCAAAGTATTTCTGGCGGTCTGGATGACTGTTTTGATTGCTCTGGCGCCTGCTGTGCTAGCGCAGTCGGGACAAACCGGGACCGGCAGCCAGCAAGATCAGTCTGCTACGATCGGTCAGTCGGGAACGACTTCCGGCCAGACCACGATGTCAGGGGAGCACGGGGAGGTTGTTCAGTCCGCAACTGAAGTCTTCAGGCAGATTCGGCAGGGGGGACTTCCCTCAAGCGTCCTTGAGAACGCGAGTGCCGTAGCCGTTATCACAAGCAAGTCGCACGGTACGATGGGGTCAATGCACGAAAGCACGCCCCAGGGGACTCAGGGAAGCACCGGTACCGGCAGCCAGAGCACAACCCCGGGAAGCCAGGAGAGCATGGGCACAATGGCCCAGTCGGGTCAGAGCGGCATTGTTGTCCGGCGAAACACCGACGGCACCTGGGACAAGACTCCGGCCTTCATTCGCTGGTCGGGCGGCAGCCAATCAGGCGGCATGTCGAGTTCAACCGGAAGCCAATCGAGCGGTATGGGGATGCAATCGAGTACAGAAGGGGATCTGGTCCTTGTCTTCACCGGCGACGATTCCCTGGAAGCCTTGATGGACGGGAATCTGGACCTCAGCTCAGAAGTCACGGTTACTTCCGGTCCAACAGGAACAACTGGATCCACTGGAATGACCGGTTCCACCACAGGTTCGACAACGGGAAGCGGCGAGACAACCGGGTCCAGCCAAGAG
>Ga0116189_1003032_pt1 | contig 12158 bp, 5 predicted proteins | sample AD_JPNTR3_MetaG_FD_89895 | JGI IMG/M metagenome (GOLD analysis project Ga0116189, IMG submission 89895) | Active sludge microbial communities of municipal wastewater-treating anaerobic digesters from Japan - AD_JPNTR3_MetaG | ecosystem: Engineered > Bioreactor > Anaerobic > Digestate | place... | reverse complement strand
TTTTCAAAATATGATGATGGGGGCGATTTGGTAGAAACCGCATTTCTGGTACAAGGTCTGCTGGCTGCACGGGAATATTTCAACACCGAAAATGTTGAAGAACACTTGTTGTCGAATCGCATCACACAACTTTGGGAAACAGTAGAATGGAATTGGTATACGCAAGGTACCGATTCGCTTTACTGGCATTGGTCGAAAAATTACAGTTGGAAAATGAACCATCGCATCAAAGGTTTTGACGAAACACTGATAACTTATGTATTGGCAGCTTCCTCACCCACTTATCCAATCGATAAAAAAGTGTACGATGCCTGCTTTAAAAACTCCCCTTACTATTATAACGGAAAAAGTTATTACGGAATAAAGCTGGATTTGGGAATGGAATATGGCGGCCCATTGTTTTTTACCCATTACAGCTTTTTGGGACTGAATCCGAATGGCTTGAGTGATGGCCATACCGATTATTTTGAACGAAACAAAGCTCATGCACTGATTCATAGAGCTTATGCCATTGATAATCCAAAAAAACATACCGGTTATGGGACAAAATTATGGGGTTTTACATCTTCTGATGATCCAATGGTAGGCTACTCTTCCCATCATCCGGGAACTGATGCCGACAACGGAACGGTTTCTCCTACGGCTGCCTTGTCTTCAATAGTTTATACTCCCGAAGAGTCGTTGGAAGTATTGAGATATTTATATTTCGAGAAAGGGAAAATGCTGTTTGGAAAATATGGATTTTATGATGCCTACAATCCTGGAATGGTTGAAGGACAGCAAACCGTAAAAAGTTATCTGGCTATCGATCAGGGACCAATTGCCGTAATGATTGAAAATTACAGAAGTGGTCTTTTGTGGAAACTTTTTATGAAAAACAATGAAATATTGTCAGGATTAAATAAATTAGGATTTGAATATAAATAAACACTTTATTATTAATACAATATGAAAAAACAATTTGGAATTTTCTTCATGTTATTTTTTTTAACTGCATCGGTTTTTGCACAGGAGAAAATAACAGTTTGGGGAACAATAAAAGACAAAACAACTGGAGAAGCACTAATTGGTGTTAGTGTAGTAGTTAAAGGAACTTCATTAGGGACAGTTACTGATTACAATGGTAAATACGAATTGAAAGACATTCCACGAAATTCTGTATTAACATTCACTTATGTTGGGATGAAACCCGAAACGAGAGAAGCAAAAACCGGCGGAACAATTGATGTATTTTTGTCGCCTGAATCTCATGGCTTGGAAGAAATAGTGGTTGTAGGATATGGAACATCCCGTAAACGCGATTTGACTGGATCAATCGTATCCATTAGCGGAGAAGCTCTGAAATTTTCACCTGATTATAATCCTGTAAAATCACTTCAAGGAAAAGTTCCAGGATTATTGGTGACAAACAGTGGTTCGGCCGGTTCAAGTCCAAATGTAAAAATTCGTGGTGTTGCCACAACTTATGCCGACACAAAACCTCTCTATGTAGTCGATGGAATGTTTATCGATAATATCGATTTCATAAATCCTAACGACATTACGTCTATTGAAGTTTTAAAAGATCCATCATCTTTGGCGATTTTTGGTGTACAGGGCGCAAACGGTGTAATTATTATTACCACAAAACGTTCGGAAAAAGGCAAAATGAACTTAAGTTACGATGGCTACGTGGGGACTCAAATTCTTCATGACCGTGACAGAGTTTCTCTTACCAATGCTGATGAATTTACGTTGCTTTACAACGAACAGCTGAAAAACATGAATCCGAATGCTGCAAGTTGGGTTGGCGATCTTTTGGGAGGTGGAACAGACTGGCAGTCGTATATTTTCAGAAATGCAATTATTACTAACCACGGAGTAACTGTGAGCAATGCCACTGACAAATCGAGTTCGGTTTTATCACTTGGTTACTTTAAACAAGATGGAATAGTTAAATATGAAGCTTATCAGCGTTTTAACGGACGTTGGGCTGCTGATTACATAGTGTCGAAATTTTTAAAAGTTGGGGGAAATGTAACATTGAACCGTTGGAATTCTGACCCTGCAACTGCCGATGTTAGCAATGCCATAAAAGCAATTCCAACTTACACTCCTTATGCTCCTGCCGAAGATGTTGACCCGAAAAATATAGGTTCGTATTACACACCATCGCCGGGAATTCAGAAAGACGTACCAAATCCTGTAGCAGTAATGGAAATCAGAAAAGGTAATTCGCAAAGTTACGGGTACCGTACAGTAGGGAATATTTATGCCGATATAAATTTCACAAAAGATTTATCGTTCAAAATTACCGGATATGGTGATATTGGTAATAGTTTTGGCAGTAATTATACACCACGATTCGATGTAAACAATAGCACTTCAAATTCTTCACATAAAAGCGAGAAAACATCCTTTAGCCGTAATGCTGCTGAATATACAAAATATCAGGTCGACATGATTTTAAATTACAATAGAAAAATTCAGAATCATCGTATTTCAGCAATGGCAGGTTACACAGCCCGTGTTCAGGAAAGTCAAGGATTTTCTACTTCATCAGATACATTGATTAGCGCAGATTATTGGTCGATACCCGAAGATATGCGCATGTTGAGCATGGGTTCTCCAAAAAATAAAACCAACAGTGACTGGTACGAAGCCGAATCCTTTATCTCCTATCTTGCAAGGTTAAATTATAATTATGCAGATAAATATTTGATGTCGCTGACTTTTCGTACGGATGGTTCGTCAAAGTTTTCACCAAAAAAACGTTGGGGTTATTTTCCATCGGTTGGATTGGCTTGGGTTGCATCCGATGAATCGTTTTTTGAACCTTTAAAAGAAACTGTTAACTTTCTGAAAATAAAATCTTCATGGGGAAAACTCGGTAATGATAAAATTGGAAATTATCTGTATTTTCCAACTATAAACCCAATGGGTCAACAGGTTGTGGTGGATGGAAAAACATACTATTTACCTACAGTTAGTAATTTAGTGGATGAAAATATCCATTGGGAAGTTGTAACCGGTTTGGATGTGGGATTTGAAAGCCAGCTTTTCAATAATAAACTGATCCTTGAAGCAGGATATTTCACCAAAACTACCGATGATTTATTGGCTTATGTAGCCCCTTCGGTTTCAGTAGGTGCAGGTTATGCCATAACAAATGCCGGAGCCATCCGAAACAGCGGTTTGGAATTTATTGCAACATGGAAGGATAAAATCGGAAAATTTAATTACAGCGTAAGCATGAACGGGACAACTATCAATAATGAAGTGCTTGCACTTGGAAACGATAATTCATATATTGTTTCGGGAACATATCACAGAACCGCTGTTGGACATCCGGTTGGGTCAATTTATGGTTATGTTCAGGAAGGAATTTATCAGAATCAGGCAGATATTGATAATCATGCAAAAACTAGTTGGACATCTATGCCGGGCGATATAAAATACAAAGATTTGAATAATGATGGAAAAATTACTGATGCAGACCGCGATTTTATTGGCTCAACAATTCCATCATTTATGGGTGGACTAACACTTTCTGCCAACTATTCAAATTTCGATTTCAGTATAGATTTCAATGGAGTTTTTGGAAGTAAAATTGTAAACACAAAGAAATTACCCTCGTATGCTCAATTTAACTTTTACAAAACAACGCTTAATCGTTGGCATGGCGAAGGAACTTCAAACTTCGAACCCATATTAAATCCATCACGAAGTAATAATTTTCTACCTTCAACCAATTTGCTTGAAAGCGCGGACTATACGAGGATTCGTGCTGTTCAGCTTGGTTATAATGTGCCTTTGAAAATGACAAATACAATTGGAATCAACAAAATGAGATTATTTGCAAATGCTCAAAACCCCCTTACTTTCAAAAAGAATTCAGGTTTTACGCCTGAAATTGGGGGAAGTATATTAAGTGGAAACATCGATAACGGAAGTACATATCCTGTACCTTCAGCATATTCTTTTGGCTTATCTGTTAACTTCTAAAAAATTACAAAAATGAAACGCATAATATTTTTTCTCAGCATCATCATTTTAATAACTTCTTGTACCGACGAATTTCTTGATCGCTATCCAAAAGGACGTTGGCATCATGCAAATTATACTGCAAATGATTCTTTAGACATTAGCATTCTGGTTGAATCCAAATTAGGGCAGGGATACGGAAAACTAAGAAATTTTTGGTTTTCGTGGACTGGTCTGGCAATGAATAACTACACAACACCTGACGTTGAAAAAGGAAGTACACCCAGCGATGGCGGTGCGATAGCCGAATTTAAAGCCATGAGTTACACAGCTGGAAGCGAACCTCTCCGACAGTATTACACCGAATGTTACAATACAATTTATTTTGCAAACGAAGCTTTGGTACTTGCCAACTCCATGCCAGACACGGCAAGTGCAAAAAAGAGACTGATGGCAGAATCCTTATTTCTTCGTTCACTAATGTATTACAGACTTGCTCAAGCTTTTGGTGGTGTACCTTATGTTGATAAGGTTCTCTCCCAAACCGATAAAACTCCCGCACGTTCAAGCAGGGAGGAAATCTGGGGACATATTGAAACCGATTTGAAATGGGCAGCTCAAAACTTGCCAACACGGGTTCAACGAAATGCAACTGGAAATTCTGGAAGACCAACGCAGAACGCAGCAAAAGCAGTGCTTGCTAAAGTTTATTTGTATCAACAACAATGGACGAATGCTCTTGCACTGACCACAGAAATTATTAATTCAGGCGATAACGATTTATCAACTCCATATTCAGAAATTTTTACCGAAGCTAAAGAATTTGGACCTGAATCGGTTTTTGAGGTTTATTGTGAACAGAAACCTTCGGAGCAAATTTACATGGGCAGTCAACATGCACAAATTCAGGGCTTTCGTGGTATACCTAATTTAGGTTGGGGTTTCAATGCCCCAAGTCAGGTTTTGATGGATGCTTATGAGCCCGGTGATCCACGCAAAAAAGCATCTATAATTCAAGATGGAGATACATTGGATGGAAAAAAATCAAAAGCAGATGCTGCAAGTTACAAATTTTTTAACCGAAAGGCTTATGTAAGTCTTGCAGAAAGAAGTTTATTCGGTCGTGCTTCCGATCCACAAGGTTATTGGTCTAATATCCGTATCATTCGGTATGCTGATGTATTGTTAATGCATGCCGAAGCTGCCTGTGAATCAGGCAATTTAACCGAAGCTCTTGCAAAACTCGAAATGGTTCGCGAACGTGCACGTGGAGGAAACGCATCTGTTTTACCAAGAATAACTACTGTCAATCCGACCGAACTGCGTGCAAAAATACATCAGGAACGCCGCATAGAACTGGCAATGGAATGGGAAAGATTTTTTGATCTGGTTCGTTGGGATGAAGCAAAAGATGTTATTGCAAACTTTGTAGTTGGAAAACATGAACTTTTCCCGATTCCACAAACAGAAATTGATAAATCGGAAGGACTGATAACACAAAATCCCGGGTATTGAAATAAACACGGTCATGAAGGAGGATAACCCTACCACTAAAAGGGAAGAAGTCAGAATTGTATTCAATAAATGTGAGATAAATGAAAAAGAAAAGTTTAACCATAAGAACTAACTTAAGTTTTATCTTTAAAGGGGTTGAGGGCATTATACAAATAAAAACAAACCTAATATCTCTTCAAAGATTAAGAGTTCTTCTTTTCTTAATCTTCTTTCATGGATTAGGAGTACTCCTTTTCTCCTGCAAAGATACCGTTTCTCCAACTATTGTTGTCGTTAAAAATGACGAAACTTATTCGCCTGATAAAGTGAGACTTGTTTTGAACGAATGGCAACGAAAGAATTTCAGTTATTTCTTCGAAGGCGCAAGTCCAACAGGACTAGCCCTCGAAGGTAATGAAAGAGGTGATGTGGTTACAACGGGCGGCACAGGATTTGGTTTAATGGCATTAATAGTTGGCGCTGAACGTGGTTTTATTACCCGTGAGCAAGCAGCTAATCAAACAAAAGAAATTGTACAGTTTCTTGGAAAAGCGGAACGATTCAAAGGTGTTTGGTCGCACTGGTACAATCCCGATGGCACAGCACACCCATTCGGCGATCAGGTAAAAACCGGCGATGTTATTGAAACATCATTTCTGATGGCAGGTTTGCTGACAGCTTATGAATATTATACTCTAAACAATCAGGCTGAAAAAGAAATTAGAGATTCAGTAGCTTCGTTTCGCAATACTGTTAACTGGAAATTTTATACTAATTCGCAGAATGTACTTTATTGGCTTTGGTATTCACAGGAAAACCGTTTCGCTTTGCAGATAAGAGGATGGAACGAAGGTCTTATAAGCTATATTCTGGCATTGGGAGCGCCCGATCCAAATAATATCAGTACTGATACTTATAGTAACGGTTGGCTTAACAGTGGCGGAATTGTAAAAAACAACAGAAAATTTTACGGATACACTTTACCATTGGGTGAGGATTACGGTGGACCTTTGTTTTTTGCACATTATTCATTTCTAGGATTAAATCCCGGAAAAATGAAAGACAATTATGTGTATTATTGGCAACAAAATGTAGCGCACACACTAATAAACAGGCATTATTGTATTTACGAAGCACCCAAAAACTTTAAATACACTGAAACGGATTGGGGTTTAACTGCCTGCTACGGTGGTCGCCCTCCTTGGAATTATTCAGCCCGATCGCCATTGAATGACGATGGAGTAATAGCTCCTACAGCGGCAATGAGTTCTTTTCCATACACACCGTTTTACAGCACACAAATGCTTTTAAAATTAGCCGAGTATCCGCTTGCACATGGTAATTATGGTTTTGCTGATGCTTATTCGCCCGAGACATCTACCTCTGAGAAAAGACATCTGGCAATCGACCAGGGTCCCATTGTAGTAATGATGGAAAATTACCGGAGCGGATTAATTTGGAATTTGTTGATGAAAAATGAAGATATCCAACGTGGATTATCGCTTGCAGGAATCAGTACTCAACCTGAATTTGATGAAGGTTTTCATAAAGCAATAACAAATACATATACAAAACAATATGATATGATGAGGCATCCTGACAGAGAAAGTTTTGAACTCGATTTTTTTGTAAAAACGGCAGGTAATACAAAATTCAAATTTCTTAATTCTTCCGGAGAAATTGCTTTAGACACAACAGTTCAGGCCATTAAAGGAGAAAATATTTTCAGATTTAAAAATTCTAAAACTTTAATAAACCCAAAACAATACACGATTAAAATGACAACTTCCGACTTAAAGGATTATTCCTTAGTCGTTAGATTGAGATAAAAACAATAATTAATTAATTCCTTAAAAACAAAAAGTTATGAAACATGTATTTACTTTTTTGGTGATGGCATTTTTATTTAATGCTGTTACTATGGGTCAGGCTACATTCGTACTTGACGATTTTGAAAACGGTCAGGTAAATTTTACCGAAGTTGTAAATGTAAACCCACCTGCACACATGGATATCGCAGTGGTAGATAATCCGGTGAAAGATGCTGTGAATTCAAGTAACAAAGTATGGGAATGGAAGCGCTACGATGCTGAAGCTGACAACAAAATTTGGGCAGGCTTCTATTCAGTACTTAAAAACGAGATACCTTCGGGCTATCATCGCATCGAAATTAAGTATCTTCGTAAAAATACAACTTCACAGTTGAAAATTAAACTCGAAGGAGCTGTTACCAAAGAAATTATGCCAATAAATCTGGCAACCAAAACTAATGAGTGGGAAACGCTCGTTTTTGATATTTATGCTGCAGGTATTAAAAACATTAGGATTTTTGGATTTTTCCCGGATTATTATGAACCTATAGATGTTAATGCAATTGTTTATGTTGATGACATTACCATCGTTTACGACCCGACAATAACTCCGCCTCCGGCTCCTACCAGTATAACTTTGTTCGAAAATAGTACAAACGATCGTTTCCACGATCAAAGCTGGTCGTTTAAGGAAGGTGGAAGTACGCTTGTTCAGGAACACTGGCAGGCAGCAGGTTTGCCCGATGGCGATAAATTACCTTGTGTAACCAATCCGGTAAAGAGCGCTCCAAATGCTTTGAAATTACAATGGAAATCAGTTGAAGGAGGTAACTGGGGTGCAATTGTTGCTTCAATTGATTGGATTGCACACGATGTACGACAGATGACCAATTTCACTTTCTGGGTGAACTCGCCTGTTGCTCTAGCTAAAACTGCTTTGCCTAAACTTTATTTCGAGTCTTCTTCAGGAAATCCGAATAAAACTGGAAAATTGGATATGGGCAATTATGTAAACGATTTGGCAGCCAACACATGGACAGAAGTGGTAATTCCCTTGGCTGATTTTTGGGCAGCCGATGCTGCATTTACTTCCCAGGAATTTATTAAGGGCATTTTCTTTGCGCAAAACGCTGCTGATAATGTAGAACATACATTAATATTGGACGATTTCAAATTTGTTAAAGTAACTCCGGGAATAGTTTTGTTCGACAACAGTGCCGATAATCGTTTCTACGACCAAAGCTGGAGTACCAAAACTGCACCAAGTACATTGCTTCAGGAACACTGGCAGGGGTCGGGTTTACCCGATGGAGATAAACTGCCGGTTGTAACATCGCCGGTAAAAGATGGTGCAAATGCATTGAAACTTCAGTGGAAATCAGCCGAAGGAGGCTCATGGATGGCATTGGTTGCTTCAATTGGTTGGAAAGCTTTTGATCTGAGTGATATGACACATCTGCAATTCTGGGTAAACTCACCTGTAACTCTAACCAAAGAATTACTTCCTAAAGTGTTTCTCGAATCGCACAGTGGTAATCCGAATAAAACGGGTAAATTGAATCTAGGAAATTATGTAATCAGTCTTGCTGCAAATACATGGACAGAAGTTCGCATACCACTTGCCGATTTCTATGCTGCCGACCCTGCATTTAAGGCAAAAGATGTTGTAAAAGGAATTTTCTTTGAACAGAACACTGCAGATAATGTGGAACATACCATGTATATGGACGAATTCAAATTCATTACGGTTGCTCCGAGTGAAGAAAATGCTCCAATTTTTATTGATTTCGGATCAAATAATCCGGCATTGATGACAACAGGCAACTGGAACAATGTTACCGAACATCAATCAGGCACAACAAACCTGATAGATGAAGGCGGAAATGCTACAGGTATCAAACTCTCAGTTACAGATCCATTCTACAATGGCTACAACACCAACGGAACTAGTTCACCTACGGGCGATGCTGCCATTTTTGTTCAAACTGCAACTTCAGATAATTTCTTCTGCAATGGTGCAGTTTGGGGATCGACTCCTGCAAATCCAGAAGGAATTATTACAATGACAGGTTTGAATCCTGAAAAGTATTATTCATTCAAAATTTTTGCATCACGCACAGGTGTAACAAATGTTCGTGAAGCTAAATATACTATGACCGGTTTAAACACTGTGTCGGATACCTTGAATGCAAGTAATAATATTTCACGAATTGCAGAGATATTGAATGTCAGACCTACTACTGATGGTACTATTATTTTTAAATCCGAAGCAGGTCCAAACAATAACAGCGCTGAAAAATTTTTCTTCCTTGGCGCAATGATGATAATTCCTAGCAATACACCGACAGCGGTTGAAAATATAACAGTTGAAAATAAATTCAATGCTTTCTATCAAAACAATACTCTAAGAATTAATAATTATACCGGATTGGTTAAAGTTTATTCCGTAGCCGGAAGTCTGGTTGCCGAAGGCCAATCAATTTTAGGATATATGACCGTTAAACTCGAGAGAGGTTTGTATATTGTGAATACAGGTATAGGAAATGCCAAAGTACTTGTAAAATAATAAATCATGTAACTAAAAACTCCGTAGTCAAGAAGCGGGCTACGGAGTTTTATCTTTAAACATAAAAATAATTATAAAATGAAACGACAATATTATTTAATTCTTTTCTTATCCTTTTTTGTAGTATCAACATTTGCACAATATCCACGTGCATCATTATGGACATCTGCCATGAGTAATTTTGCAGCTCAGGATGCAGCCGGTGGAATTCAAAAAGATGTAGTTTTGTTTGCTGGAAGTTCAACATTTACCATGTGGAATAGCTTGCAAAGCGACTTTCCGAGATCAAAAGTGCTCAATAGAGCTTTTGGTGGTTCAATAATGACTGATTTGATTTACTTTTTCAATCAGGTTGTTGCTCCATACAATCCGCGTCAGGTTGTGCTTTACGAAGGTGATAATGATTTACATGAAACGACTAAAACTCCTGATGAATTTATGGAAGATGTCATTACAATGACTCGTATGATTAATATTTATTTTCCGAATGCCGAAATTCTGCTTGTTTCGATAAAACCAAGTCCTTCACGAACTATTACATTCCCAAAATATGAAGCTGCAAATGCACTAATGAAGGATTATGCTGAAAAACATACATATATTAAATACGTGGATACATGGACTCCAATGCTTAGACAGGATGGTACGCCTGAAACATCCTATTTTGGTTCGGATATGTTGCACATGAATTCTTCGGGTTATGCATTGTGGAAATCGATCCTGGAACCATTTTTACTGACATCAGATTTTGAAACTCCTGATAAAATGGTGTTTACTGAAAGCAGTCATGCACAGTATCACGATTTTAGCTGGGTGAATGTTACTGCACCAAGTGTTTTTAATACCTTAAAAAGCGAAAAAATTTCAACTGACAGTACCTACTATCATACCGGAAAAACTTCACTTAAATTTGATTATCAGGGAAAAACAGGCGGAAACTGGATGGCTTGTGTGGCAGGTCCGGATTGGATTGCGTATGACATTCAGCAAAGCAAAGCGCTTGAATTCTGGATATTTGCTCCTGTAGCAATCAATGGAAACGATTTACCATGCATTTATCTTGAATCGAAAACCGGTTCGGTAACTTCGAAATTAAATCTTAATGCGTATTTGCCGGAATTAACTGCTGCTAACTGGACGAAAGTAACAATACCCATTGAAGACTGGAAAAGTGGAAGTCCATCATTTCCATTCGATAATGTTAAAACGGTTTTCTTCTCGCAGCAAAATGTAAATGCCACGCCAGTTAAGTTTTATGTTGATGATATAGTTTTCAAAGCTGATAATCTTACAACAAACCCTGATGCAACCGGAAATATATTCATAGATTTCGGTTCGAATGCAGCAGGCTTTCCAACTCCGGGAAACTGGAACAACATTCACGACCATCAGGCTGCAAATGTTACTTTAATTAATGATAATGGCGATGATACAGGAATAACACTAAAAATTACCGATCCGTTCTATAATGGATTTAACACAAACGGACCAACTTCAGTTTCTGGCGATGCAGCGATATTCCCCGGCACTGCAACTTCCGATAACTTTTTTGGACATTCACTCGATTGGGGGAATGTGCCAGCAAATCCCAAAGGAGTTTTTACAATCACAGGACTGAATCCTGAAAAATATTACAGTTTTACTATTTTTGCTTCGCGTATGGGCGTAAGCGATAACAGAGAAGCTAAATACAGTATACAATCAAAAACGGGTGTACTTACGCAGACTTTAAATGCATCTGATAATTCTACTAAAGTTGCCAATATAACAAATGTTCAATCAAGTACTTCAGGTGAAATAACTTTCACTGTGGAAGCAGGTGAAAACAATAATAACAGCACCAAATTCTTTTATATAGGAGCATTACGAATAAGCACATATAATGAACCAAACGCAGTAAAGCCAGTTGTTGATAAACAAAAGCTGACGGTTTCTTATCAAAATGGTTCCCTAAAACTCAATGATTATACCGGAAAAGTTATAGTTTTTGATATTTCAGGTCGGGCATTGTCATTAGGACAGGCTGTTTTCGGATATTTCCCTGTTCATTTAACACAAGGTTTGTATATAGTATCTACTGATAAAGGCACTGCTTCTTTATTTGTAAATTCAAGTAATTAATGCAACTTTTTTCAGGGGGGGGAGGCAATAGGAAACAAAAAATTATTTTGCAAGACAAAGGAGGAAAAACATTCCCTCCTTATGTCTTGATGGAATAAAGGCTTTACTTTGGTCTCTTTCTTTTAAAAAAGTTACGAAAATAAAACAAATTTTGTAGGTGATCAGGAATTGTGGAAAAAAATCAAAAATTTAATTACGTGTCC
>Ga0116189_1002973_pt1 | contig 12283 bp, 5 predicted proteins | sample AD_JPNTR3_MetaG_FD_89895 | JGI IMG/M metagenome (GOLD analysis project Ga0116189, IMG submission 89895) | Active sludge microbial communities of municipal wastewater-treating anaerobic digesters from Japan - AD_JPNTR3_MetaG | ecosystem: Engineered > Bioreactor > Anaerobic > Digestate | place... | reverse complement strand
TGCGCTTTCAACCCCTTTTGCACGTGTTCCTTGTCACCATTTGTGAACACTGGAGTTCAGTGTTCACAGAATAAACCATTTCGTAATCCGAATCACAACCGCCCCACCTTGTCCGTAGTGACCCCAACGTCACAAATTGCATTTCTCGTATCCAGCACCGCTTTCGCAGCCCGAACCACGGCCTCATAATCCACACAAGAATGCCCTGTCAGAACTGCCACCAAGTCTGCACTCCCAACCTTCTCCGCACTAAGTTCAGATATTGAATCCAACCTGATAGATTGCTTACCCTCATACGTGCCTTGGTTCTGCATCTGTATCTCGATGCTTGGCACGTACGGGTCATAATACTTAACCTCGCAGCCTTCCTTCATCAACAGCTGGATCACCTTGAGCGCCGGCGACTCCCTCATATCAGGCAAATCTTCCTTGTACGTGACCCCAAGCACCAGCACCTTGGATCCCCGCAGAGATTTCCCCTGGAATCCCAATATCCGTTCTGCCTTCTGCACCACGAAGTAAGGCATTGATAGATTTATCTCTCCCGCAAGTTCAATGAACCGGGTCGAGAAATCGTACTCCCGCGCTTTCCACGCCAGGTAGAACGGGTCCACAGGAATGCAATGCCCCCCTACCCCCGGCCCGGGATAAAACGGCTGTATGCCAAAAGGCTTAGTAAATGCCGCATCAAGCATCTCCCAAACACTGATGTCCATTCTATCACAAAGAAGCGCCATCTCATTGACAAGCGCTATGTTAACCGCACGGTATGTATTCTCAAAAACCTTGGCCATCTCTGCTACGGCAGGCGACGAGCACTTTATAACCTTAATAATAGTCTCCCCGTAGAATGCTGCAGCTACGTCAGTGCAAGCCTGGGTGATCCCACCGACAAGCTTGTTGGTGTTCTGAGTAGTATACCGCTTGTTCCCCGGATCAACCCTTTCAGGCGAATGCACCAAGAAAAAGTCCTTCCCCACTTCAAGCCCTGTAGCAGCAAGCTTAGGGAGTATTACCTCCTCAGTAGTGCCAGGGTACGTAGTGCTTTCGAGGGATATGAGCTGACCAGGGCGCAGATGCTCCGCTATTTCCCCAGTCACATTCTCTATATACTGAAGGTCAGGCTCTCTATGTACAGTGAGCGGAGTCGGAACACATATGATGATCACATCCGCCTTGCTTAGCTCAGAAAAGTCAGCCGAGGTGCGCAGCTTCCCATCTAGAATAACCTTCTTGAGCTCTTCATCCTTAACATCTCGGATGTAGTTTTCGCCCCGGTTGACCATGCCAACCCGCTCTTCATTGCGATCAACCCCTATGACGGGAAAGCCCACCTTAGCCTTCTCAACAGCCAACGGAAGCCCTACATAACCAATACCAACAACCGCAACTACCGCAGTGTGGGCCTTGAACTTAGCCTTAAGCTCCTCTGCATAATCTCGCCTTACCTCAGTCTCAACTTCAAGCGCCATGATATTTCCTCCCGCCCGCCTTATCGGCCAGCATAACTTCGCAATACATCGCAGAGCTGCTCCACTACGTATTCTTGTTCACAGATCTCTAGCTCAGGAAACATCGGAAGCGACAATGCTTCCTGTGCTGCCTTTTCACTCTCCGGGAAATCCCCAAGCTCGTAACCGAGGGTTTCAAAAACCGGCTGCAAATGCAAGGGCAACGGATAGTATACCGTGGAGCCCACACCCCTCGATTTCAGTTTTTCCTGAACAGCATCGCGGTTAGGAACTCGTATGGTGTACTGATGGTACACGTGGTATGCACCTTCAGATACCACAGGACATCTTGCAACATCTCCTGCTAGATCAAAGCTTCGACTGTATCGCTCAGCCAGTGATCTCCTGGCCTCGATCCAACCCCTAAGATACTTCACCTTTACATTTAAAATGGCAGCCTGCAATGCATCGAGCCGGCTGTTTATGCCCAGCTTCTCATGATAGTACTTCTTCCTGCTCCCATGCACCCGAAGCATCCTGAGGCGTTCAGCTAAGGCGTCGTCCTTCGTAACAACCATCCCAGCATCCCCAAAGGCCCCCAGATTTTTCGTGGGGAAGAAACTGATACATGCCATATCTCCCAACGAACCCACGGGCCTGCCTTTGTACTTGGCCCCTATAGCCTGCGCAGCATCTTCTATCACAGTAAGCCCGTACTTGGCTGCAATCTCGTTAATCGGATCCATATCCGCCGACTGGCCATATAAGTGCACAGGGAGTATCGCCTTCGTACGGGCCGTCACCTTGCCCTCAATCTGCGTCGGATCTATGTTGAAGGTCTTGGGATCAATATCACAGAAGACCGGTTTCGCCCCAGCCCTCACAATCGACCCCGCAGTTGCAAAGAACGTGAACGGCGTAGTGATGACTTCATCCCCAGGGCCCACACCTGCAGCCATCAGAGCAAGGTAAAGGGCATCGCTGCCATTAGCAACGGCAATCGCATGTTTCACCCCGCATATCTCAGCGATAGCCTCCTCAAGCCTTTCAACACTGTCGCCCAGTATGAACTGGCCCGAATCCACAACCTCGCCAATCGCTGCCATCAACTCATCCCGAAGCTTACTGTTCTGCCTTGTAAGGTCGAACGATGGAACCTGCATTACCGATGGCTCCTCTCTGTGTCGGCATTCACTCTCCACAGAATAGATCAATTGTTCCGGAGGAACATCTTTCACAACCCTGGCTGGAGTACCCAGCACAATCTTGCATGGGGCAACATCACGCGTCACGACACTTCCTGCCCCCACAACCGCTTCTTTGCCAATAGTTACGCCGGGCAGAACCACGGCATTTCCGCCGATGCGCCCGCCATCCTCCACAGTGACGCCTTTGCGATATTTGAATCGTTCTTCAGTGCGCCCCATGTAATTGTCGTTCGTCGTGCATACCATGGGCGCAATAAACACGTTCTTCCCGAGCTTCGACAAGGCCGTAATATAGGCAGAAGTCTGTATCCTAGTGCCGTCGCCTATCTCGCAATCATTCTCAACAGTCGCGGCATGTCCAACTATTACATTTCTGCCTATCTGGCAGCCCTCTCGAACCTGCGCCCCATCTGCCACGAAGGAACCGGAACCTATCTCGCTCCCAGCATATATCACAGCTCCGACACCTATCTGACATCCTTCCCCTAACTTAAGCGGAGGAAGGATACCCGAAGGCGCCAGAGTGCTGGACTTCGCCTTCGTTGGCCTCTGGCCAACCACCGAATTGGCTCCAACCTCAACATCGTCTGCGATGAGAATTCCCTCTCGCACTATGACATTGCTATCTATCCTAACGCTTCTGCCTATTCTGGCTTCGGCCTCAATCACCACATTACAACCGATAAAAGCTCCATCACCTATATAAACACGTTCACCAATGACAGTATGGGCGCCGACGGTAGCCCCTGCACCCAAAACCGCAGAAGGCGCTATGATTGCTGTATCATGAATGCAACCCTCAGTGCCCATCAGCGCTTGCCTCCCAAACCGCGAGCCTCTACAATCCTTTCAGACTCCTGGACAAGCGGAAACCTCACAATGCCCCCTGTCTCCTGCGATCTGTATATGGCCAGAACCATCTCCACCGCAGCCCGGCCATCTTCCCCGGTCACAGGAGGCTCCCCATCATTCCTTATGGCCTCCGCCATGCGGGCAAGAAGGAGCGAATGCCCACTGCCATAAACGCTCTCCGGATCGGGCACATCCCCCAAAGAATGAGAATAATCCGGATCATCAAACTCCCACCGCTCAATGCGGTTAACAGCCACCCCTCCCACAGAAGCTGACCCCCGTTCGCCGAAGATCGTCAACGTCTCTTCCCAGTTGGAAGGGTAAACATTGCTCGTGCCCTCAATCGTGCCCAAGGCGCCTGATCCAAACCTGATAGCAGCCACACCCACATCTTCAGCCTCAATATCGTGGAAATGATTTGCAGTGAATGCAGCCAGGCTCTCCGGCTCCCCCATCATCCATCTGAGTAAATCGATGCCGTGGATACATTGGTTCATCAGAACCCCGCCATCCTCTTTCCACGTGCCCCGCCACTTAGCCTGGTCGTAATAGTGTTGCCCCCTGTTCCATCTCACCGCGATAGAACCATGTGATAGCTTTCCAAACCTACCTTGCTCCAAAGCCTCTCTCAGCTTCACAATGGCCGGATTGAACCTGTTCTGGTGCACAGTACAAAGCTTCACGTTCTCGGATCTACAGGTATCAATGAGGTCATCTATCTCTTTCAAAGTCAAACCGATGGGCTTTTCCACAACAACATGTTTGCCCGCTCTTGCCGCATCAATGCCGATCGCCGGATGCTCTCCACTTGGCGTGGCAATGCATACAACATCCACATCTTTCCGTTCCAGCAGCTCTCTATAGTCATAGTAGGCATCCCCACCATATTTCCGGGAGAAATCATCCGCCCGCTCCGGCACAACGTCACAGACTGTAACAAGTTCTGAGCCCTCTATCTCCGTCAGCGCCTGCGCATGATAACGCGCAACCCGACCGCATCCTATCAACCCGAACCTCACAGGCCTCATTTATACCCTACCCTCCGCAAATCTCGCTTCCATCACTGCCCCGCCACCCCAGCCGCAGCCTCTGTCCTCGCCCGGAGCATCTCCTCCCGGCCTGCTGTGGCACCAGTCATAGCTTCCCACTCGGTATGAACCAACTCCTCCAGCTTCTTGGCTATCTCCTGCTGGCGCATGGTTCTGTAGGTGCCCTCTATCGCAGAGATCTCTTCAAGGAGCATATGGGGGTCGGGCTGGGCCTCTTTCGAAACGAATATCTTCTTGTGCATTGTGGCTATGGCGGCCTCTTCCGTGGTCAATATCTCCTCATACAGCTTCTCCCCGGGCCTTATCCCCGTATAAACAATCTCAATATCCCTACCTGGCGTGTACCCCGAAAGCCTGATGATCTCATTCGCCAGGTCCACGATCTTCAGCGGCTCCCCCATGTCGAGCACGAATACCTCTCCGCCCTCGCCCATGGCGCCTGCCTGTATCACAAGCTGCACAGCCTCGGGTATAGTCATAAAATACCTCGTCATGTCGGGGTGAGTCACAGTAATAGGCCCGCCCTCGGCTATCTGCTTGCGGAAGAGCGGAACCACACTTCCGCGGCTCCCAAGTACATTCCCAAACCTCACAGCCATAAACTTCGTACCGCTTTCAGCCCCTACAGCCTGCACCACCATCTCAGCTATGCGCTTACTCATTCCCATGATGCTCACAGGGTTTACAGCCTTGTCGCTCGATATCATCACGAACCGCTTGGCATTGTACTTGTCGGCAGCCTGCGCCACATTGCGCGTGCCGAACACGTTGTTCGTAAGAGCCTCCTCGGGGTTGGCCTCCATCAGCGGAACATGTTTGTGGGCCGCGGCATGAAACACCACATCAGGCCTGTACCAATCGAAAACCTTATCTATCCTGCGCGCATCCCGCACATCCGCAATAACGGCATGGGTTTCGAGTATCGGAAACCGCATCGCAAGATCATTTTGTATCTCAAAGATGCTGTTTTCTCCATGCCCCAAAAGCACTATGCACTTCGGCTTAAAGAGAGCCACCTGCCTGCATATCTCTGACCCTATGGAGCCTCCCGCCCCGGTAATCAGGACCTTCCGGCCATGAAGATACTCCCCGATCCTCGCCATATCCATATACACAGGCGGCCGCCCTAAGAGGTCTTCTATCTGAATATCCCGAAGCTGCTTCAGGCTGACCTTCCCGTCCATAATCTCATATACCCCCGGAAGAGTCTGAATCTTCACACCAAGCTGCCTGCATGTGGCAACAACATCCCGGATAGCTTGTCCACCGGCAGAAGGCATAGCGATAATCACCTCATCAACCTGCCGCTCCTCGACTATCCTCGGGATATCTCGCCCAAAACCGAGCACCGGGAGGCCCAAAACCATCCCGCCTGCCTTTGCCGGATCGTCGTCTACGTACCCCACAGCAACCCTGCCCATCTCGGGATGGGCCGCAAGCTCCTTGGCTACCATCACCCCTGCCGACCCCGCGCCGGCGATGAGGACTTTGGCCACTTGGGTTGCCTTCCCGGAAGCATCGGCCCCCCTTGCCCCAGGCCGCCTAAACGTCCTGGCGAGCTCCACCTTGATCCTCAAATAGAACCTGCTCAGCCCCACAAAACAGACGGCCAGCAGGTACGACACGAGCATCGCCCCACGCGACCACGCCATCTGCGGCACCAGACTTGCCAGCGTCAACACGCCCAGATACCCCAAACTCACACTCGCAGCCACCGCCCCGAGATCCCGCACACTCGCGTATCTCCACAGCCTCTGGTACATCCCGAAAAGCCCCAGCACGGCAAGCCTCAGGGGAACAGTAACAGGCCAGCTCCTAACGCACGCTGTGAGGCTTTCCACGGGGATAGACATCTCAAACCTCACCGCGAGCCCCAACAGGTCCGCGCCGACCATGAACGCCCCATCAAGGAGAACAAACAGGGCCTTAGCTATTCTCTGCTGTACGTTTTTCACGCCGACACGTCCTTTCGATGACAAAGCCCCGCTGCCTGAAACTTAACAATGCCCATCCCCAAAAGCCCATCAAGCACGTCATAAGTCAGTTTCTGCCGCAAAGTTCAGGCAACCCGAACCTTGCCGGGATAAGCGTCAGGCAACGGAGCGCAAGTTACTGCCACAGCCTGCAAACGGCAACCATGCTCGTCCAGTAAGCAGATTCCGGCTTTACTTGTCTTCCTTTGATCGTTTCGTACCGTGATTAGAGCGTGAATAGTAGTAAGAATTATAGTTGTTATCAGCCAAAGGCCCCACATGTATCGGTATGGTCGCCAATACAGGAAGCCCCAAAACCGCCTCCACCTCTTCCGCCGACTTCAGCGAAACATCGGTGCCTTCAACAATGAAAGCAGCTGCAACACCCACAAAAACCCCGAGGATCCCCGCGATCGCCGTATTCAACGTCTTCCTCGGCTTCACGGGCACCTTCGGCAAAGCCGCCGGATCGATTCTCCAAATATCAGATATCTGCATCTGTTCCGTAACACGCATCTCTTCGTACTTAGTCCGAAGCATAATGTATATCTGCTGGGCAACCTCGAGGTCCCGAGTCACCCTCGCAAGATCCAATTCCTTCTCAGGTAGCTTGGAGAGCCTTTCCTCCTCAATGGCGATAATCCGTCCCAACGCGTCCGATTGCGCCCTCAGGGCCGCCATCTTACTCTCCGCCTCAACTATCTGCCCAAGCAATCCCTGCCTCATAGGATTCGGAGTCTCAGTCTGAGTCCCCACCACACGGGCAACCGCAGAGTTCAAGTTCGCCTTCACCTCGGCGATTTCAGCTGTGAGCCGCTGCACCTCAGGGTGCTGATCAGTATACTTCTCCTTCGCCGTGGCAAGCGCCACTTCGAGCTCAGCAAGTTTCCTGCGGTACTGCGCCACCACAGGATCCTCCACCACAGTTTCAGAAGAAACCACCGTATCACTGATTCCTGCGAGCTGCTCCCGGATCTTCCCCACCTTAGCCTGAAGCTCGCCTAAGGCCACATCTGCGCTGGCCCTTTCGGCCTGAAGATCCGCAATCCTCTTGATCTGCGCCTGCGCCTCCAAAGAGGGCTCCACAATCTTCCGCCCCGACTTTAAGGCAAGCATGCTCTCCTCGGCCTGCCTCAGCTGCGCATTGGAGACCTCAAGCTGCTCCTCAAGGTATTCCCTGGCAGTCCGCGTAGCAGCACTGTTCATCTCCTTGTTGTGCTCCATCAGCACATCAACAAGAGCATCCGCAAGATCCCGCGCAAACTCCCTGTCAGGAAGCTGAACTTTGATGGTTATGGCGTCAGTTTGGGCTATGAGCTGAGCCGAAACCGCCTTTTCAAGAGAATCCAAGTCAGGACAATCCACCCCCGGAACCTTCCCCAGCTTCTCAAGGGCCTTCTCCATAATCGTCCTGCTCTTCAATACCTGTACATAGTTCCTGCCGATATTCTGAGTGGAACCCATGAGCCCCATATCATCAAAGGGCAGGGCCAGCCCCGAACCCTTCGTCTTCACCATAAAAGTCGTTTCCGCCTCGTATATGGGCGTCATCGCGCGGCTGGCGAAGTAAGCGACGACCATGGCGCACACGGTGATACCGATTATGAGCCATTTTCGTTTCATCAGCGTCTGCCACAACTCTTGAAGACTTATCTCTTCCTCGTACACCGGTCGTCCTCCCTACCGCGTGAATATGTTCATCAGCTGGTTAACGATGGTAAGCATCGCAGAAATCTGGCTCCAATTTACGGTCTGCGCCTGCGGGACTATTACTATATCCCCGTAGTAGAGCTCAGGGTTGTTCCCCTTCGTAGGGTCGATCAACGTCCCCTTTGATGAAGGGCTTCCTCCAAGCGCGATCGATGCCGCCTCATCTCCCGAGTAGACCATCACCTTGCCTAGATTGGCAGCGGCCGTAGTCCCTCCGGCCATAGCGAGCGCATCCACAAGCCTCATCCCGGGCTTAAAATCATACAGCCCCGGCCTGAGCACGCTCCCCATAACCGCAACCTTCCGGTTGGCCTCGGGAACGAAGATCACATCACCCTCGCATACCTCAGGTGCCTCGGCCCCGTCCCCGGCAAGAAGCGCATCCACATTTACCTCCCGCGCCTCGGCCCCTGCCCGGGTTACCACCACCCGGGTCCCGTCCCCCGAGGCCCCGATCCCGCCTACGGCGGAGATGGCGTCCAGAACCGTTGCGCCCTTGCGGACCTCGACCTCACCTGCGCGGGCCACGTGCCCCGCCAACTGTATACGTATAGCCCCCGACGGAATCATCACAATATCCCCGGGCCGCACCTTCGGATTACTCTTGATGTCTCCCGCAAACCTCAGACGGTCATCTGCAACCGAAAGCGTCAGCACATCACTGGCATCCTCCCCCCGGTAGACCCTTACACCTTCAAGATCCGCCATACGGGTGGGCCCCCCGGCCATCGCCAGCACATCCATGAGAGTCATATCAGGCACGTAACTGTAGACCCCGGGACGGAGTATCTCTCCCATTATCGCAACCTGCCTCGTAGCCTGTGGAACATAGAGCAGATCCCCATCGCATAACGCCATACTTCCTCCCGGATCGCGAAGAGCCTTCTCAAGGTCTATGACATCGGCCGGGCCTTCGGCCCCGCTCCGCGTCAAGCTGATCCGAGTATGGTCGCCATCTGCAAGGATCCCCCCGCAAGCTCCGATCGCATCCAGCGCCCGTGCCCTTTTGGGAAGCTCCAGCGTTCCTGGCGTTGCCACCCGTCCGAAAACCGAGACAGTTATGTATCTAGATGCAACATGGACCACATCCCCGGGGCGCACCTCGGGATTTTCAGTAACCTTCCCCGAAAAGAGCGCTTTTCCCGCGCCGATAGGAGCACCGATGCCTTCTACAATAACGCCACCCTTGTAAACAGTCACATCCTCCAAAGAAGCCTTGCTAGTGGGCCCCCCTGCCGCGGCAATGGCATCCAAGAGCTTCGCGCCCTTCGGAAGCGAGTAACCTCCCGGCCGTGCCACCTCACCGAGGACCACAATCTCCCCGGACCGCTGCGGAACGTAGACCACATCCCCGTCCAAAAGGGCCATCGGCTCCGTCCCGCCCGCCATCGCCTCGTCCACATCGACCACATTGGCGCCGCCACCACGACGAGTCACCACAACCGCAGCACCGTCTCCATCAAGCCTGACGCCTCCGCTAGCTGTGACCGCCTCTATAATCGTAGCCCCTCTCGCAAGCTCTACCTCGCCTGGGCGGGCAACACTCCCTGCAACCTGCACCCTGATGGCGCCGGAGGGCACCACCACGATCTGCCCCGCCCCTAGCTTCGGATTGGCCTTAACATCACCCGAGTAGAGGAGCTTCTCATCTGCAACATCCAGACTGGCCCCGCCCCGAACATCGGAGCCTTCATACACCCTCACCCCATCGAGGGCCGCATGCTTTGACGGCCCGCCGGCAGCGGCCAGCGCGTCCATGAGCGTGGCCTCAGATGGCAGCGCATACACACCCGGCCTGGCCACCTCTCCAAGCACCGCAACCTGCCGCCTTGCCTCGGGAACATAGATCACATCCCCCGAAGAAAGGAGACTGTTGGCTTCTGCTCCCGGCGCAGCCACAAGCCGCATCACATCCACGGGCCCAGACGCCGAAGAACAGATAACCTGCGTCCCGTCACCCTGCTGCCCGATCCCTCCCGCAGCGCTCAGGGCATCAAGGATCCTTGATCCTTGCGGGAGCTCGTACACCCCAGGCCTCGCAACAGCACCGATCAGACTGACCTTCACCGCACCGCTGGGAACGACTATCACATCACCGGAGGAAACCTGGGGATTATGAGATGGTTCGATCGAATTGCCTTCTAATATTGATATATTGCAATATCCTTCAGAAACTCCTTCTGAAAAAATCCGAACATTTTCGAGGAGAGCCTTTTCCGTCGCTCCGCCCGCAGCCCCTATCGCATCGAGCAGCTTCGCCCCACGGGGCAACCTGTACGCCCCGGGGCGGGCGACCTCGCCGAGCACTACTACCTGCCCGGGATCGGCCTCAGGCACGAAGAGTGCATCCCCCTCTGCAAGCAGAACATCGTCCGCCTCTCCCGCAAGTACAGCCTCCATGTCTATCTCGGACATGGCAGCCCCCTTACGGGCGAGAGCAATACAGGATCCGTCCCCCTGAGCACTCACACCGCCTGCCGCGGCGATCGCATCAAGCCCAGTCGACCCCTGCATCAGCTCGACCAGCCCAGGCCGCGCAACATGCCCCGCAACATATACACGAATAGAACGGCTCGGGACAACCACTACAGAGCCTGCATCGATCGCGGGATTCGCCGTCACATCTCCCAGGTAGACAGGTTCACGGTCTGCCAAAGAGAGATCGACGAACGAACCAGGTATACCAGAGTATACTCTTACCCGCGTAAGATCGGCATCTTGCGCTGGCCCTCCCGAAGCCGCCAGAATTTCAAGAAGCGTTGGATCATCGCCAACCGCATAGACCCCGGGCCTCGCCACAGCGCCGAGCACCGCCACGCGCCGCTCAGCCTCAGGCACGTAAATCACGTCCCCATCAGCCAAAACGCTATTTGCCTCGCACATGGGATCCCGGCCTATTGAATCAAGATCGATCCCCGAGACAGCCGAGCCATCTAGGGCCCGGGCATGGGTAACCGCCCGTTCCTCGCCTGAAGAGGCGACTCCCCCGGCCGCCGAAATGGCGTCAAGGATCTTAGCGCCCGCAGCAAGCTCGTATATGCCCGGCCTTGCAACTCCGCCCGCCACGCTCACAGTAATCGCACGGCTCCCTACGACAACAACGTCGCTCGAGCCCAGAACCGGGTTGTCTTTGGCATCAATCGTCTTCCCCGAGCCTAAGGCCACATCCGACCTAAAGGAGAAGTCCTCTCCCGAATAGATGACTACCTTCTCCAAAGAAGCCCGGGTGGACGGCCCCCCTGCAGCACCGATGGCATCGAGCAGCCGCGCTCCGTTGGCGAGCCTGTAAGCGCCGGGGCGGGCAACCTCGCCCAACACCACCACTTGGGCACTGGCCTCCGGAACGAAGATCGAGTCTCCATCTAGCAGCACAGGGCCCTTCTCTTTCCCCGCCAAAATGGAGTCTATGTCCACCTGCAAAGCGCGAACCTCGCCGTCTGATTGGGCCACAAGAACAGCCCTGGCACCGTCCGCAGACACACCGATGCCCCCTGCCGCAACTATGGCCTCGAGAACCCCCGCACCCCTTCGCAGCTCGTAGCTGCCCGGACGGGCCACATGCCCGGCAACATGAACCCTGATCGTGCCTGCCGGCACAACGATAACGTTCCCGGCAGCAACCTTCGGGTTGTCGCAAATGTCCCCGGTATAAATCAGGGAATCATCGGCAACCTCGAGGATCGCCCCCGAAGCCGCCTCCCCGCCCTCATACATCCTCACCTGAGAAAGGTCTGCCCGCTGGGTGGGCCCGCCTGCAGCGGCTATCACATCCATCAGCGTGGCGCCCCGGCCCACAGGGTACACCCCTGGCAGCGCCACCTCGCCCAGCACTGAAACTTGCGAGATTACCTGGGGAACGTATATCCCATCCCCCTCGCAAATGACCGGAGCAGGGCCCGCACCGGGCCTGCCCTCTGAAATACCTTCAACATCTATCTCCACGAAGCCCTCGCCGCCTGCCCGGGTCAGCACGACGCGAGTCCCATCCCCGCCGTCCCTGATCCCGCCTGCCTCGGCAATCACATCGAGGACCGTCGCCC
>Ga0116189_1002958_pt1 | contig 12317 bp, 12 predicted proteins | sample AD_JPNTR3_MetaG_FD_89895 | JGI IMG/M metagenome (GOLD analysis project Ga0116189, IMG submission 89895) | Active sludge microbial communities of municipal wastewater-treating anaerobic digesters from Japan - AD_JPNTR3_MetaG | ecosystem: Engineered > Bioreactor > Anaerobic > Digestate | place... | reverse complement strand
TCTACGGGTACATAGAGGCACGTAATTATGAGTATGCAACAAATCGAGCGGCTACCGGGACAAATGATGCTATTCGATAACCAGGGCGATGGGAGCCATGCTGCAGGCGGTCCGGTATGTCTGGATATACGTGATACTGTAGCACTGCTACAGCCAAAACCAGGGCATCACAGATCTGTAGCTGAGGCTCTAAGGATAGCAGCAAAAGCGGATGCCGAGGTCAAAGGGGAGGAGCTGGCTATAGAGCATGTGATAAGATCTAATGATTCAGTCAGTAAAATGCACGAAAAAGAGCAGAGATTAATACAAAAGTTAACGCGTAGTGTTAACGCTATTTTGTAAGCTATTGATTTTATTGGGTAAGCAACGGATATAATATCTATTCAGTCTCAAAATGAGGGGATAGCATGAGAGCAACAGAGCGGGCAATAGGCAGGATCGAGCCAGGCACCAGCCAGGCCAACCCCACCGGCACCCCAAAAGTTGAACCCCTCCCCCCCCCTACATCAGGGGTGGTTCTCCCACTCTAAAGCAACCGGTCCGTGCGAGCTTACATTAGAGAAATTTGAAGAGTTAAAAAAATTTTATAAAAATTTATCAAATGAAGACCAAAAAGACAAAACAAACATTTTCGGAGAAAGAAATCATGATTAAGCTTATACTTTGCCTCTCTATTCTCGTTTTAACGGCCCAAGGAGCCATTCAAAATCAAATAGGGTACTTAGATACCTCTAAAGTTAAAGTGCGCTCAGACAGCCTTTATTATTCGCGTGGATACGATTTGAGTGGTATGGAGGATATCAGGGCAATTCTTCTGGTGGACGATACCAGTGCGGCGGGGTTTAAGAATGATTCGGTGAATATCATGTGGGGATACCAGACGTTTAGTATTGTGCTTAATTCTTCAGGAAAGGCGGACACGGTATTTGATCAGAGAATTTCCCTTGGGGTAGTGCATGACTCGATGTTTGGGAATCTGCCGGCCGCTATTGGAAGTGCAAGCAGTGATGGAAGTATAACAAGAGACTCGAATTTAGTAGATACCTTGAGTGTGACCGGTTATGCAACTCAAAGCGTGTGGTTTCTTCCGGAATGGGATGAGGGGATACGGTTTTGGTTTAAGGGGATAGCCGGGAACAAGACTCTAACCGGAGTGAAATGTCTTCTGACTGTTAAAAGGCGTGTTTATATAAACGTTAGAATGAAATAACGATTCTTCTCTTAGCCCAGCCCCACCTTCCAGGTCTTGACCCTTTCTGGCTGGTGGGGTGGCTAAGAATTAAACAAAGGGGCTTTGAAATGTGCAAGAAAAATAAGGGTGGACGAAAGTAATGCTTAATCGTCTTGAGAACGAAACCAGGGAAGAATACAAAGCCAGACTGAAGTTTCAGAATGAGGTTATGGATGTCAGCTTTAAGAGGCATGAGCAGTACGGCTTGGATCGAAACGGATATCTGGAAATGTTTTTTACTGGTCAGCTTGAACTTAAGGCTGCAAGATCGCAGGGATACACAGATGAGCAGATACTTGAAGCATTGAAAGATGGTGATCCTTCGCAGATAAATTACGGGAAGTTTATTGAGCAGGAAATTTTGAAAAGAGGTTGACTTGTTAGACCTTCCAAAACTTGTAAGAACTTCAGAGCAGGTACACGATACCGTCAGAAACTATCTGTGTGAACGGCGGCAGACCTACATTGATTCGAACTGCTTTAAAAAGCTGAAAGCCAGATATGAACGGTTAAGGGCTTCAATCGACATGGCCAGTTCCAACGCTTCCACTTCCGGAAGTTACGGAAATACATTCATGTCAAAAATTACCTTTCCCTTTGTGCGTGAAATCTACCTGCTTACAAGGGCGATGACCAAAAAAAACTTTAGAGCTGACCCGCTGATCACTCTTGCCCCCGAAGGTCCGGAAACTTCCTTTTTAAACTCTGTTAATATGCAGGATGTTTTAAACCTGAATCTGAGACATACCTTTTTCCGTGAAACCACTTTTGATAGAATCGTCGATAGTTGCTCCAGATATGGTGTCGGGATTTCCATTGCTCAGTTTGAATCGAACCAGAGACAGACAATGAAAACCCAGATGACAGCAATGGGACCTCAGAGAATCCCGTATCAGTCTAACCGTAAAAATGTGGTCAATTATCCGGTTCATATTTTGAACTACTCTCAAGATCCGATGATAAATGATGCCAGAAATTCAGATTGGAAATGCATCATTGAAAACATTCCGATTTCTAGGCTAATTAATGCGTACAAGCAAAATCCTGATTTGTATATCAAAGAGAATCTTGAGTACATTATCAAAAATGCAAAGAAGTCTGCATTTCAGGATGAGGAATACCATCACGATGACAAAGAAATCCGGGATTATGCAAAGGCTGGTGTGGACAAGCTGCGATTCTGGGCGAAAATTCACATAAACGGAAATGAAGACAACGAACAGAAGTATTACGTGGAAATCATCGGAAATAAAATAATTCGTTTTGAAGAAAATTTTCTCGATGAAGATATTGATCCGATCACTGTTTATACCATGCGAAATCGTCCCGAATATTGGTGGGGCAATGCCTGGGGCGAAGATGTCATGCCACAGGAAAACTTTGTAAAAATCCTGATGAACATGAAGGCAGATCAAGCCTTGAAAGCTTTGGAACGGTACATCTTTTATGCCAAGGGTGCGATAGACATCGCTGATATAAACAACAGGCATGTAAATGGTGGATGGGTCCCGGTAGATATTAAAAACTTTCAGATGCAGAACATGCTTTATGAATATCAGGGCAAAGACACTTCAACAAATGATACCGACTGGCTTCTTCGCGAAATTAAAGAGCAGGTACAGAAAGCTTCTCCAAAACCTGACTTTTTGAGAAGCGGTAACAAAGGCGGCTTAGCAAATAATACCGCCACTGCAGCAAATATCATCGATGAAATGACAGATTTGATCGAGTCCGATGGAATGGAAGTGTTTTCTTACGGTATTACCGATATGGGCCGGAAAAACACCATAATGCTGCAGCAGTTCTTGGGTGAAACTTTTGCCATTTTACCAAATCCTAAACTTCCACCTTTGCAATTGTGGAAAAAAGATATTCTTGGAGACTTTTGGTATTCAGTCGTTTCTACATTGTACAAAAACAAGGCCAATGAAGCTATACGGCTGCAGAATGCAATCACTCAGCTTATGAACTACAAGGGGACCGGTGATCCTTCCTGGCAGAATGTGAACTTGACTCCAATAGTAAGAAAATGGATTGCATCAATAGATGTTGGTGATGTAGATGAAATATATCTTAATCAGCAAATGGGTGGTATGATGGCGGGAAACCAATTAACTAACAATCAAAGTCTGACTCCTGGGTTAGTGAGTACTCTGAACCCGCCAACTACACCCTCAATGCAAGGAATGGTGGCAAATGTTGCGTAAACTTATACGGTGGGCTTACAAAAGTCATTTAAAAGAACTCGAAGCACAAGTATTGGCAAAATACGAAGAAAAACTTAGACAGGCCGAAGAAGTAATTAACACTGCTTCCAGAAGAAATTTTACCTGTCTGGAAAATTGCGATGTCGATTCAGTCCAGTATTTAAAAGTTTGCAAAGATATCTGGGAAACCCCGACTTTTCAGTGGGAACTTTTAAATGTTAAAAATGTGCTTACTGACAGCCTGATAAAAGGTACACCTGAAAAAGCGACCATCATTCAGGGGATGTTTAAAGGTGTGGATGTGTTAGCTGCAGCATTTCAAGGCAAAGCAGCAAAATATTATCAGTTACAGGAAGAAAAAAATGCCAAAGCCGAAATACAGTATCAAAGATCTGAAGCGCAGGCCGGAATCTGATCCGTTACCTGTAGACATAGACGAAATACCGTTGTCTTTTGCAAGGCAGTTCAATTCTGATGAATTAATTGTTGCATTGCAAAAAATGAAGGCTAACCGGTGGTTTGGAGAGGTTGTGTATAGAGATCCAGAAAATGAAAACTCTGCAACAGTGTTTGAGTTTAACAGCGGGATTCTCTGGCAGTACAAGCAGATTATTAAAGGCAAAGATGTAACAGTCGTGAGGAATGTAAGAAACTTAAAAGTAGGATAATTTTTTTAAACATAATCGGGAGCCTGTTCCCGAGCAAACAACTCCATAGGAGAAAAACATTATGGCAGAGAACGATGTAGTAACAAATGATCAGATGATGAATGACTTTTTTAGTTTTGATGACATTGAGCTACCGGATAATTTATCGTCCGAACAGCAGCAGTCTTCACAGCCTGATCTCAACGCAAATACTGCGACAAATCCAAACCAGCAACAGCAATTACCTGCACAGCAACAGCCTGCAAATCCTGGGAATCAGCAACAGTTGCCGCCAAATCAGCAGCAACAGCAGACTCTTCCAAAAGGGTTTGAACAAAGCTTTTTCAAGGATGATGGTAAAGGCAACCAGGTAATTAATATTGACTCGGCGATGTCATTTCTGACAAAGCAAAACGCTCCAAATGTAGATAATCAGCTTCCTAATTACCGTCAAATGGCATTTCAGCCACAGCAGCCAGCTCAACAGCCAGCTCAACAGCCAGCACAACCGCAACAGCCGGAAAAACAGTTAAACGTATTCGATCAAATTGAGCAGTATGCTGAAAACTTGCGTGCAAATGTTCTTGGCGGTTATGAAAAAGCAATTGCAGTGATGCAAAGGCAAGGTCTGTGGAATGCCGAAAATATTGACGCTGTTAACTTAAGCAAAGAGTATGAGGACCTAAAAAGCATTGTAGAGCAGAATATCAGAGAAAAAAGAAGCCAGCTTTTTACTGAGTATGAAAACAAAAGAAATCAAGCTCTTAAAGAAGAAGATGCCTTTAAGACCATTCGAGAGAGAGCAGATACAAATCTTTTAGCTCAGTATAACAACCTGGGTGGTAAGGATAAGTTTGAGCAGTTGATTTTTGGAACAGAGGTAAATGGAAAACTGGTTGGCGGCTATGGAACAGATGTAATAAACCACATGATTGACATAGCTTATGAGTTTTCTGGCAAAGAGTTTCCAAAAGATCGGCAGGAAATGCAGAAGGCTTACAATGATTTTTATACAAGGATTTGCGCTAAACCTGAAAGACTGCAGCACCTTGTAGAAATGGCTGAAACCAGAGTAGCAAGGGCTCTTTTACCTCAGATACGCGATGCTATACGTGCGAATAAGGAAGCTGAGATTCAACAGCGAAGCAGAGCGCAGCAGATGTCTCCGAGTCAAATACAAACGCCTCAAAATCAGGGTCAAATGGATCCTCTTGGGGATTATTTGGGCCATGATTGGCGAAACAGTCCCATTGATACAGTTTAACAAAGGATTTAAAAAATGTCTTCACAAGTGTATACAACTCCATATACCAACCGAGATCCGAGCGCAGACGGAACCCAAAAGCGCACGTTTCACGATGCGATAAGAAACCTGTTCCCAGGCGCATCTACTCTTTTGGCACTTGTAGCCAATGGAAAAATAGAAAAAGGTCAGCTTACCAAGGGTAAGGGCATGATTTCCAAAACCTCTACTTCTACCAGAAGGTACGAGTTTGGAACATATACACCTTTGACAGTTCAGTTTACAGTGGAATCGGTGAACAGTGCGAACATTACCATTGCCGGAGCAACTACCGGAATGGTTCTTAAAAGAGCAATTCTGAATACTGAGAATATGGATGTTGGCCGTATTTCTTCGATTAATGCAGCCACAAAAGTAATTACCGTTACACCGGTTACCAGTTCTTTTAATGTTGCTGCAGGTGATAAACTGTTGCTTATGGCTGCAGCTTACGAAGAAGGTTCAAGTAATCCCTATCGCATCATGAAGGACTTTGATACCAATTATAACGTGTGTCAGATTATGCGTTATCCGGTATCAATAGCCGCCTCAGCAAAAGGAACTCCGCATTACGGTGTAAAAGATTTCTTTAGTAGAATCAAAGAAAATAACGTCATTGAGGGAAATATTCTCACTGAGCACACGATGCTATTCGGCGAACGTGCAACCACTTCCACAACTGATTTGACTTCAGATGCTACCTTAGGTGACTCTTTCGGAATGATGAGAGGTTTGTGGAATTGGGCCGCAACTACTTTTGATTGCGGTGGTGCGATGACTCCCGATAAGTTTAGAACCAATCTGGCACTTGCTCTTCCAAATACGATCAGTTCCAACCAGAAAGTTGTCATGCTAACCAGCCGTGATGTTTTTGCTGAAATGACCGGGTGGATCTATGACAAATACATGGTTACTGAAAGCGGCGACATGAAAAAGTTTGGTGTCAAATCCGAAAAGTTTATGACTGCCGGACCAGACATTGAAGTCATACAGCACGCAGCTTTTGACCGTGGTTCTCTGAGAAATAAAGCTATCATTTTCTGCCCTGAAGATGTGCTTTATGTTGCCAGGGAAGGAAGAGACTTGCAGCCCAGAAAAGGAATTGGTGACAACTCCTTTGATGGATACGAAGACGAAATTTTTGGAGAGCTTACGATTGCAGAGCTTACCGGTGGATACAATGTGATGACAGTTGAAAACTGGTTTACACTGTAATTATTAACCTAAAACGAAAGACAAAATATCATGAAAAAAATTCTTATTACTTTTGGGATACTCCTTGTTTGTGCATTGGGGCTGAACGCAGCGGCCCCAACTGCAATTTCCAGTTATGGTGTGCCCGAAAATGGCGGGATACTCACAGACGGCTATGTTAACATAGCTGATACGGTGGGCGGCACTAACAGTGTTACTCTTTTTAGTAATCTAAAGTTTCCTAACTTTTGGAATTACATTCTGGTTCCTTCAAAAATCACAGGTTCCGGCAACGACTCTGTACGACTGCAAATTATAGTTGAAGCATTGGACAAAGACGGAAACCTTCTTACTCGAACCATAGTAGATACTTTAGATGATTCAATTTGCAGCGAAATTTATCTCCCGATTAATGAAACTATTCATGGTGCCAAGTTTAGTATAAAGGCCAAGGGAATAACTGGAAACGGGGGCGTAGTTATCCTAAATAAATTTTACATATATCTACGAAGAGCTGTAATAATTGATAAAAAGTATTAATAAATCGGGCCGGTAGCAATACCGGCTTTCACCTTTAATGGAGTACAATATGTCAGACGAATCAGACAAGAAAAAGCCCGAAGGAAAACCGGCTGAATTAAAAAAGATTGACCGTGTTTATTTCGCTCCCCAAAAAGCCAGGTTGTCATTTTTCATCAAAACCCGTGGAGAAGATGGGAAATACATTCAGAAAACTAATGCCATGGGACAACCCATGTTTTCAGGCAATCGGCCTGTTTACATGGAAACACAGTTAGAGTTTACACCTCTTCCCACTCAGCTTGGAAAGCCTGCAAACTGTGAATTTGTACTTAAAGCGGAAGACCCACTTTATGAGGACATTTTCAAAGAACTTGAAAGGATGAAGCTGGATCGAACCTCTCCGGTTATGGACCAAAAAATGTTTGAAGAGTGGCAGAATCCGGAAGCTTACAAAGCAAACGATAAGCTGGCAAAAGCCAACGATACAATAAGAAGCCAGAAGGAAGAGATTGCAAAACTTCGAGCTGAACTTGCAGAAGCAAAGAAAACCGGAGCAAAATAAATATGGGTGCCTGGGACGCTAAAGTATCTGATATTTATAGCGAACTGGAAGACTGGCTTAATGTGAGAGGTGGGGCCGTATCTGACCCCATTCTTTCACTTATTAATAGAGCCAGAGAATCGATTTGGCAGTATAAGCCATGGGATTATCTGGTAAAGACGCAGACATTGACTTTAATTAATAACTCTGCATCTTTACCGGCTGATTTCGGAAGAATACTCCAAGTGGGTTATGATTCCAATGGCGATGGTATACTTGACTGGCATTTTCACAGAAATGATAGCAGACAAGATAGATCCTATAGAATCGATGCATCGTTTAGTGTAACAGCTGGATACTCTTTTACAATAATCTTTCCTCAGACTCCATCAAATACATTGCTGATGCGATACGTGATAGATATCGGTAAATGTACAGAACAAACTCATTACCTTGGTTTCCCAGCTAATCTAATTATGCGAAAGGCTCAATTAATACATGTAATCGACAACAATCAAAAGGACAGCGAAATACAGCGAATTAAGGATGATTACGAAGAGGAAATGAGAGATTTTATCCAGGCTCACCTTTACAATGATTGTGCCATGGATACGTTACAGCAGGATCTTTATTTTAATCAGATTGCAAATGAAGAGTACTCTTTAAACGGTGATATGCAGAATCACTTTTTAAACAGAAATAACAGTTATGATTATTAATAAGCAGGATATTGCGGCGGTAGATTTTTCCGATTTCAGCGGAGGATTAAACTCTACTGATCCGCAATGTGCAATTAAACCAAATCAGGCTTATAGTGGATCCATTAATGCCAGGTGGTATAAAAAAGGCTTTGGAAGAGCGCCAGGGTTTCACGGCATAGGCTCAACACCTACTTTTGAAGCTGCAGCAAAAGGCTTGGATATCTACAGCCGAATAGATGGTACAGACTCTTTAATTTCTTATAGTGGTGGGAAAGTTTACTCAGTTAATAAAGAAAACAACAAAACAACCGAGCTGTATAATCTGACCGGCTCTGGTGAATGTTACGGTGTTTCTTTTTATGATAAATTTTTTGCTGTAAATGGCGCAAAGGCTTGTGTAATCGAAGGAACAATAGGCTACCCTATTGGCATTGCTCCCCCTGAAGGAGTACTCGCAGCAGCGGCGGCAGGCGGTTCCTTGCCTACTGGTGTGTATAAAATTTATGCTGGATATGCAAGAAAAGTTGCCGGTTCAAATGTTCAATTTTCAGTAGGCCAAGTTATAGCTGATGTAACCCTTACACCTGGAAACCAGACAATAGCAGTAACCAATTTTGCAAACAGCTCTGATGCAAGAGTTAATAATAAAATATTGTGGATGACTGATGCTGATGGAGGTGTGTATTATCAGTATTACCAAACAGACGATAATACTACAACATCCTTCAATGTAACCAGCGATTCAACAAAAAATGCTTCTGTTTTATATCGTGTATGGGGTGAACCTTCAAAGCAACCTCCTTTGTTAACCGGAATCTTTGTTCATGATGATAGAATCTTTGGCTGGAGAAACAATGTTCTTTATGCCTCAATGAAAGCTACTACTGTTTATGATCTGGAGCGGTGGCCAGATATTCAATACGAATTTCCTTTTCAAATTTTGAGTTTGTTTGCTATCGGTGCTGATTTGTTCATTAACAGCAACCAGGGCATTATAAAATTGCCTAATGCTGATATGGCGGCAAGATACGAATGGATTACCAGAAGGCTTTATTTTAAATACACAAACACGGTTAGAAATATTGATGATAATTCAGCAGAGAATCCTACTCCGGTAATTGGCGTTACAAATGATGGAGTAAGAATATTTAACGGTGTTTCCTTTTCCATGGATCTATCCAAGGATATTAAAACCGATATCAAAAAGCTTATTACAGGGTCGAGCTCCACTTTTAAGCCATGTGGTGTCGTTTGCAGATCTCAGGATAGAACAGAATACCGGTTAAGTTACAGAGATACAAATATTAATGCGGTAGCGAATAATCGAACTCTTGTATTAAATCTCGACAGACTTACAATAAACAGTAACACTGAATATCTTGCTCCATGGGAATTGTGGCAAATTGGTTTTCAATATGCTGCGATTGATACAAATGGCTCACTTTTTATGTGCCAGTCTCTTTCTACTTCTGCTCAAATAATGAGGGAACACTTTACCACGGTCGATGACTTATATGTCTACAGAGACGAAGGAACATTTCTAAGTGCAGCATCGAACAAAAAGTGCATTGTAAAAAGCAGGATGGAAATTACAGATATTTCAGGAAGCGTAAGGTGGAATGTTTTAAGGGCGCTGGCTCAATTAAGCTACACATCCAGTATAGAAGTTAAAATAGGCAACGAAATCAATTTAAGCAGCCAGTACAATTTAAGCACTGTGGATCAAACAGCCGAAATTTTGGTCTGGGACCAAAGCAATTGGGATGAAGCTATCTGGGGAGCTGAACAGTTAAGCATTGTAAAACAAATTTTAAAAGCAAATCTAAAGGGGCCTTCAGTAATAGTTACATTTACTCAGGAAGCAAACGATATAAATCTACAGGTAATTGAAATCAAGTTATATGGAAAATTTGAATCAGGACGGTATGTATGAAAAAAGCTATGTTAATCCTTTTGTCAGTTGCGGCTTACACCTTTTCTTTAGATGATGTGTCAGTTCCCCATAGATTTATTCCTTCAACTCCAGCCAAAAGTTCGGATGTTAATGCCAACTTTGATACGCTTGCCAGCAGAATCAACCAAAATAATGACACTATAGAGCAAAAATTTATCCGTTTTTCAGATCTTGAATCCGGGGACTCTATTCTTGAAAAATGTCGTATAGACACTGCGAGAATTGATCACATTAGAAGTAACCCTGAAGCTGACTCAATGACTATTACCAGAGTAGATATAAACGGCGGCACAATTGATGGAACTGTCATTGGTGCAAATAGCGCAGCAGCAGGAACCTTTACCACTGTAACAGCTTCCGGAGTAGATATTAACGGCGGCACAATTTCCGGAGTAGATATAAACGGCGGCACAATTGATGGAACCGTCATTGGTGCAAATAGCGCAGCGGCAGGAACCTTTACCACTGTAACAGCTTCCGGTGCAATTGCAGGATCTACCATAAACACCGGCTATGGTGCCTATGAAATTGGACAAAGCAACAGAACTACAGACAGCCCCACATTTGGTGGGCTAACATTAAATAATAATTTAACATTGTCGGGCTCCGTTATCGGAAGTGGTGCAAGCGGACTGTGGATGCATTCAAATACTGTCACTACCGACAAAACAAAATATGCTATTTTAGGCTATCCTAACACTGCGAACAGTGGCTGTGTCGTTACATATGAAATAAACCATGCTACCAGTCCCGGTGATGTTGCTTTACTGGCAGGTGGCAGTAATGGTGCTATCTACATGACACCTCGAGCGTATTTCGGTAGTCGTCCTGCTAACAATTACGGGTGGACTTTAGCACTTGATCAATACAACACGTTTTATGCAGGGGGTTCGAGTATGAATCTGATGCACAACCTGTACAACGATGGAGCAAGTTGGCGCTATCGTTACGGGGCGGGGAGTGCTTCAGGCGGTGCGTTATTGACATTGGCTTATAATCAGTTTAGTGTACAAGTTGCAGATAATGGTACTGAGGGAGGTGTTGCCGCTTTAAAGCCTGCGATTTTTACTAATTTAAGTGGTAATACAGCTTTAGGTAAAAATACGTTTGTTGGCGGTAACAAACTTGAGGTTGAGGGTAATACACTAATAAGTGGAATATCAACTGCCGAATGGGTAACAGCATCATCTGGTGCGGACATTACTATACTACAGATACATGATAAAATAGAATTATTAAATAAAGCCCGTACTGGTTGGTTGGATTTTGTTACAAGAGATGTATCTGGCAGTGAAGCTGCTGCGAATTTAAGTAATGTGAGAAATATTATTCCTGCTGGTGATACTCTTGGGGTTGAGGGTAATGCGCTTGTAAATGGCACTCTGCAAGCCAATAGCTTTATAGGTCAGCACGAGTCTGGTATCAGGCATTACCATGATGTTTTTTTGTATAGCAACCCAAATTCAGTTGAAACCGGTATATTAAAAATTGTTATGCCGCAAGAATGGGCTAACACATTTCAAAGAATTACTATTAAAGGTTATACCCATGCAGGTGCACAAGGTGCGTGGGAGTGCATAATTGGCGGGTATGATTACACTGCCGTTGGTGAAGCCTATGATGATTGGGCTGTTAGATCCGCTGAAATAAGAGGTAATGCTCCTTTTTCAATTGTAAGGATTGGATATGACGGAAGCAAGTGTGTCATTTTATTGGGAACCACTGAAACTGAATGGTGTTACGCTAAGGTCGCAATTTCTGATATGCTGGTCGGGGGTGCGATATATAATTGGGAGACCGGTTGGAGCGCTTCGATTATTTCAAGTGAAACCGGGATTACAAACATAGCAACGCCCGTAACCAGCATTTATGGTATTCATGCTGCAATACCATTCACTGTTTCGATTGGTAAAACAATACCAACCGATGGCTATAGGCTTGAGGTTGATGGTAATGTCCTTGTAAATGGCACTCTGAAAGCCGACGATATGACAGTCAACGATACGATTCGAATAGGGAGTAGTTCAGGACAGCAAGT